>OGOM01000091.1_pt1 | contig 87574 bp, 112 predicted proteins | sample 1552681 | NCBI WGS metagenome assembly OGOM01 (sample SAMEA2580188, study PRJEB22360) | human gut metagenome | biome: human gut; feature: human-associated habitat; material: faeces | place: Denmark | collected 2008/2010 | reverse complement strand
ATCATTATACCAGTTTTTATATTTTTTGATATTATCACTTTGATTTATATTTGTTTCCAAAATATCATATTGATGTAACATGTTTAAAAAAGCGGCTTTTTCTCCAACTTTTTCAAAAAAACTATGATCTCCAGGAAGGGTAATAGCATACCTTAGTACGTCTTTTTCTATAGCTAATCCACAGTTATTGGTTAAATTTTCTAAATCTGGTATTATAAAAATATCAACATTTTTGTTTTGGACTGGCTGTATTTGAAATTTAGAAACGTCCGAGTCCAAAATTATAATAGAATCTTCTAAGAGTTTGCTGCCGTTTTTACCTAAAGCAATTAAGGCTCTGCAAGTTGTACCGTGGTTATTTGTATCACCGGTAATATCAGATATAAATTCAATGTTGTTTAATAGTGCTCTGCTAGCAATAATCTTCTTTAGTAATTTAATGGCGATTTCATCTTCACAAAGAATACTTACTTTAAAAACAGGCTCATCTTCAGGATTTTTTAAGGTGAGTTCTTTATAAGCGTCCTTATACGTGGGATTGTTTAATATTCTATAGTTATAATCATCGCCAACTAAAGCCGTACTAATTATATTTAAAGCACATTCTTCTTTGCAACTAGCATGACGTGCTTGATATTTTAAAACATGGTCGATTAAGTATAATGAGTGAGTTGTCGCAATGATTTGAATATTATGTTGTTTAGACCATTTTAATAAGAAATCAAATAAGTTTGTTAGCGCTACAGGATGTAGAGACGCTTCGATTTCGTCAATACAAAAAATACCTTGAAGAGCATCGTCTGAAGTTTTGTGTTTTGTAAATGCTAACATTTTCATTAGAATATTGCCTAGATTATCTTCGCCGGAAGATATGGAATTAAAATCATAAGAAGCATTTTTGGGGCCTAAAGTATTTTTATCTTTATAGTCTGATATGCAATCAAATTCAGTAAATGCTTCACGAGTCATGATACGAAGATAGGCCTCGCTAATCCAATGTTTATCCTCAGGTGTAAATTCTGGTTCTGCAATTACATCCGCAACTGTATCTATGATTGGAAAAAGTCTTTTTAAATTTATGTATGCTGTGTTTAAAAGGAAGTTCCCAGAACCTGCTTTGTTGTCTGTGCTAACAGTAATTCGATGACGTTTTTCGTCTGGACGAGGATACATTCTTACTGATTCGGAAATTTTTTTATCTGTGCTGGTTGTTGCATTTAAAAAATACTTGTATTCATCGGTATCTTTTGCAAGACTCATGCGAAATACATTGCTCATATCTGTTTTTAAGGATTTACCGAATACATCTTTTGCAGAATTTGGACTTGAGAATGGGTGAGCAATCAATCCAAGAATAGAAGATTTCATAGTTCCGTTTTTACCGGAAATCAAAGTAATATTTTTCCCTAATACTACGGTTCTATCAACTAGAGTACGAAATCTTTCAATATAAATACTATCGATTTTTTTAAATTTCACATCTTTATTAGATTTATAACCGCTTTTTTTTGCAGAGTCATTTACCATCATGATCCCATCCCCTAAGATTTATTTGTAGCTTCGTCAGTTCCCTTCCCCAAAATCAACCAAATTTATCCTCTTTTGTGTCTTTGATATTCCACGGTGTTTACGCAGCATTGCTGGTACATGTCATTGTTTTTACTATGCCGGATCTCATGCAGTATGGTAGCACCGGGCGGTCTTTTTTTTCATTTGCTGTTTAATGCGTTTACGATTTTTATAAACTTATCTGCAGAAATGGCGCCGGCAAGATATTGTTGTTTAAAGCGGTCGACTTCTGCAGGGATACTCTGTTTAAAAGTTTCGGCCTTTTCCGCATTAAATGCAGGATGTGGTGGTAAAAGACCCAACTCTGCTGCTAATTTGTAGATATGCTTGCATGGACCGCGCTGGGCATTAAAATCAAAACAAGTACAGTGGTTGAGTGTAACTTCGTAAAGTTCTCCGCTAGAGCCTGAAATTTTAGCAGTTTGGCGTTGCGCATCAATGCTCACTATATTCTTGCTCTTTATTTGCTTCGAAGTATTGATACGTTTAATTTGGTCTATTTTACTATGGATAGAGGCATCCCAATTACCGAAAGTCATTATAAACACCACCTAAAGGGTATAAAATTATACTATTTTAAATAGTCCCGTAAATCTATAAAAATTTGTTCTTGATCCTTTATTCCCAAACAGTGTCCATATTTTAAAAGTTTTAAAAATTCATCTGCATGAGCATAGTATTGCGTTAATTTAATGGCTTTACAATGATCGTAAGTAAATACATCAAAGCATATACTCCCATACGTATATTTTGATTCTATACGTAATGTAGTTTCTGTTGGTGATGGGATGTATGAAGGCAGATAGGTCCATTTATTATTTGTGGAGCTATGGACTTGTAATGCTATAGTTGCATGCTTGCCTACATTAGCCCAAATATCTTTTCTATAAATTTCTGGATTGTTGTTATAAAATATTACACCTACATCAAATTGATATTCGGCGCCCTGGGTCCATGTTTTATAAGTTTGGCCATTGTCTTTATAAGTAGTATATTTAATATCTAAATAATCTCTGTGAAACTCTCCGACCCCAAAAGCCCAACCTTCTGCAAAGCCGTTTTTAAATGTAGCCAGTAATTCAAGAGATCTTTTTATATTAGGCGTTTGTAGTATTTTTAATTCCCGTGCAAGCCTATAAATATGTCCGCAGGGCAAGCTTCGACTTTGAAAATCTTCACAATTACAAGAAATTAAAGTTGTTTTATAACCTTCTTCGGTGATGCCACTAAGGTTAGCTCTATCGATTCGACCTTTGAAGGTATTTGGATTAACTCCGTTTTGCCGTCCATCCCAACGGCGTACTTGATCTGGAGATATGTGCATATATAGATCCCAATCGGTCCATTTATTTATAATCATCAATAACTACTCCTAAAATTTATTTATGCCTTTGTGCTTCTATTTCGTTAACACAAAGGTTCTTACCACAATCTTTTTCGTAATGTTCTTGTTCATGCAGATAAGTTTTTATATTAGATTCACGCGTTAAACGGGCATTCAAGATGAAAATTGCCTCTCCGTCAATATCTTCTCTAACAAAGCCTCGAACGTCGTGAGGCAAGTCATATAAGACCGTTCTACTCATTGAGATCGCCTTCCTCTTTGGCTTTTTGGTAATCAATAAATTTCATAACTTCTTTAATACTTTCGGGTTTTAGTTTTTTGGTAGCGTCAAATAATACCTTGTATTGAGGATTATCGTAAATTTCCTGTGCCATTTTTGCTGCTTCAGGATTGAGGTAATAGCTCCTCCGTGTTTCATTTTCCTCTAAAAGGTAGCTCTTGGGGCAATTGAATATTGATGATAATTTTTCTATTATACCCATTCGTGGTAGAGCTTTTTTTAAAAGCCATTTACCAACGGTAGATTCGCTAACTTGCAGCATTTCGGCAAGTTCACTTTGGTTTATTTTGTTTTCATCCAATAAGCCTCTCAATTTTTTGGCGAAAATTTCTTGAGTTTTTACTATATCTTCTTGCGTCATAGTTTACTCCTCCTAAATTTCTTGATTTTATTATAGACTAAAATTCTAAGAAAAACAACCAAGAAATCTAAAAATATAGAATTATTTTCTAAAAGTTATTGACACTAGAATTATTTTCTAGTAAACTTAGCTATGTAAAGGAGGAATGTAATAATGATAAAAATTTCATTAAAAGCGGCGAGAGTAAATTCTAGATTAGGTATTTTAGATGCTGCACCTAAGATTGGCGTGGGAAAAGATACCCTAATAAAATGGGAGAGAAATCCAGAGCTTGTTAGTCCCATATTCCAAAAAAAGATATCAGAAGTATATAAATTGCCAATCGATATGATTTTTTTTGGGATATAACTAGAATTAAATTCTATAAAGCGAAAGGTGGGAGCTGAAAACTATGCCAAGACCAACTAAAAAAGAACAGCGGGAGCGAGCTTTAAAGCAAGTGCCGCGCCGTATGCTCTATCCAATTAATGAGGTACGAATATTGCTGTGTTGCGGAAATGAATTTTTACAGCAGCTTTTTGATGAAGGGCGGTTATCTTATGTATTGCGCGGGAAATATCGCTATGTGACTCAAAAAGCCATTGATAATTATTTGTTAGATGAGGAGGTGAAGTAGCTAATGCCAGAACAACTGCCCAAGGAAATATTTAATCTGATATCAGACAGGGCCGGGGCAATAAAATGCGTCGAAGCTTATACCAAAGTGATCCTGTTTTGCGCGGGTAAAATTCCGGCGTACATCTTAGACGACTTGCTTGATTCAGCAAACTCTTTTAATAACAACGTAAAATCCCTGGAACTTGAATTAAGCAGTAACGGTTATGCTTTTGACCAGCTGGAGCGGCTGACGGATATGGTCATTGCCGCTGAAAAAGAAAAATACCACATTGGAGGTGAGTAGTTATGACGGATCAAGAAATCATCAAAAAACTGCTGCAACGGATAGAAGCACGGTTTTTGATAGCCGAATCGAGTGAATCCATGTTTGGAAAAAAGGCTGCTGCCGGTTTTTGGAAGGAGTACAACATACTGCTGGATTTTGCCTTTGAAATTGGCTGCGCAGATCTGTGGTACAAAAGATTGAAAGAATTGTGGAGGACTAACCCATGAAAACATTAGGGATTTATATTTGGTACTTTTTTGCTGAGGGTGAAATTTTTCCGAAGATCCTGATAGCCGCATCACTGATCATCTTTGGAATGTTTTTAGAAAGGGCGTGGTGAGATGTGGAAAGAGTTAGGTTATCAAATTGCGGTAATTGCTATCGGAACCTGGTTTGGTGTATTTGCCGGCTTATGGCTCTGGTGCAAAATGAATTAAAGAAAAGAGCCATCAGCACGGCAATGCTGACAGCTCAGGGTTAATACATTGGTCGTGAACAACCTGTATTGCCTACATTATAGCATAATTTTGAAAGTGAGGAAAAATAATATGGATATCAATGTAAATGTTAACGTGAAATTTGAGGAAACTCCGGCACTTATTAATTGTTTTAGTGCTTTTAGTACTGCGCTGCAGGCTATGGTAGGTACCTTAGCAATGGCTACCACTACTGTCCACACTGTTGCTGAAGATACTGCACCAGCAAAAAGCAGCAGGAAAAATTCAAAAGCTGCAAAAGCTATTCCAGCTACTGATGCTGTTACCGAACCTGTGCCGGCGGCCAAAGATGAAAGCGCATCCGCACCAGCGGTTATAGCAGAACAAACCGCAGCTGTTACGCCGGAGCCAGATAAAGAAGTGGAAAAGGTTCTTACTATGGATGATGTTAAGGCTGCCTGCATGGATTTTATAAAAAAGAATCCTGATAAAAAAGCCAAGCTGGCCGAATGTTTCCAAAAGGTAGGTGGTACTAAGTTATCCGATACCCCTGCTGAAAAATATGCTGAGCTGCTCGAGCTGGTGAAAGGGCTATGAGTGATCATGCCTTTTTAAGTGCGTCAGGCAGTAGTAAATGGTTAAGCTGTCCGCCATCGGCAAGACTGGAAAGCCATTTCCCCGATAAAGGCAGCGAGTATGCAGCAGAAGGTACTCTGGCCCATGAGCTGGCAGAGATCCGGTTACGGTACATGAATCTTGAAATTTTGCAGGTTGAGTATGAAAAAAGATTGCAAGCAGTAGAGGCTGATCCGAGATATTCCGCAAGTATGAACGACTATATTTCTGACTACGTAGATACTGTATGGGAACGCTATTCAGGTTTAAAAGTTCAAAACAATGGGCAAGCCTATCTGTTTATAGAACAGAAACTCGATTTCAGTCCCTGGGTACCGGAGGGATTTGGCACCGGTGATGTGATCATCATTGCCGGTGACACTATTGAGGTGATTGACCTGAAATACGGCAAGGGCGTACCTGTTTCGGCTGAAAATAATTCGCAAATGCGTTTATATGGTCTTGGAGCTTACAATAATTTTGGTCTGTTATACGATTTTAAAAATGTTTCTATGACGATCGTGCAGCCAAGATTAGACGATATCAGCTCTGAAACGCTGACGCTTAATGAATTGCTTGCCTGGGGCGAAGCTGTAAAAGGAACTGCCCAAATGGCGATGAAAGGCGAAGGCGAATACCGTGCTGGTGATCATTGCAGGTTTTGCAGGGCTGCGGCTACCTGTAGACATTTGGCAGATTACAATCTTGAAATTGCTAAATATGAATTTGCTGAAGCCGACTTGCTTTCAGATACTGAAGTTTCCGATATCTTGCTGCGCGCCGGAGCTTTTACGAAGTGGATAGATGCCCTGCAAAAACATGCACTTGATGCAGCCGTCAATAATGGGAAGAAGTGGCCTGGCATGAAACTGGTTGAGGGACGCAGTAACCGTAAAATTACTGATCCTGAGATCCTGGCGGAAATTCTGCGCAATGAGGGCTATGCGAATGAAACTATTTATAAACCAACAGAACTTCGTAGTCTTACAGAGCTGGAAGCACTGGCCGGGAAAAAGAAATTTAGTGAACTGGCGGTAGGCCTTATCGAAAAGCCGCCGGGAAAACCAACATTAGTAACTGAACAAGATAAACGCCCGGAGTGGGCACCTGAAGAATCTATTATCGCACTATTTTAGGAGGAATGATTATTATGGCAAAAACACAAATCACTACAGGCAGAGTTAGATTTTCTTATTTGAATGCTTTTCATCCGCGGGCAGATAAGCAGGGCGTGGAAAAATACAGCGTGATGCTTTTGATACCCAAATCTGATAAGGTGACTTTGGCAAAAATGAAAGAAGCTATCCAAGCTGCGAAAGATACTTGGGTAGCAAAAGGGAAAAAATTGCCGGCACAGCTAAAATCAACCTTGCATGATGGCGACGGCTTAAATCCAAGCGGTGATCCGTATGGTCCTGAATGTGCAGGGCACTATGTGATGAACGTTTCCAGTACCAGAAAGCCGGTTGTGGTTTATGCCGACAGAACACAGATCACCGAAGAATCAGAAATCTATAGCGGTTGCTATGGCCGGGCCATTATTAACTTCTATGTTTACGACAGCCAGGGTAATCGCGGCGTATCCGCAGGGCTTATGGGCATTATGAAATTGTCGGATGGTGAGCCGCTCGGCGGCGGGATCGTTCGAGATGAAGATTGGGATGACGGTTTTGATGATTCGTCCGATGCGGATGATCTGTTAGGTTAAGCGCAATGACCAGACTAAGCATTGACCTTGAGACTTATTCATCAAGGGACATTAAAAAAGTTGGAACTTATGCTTACGTCGATGCTCCTGATTTTGAAATCCTTTTATTTGGTTTTGCGTTTGATGAAGAACCGGTGCAGGTTATTGACCTTGCTCAAGGTGAAAAACTGCCCGCAGATGTGCTGCGGGCTCTTTTTTCACCTGATGTATTGAAGACTGCATATAATGCTAACTTTGAAATGACGTGCCTGAGCAAGTATTTCAAGAAAAAGCTCAATGCGGATCAATGGGCCTGTACTTCTGTACTTGCTTTGACTTTAGGGTTGCCGGGATATTTGGCTGGTGTGGCGCAGGCACTGAATTTTCCTGACGATAAACAGAAAATGTCCATCGGGCGGCGATTGATAGAGTATTTCTGTAAGCCCTGCAGGCCTACTAAAACGAACGGCGGGCGGCTGCGGAACCTGCCGCAGCATGATGGCAACAAGTGGGAATTATTCAAGCAGTATTGTGGACAGGACGTAGAAGTCGAACGCACTATTTTAAATAAACTGGATAGATTCAGGCCAAATGAAAAAGAGCAGCGGCTTTGGGAGCTTGATCAAAAAATCGTCAGTGCCGGTATCCTTATCGACCGGGCACTGGTAGAAAATGCTATCAAATGTGATGAACAGATAAAACAGGATGCTATGCAGCAGTTGAAAGATATTACGGGTTTAGATAATCCGAATAGTGTTGCCCAGATCAAGGGCTGGTTAGAATTTGCTACTGGGGTGCGGGTACCAAGCCTGACAAAAAGTGTAGCACAGGAAATGCTGCAAAGTGATTTGCCTGCAGAAGTAAAAAAGGTATTAGAGCTGAAGCTGCTTATTTCCAAGACTTCAGTAAAGAAATATTCAGCAATGATTGGAGCTGCCTGCAGCGACGACAGGATCCGCGGGCTTTTACAGTTTTATGGAGCTAATCGTACCGGCCGCTGGGCCGGACGTATCGTACAGGTACATAACCTGCCGCAGAATCATCTGGTGGATCTGGATGACGCCAGAAATCTTGTCAGAAATGGCGATTTTGATATGTTGGATATGTTTTACCCTAATGTTTCAGATGTACTTAGCCAGCTGATCCGGACGGCGCTGATTGCATCGCCTGGCAGAACTTTTATAGTAGCCGATTTCTCTGCTATTGAGGCACGTGTAATTGCGTGGCTGGCCAGTGAAAGATGGCGGCAGGAAGTATTTGCTACTACAGGCAAGATCTACGAAGCCTCAGCGTCAAAAATGTTTCATGTGCCAATCGAAGAAGTTACGAAAGGCAGCACGTTACGCCAGAAAGGTAAAGTCGCAGAACTGGCACTTGGTTATCAGGGTGGTGTCGGCGCGTTGAAACAAATGGGCGCGGATAAGATGGGCCTTACTGATGATGAACTGGCTGATATCGTGACAAAATGGCGTAAGGCCAGTCCGAAAATAGTACAGTTCTGGTGGGATGTAGAAGCTGCAGCAAAAGAAGCGATCGGCAAAAGAAATACTGTTCAGTATCGGCATGGTATTGCTTTTCAGTTTGAAGCAGGGATGCTTTTTATCCGGTTGCCATCCGGGCGCCGTATAGCATATGCAAAGCCGCGGTTGGAAGATAACGGTATGGGCAGAACGTCTATTACTTATCTCGGTGTAAACCAGACTAATAAAAGCTGGTGCCGCTTGGAAACTTATGGCGGCAAATTGGTTGAAAATATTGTGCAGGCCACGGCAAGAGATTGCCTGGCCGAAGCAATGCTGAAACTGGATACGGCCGGATATAAAATACTGATGCACGTACACGATGAAGTGATCATTGAGGCAGAGCCGGCTGCCGGTGAGCTGGAAAGAGTAATAAAAATAATGTCTGAAAACGTTTCCTGGAATAGAGGCCTGAAGCTTGATGCGGATGGCTATACAACACCTTATTACAGAAAGGATTGATAGATTATGTCAAATACGTTTAGCGCAGTTGAGAATCAAATAAAGATTTTTAAAGAAATGCAGGATGAAATTGCTAAAGATATCTGCATTTTATCAGACGAAGAACGCCGGGAGCTGGAAGGTTATGTCGATAACCAGCTTCGCCAGTGTGAGCTTTATCTAAAATTAAAACCGGTAAAAAAAGAAGCAGAACCAGCAGTGAAATCAGAGAAAAAATCTTCGAGAGGCAAGAAGGCAAAATCTGCAGCTCCGGCTCCGGCCGCAGAGAAATATGCGGAAGAAACTTTAGGTCAGGATTTGTTTAACGAAGAACCGGAGACTCAAACAGCAGAAATAGATATCGATGATCTTTTAGGTTAGGGGGTGCCCGTGATGGGGACTTTACTTGCAAAAATCGTAATTCCTAAAATGTTTGACTTTATTCAGGCGCCTGTCGCTTTAGGTGAAGGCCCTTATAAGGATGACAACATTTATGCTCATTACTGTACTACCTGCGAGCAAGCCTTCACCGCAAGGTGGGGGTATACCTGTTTTAATGGCTGGCAGAGTTGGAACGGTAATTATTTTAACTGTCCGGGATGCAGAGGCTCTTCCAAACATAAAGGACTTGCGCATGATATCGGGGTAGGTATACCCGAAAAAATGATTTTATCACTTTATGAGTATAAGAACCATATCAGTTTGAGAATTTCATATACAGAAGTGACTTTTGACGATATTCGTTTTTGTGCTATTAAAAAGCGCTGCTACGAAACAGTAATGTTTGATGTTCATAAAAGAAAGTCTTATTTTGAAACCAAGGATGCTGTTAAATACGAAATATCCAATCCGGCGGAACGGGAGTTTGGGGAACAATCTGTTTTGAAATATCTTACTCATAGCAGCATCGCCTGGAAAAATAATAAAAAAGATTTTGCGAATATGCTGCTTAAATTGCGTACTGCTATCAGCAAAAAGGTTAAAGCATTGCATGATATCAAGTTAAAAGCTATGCATGTACCTGCAGGCAGTTCGATGGGAGCGCTTATTTTTCCGCTGAGTAATATTGCCTGGCGTTTGGCCGTGACGGATGCGCCCAATCTACCAACAGTCTTTAATGATCGTTCGTGGCGCGGCGACTACCGGGGTTTTGTAGAAGCTCATTATATGGATAAGATATCGTTAGAACCTTTTTTAGAGAAAGTGATAGCTAAAACGCGTACTGGCCTGTCTTATCCGCAAAGCGCATTGAACGTTATGGGGATTCGTGATACAAAGGCTTTTAGAAAAATTATTGCCAAAGGCAGCCTTTTAGAAGCTGGTAGGCTAAAAACGGCCGTAGGGATATCCGCAGATTACAAAGAGCAGTTATTATTGGCAGGCGCGCTTGCCAGCGTTGGGGAAATGGGGCTACGTATAGAAAGATCTTTTGCGTTTGGAGAACTAAGTTTGAATTTTTTGAAGATCGCTTCAGACCGATATAAAAATAATGCAGCTTATTTTCTGATCAAGCATTATAACCCTTCGGATATAGACGATTGCAGCCGAATGTATTTTAAGCTTGCAGCTGAAACGCAGGAACTTTTGTGGATAGAAAAACCTTCTATCGCACAAATCCATGACTGGCTGGTAGAAAAATGGGATGCACAGAAAAATAAAGATTATTCGTTGCGGATACCGGAACATGTAGTAAAGCGTTTGGCGATGCAGAAAGACAGATTGAAATTCTTTCTTCCGGAAACCGCGCATGAGCTGCGCATGGTCGGTAATAAACTGCATAACTGTGTAGGCTCTTATGCTGAACGCGCGCTTGCCGGCAAATGCACTATAGCGGTTATGACTGATGATGAAGGTAAATTATTAGTTTGTATTGAAGTGGCCGGCGGAGAAATCAGGCAGGCTAAACTCAATCAAAACAGACCGGTTGCCCGGGATCCTGAATTGAATGCAGCAGTAATAGAATGGGCTAAGGAAGCCAAGTTAAAGATAAATACCGGTGATATAGATACCGGCAGCGGCAAGAATGAACTGAGGAATGCGATATGATCCCCGCAAAATTTACTATAGCTATCGGTGGTAGCCGAAAGGCAAAACAATGGAAAAATAAAGAACTCAGCTGGCAGGAGATTCTGGCCAAACTTCGGACGACAACCAGGACGCGGGAGAGTGCTGCGGAGTATGCGAATCTGTCTAAAAGCAGGCAGGACGAAATAAAGGACGTTGGCGGTTTTGTAGGCGGCTATATCAAAAATGGCCGCCGCATTGCCGGCAATGTAGTCAAGCGGCAGTTGGTCACGCTGGACGCAGATTTTGCGGACAGTAGTTTTATGACGATCCTCGATCTGGTACTTGGCGATGTTTGTTACGCGGTTTATTCAACGCATAAGCATACACCGGAGAAACCACGGCTGCGCGCTGTGATCCCTTTGACTAGAGCGGTGCAGCCGGATGCGTATCAGGCTGTTGCCCGGCGTATTGCTGATGATATTGGTATGGATCTTTTTGACGATACCACTTATGAAGCTGAAAGGCTGATGTATTGGCCAAGCACTCCCGCAGACGGTGAGTATGTATTTTTCGCTAACGATAGCGAGAACTGTTTGGATCCGGACGATGTGCTTGCTACATACGATGACTGGCGTGATACTTCGACTTGGCCAGAAAGTTCAAGAGCAAACAAACTGCGTCAGGCAGCTGCTAAAAAGCAAGGTGATCCTTATGAGAAACCTGGAGCAATAGGCGCTTTTTGCAGAACATATTCAGTGCCGGATGGGATAGACTGCTTCCTTAATGATGTGTATGAGCCTTGCGGTGATGGCCGTTATACCTATAAACAGGGAAGTACGTCAGGCGGACTGGTGGTGTACGAAGATGGCAAATTCGCATACAGCCATCACGGTACCGATCCAGTCAGCGGAAAGCTGGTAAATAGTTTTGATCTTGTCCGGCTGCACCTTTTCGGTGATAAAGATGCTGATGTTGAAGTCGATACCAAAATAAACAACCTGCCGAGCTATAGCGCAATGCAGGAATTTGCAATGAAAGACGATGCCGTTAAAACCGAATTGGCTAAAAAGCTGCTGGAAGAAAGTGACGATTTTGGAGCTGTGCCAGCAGATATCGATTGGATGAGTAAGCTGGAAATGACGCCGAAAACCGGTGAAATAAAATCAACGCCGCATAACCTGAAACTGATTTTAGAAAATGATATCAATCTGGTTGGTAAAGTTGCCTATAACGATTTCAGTTTCCGGACGGTGCTGCTGGACAGTATGCCCTGGCGGTCGATCAAACAAGGCGTTACCTGGAACGATACGGATGATAGTTGCCTGCGTAATTATTTAAGCAATGTTTACGGCGTAAAAGGACAGCAGGTTATTTATGATGCCTGTGCGGAGGTTTTTACCCGCAACCATTTTCACCCGGTCCGTGACTATATCAAGGCTACAGAGTGGGACGGAACACCGAGGGTAGATACTCTCTGGATCGATTATCTTGGCGCTGATGATACTGACTATGTACGTACAGTGACCCGGAAGCATCTGGTAGCTGCAGTAGCAAGGGTATTCAGTCCCGGGTGCAAATTCGACAATGTGATAATTCTTTGCGGACCGCAGGGCATCGGTAAAAGTACGATGCTGAAGAAACTCGGCCGTGAATGGTTCTCAGACAGTCTTACCAGCGTGCAGGGCAAGGAAGCCTATGAACAGCTGCACGGAGTTTGGATTGCAGAGCTGGGCGAGTTGTATGCTACGAGAAAGGCTGAATCAGAAGCGGTAAAACAGTTTTTATCGAAGTCGGAAGATATCTTCCGTGTGGCCTATGGGCGTAGAACAGCATCTTTCCCGCGGCAGTGCGTATTTTATGGGACCACGAATGAAACTGTATTTCTCCGAGATCGGACGGGCAATAGAAGGTTTTGGCCGGTTAACGTAGGCGGCCCGCATGATAAGAGCTTTAAAGATTTTACAGAGGCAGAAGTAGCGCAGGTTTGGGCAGAGGCTTATTATCTGTGGCAGCAGGGAGAAAGCCTGTATCTGGACAAAAATATGGAAGCAGAAGCCGCTAAAGCACAGTCGGCGCATACTGAGGAATCCGAGAAAGTTGGTCTGGTGCGGGAATACCTCGATACTTTGCTGCCAGAGAACTGGGATAGTTTGGATCTGTATGAGCGCCGGGATTTTTTGGAAAGTGATGAACTTACTGAGCCCGGTAGAGTGCAGCGGTATAAGGTGTGTGTGCTTGAGATATGGTGCGAAGTGTTTAAAGGAGACCCAAAGAACCTTAATAGTTTGATGTCCAGAGAGATCAACAGCATCATGCAAAATATGCAGGGCTGGGATCCGGCACGGAGTAGTCTGCGATTTGGGAAAATGTATGGTACGCAAAGAGCCTACGTGCGAAAGACAATTTAGCGTCAACAGAGGCGTCAACAAAAACACGAAACGTCAACAAACTTTAGCGAGCTAAAGGGAATGCCGTCAACAATGTCAACAAAAGTTAGAACACTTTTTAGAAAAAACAAGGTTGAGCGGGAACAATGTCAACAGTAAAAAAGTTTTGTTGACGGTAAGTGTTGACGGCATAAGTCCAGTAATTAAGCGGTGAAAGCTCTTGCCGTCAACAAAGTAAACAAAAATAATACTATAAAGATATTTTATGAAATATACGTATATACGCGCGTAAGGAATAGTAGAGAGTATATAAATATATAAGGTATAAGGAAAAAGTTTGTTGACATTGTTGCGAAACAAATGTCCGCGAAGGGAGTGTTCTTGTGGAGAGGACAGAAAAAGATGTTGAACGGTATTTATGCAAACGAGTGAAAGAGCTGGGCGGTAAGGCCTATAAATTCGTGAGTCCAGGTAATGCAGGTGTGCCGGATCGGGTAATAACCATTCCGGTACAAACCGATCTTGTGATAGGGCTGACATATTTTGCTGAAGTAAAGAAGCCTGGGGAGTCACCGAGACCTTTGCAAAAAGTTGTAATGCAGCAAATGGCGCATAAAGGCGCTAATGTTTTTAACGTTGCAACATACGAGGATGTTGACGATGCTTGTGAGGATATGAAAAAGGACCGTAGGGATATTGAGGTTGCTGTAAGGTATGCGGAAAAAAGAGGGGTATTATAATGGCTGACGTGTTTAAGCCGCATAGCTATCAGGAGTTTGCGATCAAAAAGATACTGGAGTTGCCGGCGTTGGCACTCTTTTTAGACATGGGGCTTGGCAAGACGGCCTGCAGTCTCGTTGCCATAACGCAGCTGCTATGGGATTACTTTTCGGTGTCTAAGGTTCTAATCGTGGCGCCGAAAAAGGTTGCAGAAAGTACGTGGGATAGTGAGATCAAAAAATGGGATATCACGCAGCAGCTTAGAATATCAAAGATATTGGGCACAGCCAGCGAACGCCGGCGGGCACTGGCTGACGAGGCCGATATTTATATTATCAACCGGGATAATGTGGTCTGGCTTATGGAGCAGCTGCACTGGCGTCCTAAGATGTTTAATATGCTTATTCTTGACGAAAGCAGCAGCTTTAAAAATCATCAGGCAAAAAGATTCAAGGCACTTCGGAAAGTGCGGCCGTATTTTGAGAAGGTGTTGGAGCTGACCGGCACACCGGGTGACAAATTAATGGACCTGTGGGCGCAGATATATTTACTGGATGGCGGCAAGAGGCTGGGACGGACAATAACGGAGTACCGTAATCGCTGGTTTGTTCCAGACAAGAGCAATGGTTATGTGATTTATTCCTATAAGCCAAAACCGGGAGCAGAGCAGGAGATATATTCAGCGATCAGTGACATTACTTTCAGTATGAGCGCAGCGGATTGGCTGGACCTGCCGGAGCGTATCGACAATGTGATCAGCGTCGATATGGGTACCGGGGCAAGAGCCAGATATAAAGAGCTTGAAAGACTTTTGGTTTTAGAACTTCCAGAGGGTGATGTTACAGCTGCTACCGCAGCAACACTTTCAAACAAACTTCTGCAGATGGCGAACGGAGCTGTTTATGATGAGAACAAAGGCGTTATAGACATTCACGATGAAAAGCTGGCGGCGTTGAAAGAAATAGCAGAATCAGGAAATCCTATACTGGTCTTTTATGCATACAGGCATGATCGGGACAGGTTGCTTAAATGGTTCAATTATGCAAGAGAACTGAAAACGCCTGAAGATGTCGACGATTGGAACGCAGGCAAGATAAAAATGCTTATTACGCACCCGGCTTCTGCCGGCTACGGACTGAATCTGCAGGCTGGCGGCAGCACGATAGTCTGGTTTGGACTTACATGGAGCCTGGAACAGTACAAGCAGGCCAACGCCAGACTATACAGGCAAGGCCAGCAGCAGACCGTAATAATACACCATTTGGTTACTAAAGGTACTATGGACGAGCAGGTAATGGCGGCGTTAGCGCATAAGGATGCCAGCCAGGCAGAATTGCTGGCAGCAGTTAAAGCGAGGGTCGAACAATATAGAACAGGAGTTGAGTGACTAATGACGGAACAAGAATTTATACAAGCAGTAAAAAATAAATTGAATTATATACAGGGTATGTTTGAGGTCAAGAATGATCAGTATTCAACAGACAAAGATCCCTTGGCGAATTTTACGACCGGCGCGAGACTGATGTATGGGGATAATGACCTTTTGATGCAGTATGAAGCGCTAAAAGCATATGCCGCGAAACATATTGCACACGTTTATAATAACGGGCTGACCGGTGCCAAAGTACAGGAGAGTATCGATGACATAATCTGCTACTTTGTAATTGCATCAGTTTTGGCAGATCAAGAACTGAAGGAGCGTGGTTAAATTGGCACATAAGTGTAAGGGATGCGTGTGGAGCCGTCAAGTAAGCGAGAATAAAGTTTATTGTCGCAGGGTAAATTGTGTAAAAGAAAATCGGTTTCGGAGCGTGATCGGTATGTTAGGGCAGGTGCAGCATGGTCATCAGCTGAGCGAATCTGAAAGTGCTGCGATAGATATTGCTGCAGATGTTTTACGGGCAGAGGGGTGATTTTAATTGACAGAGCAGGAAATCAATAAATTTATCAAGCGTGCAGCAAAAGAAGCCGCATTAGAAGCCGTAAAATCAGTTTTGGTAGTTACAAAGCCAACGGGCAAAGGGAATTGCTATAAGCAGACTGAAGCACGTTTATATGCTTATCCTACGCTATTAGAGAATATCAAAAGGTATAGGCTTGACATTGAGGATCTAAAGCGTGAAAAGATTACAGAGAAGTCGAAGGATATTACTTCTTTTGGTGGTGATTACGGCATTAGGCTTACACCTGAAGAAAAACAGGCAGGAAAGATATTAACCGTTGAGCTAAAGTTGCAGCGTGATCAAAAAGAAATTGACGAAATTAATGCAGCTTTAAAAGCAATAGAAAGTGATGAGTATTATTCGGTGGTTGCAATGAAGTATTTTCAAAAAGCTTCAGATGAAGAAATCGCAGGTCAAATCCCCTGTGCTGAAAGAACGGTAAGGTATAATAGGAGCCGGCTTATACGTCAGATGGCGTTAAGACTTTACGGAGCTGAGGCGTTGTAATTGCCAAAGTAGACTGCAAAAACATTGCCAAGACACGTTGCCAAATAGGTGATATAATATGTGCAGGCAAAAGTGTAAGTAAAAATAAGCCGCTAACTGTAATGGTTGGCGGCTTTTGTGGTATAATAAAAATATCTTGATATTTTTTTAGGAGGATTGTAATTAAATGGATTTTAAATTTAATATTTCTTCTGGAGGAAGAAATATAATAAAATCGGGCACCGTTATTTTTTGGGATAAGGATTCAGATGTTTTTATAAGAATAAATAATTCAGTAGATACAAAAGATTATCTTGCAGTCAAACTTGTTTTTAAAACAACGGATGATGGAAAAAGAGAAATGAAAAACTTTGCTGAAGAAAATGTTTTGGTATTTGAATGCATTAACTTTAAAAACGGGACAGGGACTAAAAAACCACTAAATATTGGCTATTTTGAAGTTGGCCAAACGGGCAAAAAAACACAGGTGTACTTTCATTTTTGGATTGAGAAAATGACTGATGATTCCCCCAGAAAAATAGAGTATACTATTTTTTCGGAGGAAAATTGAAATGCCTCTAAATGGACAAAATGATTCCTTAGATAAAATAACAGAATGTGTAAAGTCTGACGCTTTTGTATGTCTGCCAGAAAAAACACAAGGAGATGTACTAAGCTCGATAAAAGATCATGAATCTCAGACTGGTGGAATATTGGGGAAAATATTCGGAACAGATGAAAAAAAAGCAGCTGTATATGCAGGCATTTGTACATGCGTATTCTTGATAATCGCCTGGAGTGGTTTTACTATATTTGGAATATATGAAAATAGGACAATAGATTTAAAATTTTTAGAAGGACTACTAATGCTTGTTGCAGGCTTCTTATTTGCAAAAAGCAGTAATTAAATAATGAATTTTTAAAAGCACTCACGTTTGTGGGTGCTTTTTTCATGTGTTGAAACAAACATAAATAATGAGGCGGTGGTGATCATGTGAGCGAGAAACACGAGCAGGTTTATGATTTAATAGTGTGATATAATATTGCTATAGTTAATAGGGATGTGATTAATTAATGGCTGATTTGTTGCAAATTAGATTAATAAATCAGATAATGGAGAAATTTAATTTTGATTTTATTGATTTAACTGTTTGCATTGTAATTTTATATGTCATTTACAAAATTTCAATGATGTTAATAAATAGTGCCATTGAAAAAAATAATGACATATTGATTGAAAAATATAGAAATGTTATAAATAATTATATTAGTGTTTATGATAAGAAAACCAAATATTATCATGGAATGTATAAAAGGTTATCAGAAGTATATCTTTTTTTGGAATCTACAATAATAGATAAAAGAGAGTTGCCATATTATTGGAATGAAAAAGATTGGAGTATAGCGATTAATGATTTAGAAATAAGTAATTTTGAAAAAGAGGTTTTATACGGTTATACAGATGAGAAAAAAATACGTTTGATAGATTAAATCAAACGTATTATAGTTTTTTTCAACAATCTAATTGTAAAAAATTAGAAAATAAAAAAAGAATGCTGCAGCTATATTTTGAGAAACATAGATTATATTTTGATAGAAATGTTGAAGAGAAACTCATCGATGTTATAGAAAAAATATTAAACGAAACAATAAACAAGAAGGGTGGATATATACATATAAAGTGGTGGTTAGAAGAGATACTTTTTGAGATGAAAAAAGATTTAAGAAAATGCGAATAAATCTTATTGATTAATAGATGAGGATATCATTTTTATATGAAGTGCATATAAAATCGGTTTTAATGGTTAAAGCGTTCACTAATGTGGACGCTTTTCTTATGTTCATTTATGGGAGAATTTTCATAGGTTCTTCCTGAGGGTGGCGAGCCTTGCGGGTCTTTCGAGCCCCGAAAAAGGTTTAGATTTAAAAATATTTTTTACTATTTCCTTCCCTCAGTAGTAGACAGGCGGTGAAAATAGAAGTGGCTAAAATGTTGAAACGTGGCTCTGCAAGAGAGCTTGCTGAATTGTTAGGAATCAGCGAACGACGTGTAAATCAGCTGGTAAATGAGGAAATTTTGCATCGTGAAATAGAAGGAGACTTCGTTTTAACAATGTCAATAGCCTCGTTTTATGAAAATAAATATGCCAGCAAGGATGAAGATGGTTATTGGTCTGAAAAAGCATTGCATGAAGCGGCAAAACGTAAATTAGCTGAACTTGAATTGGCACGGCAGCAAAATATGTCGCATGATGCGGCAGATGTCGAAAGAGTGATGACAGACATGTTATCTAAATTGCGGAGTCAGCTTTTGGGCATACCAGCTAAGATGGCTGCTAGACTGGAAAATCAGAATAGAAGTGTTATTATGACGGAGCTTTCTAAAGAAATAAAGTCAAGGTTAACTGAGCTTAGCGATTATGATCCGGAGATATTTAGTGATGAAGAAGACAGTTGATCTTTTCAAGAAAATAGTAAAACAGTCATTGATGCCATTATCAGATCAAACGGTGTCCGAATGGGCAGATAGCTATAGGATGATATCTGGCGAAGCTGCTGCAGAGCCTGGGCGGTGGCGAACAGATCGTGCTCCATACCAAAAAGCCATTATGGATGCTTTTACTGAACCAGGCATAACTAGGGTGGTTGCCAAGACCGCATCGCAGGTTGGAAAGTCTGATATCATGAACAATGTTATTGGGCGGTTCGCACATCTGGCGCCCGCACCGATAATGATGATCCAACCAACTATTGAAACATCACAGGACTACAGTAAATCACGTATAGCGCCGATGATCAGAGATACAAAGGTATTGAGAGACATTTTTAAAGACGTAAAAAGTCGTGATGCCAGCAATACTATCCTTTCTAAACAATTTCCAGGCGGCAGACTTATCATGGCGGGTGCTAACAGTCCTGCCGGTCTTGCCAGTAAGCCGATAAAAATACTGCTGGCAGACGAAGTTGACCGCTTTCCAAAAAGCGCCGGCACAGAAGGTGATCCGGTCGGCTTGGCTGCAAAACGTATGACTACATTTTGGGACAGTGTAATGGGGCTATTCTCAACACCGACTAATGCTGGAGACAGTCGAATCGAAGATGAGTATATAACAGGGACTCAGGAAGAATGGCAGCATCAATGCCCAAAATGCGAAGAGTGGCATTTAGTCACGCATCGGGATATGCATACTGACTACGACTGTTCTGTTGATAAAAAGGGAACAAGGCATGTTATCGTTAAGTCGGTTATTTGGCGTTGTCCGGATTGTGGTTTTGGCTTTACTGAGACAGAGATGCGGCAGGCGCCGCAAAAATATATTCCACAAAATACTTCGGCTCTCGCAAAGGGAGTACGAAGTTTTTTTGTTAATTGCTTCGCATCGCCTTGGGTAAATTGGGCAGAAGTTATGCAGGAATGGCTCGAAGCACAGGGTGATCCAGAGCGTGAAAAAGTAGTTGTTAATACCCGCTTTGGCGAAGCGTACGAACGTAAAGGAAACTTTGAAAGCCATGATCAGTTTATGCGCAGGCGTGAAAACTATGGCGCCGAGCTGCCGGAAGGCGTACTGCTTTTAACAGCGGCCGTTGACGTACAAGACAACAGGCTCGAGTATGAGATTTGTGGCTGGGGAATGGCTGAAGAATGTTGGGGAATAAAAAAGGGCACTATTTTGGGCGTGCCGGATACACCTAAAGTGTGGGATATGCTGGACGAACAGTTGGATAAGGAATATCGCTTTGCGTCAGGTAAGGGTCTTTTGGTAGCCAGGGCGTTTATCGATTCCGGTGGCCACTACACGAAAGAAGTTTATGCGTACTGTAAAAAGCGATTTGCAAGGCAGCGTTTTGCTATAAAAGGTTCATCGACACCAGGAGTGCCGTTATTGCATAAGTACGTTAAGGTTAAAACCGTAAGGGGACATACGATACCGCTGGTAATGCTTGGCACAGATAGCGGCAAACAATATGTTATGGATCGGTTATCGATTGAAGAGCCTGGACCTAAATATTTTCATTTTCCGCTTGATAAGAGTGATAGCGTAACTGTACAGCTAACTCGCGGCTACGATGAATTTTATTTTAAAGGCCTTATATCTGAAACGAAAGAGCCTCGTCGGAAAAATGGAGTATTAGTATATCAGTGGGTAAATATAGCTAAAGATAAACGGAACGAGCCTTTGGATCTGCGGGTTTATAACCTCGCATGTATGTTAAGCGTAAATCCTGATTTCGAGGCTTTGGAAAAATTGATCAATAGCCCGAATGCAATCAAAGAACAATCGGTAAAGTCTAAACTGAAAAACAAGCCTAAAGGCGGCTACGGCTGCATTAGAAAAGGTGTGAGGGGGGAGTATTAGTGGCAAGTACGGTACTTAATGAACGGTTAAAGCAGTATTTATCTGCAGAACAGTCTATTTTGGTAGCAGGGCAAAGCTACAGAATTGGCAATAGAACGCTGACGAGAGCTGATTTATCAGAAATAAGAAAAGAAATAAATGATCTTATTGCTGCAGGAGCGACTACGGATGAGGCAATGTATCCAAGAGGGCATCGAACAAAGCAAGTTATTATGCGGGATTAGGAGGATAGATGATGGTGAAACGTAAAAAAGTAATACCGGCTAAGGCCAGGCATCCTACTGAGGGAAATGAAAATAATAAAAAAATAATAATATTGAACAGCGGCTATTCAGAAGGCGGCGCCAGTAGGACACGAAGTACTTTACGTGGCTATAATCCCTTGAAATCCAGTACTAAAGCAGATGTTGATGTAAATTTGGCAACTTTACGAAACCGCAGTGCAGATTTAGTATGTAACTCTCCGCTTGGTTCAAGTGCTATTAATACTTCGCGCAGCAATGTTATAGGCGCTGGTCTTAAGGTTTCTCCTAAAATAGATTATAGGCTGCTGGGATTGACTGCAGAGGAAGCTAAAGAGTGGCAGCGTCAGGCGTTTCGTGAATTTAACCTTTGGGCAAACAGCACAGCTTGTGATTTGTATCGAAAGAATAACTTTTTTGATATGCAGGATATTGCATATATGAGCTATCTTGTAGATGGTGACGGATGGGCAGCGATCAAGTATCGCAGGCCGGTGCCTGATAATCCGTATTGTTTGAGAGTACAGCTTTTTGAGGCCAGTAGGGTCTGTAACCCAAACAGCAGTGGTTCGTATGGTTCTCCATCTTATTACGATGTTGAAATGACTAATAATAAAAACGGGAATCGTATTATCAACGGTATTGAAATAGATTCAGATGGGGCTGTTGTGGCTTATTGGGTCGCAAACAGGGTACCTTTTGATTTAAGTGATCCTGCCGCAGTTTTAAAGTGGCAGCGAGTGGAAGCATTTGGCAAGTTAAGTGGTCGGCCAAATATTTTGCAGATATCGCATGAAGAACGACCAGAGCAGTACAGAGGCGTACCAATATTGGCGCCGGTGATCGAGGTATTGAAGCAGGTCAGCCGCTATACTAATGCGGAGCTTACGGCTGCCATCATTAAATCGTTTTATACTTTGTTTTTTACGACTAATAACAATATTGATGATATGAATGATGTTCTAAGTTCAACTTATGGTCAAGCGGAAGCCGTAACACCAGAAGACCTGGCTCATGTTGAAGTTGGTCCGGGAACGCTTAATCTGCTGCCTCCTGGTGTCGATGTAAAGTCGATGGACGCAAGCCGTACAATGTCAACTTTTGAACCATTTACAAATATGATGATCAGCCAGATCGGTGCAGCTATTGGCACACCGGCAGAGGTGTTACTTAGTCGTTTTCAATCTTCATACTCTGCGGCACGTGGGGCATTATTACAAGCTGCCAGTAATTTTAAAACCAGACGTACCTGGTTTGCACGTGATTTTTGTCAGCCTGTTTATGAAGCTTGGCTGGCAGAGGCGGTTGCTATCGGAAGAATTAGCGCTCCTGGATATGGTAGTGATCCAATCATAACTAAGGCATGGAGTAATGCTGATTGGTTTGGCCCTGTTATGGGGATGCTGGATCCGGTAAAAGAGGTAACTGGCGCGGCCTTACGCGTAAAATATGGTTTCTCTACCGGTGAACGTGAATCTGCGGAACTTACGGGCACTGACTACGATAGTAATATTGATCAAATCGCTATAGAGCAGCAGACGTGGCGAGCTAAAGGATTAGAACCGCCTAAGGCTGATAATACTGGTGGGAATGGAGGTGATAATGATGGAAAAATTTTGGCAGGTGAGGAATGATGTTAGTGGCGACGCTGAAATATTGATTTATGGACCAATCGCAGCAGAGCGATCATGGTTTGGTGATGAGGCAACGCCGCAGCAGTTTGCCCAGGATCTTAACGGGCTGGGTGGCAGAGATGTTACCGTACGCATTAACAGCGGCGGCGGTGATGTGTTTGCGGCACATGCTATTCACAATTTGCTCAAAAGCTATAAAGGGCGTGTCACGGCGGTGATTGACGGACTGGCTGCCAGCGCAGCAACGGTTGTAGCCGTGGCGGCAGATAAAATCATTATGCCGTCTAACTCGTTGATGATGATCCACGACCCGGCTATCGGCCTTAGCGGATACTATCCTGCGGCAGAACTGTCTAAGTTGGTAGAAGCGCTGGCTACGATCAAAACAAGCATTGTCGCTGCCTATCGCAAGCGTTGTAAGGTATCGGACGAAGAAATCGAAACGATGATGTCCAACGAAACATGGATGGGCGCCGCAGAATGTAAGGAAAAAGGTTTTGCTGACGAGATCATTGGAGAAGTTACTGCTGCGTTAAATGGCAATACTTTGGTGCTCAATTCAGTGTCTTATGATTTGAAGTGCTTTGCTAATAGTGAAGCGGTAAAAAATAAATTTAAACAAAGTGAGGTTAGAGATATGCCAAGTGGTAAATTAGAAAAGGTTCTTAATGCTTTAGGCTTGCAGGAACTGTTGGAAGATACACAGACAACAGCTAATGCTTGTGACCAGACTAAAGCAAATAATACGCTTCCGGCGATGGCGGTTGATACTGCTGAAGCGGTTGAGGCTGCAGTAGCTGCTGAGCGTCAACGTGTACTTGATTTAGAAGCACTTGATGATGGAAAAAATGCCGCGATTACTGCGATCATCAATGAGGCTAAGAAAAGTGGAAAAACTGTTGAGGAAGTAAAAAATTATGTAGAAGCAGTAAAAAATATTGCTCCAGTAGAGGCGGTAGCCAATGCTGCGCAAAATGTTGTAGCCGCTATGGTAGCCGACAGTAAAAGCTCCGGTGTTGATGGCGTTGCTGCTAATCCTGCGACCGATGAGGCTGCTGTAAGTGCAGTAGCAGATGCGAAAGCATTGGATAAGATGGCCAAGGTAATGAATAGTAAATTTGGAGGTGCGAAATAATGGAAATGATTTCCAACATGAACGGAACTCATTATGATGAGCTTATTGGTGGTACAGCAGTACCGGTACTTACTAAAAACGTAACGCTGAAAGGAGTTACGGCCAGCTATAAGCGAGGCACATTGTTAGCTTTAGTTGGCGGTAAATATGAGATTGTAGATAGCACAGCATCTGAAAGCGGAGCTGATAAAGCGTCTGTGATCCTTGCCAATGACATTGTTTTATCCGGGACCGACGTTGTTACTACAGTTTATATCAGCGGTCAATTTAATCGTGAAAAACTTATTGTGGCACAAACATCTGATAATGCCACTGCTCATGAAGAAGAACTGCGTGCGGTCAATATCTATTTGACCAGCGTGAAATAAGGAGGATGAAGATAATGCCTATTAATATTGATGATACCAGAACTTTGCTGCAGGCGATTGAGCGCACCAATCCGCCGACTACGACATTGATTGATACTTTTTTCCCCGCGGTTAAAACCTTTTTGACGAATACCGTGGATATGGAATACCGCAAAGGCGGTCGCAGAATGGCGCCGTTTGTTGTACCGGGCAGCAAGGGTGTAAATATGAGCCGTAACGGTTCGCAGATCAGGTCTTATAAAGCTCCGCTGATGCGCCCTAAACGGACTATCGAAGCGTCTGATATTGAGCGTCGTGGTTTTGGCGAAGATATCTACAGTACTCGTACCCCGGCAGAACGTGCGCAAGAATTGCGCGCTTATGACATGGCAGAATTGATTGATGCCTGCGTCCGTCGTCAGGAGTGGATGGCTGCACAGCTTTTGATCAACGGTGAATACGAATGCAAAGGCTATGCCGACGATGGTGAAACTGTTGTTGTTGATACGATTACATTTTCTGAATTTGACAATAAAACAACTCTGTCCGGATCGGACACATGGGATAATGCAAGCGCCAAAATTTATGATGTCATGGGTGACACATCTCAGAAGATTCGCCGCAACGCGGGTATGATCCCTACAGTGGCCCTGTGTTCACAGAATGTAGTATCCTACCTGCTCAATAACGAGCAGCTTTATAAATATTTGTTGGTGCCCAGCCGTGAAAATTTAGCACTGATGAGCATTCAGCCGAAGCTGGTAAGACCGGAATTGCTGCGAGTTGGTTACATTGAATCCCTTAATCTGGAAATCTACGCTTATGATGGCGTGTACGAGGGTGACGATGGCAACCTTGCCCAGTATATCCCTGATGATCATATGATTATTGGTGTGCCCGGTCGTGGTAAACGTCTCTTTGGCGCAGTAACGCAGCTTGAAGACGACAAACAATTTCGTACTTATGAAGGCGCATACATTCCTAAAGTTACCGGCAATACTGAAAGTGATACGACTACTCTGGCTATGTCCAGCCGCTGTGTAGTATGTCCGGAGTTTTTGGATGATTGGGCGACCTTGAAAGTTAAATAAGGAGGTTTGTAAATGCAACAAGTATTGATAAAGAAATTTACTTTGCTGCGCAATGGCGTCGAGTATAAGGCAGGAACGATCCTCGAACTGCCGGAAGTTGAAGCGAATGCGCTGGTAGCAGGTGCGCCGAAAGAATTTGAAAAAGTTTCGGTGGAAAGTACAGAAAAAGCAGAAAGAACATTGAAAGATTTTACCAACACCGAACTGAAAGCTTTATGCGAAGAAAGAGGCTTAGAAGTGCCTAAGGCAGCTAATAAAGCAAAGCTTTTAGAACTGCTGGAGGGTGCGGCCGATCAGCAAGATGAGACCGATGGTGATAGCCTACCTCCAGTCAATGCCGCAGCTACAGTAAAATGAAACCCTTTCGTGAGCAGATAGCCGCAGATAATACTGCGGCTTTTATAAATTCTTTGGAATTTGCTGAAGAGCATAATCTTAACGGTACGGTATGTAATGCTATATTGCAGGATATATCGGTTGCAGAAAGTTTATCGACAGGAACGGGTAGTACTCAAACTTATCCTGGGATATACGGCAGCCGGCTGCAGGTAAATTGCTTGGCAGTGGATTTGCTGGAGCTTCCTGTATATGGACAGCTTTTCGGCGTCAATGATAAGCAGTATCTGGTTGAAAGCTGTGCTGATGATATGGGCGTTCTGACGATCCAATTGGTGGCGAATGACAGATGATATCTATTGATGCAAAGGAAATAGAAAAAGCCAAGAGTCTGCTTAAGAATTATCCTCAGCAAGTAATAGCGGCGGCAGCGAGTGCAATAAATCGTACGTCTGCAATGGTAAAGACTGAAGTATCTAAAACCATCAGAAAAAACTATCTGATATCAGCAAAAGATATAAAGTCTACTTTAAGTATTAAACGTGCTTCTCGGTTAAAGCTTACTGGAATGATCAGTTCTATAGGGCAAGCACCGTTGATCACTGCTTTTAGAGTACGGGCATATAAGAAAGGGCCAGTAAGGGTGCAAGTAATGAAAAAAAATAAACCCAAACCGGTTCTAGGTTTATTTATTGGTTCTTCATTGAAAGGCTATGTTGGAGCTATGCAGCGTAAAAATTTAAGTATGCGTTATCCTTTGCGTATACCTCATGGTCCCAGCGTTCCGCAGATGTTTTCCGCTGACCGTTCAATGAGTGTGATCGCACCGTTTGCAGAAAAAACATTAAATCAAAGGTTTTTACATGAAATTTCATATCGTTATGGAAAATTTGGAGGGCGGTAATGACACAAGTCGAATTGATGGAAAATCTGGCAGCGTTTCTAAAAAATGTTGTCCGAGAATATGAATCGCAGCAATCTGACGGTTCTTATACTCCGATAACTGTTTATTCTGGATACCTGCCGGTGAAAACGAATGCCAAAGAAAGTGAATCATGTATTTATGTGCTGGTTCTTGAATGTGAAGATGGTGATGAGCAGAGTGCAGCAAAGGTTGAAATAGGATTTAGTATCATTGACGGTGATACTTCTGAGGGGTGGCGCAGCTTGTTTAATCTTATGGAACATGTACGTCAGGCATTGCTTAAAAAGCGTACTGTAGCAAATAAGCATCGGCTTATCTTGCCTATCAAATCTAAGGTGGCAGATGAGCAGCCTTTCCCGCAGTGGCAGGGCTTAATGACAGTTAGTTACACACTGGGCAAGCCAGTAGAGGAGGAAATAAATTATGGCTATTAACAAAAAAAGCAGTCAGACCACTAAGCCTGAACGCTTGATTTATGTAGGCCCGTCTTACAAAAACGGAAAGTTATTGAAATATCAGGTATTCATTGGCGGGTTACCAACTCATATTGATGATGTATTTGAAAAGTGTCCGCAAATTAAAAAACTGTTTGTAGCTGTTTCAGAATTGCCAGAAGCTGAAAGGGCTATTGCAAAAGCGGGAACACCTATGAATAAATATTACCAAGCTGCTGTTTTGGCAGAAAAGGAGGAATAACATATGGCATATAAGCATGGCGTATATACATCTGAGGTGCCAACATCTATTGTTCCGGCAGTAAATTCTACTGCTGGGTTACCAGTTGTTTTTGGTACGGCTCCAATTCATTTGGCAAGTAACAGAGCAGAGGTTAATAAACCTATTTTGTGCTATACATATGCAGAAGCGGTAGCAGCTATGGGATACAGTGAAGATTGGGAGAAATACACTCTTTGCGAAACTATTTATAGCCAATATTCGCTTTATGCAGTTTCACCGACAGTTTTTGTTAATGTTTTAGATCCAAAAAAACATAAAGCAACGGTCAGTGATAAAGAAGTTCAGTTTAACAGTGAAAAAACGGTGATTGTAAATGATCCAGTGTTACTTGAAACATTGAAAGTAAAAAAAGCATCTGCCGGACAACCGCTGACGGAAGGCGTTGACTATGAAGCTGCTTTTGACAGTGATGGGAATTTAGTAATTACTGCATTAAGTGGCGGACAGCTTACAGACAGTGCTTTTTTGGACTATGAAAAAATTGATCCCTCAGCCGTGGATAAGGATGACATTATTGGTGGTATTGATATCAGTACGGGCGCATACACAGGTCTTGAGAATCTTTCAAAAGTATTTCCTCTGTATCGTTTAGTACCTGGTATGGTGCTTGCTCCTGGTTGGACACACGATCCAGAAGTGGCCGCTGTTATGACTGCCAAAGCAAGTACTATTAACGGTTTGTTTAAAGCTTCTGTTTTGGTAGATGTTCCGGCTGACACAGTAAGAAAATATACCGATGTTCCGGCTTGGAAAAATAATAACAATTATGTTGGAGTGGATCAAATAGTCTGCTGGCCTATGGTAAAACTTGGCGAAAAGAAATATCATCTTTCTACTGCGGTAATGGGGGCGATGGGCGTTTTGGATGCAAAAAATGATGATATTCCCTATGAAAGTCCTTCAAATAAAAATATACAAATGGATGGTTTATGTTTGTCTGATGGAACTGAAGTGGTTTTAGATCTGGAACAAGCTAATTATCTTAATGGGCAGGGTGTAGTTACTGCTCTGAACTTTATCGGTGGATGGAAGTTGTGGGGGAATCGTACTGGTTGTTATCCTGCAAATACAGATGTAAAAGACAATTTTATTTGTTTACGGCGTATGTTCAATTGGCATGCACAGACCTTTATTCAAAGTTATTGGTCTAAAGTAGATAACCCGATGAACAAACGACTTATTGATCTTGTCGTGGATAGCGAAAATATTCGCATTAATGGATTTGTTTCAAGAGGGTTCTTGCTTGGTGGAAGAATTGAATATTTGAAAGAGGAGAATCCAACAACAGATCAGATGGATGGTATTGTAAGATTCCATACTTATTTTACGCCACCGGTTCCGGCACGTGTCATTGAAAATACTATCGAGTTTGATACGTCTTATCTTGAGACGTTGTTTGGTTAATGAGGAGGATGAAAGATGAGTAATAATGTTGTTCCGGAAAAGCTAATTAACTTTAGAGCCTATAATGACGGAAATGATCTTCTTGGCGTAACTGATGTCCAGCTACCGTCTTTGGATGCAATGACCGAAACAGTAAAGGGTGCTGGTATTGCCGGTGAGGTAGACAGTCCTGTTTTAGGGCACTTTGGGAGTATGGAAACTGTACTTAACTGGCGTACTATTTCTAAACCTGGAATGAACCTGGCATCTCAAAAGGGGGTTAGCTTAGACCTGCGCGGCGCGCAGCAGTTTTACGACCCTGAAAAAAGTGAGTACGTCGTAAAGGCTGTAAAATGCGTGATCCGCGGCGTGCCGAAAAAAACCGAACTCGGCAAATTAGACGTTGGAACGACTACCGGCTCCAGTAACACCATTGAAACTAATTATATTAAAGTGATTATTGCTGGCGAAACCGTGCTGGAAGTTGATAAATATAATTATATTTCTAATATTGGCGGTACTGACTATCTTGCCGATGTCCGTGAGGCGTTGGGTCTGAATTAAAAATAAATAAAGGGGGCGGCCCGCAGAGTGGTGCCCCTTTTAAAATTTGGAGGTAAATGATGAAAGTAGATTATAAAAAACTTAAACAAGGATTGGGAGAACTAACGGGATATGATTTTGCGGCCGCAGAGCAGCAGGCAAGGATTCTTGGAGATGGTACCCCGGAAATTGTGTACTCTAAAACATTCCATGCTGTTATTGCGGCGAAGGTTTTAGGTGTCACAATTGATGATATTAAGGGTTTGCCAATTAGGGAATATGTTGCAGTGACTTCTAATGTATCAGTTTTTTTAGTAGGCACTTTGACCGATCAAGCCCTGCAGGAGTTATCCGGGAAATAGCAGTATGCTTATTTGAATATGGTAATGTTCATTTTTGGTTTAATCAACCAGTGAACGAATTAGAGAAATGGCTTGAAACAATAAGTGCCGTAAATAAAAAAAGAAAGCCCACTGCATGAATAATGCTGTGGGCTTTTAACGTAAATATTCTTTTTTTATTGGGGAACGCGAACAAACTTCGTCACAATCTTTTAATACTGCTATCACTTCTGGATCGTGAATGCCATCATATGTGTCAGGATCATAGAGGGGCTTGTAGACGCCATCATATTTAGCAGAAGAATCATATTGTAATGCTTTTTCTTCCCGTCTATTTTTTATCATTGCATGAAAGAACCCGACTATACACATCAATATAAAACCAATACAAAACAAAATTGCAAGAATAATCATAAAGCTCACCTCTTTATAGTTATTATACTATAAATTTTTAATGGAGGCAAAAAATGGCGAATATATTTACGACAGCATTTGTTATAAATGGAATGCTATCTAATAGTTTTACATCATCGACCAAGATGGCAAATTCGCAATTGACAGAATTACAACAGACTGTTAAAAGAATAGATCTTGCTCAAAAAAAATTAAATGCTGAGTTTACTAATGGAGCTATGAGCGTAGAGCAATATGAAAGAAAAATGGGTAGATATCAAGATACGCTTAATAAAACTCAGCAACAACAGAAGTTGTTACAGGATAGATTGAATAAAAAAAATATTGCAAATTCTCAGTTTGTAGAGAGACGCCAAAGTTTCTTAACTACCGCAGCTGCTATTGGCACTATTGCTCAGCCGTTCATCTCTGCAGCTCAGACTGCAATGAAATTTGAATTTGCTATGTCGAAAGTTGGTGCTATTGCAAATGCTACAGGGCCTGAATTATCTTTGTTGACGCAAACAGCAAGGTCATTGGGCGAACAAACAAAGTTTACTGCGACGCAATCCGCTGAAGCAATGAGTTATCTGGGGATGGCCGGTTGGAAGACAAATGAGATTGTTGCAGGTATGCCAGGATTATTAAATTTAGCTGCTGCCGGCAATACTGATTTAGCACGTACTGCAGATATTGTTTCTGATAATCTGACTGCTTTTGGTTTAAGTGTTGATAAAGCGCAACATATGGCTGATGTTTATGCTGTTACTATAACATCCACAAATACTAATGTGGAAATGTTGGGAGAAACGATGAAATATGCTGCTCCTGTAGCACACGCATTTGGGGCATCGATGGAGGAGACAGCCGCTTTAGCAGGTATTATGGCTAATAGTGGCATTAAAGCGAGTAATGCAGGTACAGCGCTGAGAGCTGGTTTAATTAGATTGGCCGGACCGCCTAAAATGGCAAGTAAAGCGCTAGAGCAGCTGGGGCTGTCAATGGAAGATTTGACAAATGAACAAAAAGAAGCTGCAATGGCTTTAAAAACTTTGGGTATTGAAACTGGCAATGCAGAAGGACCTCAAAAGATGGCTATCATAGTAGGCCAATTGCAAGAACGAATGAAAGGATTAAGTAAAGAAGAACAGCTGGCTATGTCGAAAGCTATTTTCGGGCAGCAGGCAGCAGCGGGGTGGCTGGCAGTACTACAGGCAGGACCTAAAGTGCTTGGTGATTTGACAAATTCTTTAGTTAACAGTGATGGTGCGTCTGAAAAAATGGCAAAGCAGATGAATGCTAATGCAGAAGGTGCAATTATACGTCTTTCTTCGGCATTTGAGTCGTTGCAAATATCATTAGCAAATGGATTTTTACCTGTCATAGCTAATGTAGGTGATTCTTTAGCTGTATGGACGGGGAAGTTATCGGCTTTAGCTACAGCACACCCAATAGTAGCACAGGGGATCATATACACTATTGGAACTTTTGGGTTATTATGGCTTACATTTAAAACGGGTAGAGCTATTATCTCCGGCTATAATGCGTTTATGGCTACCTGTGCTTTATGGCAGACGACTTTGGGAAATTGTACGGCAGTATTAAGATCAAAAACAATGCTTCTTGCCGGCACACAAAGGACTGTGGCTTTGGCAACGAAGCTGTGGAGTGGTGGAATGATGTTGGTAAATGCGGCTATGGCAGCTTGCCCTATTGGTTGGTTATTGATTGGAATCAGTTTATTAGTCGTTGCCGGAACTATTTTATACAGGCATTGGGATACAGTCAAACAGTTCTTTACAACTTTGTGGGACAGTCCAATAGCTAGAATAGCCTTTTTTGTCACTGGGCCTGTAGGTTGGATCATTGGCGCGGTTACTGCAATAATTGCTAACTGGGATACATTAGCGGCATATTGGGATTATTTTTGGGATAATCCATCTGCTGCAATATTTAGATTCACAAGTTATATTCAGGAACAATTTACAAGTGCTGAAACCTGGCTTCGCGAAAAATGGCAATCTATTAGTAATTTTTTATCTACACCTATTTTTGGCAAAGTTAATATTACGGCATCCGGTAATGGTGCAGAGGTTGCAGAAAATGCGTATGGCGGTATTTATGGCAGGGGGACATTTCTTACTACTTTTGCGGAAAACTCTGGTGAAAGTGCGATACCTCATACTCCTAATAAACGTAATATAGGCTTGCTGGCCAAAACTAATGAAATCATGGGTAATCCATTGGGTACCAGTGGCAGTATAAATGCGACTTTTGCTCCTCAGATTACCGTACAAGGGAATACCGATACTGCTGAAATTTCAACTTTGTTAGATCAAAAAATGCGTGAATTTAAAGCAATGTTGGCAGAAGTGCAGAATCAGAACAGGAGGCTTTCGTATGGCTAAAACCTATTACACAATTCAGGGCGATATGTGGGATGGTATAGCAAAAAAGTTATATGACGATGAAAGTGGCGTAAACGCGCTGCTGGAAGCAAACCAGCAATATGCTGACATAGTTGTTTTTCCAGCAGGTATTATTTTGGATGTGCCGGATTATGAAAAGCCTACTCCGACCAACTTGCTGCCGCCGTGGAGGCGTTAAATGGAAGCACGTAGAATATTGACGATCATAAAATATAATAATAAAGATATTTCAGCTGATATCAGTAAATATCTAAAAAGCATCAGCTATACCGATAATCTATCGGGAGAAGCCGATGATTTGCAGATAACATTGGAAGACAAGGCAGGGCTTTGGCAATCGACATGGATGCCGGAAAAAGGAGCACTTCTAGATGTAATTCTGCAGCAAAAATATTGGCAAACTTTGTCGGCGTTACCACAAAGTTTGCGTTTGGGATTGTTTGAAATCGATGAAATAACAAGCAGCGGCTATTCGTCAGAAGTACAAATAAAAGCAGTTTCCGTGCCTGATAATAATACTCTTAGAGGTACTGAACGTAGCCGGAGTTGGGAAAAGGCAAAGCTGCAGGTAATCGCTAATGATATAGCTTCAGCTGCAGGAATGTCATTGTTTTGGGACACAGAAGAAAATCCGGTGCTGGATAGGGCAGAACAGACAGAACAGTCTGATCTGTCTTTTTTATATGCAATTTGTAAGGATAAAGGCCTGGCATTGAAAATAAGTGATAAAAAAATCATTATTTTTGATGAAGCAAAATATGAAGCGGAAAAAGCAAAGATAACAATAGTAAAACCAGGTACCGTTTATAAAAAAGAGTCTGGAATGAAATATTTGTTTGTTGGTACTGGCTACAGTTTGCGTACTAAAATTAGAGATATTTATGCTGCCTGCAGAGTTAGTTATCAGCAGGGCAGTTCAAAATCTAATATTGAGGCAACTTATACTGCTGCTGGTAAAAAGGGAAAAACATTGCAAATAAATGAACAAGTTGAAAGTGTTGCGGAAGCATTAAATTTAGCAAAAAAACGGTTGCGCGAAAAAAATAAAGACGAAGTTACTGGATCTTTAAATATGTTGGGAAACTTTGTCTTATTATCTGGGGTTACAGTTAATTTATTAGGATTTGGAGCTTTTGATGATAAGTACTTGATAACCAGAGCATCACATGATATTGGCAGCGGTTATACGACAAATATCGATGTAAGAAGGTGTTTAAATGGATACTAATTTTATAAAAAACATAATTCGTATCGGGAGGGTATCTTCTATTGACGTCAATACAAATACTGCAAGAGTAGCTTTTTCTGATAAAGACGATTTGGTATCTGGTAATTTGATGATTGTAAATCGCGGAAGCATGGTTGACAAGGATTACTGGATACCTGATATTGATGAGCAAGTTCTGTGCTTAATGATGCCAAATAAAAGCGGACAGGGATTAAATGAAGGGTTTATTTTAGGATCTTTTTTTTCGGCAGAGGACGCACCGCAGGAGCGAAGTGCTGATGTAAGGGCTGTAAAATTTGGTGATGGTACTGTTATAAAGCATGATCGTAAATCCGGAAGTTTAACTGTAAATGCTACAGGTGATATTAGTATTATTGCTGGTGGAATGATAACCATTCAGGGAGCGGTAGTTGAAATAAATTAATGGGGTGATGGATATGCTGTATGCGACAAGATTAGGCGATACTGATACAGGACATGATGCTTGCCCAGGAACTGTACTTGTGAGTGCCAGTACGGATGTAATAATTAACGGTAAAGGTGCAGGACGTGTCGGCGATAGTTATGCTCCGCATGGATGCATCGTGCATCCAGCACATACAGCGCATATCGCCAGCGGCAGCAGCACAGTTCTTATTAATGGACTGCATGCAGCAAGGGTAGGTGATCCGATAGACTGTGGAGGCAGTGTCGCTTCTGGAAGTCCGGATGTAATCATAGGAGGTTAATATGCAAGTTGGATCTATGGGAGATATCCCTTTTGTTGTGTCATATGGTAAAATTCGTACTTTTAGTGATTACGGGCGTAGTGGTTCCGGCCGCTGGGTAAAGCACGATTTGATTGGTCGTAAACCTGTAATGGAGTTTTTAGGACCCGACGTTGAAAAAGTTAGCATGAAGATCCAGCTGCGCACTGATCACGGCATAAATCCTGAAAGCGAGCTGGGGCGGCTGAGGAAAATGAGGGACACAGGCGCAGTTTTTCCGTTTATTTTAGGTGGTGCGCCGGTATCTGATAATTATTGGTTGCTGGAGGATATAGGGGAAAACGTAAGCTATTGGCGGGCAGGCGGTAAAATACTTTCCGTTAGCGTCGATATTACATTGACTGAATATTCTACAGAGGAGGTGCGCTGATGGATTTTGAACTTACTGCGGGAGAAAGAGTTGACGTAGATTTTGCCCCAAAAAATGTGCAAATGGAAATTTTACAAAATTGCAGTACAATACTTAGCACGTCTAAGTTTAGCGTACCGTTAGACCGTGACTTTGGCATTGATGCAAACTATGTAGATGCTCCGCTGTTATCGGCTAAAGCGAAAGCAGAAAGTGAAATATTTGCTGCATTAAAAAAATATGAGCCGCGAGTTACGGTAAAACAAATTACATGGCGCTCTAATGCGGAGGGCGTTTTAAGAGCGAAAGTGAAGGTGGTCATAAATGAAACTTAGTGATCTGCCGGACATTGAATTTGTTAGTGCAGACGAACAAGAAATATTATCGGATATCATAAAGCTTTATACGGAAATAACCGGGAGAACCCTTGCACAAGGTGATCCTGTCCGGTTATTTTTATGCGTGATTGCGGCCATTATCCTGATGCTGTGCAATAAGATCAACTACACCGGCAAACAAAATTTATTGCGATATTCGGCAGGTGCTAACCTGGATCACTTGGGCATACTTGTCGGGGCAGAACGTATTGGCGCCAAGGCCTCTGTCACGACAATTAAAATAACCCTGTCGGAGGTGCGGTCCGTTGCGACAAACATTCCAGCAGGTACGCGGGCGACAGCTGGAGATAATGTGTTTTTTGCTATTGATCAGGATGCAACGGTCATAGCTGGACAGTTGGACGTCTCTGTAGCGGCTACCTGTACTGTGGCTGGTGTTCTCGGTAATGGCTATCTGCCGGGAGAAATCAATAAGATTGTTGATCCAATTCCGTACGTCGCTGGAATGGTCAATACCACAACGTCGGAGGGAGGTTCAGATGTCGAGAGTGACGATTCTTTGCGTGAGGCTATTCGCGAGGCTCCGGAGGGATTTTCGGTAGCTGGACCAGTGGGCGAATACATTAAAATTGCCAAACGAGCTTCGTCTTTGATTGTTGATGTATCGGTAATATCACCGGAGCCGGGGCAAGTACTGATAACACCGCTACTTGTAGGCGGCGGAATACCGGGAAAAGAAATGCTGGATATCGTAGAGGCAGCGTGCAGTGATAGATCTGTAAGGCCGCTCACTGACCATGTGCGTGTGGCTGCTCCGGAGGTTGTCAATTATGATCTTACACTCACGTATTACCTTGACCGGGCAAATGAAGCTAAATCTGTTGCCGTTCAAAGCGCGGTAGCGAAAGCGGTGGAGGATTATATCGATTGGCAAAAATCTAAGCTTGGCCGTGATATCAATCCGGACGAGTTGATCTGTCTTATTAAAAATGCTGGCGCCAAGCGAGCGGTTATATCTTCGCCTACTTTTCGGATCGTTGCTGATAACCATGTAGCGATAGCTGAAAATGTTAATGTTACATTTGGGGGGCTAGAAAATGAATGATCTGCAAAATCTGAATTTAATCGAGTTGCTACCCACTAGCATTGCAAGCGACGAAACGATAAGAAATATCTGTAATGCCATTGCAGAAAAATTACAAACGATTAATGAAAAAGCTGAATTAGTTTTGTTGCTGCCACGATTGGATCAGTTGCCGGAAACATTGGTGGATGAACTAGCTTGGCAATATCATGTTGATTTTTATGATTATGCGGCAGATATCAATAAAAAAAGGGCATTAGTGCGCAAGGCCATTGACTGGCATCGGAGAAAAGGCACTCCTGCTGCAGTAGAGGAAGTATGTACAGCTGTTTTTAAATCAGCAAAAGTTTATGAGAATTGGGAATATGGTGGGAAACCATATCATTTTCAGGTAAGAATGATTTCAGAAGGCATTCCAGATAAATCTGTTTTGGACAATTTGTATAGGGCAATTAAAGAAAGTAAGAATGTTAGGAGTTGGCTTGACGCTTTAAGTTTTGACCGTCAGATAGCTGGCTCCTTATTTGTTGGAGGGGTCTATTCTTCAATGAGAAAAGTGGAGATTTTCCCATCACAGATAAAACCACAGATTTTAAATATCAATAATTATTTTGGAGCTGCAATCTATGTACACAAAGGAGTTGAAGTAACATGCCAAACTGGGCAAATTTAATGTTGACTAAACAAGGAAAGGTATTACAGGCAAAAGCTATTGCTGGTAGTACATTAACGATCACTAAGATGAAATTGGGTTCTGGTATTATTCCAGATGGAGTATCGCCAGAAGATCTTACTGATTTAATTCAACCCAAACAAGCTTTAGGATTAACGGCAATCAGTGTTAATGGTGGATTAGCTAAAATTCAGAGTATTGTTACTAATGCTGAACTTTCAGAAGGGTACTATATTCGTGAATGTGGTGTATTTGCAAATGATCCTGATGTTGGGGAAATAATGTATGCAATAATGACAGATACATCCCCTGATTTTCTGCCTTCCGCATCAAGCTCTGTTGTGATTTCAGAAGAATTTAGTATTAATGTAGTAACGGAAAACATGGCGAATATAACAGCGATTATTGATCCTGAAGGTATAGTAACAGTGGCTAATGCAAGAAAAATTGCAGAGGATAAAGTCACTGAGCATAATGAAGATACAGAGGCTCATCCAAATGACTTTAATTTAAAAGGCATTACTATTGGCAAAGATAGTGTTATTGCAACTAAAAAGGGAGATTTACTAACTCTTTTGGCAGGTAAAGGAATTAATTTACTTAGTGATATTAAAAATAAGATAATCACGATCGTTGGAAAAAGTAAGAATGCATGGAATCCGAATGAGGAAATTATAGCTGGAGATATAAGATATACCGAAGACGGTAACGGTCCAAGTTGGGTTTATTTGTTATGTAAAACTGCAGGAACTACAGGTACCATTGAACCGATTTTAGAAGCTAATGCTGTTGTAGGACAGGAGATAAATGACGGCAGTGTTGTATGGACGGTACAAAAAAACAGTAATGCATTAAGCTTTGCTGGAAAAGAAGCAGATCTTTTTGCATTATTAAATAGCCCTGATTTTAAGGGAACTCCTACAGCACCAACAGCAGCCAAGACGGTAAATAATACTCAAATTGCTACAACTGCTTTTGTTCATTTGCTTGCTGGAGCCGCTAATAATGGTGGTATAGTCGATTCATTGTTGGCTCAAAATGGCTATGTAAAATTCGCAAATGGTTTAATTCTACAGTGGGGAAAAATCTTAGGAGATACTGTTAATCTTAAGATAATAAACTTCCCTGTTTCGTTCAACGAATGCTTTGGTGGTTTAGCTTTATTCAACGGAGATCCGGTCGCTGCTGCAGAATACGCAACAATAACTGACATAACTAATACTAATTTTAAAATTTATATGTATGCCAATAACGCTGGTACTGGTTATGCAAATGCAAACATTTTCTATTTGTTTTTAGGTGCTTAGCCACAGTGGGGATATGGAAATTCTGAATCAACACAAACATTTCCAATTAAATTTACTAACTCTGTAATTGGTATTTACGGAAGTAAGAGGGCTATAAATTACGAATATACTTTTGCAGCAACGAGTATTACAAATACAAATTTTTTCATGTCTACACGTAACTCAGAGGGTAGCAGTAGGGTTATAGCTTGTAACTGGCTGGCTATCGGCCAATAGCAAACCAAATGAAACTACCAAACCATGGATCACCGCCATAATCTTGTTTGTATACGTTGAATTTGGATGTGGTCCAATTACGTGGCTGTACCTCCGAATCGTATTTTGTCGGATTATTAGTATCGGTGTTTCTTAGTCCGCAAAATAGGGAAAAACAAGCAGAATTAAAATTCACAGGAAATGCGTACCAACCGCTTTCCCCCTCGCTTCCGTTGTTACCAGCGCTATTAATTCCCCACTGTGGCTAACACCCAATTATAATCCAGTTAACATCATTAGGCTGGGCTACATCAGGTCTATTTGACTGATATGCACGAGTTGTAACAGTAGTATTCGTTGCAGAACATCCAGGGCAGCACCATTCGCTAGAAGTAGATGCAACTGCAAGGAACACGTTTGTAAATGGTATTGGTAATGTAGAAGTTCGCACTGCCCCGCCAGTATTTATTCCCCACTGTATCAAGCACCTATAGCAATCCATTGAGCATCCTTGTTCTGATCACTGTTATCCGCAACGTCAAGCGTAAACCCTGATAAAGTATTGCTTTCTCGTGCCTTGGAGTCCATAAACACATTGCCTTGATGATTCGTTACTAAACGTCTAAATTTTGTAAATGGAATAGGAAATATTACCCAGCCGTGTATATCCATTCCCCACTGTTTATACACCGGCAACAATGTAGTTACCGCCATGAGCTCCTGACGATGTAATGAAAATACTGTTGATCGTAGATTTCTCGTTATTGAACGAGAAATAACCATCAGAGCTGTTGGTAGAAGAAGTTATGTCAGTAACTACACAAATAAATATTTTTTCGTTAAAGCTTAGCGGTAAATTGTTTATTCCGCTTCCACACGTTCCCCACTGTTTACCGTCCTACAGCGAACAACCTTGACGTCTGCGTTCCGTTCCAGCGATCATCATTATACCCATTACAAAGTCTGTAATTAATATTAATGTTGCTTATGCCATAGACGAAAGTTTCACAGTTATCTGATGAAATTACATTCGCATAATATAACTCACTGAACGCAATAGGGTACGTTATAACACGATCATTACCAGAATTGGTATATTTTCCCCACTGTAGCTTTAGAATCCAATAGCAATAACATTTGGTAATGAAGTTCGTGCGGTACTAGGTGAATCTGTTGCCCAACCGAGCACACTATAACTGTTATTATTAACGATGCTTACATCCACTGTATGCCAACCGCCAATGCCGGCAGACGTTATTGCTAATGCACTGTTAGGGAAAGGTATAGGAAATATATTATTTCCACGTACTGTCGGCTTTCCCCACTGTGGCTATATACCAATCGCTAACCATTGTACTGGACCTGCTTGGGCAATATCAGGCCTATTGCTTTGATAATTCATTGTGGTGATGGTAGTTGTCGTTATATGGCAAGATGCATTACACCAAGAACTGTCAGCGGAAACAACAGCAGTAAAAGCAACCTCAAAAGATATAGGTAAACTCACTGTTTGACCTCCGCCGCCGACATTTTCTCCCCACTGTTTAACAGTCGCCGATTGCAATCCATGCGGTGCCAGTCAAATTCATATTGGAGTAATAAAATCTGGCTCCAGTGGTAGAGAACTCACCCAGGAAATAATGATCATTGTTACTATTGTTAGAACCGTGAGCATTGCCAAGAACAGTCCATACAGAATTGAACGGTATAGGGAATGTTACATTGTTTTTGCCAACACAATATCCCCACTGTTCAAAAGCCAATAGCTATGTATTTCAACGTTGGACGATCCAGATGCGACAAGCGAAAAGCTACCTGGCTTTCCGATGTAAAATCCCAAAGTATATTATTCACGTAATTCTCTTTGCCAAAGGTTGCATCAGCAGCACTCATTACTCCTGTAGCTACCGCAGTATAATCAGTTGTTGTAAATGATATAGGAAATATGCATACTGCTACATATCCCGACAAACTTGCAGAACTTCCCCACTGTGGTTATGCTCTACAGATTGCTATAACCGAATACCCGAAGTCTCCATCGGGGCTGATGCGCACATAAGAATTGTTCCATTCCTCAACACGTGCTGGTTCCCAATTGTGACTAGAAGAAATGTTTTTAGTATGTTTTGTAAGACAAGCAGCATATACTTGTGACGGGCTTATAGGAAAATACCAATTAAATACGCCAGTGTACCCTGACCAAGAATTTCCCCACTGTAGAATTAAGCCGATGTCCCATTTACAATAACCATTTTGTGCCAGACTGTATGAAACTATTTTTCCCTGTGAACTCAACGCAGACAATGCAGTCATAACAAACTTCGTTGTAGCAATCTGATCTGTATTGGTGCCAGCATCTGCTGTTGGAGCCGTTGGTATGCCGGTGAAAGCCGGGCTTAATAATGCTGCTTTTGCCGCCAGTTGCGTAGCTGTCGCATAATATGCCGGTAACTGTCCGCCTAATTTTTCTGCATTATTAGCTAAAGCAGCAGTACCACCATCGGCTGGCAAGGTCTCCGGTGCCCAAAGCACAATCTTCAATACCGCACTCCCACTTTCAACAGTGCTACCAACTATTGATGGCCATATAGGTTCATCGGCTCCGAGTGTCCCCGCCTGAGTAACCTTTGCTATGACCCCATTCGGCAGCGATGGCGACCAAACCAATTGTCCGACTACCACAGGCTTCTGCTCCTGCCACAGCATTTCAACGAAACATCGTAGAATATCGTTGTTGTTTTGAAAAAAATCCATCATAGCAGCCTGTGTAGTTGCACCTTCTTGTGCAACACCATTTACCTTGTTATAAACCTTAAGGGCATCACCCATAATTTTAATCTTCGGAATTTTTAAGGCTGATTCAGCCATCATAAAACCTCCTTCACAAATCCCTGCCAGGTTACATCAACAATTCCTGCGACAGGGTTATTATTTATATCCAACAGCTTGATCCTACAAGGATTACGACTGATAACCGCCGCCCTCGCAATAGTTACGCTGCCGGAATAATCTTGCACAGCATCAATCCTGACTGCTGTTGTATAGTAGTGTGGTGTTTGAATTTCAAGAGAAATACCTTCGATCGGCACTTCTAAATTTTCAAAATGTTCTTCCCTATCCGGTACATCCACGATCATGACTAACGAACGCAATACAGATTCTTCAGTTGTATTCGACGGAGCAAGCACGCGGATCTGAATTACATCACCAGCTTTGACCTGAACCTTACAAGTGTACGGCTTGAATAGTACGGTTTCATCCGGCCAAAAAGCCCAATCTTCCTCATCCCAAAACGGAGCATCCGGAGAATCCCAAAAATTATTTTTGCCGGGAATCCTGTATTCAATTGCTGCTGGACCGCTGATATCATAACGTAGCCAAAATTGTCCGGAAGCCGGCACAACAAGCTGTGCTTTAAGATAAAAGGCATTATACTGCTCACGCCAGAAAGCCCAATCAGGTTGTACCCAAAACTCGCATTCAGGATAGCCCCAGAAGTAAGACGATTGTGGAGCATGGATATATCCATCATCCAAAATAACGCCATTAGTAACAACTTTGCTCCATTGATCAGATGCAAAGTCCTCTTTGTAAAGCACGTTATCTTCAAGCGGATCTCCCAGATTCAAAACACAGTAAGACATACCCTGGCTTTCCTGCCCGGCGTTATCTACAGCTTTTATCATCACTGTATGTACGCCTTGGCGCAGCGCTTGCGTTTCAAAAGGCTGCAGAGTAATAAAACCACTATGCAATTCGTAGGCAGCATTCCAATTTAAGCTATTACCCTGAATATACTTGATCTTAAAGCCAGCAATATCATTCGGGTTCGGATACTCAAACGTCCACCAAAAACGACGGGTGCCACTCGAAAGTTCTTCGTGCTCTAAAGTCGTGACATCCGGCGGCAACTCATCGATGCCTGCGGCCACCGGGCCAACGATAGTACCGGTAGACTGCCGGAGTTTAAGGACAGTAATAACCTTGACCATATACTCGGTAAATGGTTGCGTGTCGAGTTCGCACTCCATACCATATACCGACGCCGCAACCTTCCATGTACTGCCGTAATTATCAGAAAGTAAGACAGTAAAATAATCTGCCTTAGCTCCGTCCGGAAGTTGCCATGAAACAAACATCCTGCAGCATAACGTTCCCTGCTTATTTTTATAAGCAACCTGCCGAGCCTGAAGGTTGATAACGTTTTGAGCATCGTTATCTGTATCCAGTGAATAGTCCGGCATCGGGATCTCGTAATTCTCGTCGAAGATGGCTGCATTATATTCGAGCGCTGTAATCTGGCGCTGATACTCTCCATTACGTGAAATGCTTGTCACGATAAAAGGCTTGCACGTACGTTCTACCGGCCCAAGAGCAAAAATATCATGCACCTGCGGTGGATCAGCTGCATCAAAACCAGTTTCCACAGTGACAGAAACCATACGCCCAACAACATCAATACTGCTTACTTTCCTGCTGTGCAGATTGTCATTGATACTGCGATACTGGAATTGATAATCCAACGTCATATCAACGGTATCCGGATCAATAGCCAAAGTCACAACATAAAGGCCGTTATTTTGATAAATGCGGCCACTGTGGCTCCACTGCGGCACATCATGAGCAACAAGTATCTGATCGCCAACCATACAGCCAATAGCATCAATCTCAGCCGAAAATTCAACACTCTGCAGCAGCAGCTCATTGCACTTCAACTGATATTTTGCTTCACGGTACGCCTGATCCCAGCTGGTAATTCCATTGATCTGTATCTGCGTAGTTTTAGGGATTATACCTGGCTCGTCATAATTGTCGCCGTAGCAGGTCATAGTATCACGTTCATAATCCTTAGCCGCATTATTGAAAGTCAATTCGATAGCATTAGCGCGATCCTTCGTTCCGAGCCAGGTTTGTTTAAAACTACCAGTAACTATATTACCCATCGTAAACATCTGCACCGGCTGCGAAACATGATCCCAAATACAACCAAACCTGGTACCGAATTGCACAATTTTTCCACGACCAACAGGAGCAATGTCTGTATTTACCTGCTGCCAAAATTCGCCGACAGTCGCCATCTCAATGTTGATTTTTAAATTCATCTTATCGCAATGCTCTGCCCATTCCTCGAAACGGTCATACATCATCAGCTCTGCAGGTACACCACGAACGTCTATAACGTTTTGACCAGTACGAGGATCTTCTAATAACCTGGCACCGTGGCAATAGTCATAAGCAGCCCAGGCCGGATTATTAGCTTCTTTTTCCTGGTACCCAACAGACGGATTATAGACCAGGACTGTCGCGCGTTCTTTGATAAACGTCAAATTCGGCGCACTCCCAGAAAGTTGATTTGTGGCCAGTGCTTTAAGACCGATAAGAGCCTTGTTTGGATAAATAAAATCGTCATAAATAACGCTTGATACTGTAGTCCACCAGCACTTCACACCATCCCTGGTACTATTGGTAGCCGCGCTGCGTCCGATCACCGTTACACGAACTTCATATTCGCCAGCTGGGATATTATCGATACGAAAACTACGCCTAACCGCAGTGCTTTGTGCAGCGCTGACACGGCCATTCTTGGTTACTTCGGCAGTTGTGCTGTAACCATCACCTTTAGCCTGCATTGTTTGTTTATCAAACCTAAATGGTCCGACATTGATGCTTCCTGTTTCACCCGGTGAAAATAATCCGGAATACCAACCGAAAGTACCAGCAAAAATCCAAACGTCTTTAGCACTTGGCTTCCCGACACGAATTCGCCAATAAATTTGTTTAATAGTATCCCCATCGCTGTCTGTAGTTTCTGATTTCACCCGCTGCACTCTGATTTTCCAATTTCCAAGCTCCGCAGAACCATCAATCAACTCAGCATTAACTGGGTTAGGTTTTACCACGGTATAGCTAGTGACCAACGGCTTCCATTCACCACTACCGCGAAGCGCATAATCAGCATTGATATCTACCCAAGCGGTACTGAGATTGCCATCGTCATTGGCGTGATACAAGCCTTGGCTAAATTCGACATCAATTATGATGCCCTCGGTAGTATTGCCCGGAATAACATCTGTACGGTATTCATTGTTCAGAATTTCGTACCCAAGCGCACGCGGTGTGATAACATCGTTGAAATTATTTATTATTTCCTGATTGTTGGTACCTGGCCGAATATCAACAGTGACATCCTTATAATTTTCAATTGGATTATCATTGAGACTGACATTGCTGATCGTCAGCGGTCCTTCACCGGCACAAACCATCCAATTCAATACCTGATCGTTATTATTATTGGTTATGAACTTAGCAATACTCTGTCCACCAGATTTTACCTTGCCGTAGGTTATAGCAACAGCATTGCCTTGACCGTCCATGGTCGTAATACCATTCCAGCTGTACGTTGGATCCTCTGTAGAATTGTTAAACTTTCCAAGAGATACCTTTGGACTCATAAATCTGGATAGCAATGTACCACCGATAAGCATCATCCCTGCTGCGGCCAAATAACCAGCTGGCATCCACCCTGCTGTTGTTCCAACAGCAGTCCAGCCAACATTACTTGCTAATCCACCTACACCAAATGAAACAACACTTAGTGCAACCATGGCCACAAGACCTAAAATGCTTTTGCCGCCCTTACCGACGACAGGATGTACAGTTATAAAAGCTCCGTCCATAACCAGCCATTGATCTGGATGCTCGACGATCGTACCGTCAACCTGAATGTGCAGTTCCTGATCCGGCAGCAGGATGCGATATTCGGCGATATAACTTTCAAGCACCTCACCGCTACACTCAACTTGCTTTATTGACCTGTCTTTATCCGGTTCGAACGGATTTTTTACAAAAACAATAGTAATCAAGGGCGATCACCCCACAAATTCATAGAATCCCTCAATCTGCTTCTGCCATGCGATAGACGTAATACTATCAACGCAGCAACCTATTTTTTCTCTTGTATGGATAAAGCGACCGTTACCGATATAAACCCCAGTATGATTTACTACTCCTGGCGGCGAATTAAATCGCAGCGCAACCAGGCATGGTACCGGCAAAGTTTCTCCTTCTGCAATCCGGCGCCATTTCGTAGTAGCAACTTCGCGCCTCAGTATCGCATTGATCCTAGCTTTATCTGAACAGTCCGAATAATACTCACCGATTTCTTTTCCACAACGACGATAAATCTCAACAACCAAACCATAACAGTCAAGGCCAGACTTAACATCGCGACCTAAGTTTTTAAAAGGCACGCCTATCAGGTCGGCGTATTGAATTTCTTTAGCCATATAAGCCTCCTTGATCTATACCCGGAAACCCGCCAAAGCGTTTACTGTTCCCGCGGGCCCGGCAATCTGCCAATGTATGATTACAGCCCTCAAGGTCAGACGTGCAGGCGCACTCTGGTCCTTTGTACCGAAAAGCACAATTATTTTTCTTGTAGGTATCCCACGGCCGCCGAGCCTGCGAAGGGTAGCTGTTGCCGAGTGAAAACGTTACCCACTGTTCAGATGCCGTAGCATCGGTTACGGAATAAACTTCCTGCAGCTCTGGTACCGGATTATCCAAAGCTGTCGACAATACGACATATAATGTTACCTTGGCATTTACACCACCACCGCCATGATTTAGCCAATACTCCATATCACGTGTTGTATTATCTACCTTCAGCTCAACGCTTGGTATAGATCCTGACCCATCCTCTTTGACTGTACCAATCTGAAACGGGAATGCCTGGTATAACTGATCGCACCAGTAAATATCCTCAGTATTTGCAACAACGTGAATATTATCTTCAGCTTCCAATCCCGGCAATTCTATCTTCAGCAAAATCAAAAAAGCGGTCCCACTGCATAATTCGTTCTTGGCAAGCTTGGCCAATGTTGATAATTTAATCGCCATGGCCTACACCTCATTCAGTGTTATAGACACCGTATAATAATGCAGCATCTTTGCTTTGATCTTCGGTGCCGATCCAAAACGTACAGCGTACAGTTTGCCTGATACCGGATCAGTCCAGTCAAAAGCTTCAGCACCAGCTTTTACAGTATTGCAGTAAAAGTCTACAAGCAGCTCTTTTTCCGTGTCCGGCAGCGAATTCCACTCGACAGTAAAAATCTTGCGAATACGTGTAAATTTAGGACGTGTCTGCTGGGATCCATCTTCATATTCTGACCTCAACGTTGGATCGGCCAGTTGTTCGTCCAGCGGATAATCAGGATTTCTAATTCCAGCTGGGAAAATATATTTTGATGCCATATTATCCCCCCTAATAAGTTGTGACAGCTGAACGCAGCACATCGCGTAATCCGCCTTCATTGTTTTGTACTGCCTTCAGTACGATTCCAAGCACAAGGCGTTCTCCGTCAAAAGTTGCACTACCCTTGGCAGCTTGTACCGGTTGCCCACTTTCATTAGTGATCTTCACTTCGATATTTTGAATACCAGCATTACCGCCATTTAAAGCAGCTCTGGTTTGCTCTGCAGTATAAACACGTCCTGGCGTATTTAAGTCAAGGAGCTCTGGACCTTTTTCGCCAACAAGATACATTCCCCCAGGCGCATAACCGCCAGAAGCAAGTCCGCCCATAAAAGAGCTACCAGAATATTTTGTTCCACCAATACTAAAATTGGCCGAATGAGAGAGAATCCCGCCAAGATCAACATTGCCGCCACCCATACCGAACATGCTTGTAACCATGTTCATGACCAGCCCCTGCATAATGACTTTCATCATCATGTTCCAAATGCTATTGGTAAAATCCTCAAAAAGCTGTTCCGACATTTGTGAAAACGATTTCTGTTCCGTCAACATATTCTGGCCAAAGTTGGTAAAGGTTCCCAAGATGTCATCTAACCCTTGCCGCATTGTACCCAATTGATCATATTGCAGGTTTTTGATCTCATCCATTGCTGTACGCCAAGAAGCTGTTAAATCCGCCGATTGAGCATCCTGAAGCTCTTTTGTTGCTGCAGCATACTCCTGTTTAATACGCAACTTTTCTTTTTCAGTAAGTTCAGTATCTTCAAGTTGCTTCTGCAGGTTGTTCCGATATTCTTCAAGTTCAGAAATACGCAAATCATTAATTCGACTGATATGCATAGAATGGGTATCTTCCAGTGTCTGGTAATAATCCATGTCCATACCATGTTTTTCTGATAAATAATCCCGATAATTCTGAGTAGACTGCAAATCTTTGTACTTTTCAATCTGACTTTCTACTTTAGCTATTTCAGCAGGATCCACACCGGCAAGTTGAGCCTTGCTGATTGTAGAATTCATTTTTTCTATTTCTTCAGCAAGCGAAGCATTTGCAACATCAAAAGATGTTCCAGTCTGTTCAATAATCTTGCGGTTTACTTCCTGTGACAGTTCAGCGATTTTCCCTTGATATTTAGTCAGTTCTTTAAGTGCTTTTTCGGCATCACGTTCAGCCTGAGACTTCCCAGTTTTACCATTCTTGGCTTTTTCTGCACTATCACCGAAGTTTTTTAATTCCAAGTTTTTAGCATCAATAGCAGCGGCTTTGTCAGAAGCATCTTTCGCCCTACGTTTAGCAGCAATTTGCGCACTATAATCAACAGCATGTATCCCGGTATCAGGAACAGTGATGCTATCATCAATAAGTACACGACCGGTTTCATCATAAGTAAATTTTCCGCCGTTATTATAGTGTTGATATTTCTGATAAGCACCATAACCAATAGCGGCTACCGCGGTACCAACGCCAGCAAAAATGCCTACTCCAGCAGTCAATTTCAAAGCTTGAATTGCCTGAGTAAGGTTTAAAACTGTAGAAATCAATATCCCACCTTGAAAGGCAGCATTTGCCATACTCCCAACCCATCCGTCGGTTTCTCCAGCCACCATCGCTATTGCTCCAGCGGCACCAGTCGCCGCACCAGTAAAACCAATTACTTTGTTATAAAGTCCTACTGTAGCAGTCCCTTGCCTTCTTGCGGCATTGGCAGCAAGCAAATGTTTCTCTTGTGCATTAATCAACTCTACAGCTAACTCACGCTGTCCTTTGGCAGCTAATCGTGCCGCCTGATATTGCATTTTTCCAGCTTGATCTGAAGTCGCCCCCATTATTCTGTACCTATCACTAAGAGACTGAATTCGTACAGCCAAACCGTTATATCCATCTGCAGTTAATTTGGCAACAGTATTTTCAACCACCTGACGTGTCTTTGCAGCTGCAACGGCTTTATTATGAGACTGCTGTACTACGTTTGAAGCTTGGGTCGCAGCTTGTATCTCTATCTGATAACGTTCCATAATGGATGCTTTTCCAGTTTGGTAATACCCTAAAGTTCGTTGAACAGCCCCACCCAACATTGTCTGAGCTTGATATGCTCCGTTTGTATTATTTGTAACCTGCGCTACATCATTAGCAATACTGCCAACCTTCCACGCCGCAAAACCTGTTGCTATGGTAGTTACATTATCAGCAGCCCACCCTAACCCAGATCCCAATGTACTAACCGCCGGAGTAATTATTGTTGTCATTACTTTCCCGACTTCAGCTGCACCTTTACCAGCATTTATGATATGGTCGGAAAATAATTTCATGTTGTTAATAGTTTCTTTATTCAGTTCAAAACTCTCCTGATCAAGAAACATATTGGCAATATTGCCTAAAGTATCTTTATACGCATTGTAAATATCAACAGTGCCAGTCGCAGCCGATCTAGTAAACCCTTCGGTAATCTGATCCATTAAGCCAGCCATAGTTTTTGGCGTTTCAAGACTTGCACGTTCAAACCCCTTCATCCTCTTCATAAGGAACTCAAAAAGCCCCTCACTGCTAGCTTTAGCGGCGGCAATATCAGCATCGGTCAATCCCAAAGCTACAGCTAACGTACTTGATTGCGGGCGGATACCACCCTGCACCAAATCCCGAAGTTCCTGCACAATCTGGTTTCGTGGCAAACCTAAAGATTTAACCGCATTAACACCGACCGTTGTAAACTCCTTCAGCTGTTCGATATTCATGCCACCGGCAAGGCCAGGTCCCAACAAAGCTCTAAACGTTTCAACTAGATCTTCACTTGTTGCTGCAGTTCGCAACGCCGCATCATTCAAATCGCTAAGAATACCCTGAGAGATGCTCATTGCCTGGTTCCATTCCAACTGCTTGCCGTTAAGTTCAGTCATCGACTGTAATATACCGGCAATACCCAAGCTGTTGGTTTCCATTCCTTTAGCAAATTCAAAAGGACGTTTAATGAGTTCTGCACTCATATCAGCCAAGCCGTACAAACCGGTTAAGGCAGTTACCAAACCAGCCGTCTGTCTAGCTGCAGACGCAAATGTCGGCCCCAAAGCACGGCTCGAACTATCAATTCCATCAATAGATCTTTTTGCTCTGCTAAGTCCGGGACTCATAGCATCCACTAATGATATTTTTACTTTTGTTTCAGCTACTGACATCTTATTTGTCCCCTTTCTCCAGCGCAGCTTCGATCTGTATCTTCTCGATCACCTGTAATTTTTCCAATAATAGCCGTGACATATCAATCCCGGATACTCTTAATAAATAATCAGCTTCCAGCCAGTCAATCCCTATGGGATATGCACCAGCCATGGTGGTCACATATTTCCAACAACGTTGTATGACCTTCCATGCTATTAAAACTTGCCAATTTCCCGGTAATATATCAGGTTGTGCATACACACAACCATTACAAGGTACTTTTACTTGCTTGGTTTCGTAGATTCTTCGGCAATCTTGGCAGTATTCTCCACGCTCCCGTTGCCAAGCGAAGAGATCCTCAAGTTTTTTATTTCACTTTTTCTGACCTCAGTTGTCATGGCTACGGTACTGGCCATGATTGCAATCACTTCTCCATAAGAAAAGTCGTTAATATCTGCAGCAGGATAAATATTTTTAAAAATCCATTCCGCCGCAATCCGGTCTTTCTTCAACTCTGTTTCTTCTGTTTTATTAATTTCAGAAAGCACTTCATCCGTATATCTACAGTGTTCGTTCCATTTCATTCCGCGAACTTCTAAAAGTATTTTTTTATCTTCAGCCATTTTTCAACATCTCCTTATTCATAACTTGCTACTTTGTTTTGCATGGTAACCACGATAGCAGCATTCTCATCGCTATCCTGATAATATGCACTGTATTGTAGTTCTTGTTTGATGCCGGAAGGACCATCTACAGACGGCGAATTTCTGCTAAATTTAATCTCAGGCAGCAGCAAGGACATCTTCAAGTCGCCCGTTGCAAAGGTCAGCTCTGCGCTGGTCTCCGTACTGTTTTCCGCCAGCTCAAGGTACGTGTTATCGTTAAAAAACGCCGTCATACTGCCCGATATATTAATGAGCCCCTCATTGACGTTCGTGCGGTACCCTTTGCCTCCGATAGCATAAGTATCGCCGTCCAGACCAAAGTCGATATCCATTGTGAACGCCGTCACTGTCGCAGTCTTATTCCCGCCGAGAAGCAGGTCGGCCATAAAGTTATTAAGCCTATTCATGACCGGTTCGCTTGGCTTGGCACTGATCGTTGCCGTGCTAATCTTTTCATCACAGCCCATGATCGAGATGGTTGCAGTCAGCTCACCGTCGCCGCCGGCCGAGATAGACATCTTCGACACCTTGCAGCCGTTATATTTTGCATAGGAATTGATTTTAGGAAATCCCTTTTCCAGCACTAACGACGGCTGATCGTCGGCCGGCTTAAACACATGTTTAAAGAAACCTTCCTTGCCCTCAACTGCCGTCGTAGTAGGCGTCCCCATAGAAGCCTTCCACCAGTACCCGCACGCAGTAGCATCCATCGGTACAACCAAGTCGCCGCCTACGTCGATATTACCCATTATCGGTTCAACTGGATCACGGCGACCGCGAATAGTCGCAGGATCTGTTTTATTCTGGCTGGCCGCTATACCACAAGTATTAAACGGCATTTGTACAGCCTTAGTTGCAAGGTCTGCCGGATCCTTACCGAATTCGGTTTCAAATCCCATTTTCAGAGTTGTATACGCACCAATGGCTTGACGCGCATGTAGCTGTAAATTCATTTTTAACAATGTCATAACCCCCTTTAAAACGCTTCTTCATATGACGTACTGAGCGTCTGCTCCATGGTCCATTCACATTCGATATCTGTAACCCAGTGAGTCCCTGCTGAATCCAACGCCCCCAGCTGGATTGCTTTGATACTGCTGATCGGCCGCATACCATCGTTATAAGCGTCCAGCTCCCTCTGGATGAGTATTGCAAAATCGCCAATTTCTTTGCTGCCGGCAAACACTTTAACACCGGTATCTGTTTCAAACGGCTCCTGCCCGTCAACGGCGACCCCGATACTGATATTGCAATGGTAGTGGCACTCCCTTTTTTCGATGCCCTCTTCCTTCCAAAGGGCATAAAAGAAAATATATGGCGCATCTGCCTTTGTCGGTGTAAACGCTTCTGTTGCGTCCCCTACGGCAATCATCGGCGCTTTATGGTAACGCTCCTGACAAAACGCTTGCAGTTTCTCCGATCTGGCTAAATGATCTGCTAAGGTCACGGCAAGATCAGTTAAATTTTTTTGTAACTTACTCATTTATTAACCCCCAAAAACTTGATACTTACGCCCCTTCCCGGCAGTTTTACTGAAACTCCCGCCATTATCTAAAAACTCCTGAGCTTTTGCTGCCACATATGCAGGCAGCTTCGGCTCCAGCTTATTCATGATCGGTTCAAAAAATGGTCTCGCCGGTACCTTTAAGTGAGTAGTATCACCACGTAACGGATGGCCAGCTTTGCCCCAACGCTTCCTTACCCAAGCAGTTACCGGATAATCAGCCCCCTCCTCCTGTATGCGGCCATACTTCGCGGATGCCGCTGATGTCCAGCCAACCTTTACAATACCGCCTGATGCATACTGATAGCCGATCGCATTTATTAATCGCCCGTACCATCTTTGTGGTGCTCCAGGACGAAGATCATTACGAATCTTCCATGGAATACGTTTCGGCCAACTTGATTTAAAATCCCCGCCGCCTTTACGCAGCTCATTCTTTATCTCACGCTGCACAAAATAACCCATACTCTTACTGCAGCCGCGGACAAAATCCGGAGAATTTCTGATAAGCGACTGTAAATACTGAGATATACCATTCTGGACGTTTATCTCAATCATCATCGCAAACCACTCCTTTCGGCTCTTGACGCCGATACCGTAGTATTCCCGGCAAGACTGTCTTTCAGATATATAGCATTTACATTCCAGATCTGCCCTTCATACACGATCGAATCTCCTGGCTTTGGAGCTGGAACGTCTGTATCGCAAACAGTAAACTTGGCTTTATCGCTGACTTTTGCAGCCCGGTTCAGTTCCTTGAAATAGACCTCTGTTCTGTCAAACTCCTCGCCAATCTCTACGATCGCAGAAATTTCGTCACCGTTGTAAACGATTTTCTCAGACAGCGGACCTGCAAAAAACGCTCTTTGCATAATCGATTTGATTGCATCATTAGCCATAAAAACCCCCTTTTTCGCCCGTTTTAGGGTGTAAAAAAATAGGGGTAGGCAAAATCCACCCCTATTCAGTTTTGAAGTTTCTGTTATTCGCCAGGTGCCGATGCTGCAGCGGCTGTCGCTACATCGGCGCCGGCATTAATTTTTACGTCAACAGTTGCGCCAGATGCAGCAGGTGCGGCAGACCACGCAACACCCAGATAAGTATTACTGCCTTGTGTAGCAGTAACCGTCCCGTCATCTTTCAGATAGACACGAGCGCCCTGGTCAATAGCAGCGGCGTCAGTCTCGAACAAAAATACACCGCCTACCGTCAGCGCAATCAGCTGTCCAGTAATGCCAGCAGCTTCGGCTACGCCGCAAATACTTCCGACCACAATAACGTCGCCCTCTGCCACGTCTGCCGTACATTTATAATCCAGCTTATCGCCCTTACGGCGGAAAAAAGCTTTTTCTTTTGCCATGATTTAATCCCCCTTATTTCCCTGTATTTTTTACAAAACCGCGGTAATCCAAAGCAGCGATACCGAAATCAAGGTACATCCGGAAAGAACGCGCCAAGGTATCAAACGAATCCTTAGATTCAAGAATCGGAGTTTTATTGCCATTCAGATAACTGATTTCAATACCTTCTACCTGATTTTTCGCAGCAGCAATATACCAAGCATTTGCATTGATATCATCCAAGGCAGTATCTACAACGATATCCAAGGAATTGCGGAATACGTTAGCCACGCCGGAATGAGCACCGGCAGGATCAGCCAAAGATCTTAACAGCTGTTCCGCTGTCGTTTCGTAAGTGGACGGAATGATCAGATATTTAGCGTTCAGATTCAGGCTATATTTCTTGCTGAAATCTTTTTGCTTTCGGAGCAACTGTCGTGCTGCGGATAAAGTTTCCGTACTTGGCACACCTGCTTTAGCAGCCAAATTACCATTGGCAGAACTGTAAGTAATGCCTGCGAGAGCAGTGTACGCCAAACGGTTGATCTTGCGTTTAAAAGCTGCAGCAAACCGATACGGGAATTTTGCCAAAATATCCAGGTCGTCATTGATAAACAACTGCCTGGTATAATTCCATGCAATACCATCAGTACCGAGCTGGACGGCAGTCTTTTCCTTATCAAGTTTCGCATGAGTGAATTCCCCATTTTCCGGAATCAGTTCCGGCTCCTGAGCCCCACCCAGTTTATAACGATAAGCAGTTTTAAAATCACTCAAGGTCCCTTCAACAGTCCATGCTTCAAAAGTAGTATCCACTTCTGCGTAACCCTGACTCATGGAAAGCTTTACAGTAGCATTCAGCAGATCAGAATATGTACTGCTGGACATCGCCCGGACAAAAAGCTCGTCAGCGTTAAGCTGCAAAACGTCTTTTTCACCAGCGCGCATCAGGATGTCGCGGGCAATATCGCGCTGGCTCATGCCTCGCATTTTCTCGGCACCGTCTGCCGGCTTAGTAATAGCAATCCCGGCACGCAAAGCCAATCCATCACGATATGCTGCACGCAGCTTATCTTCTTCGGCAGCCCCCATCTCAGGCTTAACAGATACTCTGGCAGCATTACGCGTACTAAGCACTTCAAGCAGCTCACGGTTAACTGTCTCAACGTTTGTCCCATCATTGATCCATTTGCTGCGCTGCTCGCTTTCAATATCGAACTTATCACACAATGCGTTGATATCTGTACAGCGTTGGCGTTCCTTTCTTTGAGCAGCCGCACGGATCTCATCTTCATTCACAGACGATGCTGCAGATGCAACTCCGGTCGGATTTGCATCTCTTTTTTCTTCAGTTGGTTTACCTTTTTCATCAGCAGACATTTTTTCTCCCCCTTTTAATTCTCCGGAGCTGCGCTCCGGCACAATATTATTTTCAAAATCGTCGGGAAACGGCAGTGACCGTCCCACGCCAACGGAAGCGTCAGCTGGTACCGTCACTATACTGGCTTCGAACACTTCCCACCATGTTGCAATCCAAGCCGGACCTTCGATTCCGTCCTCAGACTTATGTCCTTTTTCGATAAGAGTCCATTCATTTACGCGATACCCCACGGACACTCCGCGAATAAAGCCGTCCTTGACGAGCCCCATGATTTTTTCTGCTTCTTCAGTCTGGGCAAACTGGATCTCAGCGTAAGCTCGACCGCTTTCTGTCCAGATACGGGTAGGTTTACCGATAACTGCGTCCCGCTTATGATTAAACAGGATCGGCATCACCCCGGCCGCAAAACGTTCAGTATTCATGGCCTCGTCATTGCAGCGCAAGATTTCTTTATCCCCCCACCAGTCAAGGCAAGGCGTTTCGCTGGCGAACGACATCTCCACAGTACGATTTTCTTCGTTAAACTGTCCCAGTGCCGCACTACGCCAACGAGGAATATTCATACGCTCATCACGCGACATATTACGGTAATGTTCGTCATTTAGTTTACTTGGCATTATTCTCTCCTTCCTGCTGTATACCAGCCGCTAATTTTTTTACTGCTTCATTAGCAGCCTGGTCAAGTTCCTCTTCCCAATCTTTAGCTTTTTTAGCAAAAATTTCCTTGAGGTTCGTTTGACCTGTTTCCAACATGAGTTTGTTTGCCAGGGCTTCTTTGTATGGATCAATCCACGGCAGACCCTGACCAATAAATTCATGCTTTAAATATTTGGATGTATTTTGGTAAAAGTCCCGCGGTACTTTATCCGCCGGAATCCTACCGGATAAAATCGCAGACAGCACAACATCCTCAAACACGAAATCCAGGAAGTGGTCTATCAGGAACTGCTGTTCCTGCTCAAAGACTTTCCAATCTTCCAGCAGATTCTGCCGGGCGCTGGAATAGTTGACCTGGCTAACATCACGGCTGACCATTTCATAAGACAGGCCATGTCCCGCAGAAATTTGCCGCAGCATAGCCAGATTATAGTCTGCGAGTTCGCTGCTCTGCCCGCTAGGAACTAGTGTTTTAACATCCTCGCCTGGCTTTAATTTATTGACCGAGCCGGGAACGATACGCTTACTTCCGGCAGCTTTGCCGCTATCACTGCCGCCTGTCGCTACAAGAGAGTTTCCCACAGTCGGCGCAGCATCTTTAGCGGTGGTAATCCATACAGCTATTGCCGCATTTATTTTTTGCTTAAATGCCACCGCCTCAAAAAATTCGTCCAGGTCGTGAATTTTATCCAGTGTCCTGACCAGCGGTGTCATTTCCCGCACTTCACTTGGCCGGCTATGATCAGCCAAGAAATAAACTCGTTTCGCTTCGATACGTTCCGGTTCCAATTGCACGAAAGTTTCAAAGCTATTTTTTCGTAAGTAATATGACAGCGGCTTGCCGCAATCGCTCACTTCGATACCGCCGACTATAACATTTCCCTGCGGTGATTGTAATGCAGCCGGTCCTTCCAGCTCGTCCACCTCTGCCAGCTGAATTTGATACGGAATCCGCCTATCGTTATCGACAACTTTTATAGCCAAAATACCGCCATCAACCAACCGCCGGCGCACTATCATTCTGAGGATCTCATTCAGTGAAAATTTACCTGATACGTCACAGTTACCCGGTCGGCTAAATTCGGACCAAAGTTCTTCAAGAAGATTATTCCAGTCCTGATCTTCTGTCCTGACCTGCAGGTTGAATCCCTTGCCAACGACATTGCGTTCAAAGGCATTCAAGATACTGTTGACGATCTCTGAATTCCGTTCCAGATGACGTGCTTTTCTTCTGGCCAGATCCCGGTTCGGCGAATTCAGTGCTTCAGCGCTTCCGTCTGTCGGATACCACCCGGCAGAATTCCGCCACGTTGGAACATTCTCATAAGCATTAGCGCCACGTAAGGCTATTCTATGCGCCTTCCGCTGGAAGGCCCATCGCGGAGAAAAGACCCCGATAAAGTTATCTATGCGCTCTGCAAAAGTAGGATTTCTCTGATTATTCGTCAACCTTCTATCTCCTTCCGTAGTATGTCAGCGGCGTTCCAAAATACTCGCTGCGACCGCTTGCATTAAATTCGGCTATCTGCTGCTCAAGCGCAGCACGCTCAGCTCTTAATTCACTTAAACTAGCCTGCTGTACCTTACCGTTTCTGGTTTGAATAACTTGCCCGCCCTTCATAACGTTGGATATAGCAGCATCCACATCGGCCAGCCTTTGGTTCAAAGTTTCGATGTCCATATAATCCCCCTAAATTGTAAAACCCGGTTCTGGAATAGCTAATTCCTCATCTTCGGCAGCTGTATCAGCCGGTTCTTCGATAATGCGTTCCTGCAGCGCCCTCATATTGACTAGGTCAGCGACAGCGAAAGCATACACGCAGCAATCCCACCAGTGGTTCTGCTTGGCGCTGGTTTTTAGCTCCCATTTTTCCCGCCCTTTATCGTCTACTATTCGGTGCTCTGATGTTATGTGCTCTGCAAATTCCCTGCTGCAATCGGCATTTAACATCCATGAGCTGCGCCCTATCGGAGTACCGATCCGTGTGGCGATATCGTTTTTATACTGGTCGGTATTGACCAACCATAACTGCAGCGGCATTTTCCCTGGAGATCTCGGTTCGATATTAGTTGCTCGAAGATACGCGGCCATCTGGGTACTACTGCCTTTAACCGGAAACGCTACTCCTTGATGTTGCCAACAATAATCGTAAACTTCTTCAGTACGATAGCCTGCATCGATACCATAGATGCATACCCGGTATTGACTTCGGCCGTCTTCGCCTGGATAAAGCGTTGACATAACCGTATTGATGTCTTCCCACGTAGTTACCTTGCCGTAGCCTAAAACCTGACTTGTTACGCCTGGTCCCCATGCGTGGATTTCCCAATAAAAATGACCTTTCTGCACGTCCACGGCGCCGGTCAATAACTGCGCCCAGCTGGGAACGATGAACATTGGGCATTCGGTCTTATGCTGCAGCACGATATCCACATCCATAACAGCAGACTTGCTTTCCCACGGTTCGCCCAGCCAAGAATTAACAAAGTTCTTAAGCTGCAGCGGATCATCTTTTGAGCGAATGAATTCAGCTGCCATCTGCCCAAAAGTTACCCAGGGCGAATACAACGAGTTCAATCCATAGGCAATACTGCGCGGCTTTCCTTCTACCTCGTTAAGTGGTACCCATTTCCCCTGCACCAACATATCAGGCTTGTATTTATCAGTAATATGCTCATGACATTGAACGCACTCATAATGTGTATGTTCTTCTACATAGGTCGCTTCCTGCTTAGAATCAAACTTTACATGCTCCCATTTCAGCGGCTGCATCTCGCCGCAGAACGGACACGGCACCTGATATTCATACCGCACGTCCGCTGCTTCATACAGCTGATAGATCTGTCCCGTTTTTAACGTTGGCGTTGACCAGAAAAACAATTTTCTCCGGCCCGGCCAGTTCTTGGCACGTTCTTCCGCCAGCTTCAAAGGGCTGGCTTCTTTACCGGCGATCTTAACGTATTTATCGATTTCGTCCATAATAACCGTAGGCGATGACCACGAAGCCAAATCCATTGGCGACCTGGCACTGCCAAATTTACAAAAGCCGCCGGCAAATCGCAGCATTGTATCTTTACTGTCGCCGCGCTGATATTTGCCGTCGAAACACCGATTACTTTCAAGAACCTTCTGCAACCGATCAGCCGAAAACTCTTTCAGTGTTTCATCGTCTGGCAGAACATAAATAATACGTCCCGGTCTCTGATCGATTATCGACCCGACAATATTAATGCCGCACTCGGTACCGCCGACCTGAGTCGGTTTCAGAAAGATAATTTTTTCGACACCTTCGCGGTTAAAAGCATCCATGATATCTACCAAATATGGAACGATCTCATTTCGCCACGGCCCTGGCCGGCTGGTTTCTTCGCTGCTCATATAGCGATTTTTAGCCGCCCACTGACTCACTGTCATCGGCTCATCGGGCTTTATTTTTTGAAATACCCTTTTAAGAACCTCTTCTAGGGCGTCCACCTGTTTTTTTAGCAGGTCGTCTTGATGCCGGAGCGCAGAATCTTCCGCTATCAGCAACTTCTTTGAGCCCCTCTCTAACATAGGTATCAATCAACCCCCTAACCTGTGGCGCCAGTTCCGGATATTGACTGTAAATTTCAGTCATAACATGATCAGCGATCGCCATCATGCTGGTTCTGATACTACCAAACGCTTCCGTTAGACGCTCTTCAACCAACACAACAGAGATCAGCTCCCCGCTTTTTATCCTCAGTTCCTGCTCTGCTATAGCTGCTCTGGCCTGTTTCAGCCGAGTATCTGCAGCCAGTTTATCAGCTTCAGCTCCTGGACCACCCTGAATCCCAACAGCTCGCCCGCGCCAATTTACCAGCGCTGCAATATCCCACCAACCACGCTTTTCCTTCGGTGCGCCCTTCTTCTCCCAAGCACTAAGCGTCTTATCCGATATCTGCATAATTTCACAGACCTTTGAGGATTTTAACAGTAGGCGCTCATCTGGAGTTATTTCCAGCCAGTTTACCTGCGGAGCTTCATCGTCACTTTTATCAAATTTCGCCTGCAGCTCCAAGAATGCTTTAGCAGCCTTCGGATCACCACGAACATGCTTCTTTCGCTGCTTTGCTTTCGGCGCTCCAACAGGACCTTTTTCAATTACTGTTTCAGTAACTTCATAACCTGTCGCGTTCTTTTTGAGCGACTCCATAACCTCTTCAATTTTCGGATCCTGTGGTTTCGACATCGCATCACCTAAATTTTCTTCAAATCGAGAAAATTCGATTTTTGCAGAATTTTTGTTTTTTATAAAAGGACAGTCTATTCCCGCTTGTAGAGCGGTTTTCATCCTTCTATATATAATTTTGAACCATTAACAAGGCCGATACAAGTACATCAACCCCCAAAAAGTCGCATAAGTGTCGCATCTTTGCGGGACAAAAACGTCACCAATATAAAAAGCACCCCAAAAAAGGGGTGCTTTTTATATTTTTTTCGCTTTTAATCCTGTCGCTGCTTCGAACCTATTCAAGATCACCGTACAATACACAGGGTCTATCTCCATCATATAGCATCGGCGGCCAGATTGTTCGGCCGCAATGAGTGTGCTTCCGCTGCCACCAAATAAATCAAGAACAATTCCACCTGCTTTACTACTATTAACAATAGCCTTAGCACATAGAGCAATCGGTTTCATAGTTGGATGCACATCATTGCGCAGAGGTTTGTCTACTCGCCATATAGTAGATATATTATTTAGATCCACCAATTCATAGCTCGGTACCTTAATTGCAATATCGGTAATTCCATTCAGTATGTGTATAACAAAGCCACTTTCAGATTGCTCCACAGTTATTGGTAAATCATCAATTACAGTCCCCTGCTTCCGTCCGCCGTAAAATTTATGGGCAGCTCCTGGTTTATGCCCATATAAAATTGGTTCATGCCGCCATTGATAATCATTTCGGCCAAGAGTAAATACATTCTTCAGCCAAATTAAACATTGCTTTAGACTTAATCCGCTTCCTGTAAATGCTCTTCGAAATTCATTACTCGCACCGTCAGCATAGCAAACATATATCCCCGCCCCAGGCTTCATGCTTTCAAAACAGCAATGCATAACTTTATCAAGGAAAATACCAAAACTTTGATTATCCATTTTGTCATTTTTTATCTTCAATTTTTCCTTAGTAGCGCCAGTATAATTTACATTGTACGGCGGATCTGTAAATACCATATCGGCCAATTTACCATCCATTAGCAACGTAACGTCTCTCAAATTGGTACTATCTCCACAAAATAACCGGTGAGATCCCAGCTCCCATATTTCACCATAACTTACTCTGGTATTATTCCTAGCTTCAGCAATAGCGCTTTCAATATTGATATTATCTTCGACGATTCCATCTTGACCTATTTCGGCAAGCAGTCCGTCTATTTCATTATCACGGCAGCCGAATAAAGAATAATCGAATTCAGCATCCATCTCCGCCAATATATCTTTAAATGCTTCCTTATCAAATTCAGACAGCTCTGCTATTTTATTGTCAGCAACCATGTCAGCATACTCTGCCGCCTCATTCTCATAATCTTGATAATCCACTGGTACCATTTCCATACCAAGATACTGAGCTGCTGCTAAACGCCCATGCCCTACAATCACATATCCTGATCTTCTGCTAACTACGATCGGACGCCGAAACCCCTGATTTTCTATAATCTTACCTAAAATAATAATTTGCCGCTCCGGATGTTTATTCGGATTTTTAGGATGCGCAACTAATTTATCAGTATTAACCAATTCAGTATAGCTGCAACATATTTTTACATCAGCCATTTTTATTTACTCCTTCAGCCATTGCTCATAAATTTCTGTCGCAATATGTGCCATCATATTCGGTGGCACACTCATTCCGCAAACATACTGCACGTTCATGCCATCAAAATCATAATCCTGTGGGAACGTTTGGCAATTTATAAAATCACTACTGCTAAATCGCTTGCCGTCATACATCCGGAAAAACATCCCAGAGGAAATTATAGTGTTGCAAATTCGGTCATCTTGAACGATATAATCATTGAAGCTTATATTGTGGCCATAAAGCCTTTTATTTATATCGCCTAAACTGTGATCAGATGGCTGACGTTGCTTTAATAACCTACTCGTTTTTGTGCCATATTTGGTCGCTATGCCATCTTTGCTCCGCACCTCAGCAAAGTATACCTTTGGCCTATTAAAATTTAATACAAGCGGTTTATGGGCCTGATTAGTTGCAATAAAAAATACTCGTTCCCGTTTGCTCGGAACATCCATAAACGCAGCATCTAATTGAAACAGCTGCACACGATATCCTATTTTGTGAAATTCGGCAATTATTTCATTGACATAACCTTTCGCATTGCCCTTGACTATACCCATGACATTTTCAGCAATAACAATTTTAGGCTTCAGCTTTGCCACAGTTTCTAAAAATACAAAAAACAAGTCATCCAATCTCTGACGCTTCTGGCCTTCCCTAAATACTTTTTCCTTATTCCATGCCCGTTCTCGCAACCCAGCCATAGAAAACGTGCTGCACGGCGGAGAACCATCCAAAATGTCTAAAGAAAAAAGTTCTTCAGGAAGCTCCTTCAGTTTATTGAAATCGCGCAGGTCCATACAGTAATTAAACTTTGGTTGGTGATTTTTCACATACATTGCATTTATTTTAGGATCAATCTCAACATTTCCAATGACATCAAAACCAGCTCTTTTATATCCCATAGTAGAACCGCCACCGCAGGAAAAACAGCTAAAAACTTTGATATGTTTTTTATCCTGGACTATGTTTGCCAGATCCCATTTATAAGAAAACTCTGCCATGATCAAAATTTAAACCCGCACCTGGGGCAAGTATGTTCAAATTTCTCATCATCAAATTTACCAATGTCGATTTCCTGCGTATTATTTTGCTGTACTGCCCGTTCGACACGACCCATAATTTTATCAATGTCATCCTGCGCCATGCCGAAAAGTTCTTCGTCAAAATCATCCAAGTCCTGAAGCATATCCGATAAAACACTGTTATCGAATTCCGCAAACTCGGCCACTTTATTATCAGCAACCATATCAGCCCATTCCTTGGCTTCGCTTTCATAGTCCTGGTAATCTACCGGCACAGTTTCCATTTCCAAATATTTCGCTGCCAGCAGCCGACCATGGCCGACTGTAACGAATCCCGATCTATTGCTGACCACAATCGGCCGTCTGAATCCTTGTGATTTTATCAACTTGGCCAATATCTCAATTTGTTTCTCTGGATGCCGATTCGGATTCTTGGGATTTTCAATAAGTTCATACGGATCCACGAGCTTGCCATAAGAACACATAATTTTTATGTCCGACATTTTTATCACCTCAAAACCATAGTAATAAAAAAACAGGCTATTAAATCAATCAAGATTTAATAACCTGTTAATTAAACAATCATAAATCGGTACCCAGCTTATGCCCCAGCTCCAAACATATACAATTCAGCCGTCGGTAAAACTGAGAACGACTGAGTCCCATTTCTTTTGCAATCTGGTTATCAGTCATACGCGGCCGTGGTGCCCAAAACTTTAACTGCAGCAACTCCTCGTCCTCTTCCGAAATCTCTCTCCGAAGTGAATCAATTGCTCCGACAATTTCCTGCAGCATAGCAATCCTGGTTTCAATGTAAGCTGCTTTTTTACTACCGCAGTCAGCTCGATAAGCCGGATACTGCAGCATTTCCATTCTATTTTGGAGCCGCAGCAGCTCATTAACGGATTGCTGGTAGTCGCGCAGTTCCGCGCATAAATATTTTCTTGTTTCTTTTCGCACGACTACCGTCCTCCGTTTATGCTTCCCGAAAATCAATGTCCGGAAATTTATATAGTAGCATCTTTTTCTTCAACAAATATACCTGCGTCCGCATCCCTTTCGTGTCGACGTAATAAACGTGACCGCCAGCTTCCGTCACCTTAAAATCAGCCCGATATATAATTGGCCTTATCTTTTTACCTTCGCGCTCATATCCAGGCTGTAAAACAAATTCTGGCTGTAGTTCGATACCAGTTACCGCCCCCGATCTCTTTAACCAAAGCAGATTGGTATAGTAGTCAGCTTCTTTTTGGCTGTCAAATAGTATGCCGTCCACTTCTGTTGTTTTGTTATTGTATTTGGATACGGGGGCAGTTTTGGGGACATCTAATTTCATTGCACTATCGGCGCGTACTCTCGACAACAGGTGTGCCGGCAGCTCATCCCACCGCATCTTCGTATTTACATAATATTTCTAGAATATTCCTATTGTTAAGAATGTCGATAGCTTCAGGAACTGTAACTCCAAATCGTTCAACCAATTCTCTGCCTTTGGCTTTAAAATCAGCTGCAATAACTGGTTGGTTTTTATCTACTATATATTTTTTTATAACATTTGCAGTAAGTTTTTCCATCATTATCTCTCCTCGGTCAAAATAAGCTTTCTTCCGGAACGTTTTTCTTTTTAGACTTCGCTACCGGTGATACTTTGCGGGCTCTGTTTGCTCCACTGCAAGTACTCCAATGCGGAACATAGCCAAGTCCTGATTCAGGATTATCTGTAATTGTAACCGCAAGGATCTCACCATTAAGCGTTACAATACGTTCTTTTCCGCCAAGATTATACCCGACCTGATCTTTATTGACTGGTATTTTTGCACCGCTTTGAGTACGGATAAAGAAAATTTGCTCACCGCACTCCCGACAGACGATCATTCTAAAATTAGTCATCATTTTTCTTTACCGCCAACCGGTGCAAAAAGTTCATGCGTGCCATTTTTTAGTGCCAATTCTTCTTCGGATATTTCGTAGCCTAATTTTTCTAAAAACTCATATACCAAATCAAGTTGTTTATTACAACGATATCGTTCATTCCAGCCGTAATAGTTTTCGTATTCGCTGTCCAACATAAGCCATGTAACATTCAGTAAACTTTTTTCTGGTTCTGCAGCAATCTTATTTTTTATAAAAGCGGCCATTATGTCATCTTCCTTTGCCGCATCTTTGATGATGGGATTCTCACCAATAAAATCAGTATAGTCTTCGATGTCAGGTGAACAGGAACGGAACGACCAGATCATAGGAGCCATATTATACTCAATGATGGTGGTTAGTTTCTTTTTAGCAACCGCATTGGAAATTTCTTTTACAAAATTACCCCTAAGTTGATACGCCCGTTTTGTTATGGCTTTTAGTGCCTTGTTGCGTCTAGCTCTTTCAGCTCTTTCAGTATTTAATCCTTCATCATTTTGAGAAACATCATTTTGCTTTGTATATAACACAACATCGCCATTTGCAACTTTATAAAAATACTCTACAGATTCGGCATCATCTCGCTTTTCTACAGTAAAATTTTTCTGCCTAAGTTCATATTCATAATAACCACGAATATATTGCAAACCATCTGTATCATCAACTGGTTTTGCAAATTTTGCCAGTTCAGCAATTAGAACTTCTCTATTTTTATTTGCTTGCTCTTTATCAATGGCACTCTGCAATTTCCATTTGAAATTAGCTGTACCAATCGCTTCGAGCACACTGTTTTTCAGATCAACATCTTCTATTTTCTCCAACTCAATGTAATCGCTTAAGGTTGCCCCACGCTCAACTGATTGCCGAAACTTTTCTTTATCGAGATCCAAAAGTTTTACTCTACGCCGAACGGTAGTCGTTGAAAGCCCGGTCTTTTCTGAAATATCTCCTACACTCTCGCCAAGATCCAGCATCATCTGAAACCCTTCAGCCTGCTCATACAAAGTTAAATCATTACGCTGCATATTTTCCAGAAGCATTGTCGCAATTTGTTCGCTATAGCTCATATCCGATATAACGCACGGCACTTCTTTCAAACCAGCAAGTTTAGCAGCAGCAATGCGCCGATGACCAATAACAGCAATATAACCCATTTCTTCTTGTTTGACCGGATCATCCGCTCCTGATTTGGTAATGTCGGAGAACCAGGGCACAACAGTTAAGTTCTGCAGTATCCCAGTTTTTCTTATACTTTCTGCGAGCTCGCTGAGGTCTCCAAGCTCTTTTCGAGGATTATTGTAATGCGGATGGATTTTTGAAACATCTATGTTTTTAATCACAATTCATTCTCCTTTCGCTATAACTATTTACTCATACATTGCCGCTCCTTAAGTGCGGCATTTTCTCGCTTTAATCGGGCCTTTTCACCACCGAGCTGGCTATTTTTCCGACGCAGCTGTTTGATTTCCGTCAAAGCCTGCAGAAGTACTGACTTTAATACCGGTATATATTGATCCTCCGGCTCATCTTTAATCATTGCCATCATGGCTTTTATATCCAAGGATTTCACATTTAACCACTCCAAACTTATATTAAAAGGCCGCCCCTGCGGGCTAATCACCTCCGCAGGGCATACTTCCCAAATGTGATACATTGCTTGTATATAGCACGCCGAGACAGTAGCGAGCGGCCTATTTAACTAAAAAATTAGGGTAACAAAAAATTACTGTGCCTGAACTTGTTCGTTCAATAACGACCTTATCCACTTCCTCCCATCCAAGTGAATTCAGTTCAGCGTAATCACCAGATATAAAAATTTCAGTATCATCAGGTAAAAATTTTATTGCCTTAAGCAATTCAGCTTTAGTCATTTTATCCTTCCGCCTCTCTTTTGAGCTCGAACAATATCAACAAAATGTTCGTTAAGCTTCTTGTTATATTCGCGTCGTCCAGCATTCACCTTATCGGACTCCGCTTTGAAAACTTTAAATTTTTCACAGTTGTCCCAGCAGGCAGCGTGCCTGTTCGGGCATCCCTTGCACGGGCTTTTCTTCATCACAGTCACCGCCTTCTATGAGTTCTGCAGTATATATACGCTTCCCCAGAATTTGATTGTAAATAAAATTCACCTGGAAACTTAAAAACCAACCTTTGGCCAAAACTTTATGCCCTATGCCAAACTGGTACCAAATAACAGGCTGTTTTACCAATTCATCAAGACTGGTTATCAATCGCCCTTTTTTATATTTTGGTTTACTCATGCCTTCCACTCCTTGTATCTATCTACGCAGCAGCACTCCACCATGTTCCCGTCAGGCCCCTCAACAAAACCTTCTCCGTGACACGCAGGGCAATTCCGTCGGTACTTTGGCACAAAGGTTTTAAAATAGCCGCCAGCAAAAACATGTGGTGTTTTCATGAACTGCTCTTCAGTCTTGCTCTCGGCTACTATTCGTCCATACTTCACTGCCGCGGCAATCAAGTCAGCCTGATCGCCGCCATACTCAAGAAACTTTCGCAGCGCATCCTTCGCCATAGGTACACTGATCCCGCGTTTTCGTGGATATACCGTTTTGAACACATCCCAAAAACAATCTACTTCTTCGGCTACTGGCATAACGCTAACCCCCGCTTCTTGTTTTGGGATTAAATTATTATCAAAATCCAATCCGTCAACCGATCCATCGTCAGAGTTATCCACAGGGGTAGTATCTACTTCTAACGTAGTATTTACTTTACTATTCTTTACTTTACTTTCCTTTACTTTACTTTGTCGTATTTCTGTTGCAGAAATGGGCATTTCTGGTGCGGAAATATTTGTTTTCGTTGCAGAAACCATTTTCGAGATCGGTTTTTCAGGTTTCGGCACCCCTCTTTTTTTGAAAACGTCAGCAAGTCGATCTGTAAAATTCTGGCACCAGATAATTTTATCCACAGCCCAGAGGTCTTTATCAATAGCACCCAATCGCCCTAAGAAATTTAACATATCTGTCACCTTATCTTCGTCGATCATGACCTCTGTGCACAAATATATCCAGGTCGCTTCATCGCTGCAATCCATATACAAGCCGTCTCGTTCACCAAGCAATTCAAGCAATATAAACCAAAAGGCATAGCCATCATTGCCGAAGCGTGAGCGTAATGCTTTTACAGTTTGCTTTTTTTGAGCGCCAACATCGTGGCTATAGTAATCGACGCCTATTTTTTTCGCCCGTGCCATGATGATCTATGCCTCCGAATCAAAATTTTTTCGCTTCGATATTTTCGCCGCTGCGATCTTCTCCAAAAGGTAATGTCCCCTGCCGGTTCTTCATCGACAACCAGTCACCAGCTTCAATAAGGTTCGGCAATATCGATTCTGGCTTATCCCAGCCATATTTAAGGTTACTGATAACCTCAGTAAAGCCTTGTACATCATAATTTCTTAAACTGCCATCAGGGCTGATTTTGCGCATTTCGTTGTATAAATGCACTAAACAATGTTCGAAGCTCTGCTGGTATTTATCAATATTCCCCTCATAGATCCTGATGACATGAGTAAAATTACGCTTTGACATCTGGTTTATAATTTCTTGCCATTGCTGCGATAATACTCCGATGTCCATAAATACCGGTTTTTTGCACGATGTTTTTTTACCTTCTTCGATTTTCACAAACAAAATAGCTGAAGGATTACAGCCCTGCAATTCTTTGAATTTCTCCCATAATGCCTTAGCCAACGGGGTATAAATATTATTTACAATTTTGTACTTCCCTCCGAATTCAGGTAAAACAACTACATCTTCAGGATGCTGATCTGAAAATTCTTTTTTTACACTGGAAAAATCACCTTTCAGTGGTTCGTCCTCGCAGATTTCTTCACTGGACAAAAATTCTTCCTGCTCCTGACGAGCAGATTCACGATTTTTATTAAATTGAGCAATACTTTGTACAGTAGTCATTGTTCCCACTCCTTACGCTTCACAAATTTTTACTGGTTTTCCAGTTACAGACTGGATCTCTTTTTTAAACCGTTCCTGATCTCCGTTAACGCTTGATATATGCATTAGATAAATAACCTTGACTCGAGACAGGTCCTGATCCCTTAAATACGATTTCAAATTATGCAGGCTAAAATGGCTTGTTAATAACCGCTTGGCCTGCGATTGAGTAACCCTCCCGCTCAAAAGATTTTTATCGAGAATATCGAGCGCATAATTGCACTCGACCATAATTTGAGTTAAATTTAAAAATTTATACGGCAAAAAGAAAGTGTCCGTCGCAAAAAGCAGCCTATCTTCGCCATCCTCAATAACAAATCCCAGCGGCTCCGCTGCATCATGTTGTGTCCTAAAAGGCTGAATTCGCCATTTGCCGATGTTTTTTATCGTATCATGGCGAACTACCTCAGCATATTTTGCGACATCGCCAAGGGCCGCTTTCGTCCCTTCCGACATATAAACCGCAACTCCGTTATCAATCAGCTGCATAACACTTTTGGCGTGATCTCCATGTTCGTGAGAAACCAGCACACCATCCAATCGCCCCAGCTGGTGTCCGGTTTTCTTTCTGATATCGCTAAGTTTTATCCCCGCTTCTATAAGCAGCTGACTGCTACCGCTAATTAAGCGGTAGCAGTTTCCATTTGAGCTGCTATTGAAAACTTCTACTTCAATCATCAGAACGAAGGTTGCCTTTTCTGCGCTACTTTCGGTTCTGGGGCTACAGCTGCAGGTACTTTTTCAGACTCACTTTGTACTTTGATAGCTGGTGCCGGCATATCAACAGTCATTACCGGCGTATTGGCAATAAGGTTCTGTGTTTCAGCAGCCTTTTCATGTAACCCATAAGAACCGTCAGCCAACGGTTGAATATCGATCGTATCTTCAATTTCTTCAGCCGTATGCAATCCCATTGAGATTTCAGGAGCTACCGTCCTAATAAGAAAGGCAGCTGCACGATATTGCATCATTAACTGCGGCATTGTTTTCCATTTGCTACCTAATTTTCCATACCAACCTTCATCCTTGGCCATTTTGATCGTAACATCAACACTTCTTTGTTTTTCATTGGTGGCCAATTCTGTACAATAAGCACGGCAGCCCCATGAATCGGTATTTTCTTCGCCAATAAATTCGTATTTAATACTGGAAAATCTACCGCAAGTATTAAAACAAGCAATTAGAAATTTGCTACTCCAGGAAGGATTGCCATTAACGATATATAGATTCTGCATAACCATAAGCGGCTCAGCATTCATTCTCTGCGCCATATTCAAGGCAATAAGAACGTTCGCCGGTTTACTTTGAAATGCTTTAGGAACAATATCAGCGCCCGCAAGTAACTGCGCTACAGGCTGCAATGCTATTAATCCGCGCACACTTTCTCCCAAAAAATCTATATTGATTTCATTTTTTAACAATTCATTTTTTTCAGCCATTTTCCATACCTTCTTTCTTAACTTTTTGAAAAACATCAGCATACTTAACTACTACGATTTTATATTTTGGCCCTGGAGTAATGCTTGAATTCACCTTCACCACAGCCCGGTCTGCATTTCCACCCACGAAAATACCACTTAACACCATCCCTGTTTCAGGATCCACAAAATATACCGGCACTTCGGATTGCCAAAGGATTTGATCATTTGCAGGATCCGGACGCTTCACCGACGGAACATCAATGACCCAATCCTGAGAAGCTCCTGCCGATTTATAGCATTCTCTCTCCGTTTTCAGGATCAAGAGCATGGTGACCATTACGAATCCTATCAAAATACATGCTGCACATATCTCAACCGTCGTCATTCTCTCACCACCCTAATCTCTTTATCAGCGCCGCTTACGATTAGATTAATAACCTGCTCTGGACATTCCGGAAGCTGCACTACACTTTCGCGATTATCAACGAAAATCGGATTACTTACCTTCCTGGCTGAGCTGATCGCATTGATAACATCGATACCGGCAATAATTTTTTCCGCAGTTGACAAATTACGATACGGAACACCATTCATCATCAACTCACAGGTTTCCTTGATATCATCGGTCGATAAGGTTTTTGTGAAAAGCCTGAAGCTGACAAACTTAAACATTCCGTTTGTATGTGCAGTACCTAATTCCGCAGCAGTAGTGCTCCACAACTTAACCAACGATTTTTTACGCTGCAGATCATCGACAAGATGACGAGCCGTATCACGCTCTGCAGTCAACCTTGCAATCCGCTCACGAACTTCGGATTCGGTTTTGATCTTGGCCAAAGTTTCGTTTGCAGCAGACAATGCTTTCTGATAAGGCTCTAACTTGTCATCGATAATCCGGAGCTGTACCTTTACGTCAAGCTGGAGTTCTTCCAATTTTCGTCTATTCAAATCAACTCGATCACGAACATTCAAGAATCCTTCCATTGCTTCAAGCGGTCTGGCTTTGCTTACTGCAGCTGCCATTGCATCTAAAATTTCCCGTTTTAAAGCTGGAGCTTCAACCTCTAAGCCAGAATACTTATTGATTTCAATTAACAGCTTCCGGTTTTCTTCAACCAGTTTTCTTTTTTCCTCGCTCAGTTTCTGCCCTTCTGCATCAATATCACCTAAACTTTGACTTTTACGCATGTTGAACTCTTCCAGCATTTTACCTGTCATTCCAGCGTCATATGGACGATGGCAACACGGACATTCTGTCTCGTCAAAGATTTCTTCATCGATTTCAGCCCATTGCTTCCGCAACCCTTCAAGAGTTGTATCAATATTTTTAATACGATCTTCACTGATACGATACTGCTGCCGCAGAGGTCGTACACGTTCGGCCGCATTTACAACGTCACTGTCTAGAATGGCCATTTTTTCTAAATATGGCTTTTTGACCTCAGCAATCAATTCCCGATGTTTGGCTTTAATTTCTTCCATCTTTGCTTCAAGAGCTGAATTTTGATCGGTAATATTTTTTACTGCAGTACCACTGACAATAGCTGCACGTTCTTCTAATAGTTCGTCAACAGGCTTCTGTGCCAATAAAATACGTTCCCTGGCCTGTTCTTCCAACACCTTAATATCATCAAGTCCGGTTAATGCTTTACTGGCTTCATCGATCCTAATCTTGGCTTCATTGATAGTTTTAATATGCATGTCCAGGTCCTTTTGGACGATGTTAGCAAAATCTGTAAGACCATGTTTCTCTACCGCCGTTCGGATCTCTTCAAGCTCTGGCTTTTCTGCAATAATATCGGCAGCCGTAACTTCACCGCCCAACGCCATGATTTCTTCCCGCTGCTCCTTCCAATGCAAACCTGGAAAATAGGCTGGATCACTAGTCAAGCGCAGCAAGTCTAAATTCACATATTCCTGTACCCAAGTATCAAACTGCCCTGCCTTTTTTGGCGCACCATCAATAAAATACAAGGTTGTATTCCCTCGCAATTTCTTCGGCGCCGTTCCCGTCGATGTCGACCAATCCTCTCGCAATACTCGCGTCAAAGTATATTCCACACCTAAAATATCAAGCACTGCTTCAACTGTTACATCAACGTCATGAACAGGTTGGCCCTTTTCGTCAAAAGGTCTGAAATCAACATCTTGGCGACCATAGCTATCCTTACCAGTCAGAAGCCAGAAAAAAGCGTCTTTAATCGATGTTTTGCCAGTACCATTGGCACCGAAAATATTAGTCACCGTTTCTGAAAAATCAATCATAAAATCACGATGACCCTTGAAATTGGTCAGTTTAAGCCTTTTGATTTTCATTTATGGCTACCCCCCCAAGAAAAAAGTTCATTACTTCCTCCCAGCGGTCCTTTTGCGCAGCTTCTGTGTCAAAATTCTCAAATACAGAAGTTGTGCGGCCATTTTCTATTACCGCATTAAAAATAATCGACCGACCATTAAGACCACGCCTAATGCCTGTAAAACAATCTTGACGAATGATTGCTATATTATCCGCACCATCCTTCATAGATCCATGAACTAATAAAAATCTTGCATTATTTCCAGAGACTGTCACATCAGAGCCCGTGATTACTTTATGCTGTTCCTGTTCTTGATCCATAGAGTCATGCGCAGCAACAACTTCTCCTGAATTTTGTTGCACTACATCTTTACTTTCAGCAATGCAGTCAACACCAACTCCCAACGCAGTCGCTATACGCTGAATAGTTTTATCAGTTGGCTTGATTTCGCCATTTTCTATTTTTATCAATACAGGAAATTTTATAGCTGCAGCCTTTGCAAGATACCTGGTATCAATATCTTTTGGCAGCTTAACTTCTGCCAATCTTTTAATGTTTAAAATCATTGATATCCTCTCCTAACGTATGATAAATTCTGCTGTAATCTTCTTCATGAAGGCTCTCGAAATCACCATCTTTTCCAGCAGCCAGAACTAAAATATTTCCAACTAAAATATCTAATACCTTACCTGTTTTATAATCGCGCAAACACCTACAGGGCAATGACCCTTGCAGTTTGCCTTCCTCGTTAACGATTATTACCAATGGCCTTTGATATTCATCTCCAGGCGGAATCGTAATAGTTTCAATATATCCACCAACCAGTCGCTGGATATCTTTCAGTTCATTCTTGAAACGTATCCTGACAGGTTTGCACATCGGCCGGTACCAAACTCCCATTATTTGTTTTTCTGCCATAGCACTTGCCCCCTTTGCCTATATTCAATCATCGGTAACATCAAATGCTCTCCACTACCTACCGGCATCCCTTTTGATATGCCACTATCCTGGTTTTCTTCTTGCAAGATCTGAATATACTCACGCAGATCCATTTCTTCCGGAGCAAATTTTTTTGCAATATCCCACAACGTATCATTACGTTGTACGGTATACGGAACATAGGTTGTGATCACCGGTACCGAGCTGAAGAAAAACCACAGCAAGCAAAGCTCAATGATGAAAGCTGCAGTAATACATGCTATAATAGGGGCGTAAGAGGGTTCGCATACTTTTCTTACGTTTTGCCCTGGTTGACTGTTTCCGCAGCCGCCAGGGCTTTTTCCATTTTTAGCAGCACTCATCATTCTCTACCACCTTTAACCATTTATGTCGCTTGGCCGCTTTAACGAGATTTTTTTCTACCTTTTCCCGACTCTCCGACCAAATACCCTCTGGTCCGCGATACCTTAACCGTTTTTCTTTTCCACCAATCTTTTGATAAAAAATATTCCATCCATTATCAAAAAAATTATGCTCAACAAAATATATCCTCTCACCGTCTGTATATCTCATATTTGAGCACCCCCAAAAACATTACGCATAATAAATTGCATCAAACGTTTACGTTGGGCCATTGGATCCAAAACACACTTGGCATCCATACTGTACCAAATTTGTTGCAATTGACTTAATTTCAAATTTTTAGCAGGCTTCCTGCGATGAATACGATTAGCACCTTTGTTTTTCAAAATAATCACCTCGTTTTATAGTTTCTAAGCATCTTGGATCCGTAACAGCTCCTGTCGTCTCTGCAGACAATCACTGTTTTCTTCTGACTTTCGTCCCATATTTTGACGAAATTTTTCCCTGTCAGATCTCGGCCGCAAATCGAGCACTTTCGTTTTTTGCTCACTATTATCAACCTCCACAACGTCATCAAATAAATGATTCTCAAACGCATATCTCACTGCAATTCTGGCCAGTACGCGGAAAGCATAATCGGTTCGTAAAGCTTCAGGATTTACTACTTCTAACGTTCTTTGTACTGCCATCGGTATCACTCCCTTCCGGAGCCGGAATTTTGGCTTCTTCTTGGGCGGTAAGAAGGGTATCATCAAATAGTTTTTTTGCACTACGTATATTTAGCCCAGTGATTGCTGAGCGTGCGAGATTGATACGTTCATGCATATTCAATTCTTTAGGTTTAGCTGGAACCGATTGAGCTTCTGTTTCACATTTGAGCGGCTCTATCCCCCTTGATACCAGCTCCACGCCAAGAAGTTTGTATGTGTTTAGACCTTCTGCTTCGAAAGATATAACATCATTCTGACGAATATCGAGAGCCTTGATTTCATCCAGAGAAAGATAATGGCATAATTTAAATGGATGCCCATCATTATCGGCAGGTGGATGGAATATCATCAACGCACCGCTTACTGCGACTATTTTTATATTACAGCGTTGCTTTTAGGTTGTCAACATATTTTTCGCGTTTTTGATTTTTATTTTCCCGTTTTTGATTTTTTCTATTGCATTTTTGACACAGTAAGTTTATAATAAAACTGTAATTAAAACTTAAGCAGCAAGGTGGTATGTATGAATTTTTCAGTAAATGACAGAATAAAGCAGCGCCGAAAAGAATTGGATCTGGATGCAGATTTCGTCGCGAAAGAGTTAGGTATTTCTCGTGCGACATACTATCGTTATGAAAATAAAGACATCGAAAAAGTTCCTATTTCTGCGCTTGCACCATTAGCCAAAATTTTACATACTACTCCAGAATATCTTATGGGGTGGGAAGATGATACTCAAAAACATCAAGAATATTATTTGAATCCGGAAACGGCAAAACTGGCTCAAGAAATTCACGATGATCCTGAGCTAAGGATACTCATGGACGCGTCTCGTGATCTTGAACCAGAAGATATCAAGTTTGTCGTTGATCTTGTAAAAAAACTCAAACTAAAGGAACGTGGAGACCATGCTGACTGAAAAAGTTGTATTGTATCCGCTGCCTTGCAAAATCAAAGGATTTGTTTGTGCCGATGAGGAAGGCGGCGAAGTTTTTATTTTAAACTCTCGACTAACGAATGAAAGCAATCGTTCTACAATGCTTCATGAAATAAAACATAGCCAACATGGTGATGTTTATCGCCAATGCTGTGTAAATACACTAGAATATCAAAGACACCAAAGGGGGATGACCATGTGATAAAAATTTTATCAATAGTTTTTGCTATATCCATATTCTTTACGGTGCCAGCTTTTGCAAGAGTTATTTGCTCTATTGATAACACCCAAAATGCAGTTATGTATCGATCATATAAAAAAATAATGCATTTTAATAATAATGACATAATTGATTTTATGAAAATCGTCCGCGAGGATAATACTTCTTCTTGCTATGTCCAAATAACATATCAAGGATGGGGCGTCAATAAGAGACTTATCTCAAATACGGCAGAAATTATTATCGATGGTACTGCCTATCCAATTGAAAAAATAGTAATCAACAATCTCCATCCAGTTAAGCCTATAAAAGGAATGGTTAAAGCCGAGTTTTTGGTACCAGAAGATGTACAAAAAAAAATTGTTGACTTTAAAAAACAACTTTGGTTTCAGTTTTATGCAAATGACAAAGTACTTTCGCCAATGAAACTGCCAGCGGAAGAATTAGAAGAAATACGTCTTATTTCAAAATTAAAATATGAAGATTTCAATGCCGTATCTTCTGGACAATTAAAACCAATAGATCCTAATGAACCAAAACCTGAATTAAGTTTCAGCCAACGCCTGAAACTTAAAGAACAACAATAAAAAATGACCGCCCAGTGCGCCAACACCGAACGGTCGTGTAATTTGCCCCTTTTGTTTGGAAAGGTTTTATAGGCCAACTACGTTATTATTATAACATAACGAAGTTGACCTTGCTATCCCCTACCTATTTTCAAGGGATACAAGGTCAAATTTTTTGCCCTTTTTTACTATTTCTGTCAAATAAATTAACACAAAATAAGGAGAATTACCATGGAAAGAGCTGTAATTTATGCACGTTATTCAAGCGATCATCAACGCGAGGAAAGTATCGATGCCCAGGTACGGGCCTGTCGTGAATATTGCCAACGTAAAGGATACCTGGTCACAAAAATCTATGCCGATGAAGCCAAGAGTGGTAAAAGTATTGCCAAAAGAGAGCAGTATAAAAAAATGCTTTCTGATTCTCAAAAGAATCTTTTTGATGTTGTCGTTTTTCACAAAATAGATCGTAATTCCCGTAACGAGCTTGATTATTATTTAACGAAAAATCAACTCATATCTTCCGGGATCAAATACGAATACGCTGCACAAAACATTGACACATCACCAGCTGGCCAAATGGTTGAGGGTATACTTGTTGCTGTAGCGGCAAATTATTCCCGCAATCTCGCCGAAGAAACAAAAAAAGGACTTAAAGAGAATGCTCTAAAAGCCTTATTCAATGGTGGACGTCCACCTTTAGGTTTTGAAATCAACCAAGAGAATAAATATATAATAAATGATTATGAAGCTGGTGCTATCAGGATCATTTTTGATTTATACCTCAAAGGCAAAGGTTATCATTATATCATAAGTCAACTTAATTCATTGGGATACAAGACCCGTGAAGGGCGTAAATTCGGTAAAAATAGCCTTTATGATATCTTACGCAACCCCAAATACTGTGGAACATACACTTTCAACAAAGTAAACAAAGACCCTTCTGGGAAAAGAAACAGCCATAAAATCAGTGAAAATACTATTATTGTCGAAGATGCAATCCCTGCTATAATTAGCAAAGAAGATTTTAGAAAGGTGCAGGAAAAAATGAATCAAAACCGTTACCGAAGTGCTGCTTATAAATCCAAAGAAACATACCTTTTAACAGGCAAAGTATTCTGCGGAATCTGCGGAGCTGCTATGAATGGTCATCGAGCAAGCTCAAACGGGAAAAAATATGTTTACTATACTTGTTCAGGCCGTGATCGCCTAGGCACCAGTGCTTGCCAAAATAAAGTAGTCCCACGTGATGATTTGGAAGAACTTGTATTACTGACGATAGAACAAGAACTTTTGTCTGAGAACAGCTTAAAAAAACTCAAAGATACTATCGAAATGGAATACCAGGCAGTCGCCAATGAATATGCCGATGAAGCAAGTTCTCTTTCAGAACAAAAAGCGATAGCCGAGCGAAAGCTTAATAACCTTTACACTGTAATAGAGCAAGGAACGGCCGATGAATATGATCTCGAACGACTGGCTGCAGTCAAACAAGAACTTTCGCAAATAAAAGAAAAATTAGCAAAATGTGCCGGCGCAAACTCTATTGCAACTATAAATCCAGCTCACATCGAAAAAGTTTTAAAAGTTTGTCGGAAGATGCTTTTTAAAAACATCACCAATGAAAGCTTAAGAATGCTATTTGATGATTTGGTGAATAAAATTACAATCGACGCAAAAAAATAACACTCCAGCTAAAACTAGAGTGTTCAGGTACGTATGGTGCCGAAGGCCCGTACAATACTATACCGCAAAAATTTACGCTTACTTTTATTAGGCCGCGTCCTCTCACTGTTCGACAGCAACAGGCGCAGAAGAAACTTAATCCAGCAAATATCTGATTATATCCTGGCACTCTACCGGCAATAGCTGCCGTTGGGTTGTCAGGATTTTTTCTAACCTGCATCGAGCAGCACTAAGTAAATTATATGCACTTTCTTTTGTCACACGCAGATCAGCTGCTATTTCATATATCGAAGCTTCCTTGATATACCATAATTTCAGGATCCTCTCATCCCTGATTTTTAATCCTGCAGCTGGCAATAAAATTTCAAAGGCTCCTTTATGCAGGCCATCAAGTTTATTAACAAAATTACTGCGGCCCATGCCGTAATTATAACATAAAAACTTTAAATCAAATTCTATTTTCTACCCAATTTTCTAAAATTTTGACATTAGACTGCGCGGGGGGTTGGCGACCATCGTTGAGCCCCCACCCCCAGGAAGGACCCGCCCCATAATAATAACAATGAGCCTATCTTCGCAACACACATACCGCTTGTAGCCCACCACGCTTGCCACAGCGCTTGTCAGCTTTAGTGTGCGATACTTTCTATTCATACAAATATAAAACAAGGCAGAGCCAATCTATATATTAGGTCAGCCCTGCCAGTTTGAAATGATATGAAGTTTTACCGTTTATAATTCTTGGCCATCTTTTAGCACGAATGTTATCTTACATTCGCAACCCAAAGCCGCTGCTATTGCACGAAGCTCATCTTCGCTATAATTATTGCGTTTCATTTTGTTTGATAAGTTTTGCCGGCTCTGATGATGGCAGACCAGAAAGGAAGTTTTAGAATGAAACTTTATAACCGCTTTAATTTTGATAAAAAGATACTTTCAATGCTTGACAATTTAGATAATATACCACGTACCCAGCCTGATCCGTTGCCAGGTGTAGGCGGCAGATTATTTATTATAACCAAGACGCAAAAAAATGCTATTTTGAACATCTGCAATATTATTGATGCATTGAAACCAGAAGAATACAACACCTATCCCGATAAAGAAAAATTCTTTTGGGCCTGTATATGTAATAACGCTGATAGAGTCCTTAATAACTGCGTAGTTTACGAAAGATAATCAAAAGGAGATGCAACCATGTATAATTTGACCGCCGAACAGGAAACACAAGTTTTTTATAAGGTTTTAAAAGATATCGTTATTAGAGATCTCAAAACCTACATTGCAGATTACGCCGATTACAAAACACAAAATCAATTATCACAGATTCTGCTGGAAGTGGATGAGCTTGCCAATGGTATTTTTAGTTATTACCAAGATAATGGAGATGATCTTGCCCACACCGACAAAATACAGATATTAGCAAAAAAATACTTTAACGTTTTAGATTAAATCCGCAAACAAAAAAGCCGTTATTCAAACGGCTTTTCTCTGCTTTGGTAGTTTATTTTATATTTTTTAGGATTCGATTTGATAATGTTATAGAAAGCAGCTCCTTCGCTTCCGTATTCTTCAGCCCTGCACCTCACTTCTTCCTGAAGCTCAATCAACCATGGAACTAAAGGCGGCTGCCATCGCAACAAACATTCAGCAATTCCCTGCAAGTCCTCTCCTTCAAACATATGCCCACATATAACGACAAACAAGATCCTTCCCCCCCTTTTACCAGGCTCATTATACAACCTGATAAATTTATTCGCAAGTTGACAAAATCAAATTCGCGTGCAGATGCTCAAAACAAAAATCCCGTGCAACGTCAAAAGTGCGTACAACGGGATTTTATATATTCATATTCAGATTTGCGTGCAACCAAAACGGCGTGCAACCATCAGGAAATTTTTTCAACCAGCTTTGCAGTTACGATCCCAGCAGCAAAGCCCCAAACTTTATCCTGGATTTCGCGCCGGCGCTGCACCTTCTGCTGGTGTCTGATTTTCTCGCTCAATTTCTGCAAGGATCTGTTCTGCTCGCTGATGAGCAGCTTTGCTTCGTTCGAGTATTTCTCGGCAGCTTCTAATCGTTTCTGCATTCTGTCGTGCGATACCCTCAGCTCGTTCAGCGTCACGATCAGCTCCGGCGAGCTCTGCTCCAGCAGCTGTAAGTTCGTCTCGAACTCCGTCAAGCGCTGCCCCTGCTCGCTGATTATCGTCTTGAGCTCGTTGTACTGTGCCCTGGATATCGTTATCGTTTCCGGCGCTTCCACCGCCGAAACTTCCGCGGCCGAACAAGTAGACAACAATGCCGAAAAATACCAATACAATAACGAAAATGCCAATATTGCGATCATTATTGCTTTGTTTTTCTTGTTCATTCAAGGTGATCCCCCTTTCTTTATTAAAACATCTCTTTAATATATCCGATCAATTTATCCACGCCGGCAATGGCCAAAATTCCAATGCAAATATAAAGAAATGTCCGGCCATGTTTCCCCAGCTTTTGGATCAGCGTACGGTCCAATTCTTTAATTTTTTCAATTTCATCGGAATACTCATCTAAAGCTGCATTTATTTTATCCTTCAGCTCTGCACGTTCTTCGTCGCGAAGTAATTTAACGTCAGCCTTCAGCTGACGAATTGCTGCTTTTAATGCCAATATATCCTGTTCCACTTTTTCTTTATTAGTCATTTTGATACACTCCTTTATTTTTTATTCAATCGGAATTCCCATAGTTTTAAACCAGTTGGCCAAACCTCGCAAAACATCACCGCCTGGTTGCATTTTTTCTTTTGTACCCGGATCATCGATATACCATAAGTCCCAACGCGTTTCTGGATCTCCGCTGTACGGTCCATAACCATCCAGCAGCGCAGCCTCGCAGTGGGTCATAATACAGTTTTTATCAATAGGTAGCACCAGCTCCCGGCTTAATACCGCAATAACCTCGGCCATTGCGGTTATCTGTTCCGGAGTAGGCGGATACGAGCCAAAATCAGCGTTATAGCCATTATTGGCAGTAGCGCCAAGACCACAACACAATGCAATGCCGATAGCTCCAGTATTTCGGTGCCAGGTATGCGTCCTGAGTTCCGTCAAGTCATCACACTCAATTTCGATACGGCCATCTCCCAAAATGCAAATATGATAGTCAGCTCGTTCTATATGGTTTGTAATATGTTGGCCAGCAGTCCAATGCAGATAAATCATTTTGATTTTCCCCCTGGCAGCTCTGGCCAAAGCCTGCAAATTATTATAGGTCTTATTATTCATGCTTATCCTTCCTTTCTTCTTCCCAGATGTCCGGTTCGCCGTTTTCATTTTTATCAACAAACGCCCGGCCGACAAATCCTGCTGCAGTAATAAGTCCACCACAAACTACAGTCACCAAAAACAGCCGCATTTCCGGCGTGTCTGCAGACTGAGTACGATACCAGTTATAAAACCAGCCGGCATTATATGCAATTACCTCAAATATGACTATAATCGCAAATGTCCATACAACGACCATGCTGCCTTTTGTCGGCGCTCGGCCAAATGTTTTTTGAATAAATCCTCGTATTTTTTCCAGCATATTTTCACTCCTTTAGCGGCAGCTCACGACAACGATTGTACAATTCCGTTCCGGTACCATTACCGCCGAGCCGATGATAATTTTCGTACAGATGTTCCAGGTTTTTCAGCTCTTCTGTACTAACCCTTTTTTCGGCAATGTAATTCTGGCAGGCCTGGAATAAGCGATCATACAATATGGCCAACAGGGCCTTTTCATACAAATTTTGCTTGATGACCATTGTCGCCACAGCTACCCATAGCTTATTACACAATCTGGCAACGATAAAAACCAATAACGAATATAACGCCGGCTGCCAATAACTGTTTATAAATTCCTGCATTTTATCCCCCTTGTTATAATGCTCCTATAAGGAGCTGATTTTTTATGATCTTAAAAAAACGAAAAACCAAAGGTCGAAGGCTGCCTAACGGACTTGGCAGCATCACAAAACGCTCAGACTGTAATCGGTCACGTCCATACCTGGTCCGCGTCAAAGTTAACGGGAAATTAAAATCAATAGGCGACGCCGCAACCTATGAGCAAGGCCTTGAAATGTTACTGCAGTATCGCGACGATCCGTCACTGTTTGTTGATACAGTTACCAGTTTCAGCGACGTTTATGTACTCATGAGAACCGAACGCTTCCGGAAGCTGGCCAAAACCACGCAAATCAATTACGAATCAGCGTACAAGCATTGCAAACGTCTCTACAACAGGAAATTTGCTGAGCTAAAGGCAGCCGATCTGCAGGCCGTGATTTCTGATGTCCGGAATGCCGGTGCCGGATATGCGATGCAGAAGAAAGTAAGACAGATTCTACATCATATGTACAGCTATGCACTAAAATACGATATCATCACGCTGGCTGGCGACTATAGTCGATATATAGACATCGACCAACGCAAACCAAAGTACCCCAAAAAGCCATTCAACACACGACAGATCAACCGTGTAAAAAAACTCGGCGATAAATGGGCCATGACAGTATTAATGATGATCTACTCCGGAGTTCGCACCGGTGAAATGTTATCGATCGCAAAAAACGATGTAAAACTGCGCCAACGTTATTTCATCGTCCGTGAGAGCAAAACGGCTGCTGGCCGAAATCGTGCTGTACCTATCAGCAAGAAAACACTCCCCTATTTTGAATTTTGGATGCAGCAGCCAGGTAAATATATCATTACAGACGATTATGGTAATCAACTCTCATATCACCAATACCGAGCGCGCTTTGATGCTGTAATGACAGCCAGTCGCTGCAAGCATACACCGCATGAATGCCGCCATACCTGTGCTACCATGCTCGACAATGCCGGTGCCAACGATACGGCGATCAAACGTATACTCGGACACGCCTCGCAAGGCGTTACAAAAGGCGTATACACCCATAAAGCCATCCACGAATTAAAAAAAGCAATCGACCTGATTTAAGGCTAAAACTGGTACACTTTCGGAACATAATCTACTATGTACTAATACCATGCAGCCACAGCAGTTATGCATTACAGCCGGTACACTATCAGTACACTTTGCAACAGGTCCTAATGATAATATCAAAACCCGCTCCCAGCAACGTTTACTCTTGTTTTTCTGTGCTTTCAGTTACTGATTTATCTTTGATTTCCGTTTCAGTTACCGGCTCAGACCTAATGCAGTTCACATTAGTACACAAGCCATTTTCAGCCATTTTATGACCACATAAGAAACAACGTTTTTTAATCATTCTATTGCACCTCTTTTCGTTGTATATTCTTCTACTAGAGCAGCCTTTTCTTCCATCAGTTCTGCCTTTAAGGCTTCGTTATTCTCTGCTACGGCCAAGATTATCTGATTATTGATTTCGTCAAACTGGGCCTCATATTCTGCGTCTAAGACCGCAAGTTTCTCTGCCGCTGTAGGTACATATGGCGGCTGCTCAATGTATTCGCCGGTAGTCATATTCCTTATGTACATCTTACCGTCCGGAGAGTTGCCGGACAGCAGCAGATATTCAGCATATGTCACCTCAATGTAATCTGCAGGGTTAAACGGAATATAGGTACCATCTTCAGCAATGGAATCAGCCAATATTTCTTCTGTATAGCCAGTAGTAACTTCAACCTGTTCATATTGGCCAGTTGGAATACGCTGTTCTGGTACCAATATAGTCCCCTGCTCTGGATCACCCTCATAATGTGCCGGTATAACTCGAAGGATCTCTTCACCGTTTCGGAGCTCAATAATTGGCTGTGGCGGTATGATATATAAATTGGCATCCTCAATACGAGTATCGGCACGTGTGCCGTCTTCGGCAAATTTTATAAAAATACGTGCATCTTTTGCATTTTTTGGCATTTTTTCACAACCTTTCTATTTTATTTACAGTGGGGAATGATGGTAAACCAGGCTACTACTTTTACCTATCCAATAGCGTTCTCTTCAAACAATGTACTAGCTTTTAAACAAGCAAAATCAAACAGCAATGGTAATAATTATCTAATGCGAGAAGCTGGGATCGGTATTCCCAATAATATTTCGGTATCATTACCTGGAACATCTCCAGCTTTGAGTTTTTACGTTTTTGTAATTGGTTGGTAAACAGTGGGGAATAGTTTATGCTGAACAAGGGTATATTATTGTTACATTGCCTTTAGCATATAGCTCAAATAAATATGTTGTCATAGGCCAAGATCTCGACTACACAAGTAATGATACCGACGGTTACGGTGAAAACGTAGGCGTAACACAGATTACAACAACTTCGATACGTGTTTCGATTACGAGAGGTCGTTATCTGTCCTATTGCACAATAGGGTTTTAAGACACAGTGGGGATATCTTCAGAAACAGGCTGAAAAATGGATATATCCAATACCTGTATTAGAAGCATTTATAGCAACAAAGACTTGTATCAGCAACAACCATTCTGCAGCGGGTTACGTTGGCTATTGGACATGGGATAAAGACATTACGACTGAGTATGCCTATTCTTGGAATAATTATCCTTCTTACTGTTTTATGATTGGCAAGGTATAGCAACAGTGGGGATTTGAAGAAACAGAAACGAAAACAATAGCTTTTCCTATTTCTTTTGAAAGTATTAAGTACGTTTTTCTCAGTAAAATTTATGGACCTGCTTCAGGTGGTGCAGATACAGTAGCCTATAATTTTTTCAGGAAAAGTCTAACCGGAGTTAGTTTTGATTATGCATACACTAGAAACTGGATTGCCATCGGAGGGCAATAGCCACAGTGGGGATATTCAACTGGCGGCTCAGGCGCTTGGGCTTTAAAATTCAATGGTGTTTATACGGCAGTAGTTGTTGGCGCCCCTGGCTTTCCGGCAAGAGAGTTTTGTGGTTTTACTTTCGATTACACCCTTACCGGATGGAGTTTTGCAGCTGGATATAATAGCCCCGTTTCATACATCAGGCCCACCACTACTGCAATTTCACTTGGATATTGAACAGTGGGGATATTATACGGCCGCTGTCGGAGCCATCTACACTGACGTAACCACGCCGTTATCCTTTTCCAAATGTTTTTTTGCTACATCAATAGATATACTACTAGCCGCATCTACTACTTGGCCGGGATCGTCTCAGACTGTATGGAACATTAACGCATCTACTAGGAACAAATTACGTTTCATCTGGGAAAACGCTCCTGCAGTACCAGACGGGGCTGTTTGGCTCGGCATATTTATTTAGACAGTGGGGAATTAAGACTGAGCCATATGGACTTGTAACCTTCCCAATCAGCTTCCAGACTTGCTTCGGTGTCATTACACATTTCAATTCTGATCCAACAAATTACGCTGAAACTAGCTCAGTTACAAATTTTTCTAACACTGATTTTTATGTCGTATTTTACTTCAACAACTCTGGTTCTAATGCCGCTGGCTCGCAAGTTTTTTGGGTAGCAATAGGCAACAGCTAATCTCATACACCTATTACGATGAAATTTCCGTTTAATACATAGTCTGGAGTTATGCAAGACAGTCCAGTCAATGTTACATTTGCATTGTCTCCATACCATGTACCAGTTCCGCTTCCTCTGATACATAGCGTTGCCGCACTACAGAAAGCTGTAAAAGCAATAGGAAATACAGCTTTATTGTTTGAGATCATTCCCCACTGTGGTTATGCCTTTCCGATAGCAAGGTAAAGAATAGGACCGCCATAGTTTATTTGGAAGCTAGTATTTGTAATGTTATAGCAAGCGCGTTCCCAAGCTTCAATCGCATTGTTTAAAACACTGGCCATAGAAAAAAATTGTCCAAAAGCAATCGGAAATGTCCCCCTTGATCCGCCAGCATATCCCCACTGTTTCTACCAGCAAACGGCAAGGTATCCTAAGCCAGTGAAAGTATATCGAGAATCAAAAACGAACCCTGTAACCCCAACATTGACATTATTAAAGTGGCTCATTGAATGCCATAAAAATGTTGATCCTTTTGCATCATATCCTGTAGAAAAAGCACAGAATGTACCGTTTACTGAAAGTGGCAAAGTGAAATTAACATTCTTATAATAGACTGGATCAAAAACAGTAAATCCCCACTGTTGCTAACAGCCAACAATGAAAAATCCAACTGTATCCCATACACCAGCAGTAGTACCTGCCCTAAGAACTATTGTTGTCTTTGTAAAACCACCACAGGATGCATGGTTACCACTATTGCCAGTAGAAATAGCTACAGTGAAAGGCGCTTCCTCAAAAGGAATTGGCAGATCATAAGTTACAGGATTTGTACCATGAACTGTTTGATATCCCCACTGTAGCTTTAGAATCCAATAGCAATAACATTTGGTAATGAAGTTCGTGCGGTACTAGGTGAATCTGTTGCCCAACCGAGCACACTATAACTGTTATTATTAACGATGCTTACATCCACTGTATGCCAACCGCCAATGCCGGCAGACGTTATTGCTAATGCACTGTTAGGGAAAGGTATAGGAAATATATTATTTCCACGTACTGTTGGCTTTCCCCACTGTCTAAATAAATATTCCGAACCAAACAGCTCCGTCTAATTCTATAGGAGCTTTTGCCCAAATGAAGCGCAATTTGTTCGCTGTAGATGCGTTAATGTTCCAAACAGTCTGAGTAGTTCCCGGCCAAGTAGTAGATGCGGCTAGTAGTATGTCTATTGACGCAGCCAAAAAGCATCTGGAAAAGGATACCGGCGTGGTTACGTCAGTGTAGATGGCTCCGACAGCAGCCGTATAATATCCCCACTGTAGCTAACAGCCTATACCAACACATGAAACATAACTGCTCCCTATAAAGTTTGCTCCATATCCGCAAATGAATTTTTGCATATCTATTCCAACTAACCAAGGCACTGCTTCCTCTTTAGGTTCATAATATGTCTTGGTTGCCATCGTTATATAATGGGATGTAAAAGGAATTGACCAGTAACGATAATCTGTTGGATTTTGTGACTCAACATAATATCCCCACTGTAAAAAAAGAAAGGATGATAAAAATGGAAAAAGAATTTAAATATTACATTGTACTTGATAAAGATGGAAAACGCGTATCTCCAGGATACCGTGAAGATGGTGATGTACCAGAAGATGTAAAAGAAAACGGGTTCTTAGTTACAAAATCTGAATTTGCAATGCTATTAAATGGTTATTATAGAGATCCAGAGACAGGAGAATATAAAGAAATACCGCCATATGAGCCAGGGCTTGATGAATTAAAAGCTTCTAAGTTATTGGAAGTTGATGCTTGGACCGAAAGTAAAATTACAGGAGGTTTTACATCTGAATGTAGTGGAGAGATGGTGAGATACGATAGCGATAAGGATACGCAGCTTACGGTTTCTAGTGATCTTAATACAATCAATTCAGCTCCTGATAAATTTTCGGAATATTATCCAAATGGTTATCCTATGAGAGGTTATCCTGATGGTGGAACCGAAAAAACAATTCACTACCTAACTGTTAAACAACTCATTCAATGGAATGTAGATTTGGGATTACATAGAGGGGCCTGTAAGCAGGCTGGCTGGGAGAAACAAGCTTTGGTTGATGCTGCCGACAGCAAAGAAGCTTTAGATGCTATAATTTTAGAAAAATAATAGTGAAAGGATGAAAAAGCGCATAGATACTGCACTTTTATAATAAAAATTGATGAAAAAATATCATACCGAATTAAAACCGCCTGTAGAGTTGAGAAATCAATGGATACAGGCTTTTTTGTTGCGTAAATTCGTGCCGGGTTAATACCACTCAAGGCTGTCAAATGAGGTCTATAGCCTTTTTTAGCTCATGGAGGGATTTATGGGTATAAACCCTCTTAGTAACTCCTTGACTGGCATGGCCGAGAATACGTTTGATTGCAGTTTCGTTGGCACCGGCATTGTCTAACATGGTAGCGCAGGTGTGGCGGCATTCATGCGGCGTGTGTTTGCATTTGCTGGCTACCATTACGGCGTCAAACCGCGCCCGGTACTGATGGTAGGTGAGCAGGCTGCCGTCGTCGTTGGTGATGTTGCAGTAGCGCAAGATGGTGTTGAACAAGTCAAAGTTCATGCTGCTTGCGTCGATATGCTTGGTTGTGCCGACGGTTGCGACATCGGATTTTTTCTTGTTTGCAACGTTGCCTGCATCGGTGCGATCGGCGTTGTTTGTCCATTGGAAATACTCATAGGTTTGGCTTGCGATTGCGCTGCCTT
>OGOM01000085.1_pt1 | contig 90470 bp, 56 predicted proteins | sample 1552681 | NCBI WGS metagenome assembly OGOM01 (sample SAMEA2580188, study PRJEB22360) | human gut metagenome | biome: human gut; feature: human-associated habitat; material: faeces | place: Denmark | collected 2008/2010 | reverse complement strand
TTCTTTTGCTTTAATCTGCTTTAAGACGGTTTTCAACTGTCTGCCCAACTTCTGCATTTTTCTTTTAACTCCCTAATTATCAAATCCTGTTGCGTTAATCTGCTGTAATTCGGCGGATATTTCAGAGATTTTCAGTAACTTTGTCCTTGGTAATCATCGCTTATATTATTTGTAACTATTTGATTTTCACCTATAAGATACAAAATATTTGCGAGATTACCAATTTTTATGTGTGTTATTTTATCCCGAACTCACGTATACAATAATATATAGCATCAGACTCACTGAAACAACAGATGATGACCTCTCCGTCAAAATTACTCTCACGGCCTTGTTCCTGCGAAGCTTCGTTTCTTACGATAAAGTTCCATTTACAACCTAAATCCTTTGACATAAATTCTGATTTAATTGTTGCCATCTTCTTCCTCCCAGTTACTATCATCCTGACTATTAAGTGCATCTGCTGCTTCCGTACGATGCTGAACCTTCATAATGTCATCCTTTATATCCATGAGTTCGTTGTAGAAGTCATTACGATCGCATATTGCAAGCTGACGAAGTGTTGCCTGCTTGTTAAAGTACATCATGATGAAATTTGAACGTCCCTCAAAGTAATCTTGAATATTATCTTCGAGGAATTTCAATATACCAATAACAGCTTCATGATGGCGGAAAATAGCAGAAGAGCCCATACGTCTCTGGCGAAAGTCCAGATGCTTGAAAAAGTATTTAGTGTAGTGGTACTTATCAGTTGGATATTCTTCGTCAATGTCAATTGTTTGCTTTACTGACCACCACAAGTTAGACAATCCACGACGCATAACATTTGTGTGCCACCAGTTGATCTTTATATCCGTCTCTGTAGGTGTTGCTCCATGACAGAAACGTTTGATCATATAAGGATAAAGATCTACGTGAGTAAGGTGTGCCCAAAATGGGGTATAATATGCCTGTTCTCTGGTGAGGTTAGGGAATGCTTCAAATAAGGCTATCGCCGCATCGTAATCTTGCTGTGGTGTTGCGTACTGTAACATCACGTCAAGGAGATCATCTCGTCGCTCAATTTCAATAGAAAAAGTTGCGTCCTCATTGTAATCGAACTTATCTGCATGATATGCAGTAAAGTCTTTCTGCTTGACCTTTTTATATAGGTCTTCTGTATAGTCTTTCTGAAAAATATACTGTTTCATATTATCAGCTGTTATTACGTATATTATCTATTGTGGCAAACATTCGTTTATTGGCATTTTCGAGTAAAGCATCAACAAGTTGAGAAATTTGAAGTCCATCAAGGTCTTCCAAGTTTTCAAACTGTTTTAGTTTCGCATCAGTCTTTACTCTCATAATGAGCGTCTTTGCCCAAAGCGTATTTTTATGTTGCTTGAAGGTGTACAAAGCACTTATCAATCCACATTGAACAATCGATGCGTGTGTGATGTCTGCCAGAAGGTTGTTGTTGGAGCGATTAAAATTGGTAAATTCCTCCGATGGTAGGAATATTCTTATTTTATCGCCAGTAAAGTCGAAATGGGTAAATTTTTCAACTGTATCCTCTTTTACTTCAACAATAGATCCAATTGCCTTTAATTCATCGTATTTGATATCTGCATTGAATGTGCGTTCACCAAGATATGATAGTAGATGCCCCTTTTGCAAATTAAACTTATATCCGCTATAGAAACGCTGGTTATAGTTTGGGTTCTTATATCCTTCAATTGCTTTTGTCGCAACTACAGAGAAGAAGAACTGCACGTTGCCAACAAGAGAAGTGCGCTCTATTTCTATGACGAAATTCTTTTCTTTCGTCAGGAATACCTCACGATAATAAGTCTTTGCACAATCTACCTCACATGAAAATGATGCTTTATCATTAGCAATAAGAGACATAATTACCTCATCTTCCATCTGCAGATGAATGTGAAAAACGAACTTTGTTAAAGTCGTTTCAAAAGTCATGGTACTATTTGCGACGCATTGCTCATCAAATGCGCCATCAATTCCAAGTACGGGATATGGCATTACAAACTTAGTCAGCTTCATATACAGCAAGTATTAGAGTATGAGACATTTTGTCAGAAAAAGACACTTGAATAATGTTTTTAGAGTTTGCCTTTAATGGTACTCCTGTTATTTTTAGCCCTTCTGCTGTACCCTTATTACAAGAGATGATATACACATCCTCCTTTTCAGCCTTTTTTGATTGGCTTTCTCTACCGATTTGGAATTGGAGTTCAGCAGATGCAATATCCTTTGGAGGATAAATAACAACATCGGTATTATAGTTCTTCGTCATGGATAACACTGGGCGCCAATCAACTTCAATAAGTCTCTTGAAAGAACCATTGCCATCCTCGATAACTCCTTGGGTATAATGATCTCCAGATACTTTTGTGTGTCCGCCACCGCCATGGTTTTCGCCGCCAGTGCCACCGATTTCTTCACCCCCTTCTTTCGTAACGAAGTTACCTGGCTCGATTTCTGCTATATTTCCTTTTCTGCCACGAACTGGTTTGGGTTCTGGTTTAAGAGTGCCTTCTGTTGTGAGTGATGCTCCTTCTTTGACATATGTGCCTGTTGGACGTCCTGTGAACGGATTACCCTTTTCACCTTTACCTTTTTCCACTTCCATTGAAGGAAGGTACTTCTCAAGTCCCGAAACCTGTACAGATTCAGTAGCGTTGATGTTCAATAACTTTTCCAGACAGTCGTTTACGAATTTCACTATTTCGTCGTCTGCCTTGCATGCCGTTTCATAATCTGTGGCAATTTCTGTTCTTCGACATTGCTCACGATCCCAAACCTTATGCTCTGGATCTTCCATGTCACCAAGAATCTTGTTACCTATTTCATTCTCGCACAAGAACACACCATTGTAGTTACCAAGGCTTCGTGAAGCACGGAAAACTTTCATAAGTAGTTTACGAAGGAAAATTATTTGAGTTACGTTTTTGTCAAACTCCTTCAGGTACAACTCAACATGACCTACAGTTTCCAAATCAGCCACGAATGGAGGTATCTCAGAGTTGGTCATTGCCTCGAAGTAAGGACGAGGATTAAAAGAACCTCTACGTCTTACATCCTTTGTCGCAGGGAAGTACGTTTCCATCAAACCTTTTATGGTGTCACTATTGATAATGATTGCTCCATTATGACTATCTTGGTTACCATCAATATAGACAACGAGTTTTCCTTTAAGAACTGCCACAAAGAAATTGGAAAGAACCTCTTTTGCGAGTTCTATTTTCGACTCGTTCCATTTAGCCCGCTCTATACCCATAATACCTATGCTAGTTCCTGCCTCTTTGCGTTTGAAAGGCATAGGGATTCTATCAACGTCGTTAGTAGGTTGACCGTTATTGTTGTCATAGAAGCCCATGTGACTATATTTGTGGCCATTAATAACATGGGAACAAAGACGAGTTACTCCTTCAAAATGATGAATATTGTCTTTGTTGCAGGTTGACACAAAAAGAGTATTGATTGGCGACATTACAAAAAATGCTCCTTTACCAAAACCAAAGCTTCCACCAGCACCTTCCGCTTGCTTAACAGATACACCAGCTGCACGCACGAATGCGTAGAATGTCTTGTCTGTTGCTCCATCTTCATAATCCATGCCTTTGGTATTGAAATCTGAAACACGGATAAAACCGATTTCATCCGTGTTATTCAGATAATCTAACATTGTAGGATATATTGCATTGGCCGATTTGTTTGCGCTATAATAGTCACGGCAAGCACTGATATTATCAGTAATATTAAAGAAATTCTGATAATCACTTCTATCAAGTGTGCGATATTCAAAACACACAACAACAGGTTTTTTTTCGTCAAGAACAGCATCCAATGAGTTTTGGATTGATTCTCTTACGAGAGCCGCACAAGGGAATTGAGCAAATGTCTGAGACATCGCGCTATTTGGCCCTTCATCACCGGCATTTGCATCCATTTCAGCAAAGTGCCATTTACAGTCAAGTTCGTAGTTCATGGGAGACTTAATTATTTATTAAATGAGAAACCGCCTTTGCCGTTAGCCTTATTGAGTTCGTTGGCATAAACAGCCTTGGTATCTCGAAGAGCCTTGCTGATCTCGTCGAACATGTGGTTAACGTCTTCCTCATCGTACTCGTAGTTGTTGCGGTTTGAACAGTTCTGGAGAAGTGCCAGATAATCGATGATTTTCTGTACACGGTTGGTTGCAACCTTAGTGAATCTGGTACGTTTTGTATTTGTAGCCATAACATATATTGTTTAATTATAGCGCAAAATTACACATAATATTTGAAATAGTAGTCAATATTTGTAAAATATTTCGCTAATTCATATTATAATTAACATTCATTAGGTGTTAATTATTGGATTTATATAGCTCGCTTTATGTATTACATACGTTATATATATATTATATATCATAAATGTAGTATATAATATAGAATGAATTATGATAGTTTTTGAATATTATCATATAAATATATTAAAATGCAACAACAATGCCATATCCTCGCATATTTATTGAATATGTAATTCCGAATCTAAAGTCTATTTCCTGTTAAAAGCAGAACTCCAATGCAAAACGATGTACCTATGTGTGACACATCTTTTATTTACCATTCAAGAGCCCTGTATGTTTTAAATAAGTCTTTTGAATGGATGAGTGAGTCCAACTCATGGTAGTCCTTGACGCCATTAGGATTCTTGATTACATAACGATAGAAGATGCGATTGGTTCTGTCAAGATCCATAATAGCACACTGATAAAGACTCAGACAAATCATAATCGCGAGTCCTCTTATATATAATAACGTGAGTTCGACGAATTGTAAATGCGTATAAATTTGGTGATTAGCGAAAATTGTTGTATCTTTATAGTGCTGAATTACAAAGTATTACAAAAAATAATCGCTATGATCACCGAGAGCAAAGTTATAGAATTATTTTGTATGGCAGACGACTTCTGCAAATTTTTTGATGCTATGACGGCAAAATATACTTTTAAACCAAGCGCAAAGCACAAATACCACCGTGATTCCACCATGTCCAAGGCGGAAATCATGCTTATCATGATACTTTTCCATGACTCAGGATACCGTTGTCTGAAGCATTTTTATCAGGAAAAAATCTGCAAACAAATGCGCCATTTCTTTCCAAAGGTCGTTTCTTACAACCGTTTTGTTGAATTGGAAAAAGACGTTGCCATCCCTCTGGCCATATTCATCAAGAAGGTTCTTTTGGGCAAATGTACAGGCATCAGTTTCGTTGACAGCACTCCTTTACGGGTATGCAAGAACCAGAGAATACATATTCATAAAACGTTCAAGGGAATAGCACAAAGAGGAAAATGTTCCATGGGGTGGTTATTCGGATTCAAGCTACATTTGATATGCAACGAACGTGGAGAACTTCTGAATTTTATGATTACACCGGGTGATGTTGATGACCGTAAACCGCTTGAATATAAAGCCTTTGTAGAATTTATATATGGAAAGCTTGTCGGGGACAAGGGGTATATAGGAAAGAACATGTTTCAGAGATTATTCGTTGATGGAATACAACTTATAACCAAGTTGAAGAGCAATATGAAAGGTGCCCTGATGTCCGTTTCTGACAAACTGCTTCTCAGGAAACGGGCCATTATTGAAACTGTCAATGACGAACTCAAAAATATAGCACAAGTGGAACATTCAAGGCATAGAACCTTTGATAATTTTATCGTTAACCTCTTGAGTGCAATTGCGGCATATTGCTGTTTTCCTAAGAAGCCATGTATCAATGTTACGAGAACTATTGACACACAGCTTGCATTATTCTAAATTCGTCGAACTCACGTTATTTTATATTTACACAAAATATTTTATAGTGCGCAGTTTTTAGACCGCGCCGCCAAACGCGTACGATATACGCACCTTAAAAAACACAATAAACAGCATAATTTGCAAATAATGCTATTTATTTTTTTAAATTTGCAAGTATGAAACTCAGCATCATCATCCCCGTTTACAACGCCGAAAAGACGCTCGGCAGATGCTTGGACAGCATACTGTCGCAGACGTATGAAGACTTCGAGGTGCTGCTCGTTGACGACGGCTCTACCGACGGCAGCGGTCTTACGGCCGACAAGATAGCGCAGGACGACAGCCGCCTTACCGTCATACATAAGGCCAACGGAGGCCCCTCGGCGGCACGCAACTGTGCGCTCGACCGCATCAGAGGAGAGTATGTAACCTTTGCCGACAGCGACGACGAGCTCACACCGGGCACGCTCGGCAGGATAATGGCCATAATGGAGCAGCATCCTGAATACGACATACTGGAATATCCGGCTACGGAACGGCCCGGACGCAAGGACATGCACGTGATGAACCCGGGCAGCAGGGTGTATGCCGACGCCATCGGATGGCTCTCCGACCACGGCTTCGGCCACTGCTGGATGTGGAACAAGGTGTTCCGCAGGCAGATGTTCGACGGCGTAAGGTTTCCTGAAGACAGAAGGATGTTTGAAGACGGCATCGTCCTCGGCAAGATCATTAGCCGGCATCCTGTGATGGCAACCACCGGCGAAGGCATGTATCTCTACCACTGGAACGGCGACGGACTGACAGCCAAGGCTGCCTGCGGCGGACTCGTAACCATGCTCGAGGCACAGCTCGAAGTGGTGAAGATGCTCGGCATAGACACGAGAGAGAAGAAATGGCACAGGCTCTACATGGACATGTTCACGGCGCAGCTGTATGCCTACCGCGCCACGGGCAGACTGATGCTGCACAGCCAGAAGGTTGCAGCCGATATGCACGGAGGCATGAGCGGCATGATAAAATCGCTAATGCTCAACACGTTAGGACTGAAGACGGCGTGCAGGATATTCAAAACACTAAGACCATGAAGATTGTTTATCTTATAGAAGACTTCGCCATAAAGGGCGGGGCAGAGCGCATGATATCCGAAAAGGCCAACACCTTTACGGCCGTGAAGGGACACGACGTAACCATTGTGTCGATATTCAGCGACAGCCGTCCGCCGGCATATCCGCTCAACGGCGTGTCGTTCATAAGTCTGGACGTGCCCTTTGCCGCCACTGACTGCAGCCTGCTTGCCAAGACCATGTCGCGCCTCAGGGTGCTTACGTCGGCTGCCGTGCGCTTCAACAGACTGATGTCTGAGCTTCGCCCCGACGTAATCTTCTTCACGCTGCCCATGGGAGCGCTGCTCCTGCCGCTCTACCGCGGCAACGCAAAGCGAGTGTATGAGTCGCACTCGGCACGGCAGTTTACGCCTTACCACAGCTTGTTCGCGCCCATGGAGCTTATGGCCGACACCGTGGTGTGCATAACCGAACAGGACGCACGGCAGTATGCACGGGCACGCAATAAGAGAATTATACCCAACTTTATCAACACTCCCCGCCACACCGCCGAAGACTACGGCGCAAAAAGGGCGCTGGCGGCAGGCAGACTTGAGCATCCAAAAGGCTTCGACATCCTTATCAGATGCTGGAAGGAGATAGACAATGCGCATCCTGACTGGCGGCTCGACATCTACGGCGAAGGCTCGCTGCGCGAAAGTCTGCAGCAACAGATAGACCAACTGGGGCTGAGCGGCAAGATAAGACTGTGCGGACGCACCGAAGACATGATGCAGACATACCCCAGATACAGCCTCATGCTGGCCACATCGAGGTTTGAGGGCTTCTCGCTCGTGCTTGCCGAGGCACAGGTATGCGGACTGCCTGCCGTAACGTTCGACTTTAAATATGGCGCACGCGAGATTGTTGCCGACGGCATAACGGGCACAATAGTGCCGCAGGACGACATGCAGGGCTTTGCCAGGGCAGCAATAGACATGATGGCATCTGAAGACAAGCGCCGCAGCTATGGCGAAGAGGCTGCAAGGCGGACGATGCGCTTCTCGCGCGACAGGGTGATGGAGGAGTGGTACAGGCTGCTTGACGACCTGAGCCGATGAACATCCCGCGCAGTATATCTTCTGATGAAACAAGCAGGGCAACAGCTTACAAGACGAGATATGACTATATATAATGTCATACCGCCTTACCGCGACTATAGCCTCAGGCAGACTTTAATGGCTGTGCTTATGCAGCATGACATTTACAAATACGGATAAATAATACATAAAGAAAATAGCACCTCAGGCGGTGCTATTTTTTTGTTTACCCAAGATCGGCTATCAGTATTTATATAAAGCCATGTGCCGTCTGATGACAGATTGGGGCTTAAATATATGTTTCTTATTTCAACACAAACTAATCACGGCGCACAGAATATTTCTTATACACTTCAACATATTCTGCCGCCACTTTGCGGTAGTCGTGATACTTTCTTACAAACTCCACGCTCTGCTTTGACAGCAGTGCCACGTTGCCGGGCGTCAGGAGCGCCTGCTCGAGCGTAGCCACATTGTCGTCGAAGCTCTTCTCGGGACTTACGTTTATTATAGGCCTCAGTTTCTTCTCGCCTATAAACTCATAAAACTCTTCCTCGCCACCGCCTATCACCACCGTTCCGCGCGCCATTGCAGCCAGCGAGTTCATCGACGGCGTGTAGCTGTAGAACTGGTCCACCTGCACGTCGGCCTCGTCAAGCATCACGCAATAACGGTCGTAGGGCACGTCCTCTACATACATCACGCTGAGCCGTCCGGGATGCCTGCGGTCAACCTCTTCTATCATCTCGGCTATCTTGCGCGCACCTTTCAGATACTCGCGCCTGCTCTGCACGCCCACCAGCACCTTTATTTTGCCGTCTGTGCCCTTCACGCGTGCGTCATGGGGCACATGCATGGGCAACGGCACATAATGCAGCCTTGAGCGAAAAGAATCGACGTCGTAGGCAAGATAATACTCATACAGGCATGCCACGAAGGCGTCTGAGCTGCCGGCTGCCTTGTTGAAGCACGACACACACTCAGGCAGGCGCTGCTCTGCCAGTCGGGCCTTGTTCTGCTCCTGGTTGCGCACGCAGCCGTTCCAGTACATGTCCGAATATTCGGGCACGCCCTTCAGCTGGCGCTCGAGCACCTGCGGATCGTCGCCGTAGCATCCTTTTATAAGACAGCGGTTGTGGCGCTTCAGGAAACTGATGAGCATCTTGTTCCAGCTCATCTTCAGCGGCACAAACTGATAGTTGTGTATCTGCACCACATCGTTGCCGCACAGCCGCCTTATGTTGCGCAGGAGCGTGAGCAGCACCTTCAGTCCGCCAAGCTTTCCCCACCGCGGGTCGCGCCTGAGGTCGATGTCGCGCGGACAGTCGCGCGGAGCGTTGCCGTCAGACATCAGCACCACGTCGTGTCCAAGCTCAGCCAGACCGTCTCTCAGCGTAGCATGGGCATAGCTCGCCTCACCAATTAATAATATACGCACGGAATTTTTGGAATTAAAAATTAAAAAGTAAAAATTAAAAAATTAAGGAGCAAAAATTAAAAGGCGGGAAAGAACGGAATGTCAGGAAACTAACGGCTCTGCGGCTTGCATGAAATAGCCGGCTAAAGTTTTCCGTCTTTTATTATCCCTTCATTCTTCCCAGCCTTTTAATTTTTACTTTTTAATTTTTAATTATGAACAATCTCTAGCTCATCTCCAGCATGCGGTTTATAGGCTTCACTGCCTCGGCTGCTATGTCGGCTGGAACGTCTACGCTGGGCCATTCATGCTTCAGGGCGTTGTAAACTTTGAGCAGGGTGTTCATCTTCATGTATTCACACTCGTTGCAAGAGCAGCCTACGGAGCCTTCGCTCACTTCGGGCGGCACGGGCAGGAACACCGTGTCGGGGCACTGGCGCTGCATCTCGAACAGTATGCCCGGCTCTGTTGCCACGATATACTCCTTGTCGGGATGTGCCACGGCATAGTCGAGCAGCACTGCCGTTGAGCCTACCACGTCGGCAAGCTTCACTACGGGACCCTTGCACTCGGGGTGAACCAGCACGATGGCGTCGGGATGCTCCTTCTTCATCTCAACGATGGCCTGAGGCGAGAAGCGCTCATGCACATGGCATCCGCCGTTCCACAGCAGCATCTCGCGGCCCGTAACGGCGTTGATGTAGCTGCCCAGGTTGTGGTCGGGTCCGAAGATAATCTTCTCGTCCTTCGGCAGCTGGTCTACTATCTTCTTTGCGTTGCCGCTCGTAACCACCACGTCGGTCAGCGCCTTCACGGCAGCCGTTGTGTTGACATAGCTCACCACGGTGTAGCCCGGGTGCTCCTGCTTAAACTTCTTGAGGTCCTCGGCGCGGCATGAGTCGGCCAGCGAGCATCCGGCGTTGAGGTCAGGACAGATCACCAGCTTTTCGGGGCAAAGTATCTTGCACGTCTCTGCCATGAAGTGAACGCCGCACATCACGATAATCTTGGCGTCGGTCTTGGCAGCCTTGCGCGCCAGGGCCAGCGAGTCGCCAATGAAGTCGGCCACCTTCTGCACCGATCCGTCGGTGTAGTAGTGGGCCAGTATTATGGCGTCTTTCTCCTTGCACATTCTTCTTATCTCGGCGGCCAGGTCGGTGCCGTTGTCAGCAGGCTCGTCTATGTAGCCCTTCTCTGTCCATTCTTCTTTAACCATAGTGTTTGTTTCTTTTGCCGTGTGTGCTTGTCCTGCTTTCAGGTTACCCTCAGGTTTCCACACCCACATAATTATTCTTATCCTTTGTTTTCCTTTTTTAAAAAAGAGAATGAGTTGTATGATATGCCGTTGATTTGTTCAAAACTTTAGGGCTGAAAGTTTGCTTATTTCGTTATCAACCCGTGGTTATGTGTTTTCAACATGTGCCATTAATATCTTCTGTCTGACTGTCAGGCGTTAAGGCATCTTATCCACAATTCTCCTGTCAGACTGCAAATTTAATAAGTTTATATCTTTTTTCGCCATTTATCTGTTGAAAACTTGCTTATTTTGTCTGTATAAAGGTGTTGATATACACGTGTATAATGTCGTGCCCGTGTGGCGTGTTGATATCCACATATTTTTCCAACGGTTTTCCACATGGTTATCAACAGGGTTTTCAACAGTGTCTCGGTGTTCTTTGTCCGCTGTGGCGTTTGTGCCTGTTTTAATGGCGTTTTCTGCGTTGTTTTCGGTCTGTGGTGTGGCTTTATCCCGGTTTTGGTGTTGCTTTATGCGTTTTTCGTGTTGTGATATGCCGTCTTTTGCCTTGCAACAGGTGGCTTTTTGCATTGCGATATGTGGCTTTTCGTGTGCTGAAAGATGTGCTTTCGGCTTGTTGATAAATGGTGTTTATTTTGTTGATAAGTTTTGTAACGGCCTTAGGCTCACGTCTTTATGATATGTTGAAATCTTGTTGAAAAGTGCCGTTATGCTTATTCTTTTCAGTGTGTTTTTCTGATGTGCCTATCTCCTGCGCAGTTTTTTCAGCCGTTCTGTCAGGCTGTTCCACAGCGACGTCTTTTTGTGCAGTATAAACAGCGAGGCGGCTGTGCTCGCCAGGGTGAGCATTATGCCGAGGCAGGCGCTCAGCAGAGTGTTGCCGATAAGTGTTGAAAGATATGCCGCTATGCCTATCGGCAGATGTATGGCGGCATAGGTGCATACGCCTTTCGAGGGGCGGTAGGCGTAGCGTGTGTGGGCATAGGTGTATATCAGCGTCAGCTCGAAGAGATACGACACGAGCAGTCCGGCGCCCGTGCCCGTCAGTCCCATCAGGTGGTATCCGCCCATCACGGCTGCCACCTGCATGGCTGCCGACAGCGTTTCGAGCACGAAGAAGGCCTTAGAGTGGCTCTTGGCGAGCGTCATGTAGGCTATGGGCAGCGTTATGGCCCTGAGGTACATCGACATGACGGCTATCTGAGCCATGGGCACCACGGGCGTGAACTTGCGGCTGTAGAGCATCGGCACCACCAGCGGCAGAGCCACGATGAGCAGCGTGAGCATGGGTGCCACGATGAGCAGCGACACCTCTATCTGGCGGTTGGCCGTGAGCTTCATGGCCTGGTTGTCGTGGTTGACGGCCGACAGGCGCGGAAAGTAGTCGGTCTCCATCGCCGAGAACACCATGCCCGAGTAGGTTATCGTAAGCACGAATCCCGCGTTGTATAGTCCCACTATGTCGAGGTCGGCCTCGGCGTTGAGCAGCGCGCGCAGCAGCATCTCGGCTCCGCTTGCCATTATGCCCGACATGATGAAGGCTATGCCCAGCCTTACCATCTCCATGCCTTCGCCCAGCAGGCCCTTGGTTCCGCTGAGCCGCAGCGGATAAGCCCTGTAAGAATACACCACCGTTATTATCATCGTGGCAAGCGCCATGAGTATTATCACGGGCACGATGCCGGTCCATCTGAACATCCAGTATATGGGCACGGATATCAGCAGCGAGGCTATGACCGACCATATCTGCACCACGGCGAGCGCCCTTAGCCGTCGTGTGGCCTTCAGTATGGCCGTCTCGCCGCCCGTTATGGCCATCAGCGCCACGGCAGGCGAGAGCAGCATGAAGTGGAGCGTGTGGTCGCCCCATGAGAAGGCGAGGCTGTTGAGCAGCGGTCCGGCGGCTATGCACACGAGCATGCCGAGCAGTGCTGCCACGAGGCTCCATGCCCTGACAATCCTGATGAAGCGCTCCATGCCTTCCGTGTCGCCCTGATCGTAGAGTTCTGATATGTGCTTTATCGCACTGAAGGATATTCCGAGGTTGGTGGCCTGCGAGATAAAGTTGACCGAAGAGTTGAGCAGCGACGCCAGTCCCATGCCGGCAGGTCCGAGCAGCAGGGCCGTAATCTTGTTGCGTACAAGGCCGATGATGATGTTGAGTCCCTGCACGCCGCCGAATATTCCTGTATACTTCAGCACATGTCCGTAGCTGTCTTTACTTTCGTCTTTATCCATTTAAGATATAGAACGGCGGAATTGGGGAAATATTGTTTGGTTTAGTAGTTAAAGGAGTTAGAGTAGTTAAAGTAGTTAAAGTCAAATGTCTTGTTGTTTTAGGAGTAAAGGAGTTATGTAGTTAAGGAGTTAAGACGAATGTTTTTCTTTTAGTAGTTAAAGGAGTTAGAGTAGTTAAAGTAGTTAAAGTCAAATGCATTGTTGGTTTTAGAAGTTAAAGTAGTTAGAGTAATTAAATCCGAATACATTATTTGTTCTTTTCGCAAGCACTACGTTTGCTATTGTTCCGGCGGATCTGCGCTCCGCCGGAATTGCTTATAAGGATCTCCTGATCCGCTTAAAATACCGCTTGTTTAAGTAAAGAGCAGGCGCAAAAGCGCAATTAAAAATGAAAAATTAAAAATGAAAAACGCCTGACGGAAGCGAATGGTTAAGAGTGAAAAATCCAAATGTTTTGTGTTCAGATGTTGACAAACAAAAGAAGAACGTCCCGTTGCAATAACAAGCAACGGGACGTTCTTTATTGTCTTAATACATACTTTCTTACTTCTTAATTCTCACTTCTTAATTAAAATAAACGCTGCCCAGTATTGTGGCTTCGAGTAGGGGTGAACGGTCTTCATTACTTTCTTCTTCGGCCACACCCATCGGCCTAAGCGCCTTATCTGTCCGTGCGACTTGTCGTCCTCGTCTGTCTCCACTTCTATCTTCACTTCATGGCAGCGCAGGTCGGTCTTGGCTTGGGCGAAGGCTTCCGACATGGGCATGCCGCCGAGCAGATGATGATAAAAACGGGTCATGAGCAGCTTGGTGGCCTTGTCGTCAACGTTCCACAGACTTGCCACTATCGCGCCGGCTCCTGCCTTCTTCAGTCCGCGCTGAAAGCCGAACACACCCTCGGAAGTTATCGGTCCGAGACCCGTCTGACATGCTGACAGCACTACGAGGGCTGCCCTGTCGAGGCGCATCTCTGAGGCTTCGCGTGCCAGCAGTATGCCGTCGTCGTAGGCGCTGTATGCCGGCTGCACCATGCGGTTGGCACCCGCAAACACCAGTCCGCTGCGGCTCATCGTGTCGTCTTCGCGCAGACTGTCGCGGCAGAACGCCAGCGGCTCGGGCCTGTCGGTGTCGGCAAAGCAGAAGCCGTGGGTGGCAAGATGTATCATTGAGCACGACGGGGCGGCGAGCTTGAAGGCCGTTTCGGTGGCCTGCGTGCCTTTTATGCATTCAGCCTTTATGCCGTTGCCTTTTGCTATCATGCTCCTTATGGTGTCAGCCTCTGCCGCCGTGGCGGGCAGATAGGCGTAGGCTCCGTTGGCTGCGGGCGGCAGATGCAGGGCTGAGAGTATGCTGCTTGCGCTGCGGTCGGGCGCTGCTGTGGCGTCGTCCTGGGTCTTTGAGTCGCATTCGTCGTAGCTCACTCCGCCCATTATCAGTGCTTTTCCCCTGATGTCTTTGTTGTCATTGGCAAGCTCGCGCGTAGAACTGAGGCGGCACACGTCGCTGCCGTTCATGGCGTCGGCCATGTTCTCTATGGCAAGCAGATGCAGCAGACCGTCGGGCGCGAAGTATATCCGTCCGCGCTTTGTCAGCAGCGGTTTCAGCTTCGACCATATCATAGAGCTCAGTTTCGTGTCGGTGTATATGGCGTTCTTGTCGGCAGCGCGCATCGAGTTCATCGCCTCGTTGAGCGTTCGGCCGTCGGTCAGTCTGAAGTTGCGCAGACTGTCTTCTGTCCACAGCGGCACGAAGCCCACCTTACCTGTGCCGTCAAGAGTCAGTGCGGCATAGCGTCGCGCCGATGTGCTGCCGTATCTTATAAACTCTATTGCCGTCTCGTTGCGCCCCAGCCGCCGCGCTATGTCGGCCGATGTCAGCCTCATGTTGGCGTTGAAGCTCCTGTATCCGTCCATCATGGCCATCAGCCTCTGCTCCTGCCTGTCGGCTTCGGCATAGAGCAAGTCGCGCTGCCGTGCGTCAGAGCTGCCCTTGTCGGCCTCACGCCTCAGTGATGCTATGCTGTCATAAAGCCTCGATGCAGATGTGTCGCGCCTTGCCTCGGCCTCTATGTTGCGCTCAACCTGCAGCAGAAGACACTTGGAGAAGAGCGCCACGTCGTAGAGCAGCTGCGGGTCGGCGGCCTCGGTGGCGTAACATTCGGTTACAAGCGGTTCGTTGCTGAACCAGAAGTCCTGCCGTTGCTTGTCGGTAAGGAAGGCAAACGAGCGGCACACATAGTTGCGCATAAGGCCGAAATACGTCTTAAACCACGCCGCCGCTTCTGTCTTCCGTCCGGCTTTCAGCAGAATTTCGGCTCGCTTTCTTACGCTTATCGCATAGTCGGGATGCTTCTCTCCGAGGTTTGTTTTCTGCCATGTCAGGCACGAGTCTATGTGCGCCAGGGCTTTGTCAGCGTGTCCGCATCCGCTTTCAGCCAGCGCCAGGTTTGCCATCACGATGTATCGTCCGGCTCCGTCTGTCAGCATGCCTGCAGCCTTGCCGAGCGATGCCGCCGCCGCTTCGTGCTGTCCGAGCGACATCTCTATAAATCCGCGGTTGGCCGTCAGCGTGGCCTTCTGCTCTGCGCTCATGCCGTCGGTCGGTGCCGTGGCGAGCAGCTGCAGGGCGTCGCCGCCGCGTCCGAGGTATGCATACGCCGATGCAAGGTTTATCAACCGTGTGTCCTGACCTATCGTGGCGTTGAGCGGCTCGAGCAGGTCTACGGCGTCGGCGTATAGTCCGAGAGTAAGATACAGGTTGCTCATGTTCAGTTTTCCGCGCACGTCGAGCAGTCCTTCGCTGTCAATTGTGCGGTAGTTTTCGAGCGCCTCGCGATAGTTTCCCGTCTGTCTGTTGCACGTGGCCATGCCCGTCAGCGCCCTTAGCCGCCACGATCCGGGTATGCCTTTCTTGTAGTTCACCTCACGGTAGGCTTCAATAGCCTCGGCATAGCTCCCCGCGTTGCGCAGCGAGTCGGCCCTGAGCAGCGTTGCCACCGTCTGTCCTTCTGCCGTGGCGGCAGCGACTGATAATATCAATAATGCAAGAAAACGAAACACGATGATAATCAGGAATTAAAAATTAAGAATTAAGAAAACATGTATAAATAATATTGCGGCAGCTGGATTCTTGGCCTTAACCCGAATATGTGGTGATAATCCGGATGGAAGCACCGATACGCAAACAGACAAAACAGCATGCGCTCTGATAACCTTTCAGGGCTTAGTGAGCCTCATTTATGGCTTGTCATGTCGCTTCAGCCGTTTCAGCTTGTCTGATGCCTTTAGCTGCCTGGGACTGTTCAGTTGGACACGATGATAAAGCTCAGGTCTTTGTCCGACTTGTTCTCAACGGTAATCACCAGCTCGCCGGCACGTTCTATCGTCCAGTTGAGCGTGCAGCAGTCCTTGCCTCCGTCGGCCTTGTCTGCCAGTTTGCGGCCGCTGCCCTTGTCGTCTACGTAGAGATTCACTTTGCCTCCGCACTCGGGCACCACCATCAGCTGCTGTTCGCCCTGCGCCATCATCGAGTAAGTTACGCTGCCGCCTGCCGCCACGGCGCGGTGGGTGCATCTTAGCGGAGCGCTCGTTGCCCTCATCTTGTAGGCGTCTTCAACCTCTATGAGTCCCATGTCGAGGTTTTTTAGCAGCAGTTCGTCAAGATATTCAACGTTATATTGCAGATGTCCGCGCATCGGCACGGCGCTCTTGGTGTCGACAGAGCTTAGCGTCAGTTCGCTGAAAGGTATCTCGCTTATCATCTCCATGCCCGCCATCACGTTGTCGGCAGAGCGTGCCGTCACGGCGTCGCGTATCATCATGCACGCCTTTTCGGCCTTCATCATCAGTTCGGTTGTGTTTTGCGCATGTATGGCCGATGCACATACGGCAAGCACAAGCAATAATATTTTTCTCATGTCAGTAATATTTTAGTTGTCAGTCAATGTTCATTCATGTCCTTTCTGCTGTCTTTCCCCTTGCCTCTGTCCGAAGTGCCGTCGGGTCGGCGCGGCCTTATTCGGCGTCAAGCAGAGTGAAGGCAGCCCAGAAGAACGGCTCGCGGTGCTGCTGTCTTATGTTGTTCACGGCAGTCCTGAAGGCCTCGCGCTTGGTCATTCCGCCGAGCCACAGCCTGTAGAAGTCCTGCATGAATATCGCCGTGGCGCGGTCGTTCACGTTCCATAGCGACATCATCAGCGTGTTGACGCCTGCCTCCTTAAATCCGCGCTGCAGTCCGTACACGCCTTCGGTGGTGTAGCTTCCCAGCGCCGTCTCGCATGCCGACAGCACAGCCATGTCGGTGTTGCCAAGGTCGAGCAGCGACAACTCGTTGGCGGTCAGTATGCCGTCCTCGCGGTCGGGCTTGCGTTCGCCCGTCTATGTGGCGTTGGCACCTACGAAGGCAAGTCCTGTGCGCTGCATGGCATGGTGCTTTGAGCCGGGATGGTTGCGCAGGAATGCATATTCGTCGGCATCCTTTGAGCCGTCTATGAAGAATCCGTGCGTGGCCAGATGTATTATGTCCGTGCTCTGTCCGTCGAGCTTGTAGAATGCCGTTTCGGTGGCGTTGCTGCCCGTTATGGTGTCGGCCTTGATGTCGGCTTTGGCCATGCATCGGGCTATGGCGTCGGTTTCGCGTCGCGTCTCGTCAAGATATACGAAGGCTTCCTGCATCGCTGCTCGTGTGTTGTTGCTGCCGTTGCCTGCTGCCTGCGCTGCCTGTCCGTCGCTGTAGTAGATGCCTCCGAACACGGTTGCCGTCCTTATGTCGTGCTTTCCGGCTCTGCTTACGAGTCTTGCCGTTGTAGACAGCTGTCGCAGGTCGTATCTGTCTATGAGGCAGCTGTCGGCCGATACGGGTATGGCGGCAAAGGCAATGCGGTTGAGTTCGCCTGTGGGCGAGAAGTATACGGTTGCCGTGTTGCCGAGATATTGCTCAAGCGGCCGCCATATTATGTCGTAGAGCTTTGACCTTCCGAAGGTGTAGAGCCTGCGCACACGTGTTTCGGCAGGCATGAAGTCGGTCTGTCTGAGCAGCTTGGTCAGCTGTCTTGCACCGTTGAGCATCACGGCAGCGGGACGTTCAAGTCCGGGCTTTATTATGAGGGCAGCCATGGCCGTGTCGGTGGCTACAAACTCTATGGCTGCCTCGCCGGGGCTGAGTGCCTTTCTTATCTCCTGCCACGACACAACTCTCATGGTGTCTGTGCGGTAGGCCTCGGTGCTGCGTGCCAGGCTCTTCTCTATGCGCTCTATCTGCTGCTGTATGCCGCTCAGCTGCTTGCTCGTCTCTGTGTCGCCTGTTCCTGCGTTGAGAGCGCGTGCCGCTTCGTTAAGACTTGCAAGCGTGTCGAGCTGAGATATCAGCGCATTGTCGCCCGAGCGTATTATCGAGCGGCGTATGCGCTCCCACGAATGCAGCAGCAGACCTTTGTCAAACAGTGCTGCATCGTAGGCCTGAGCTGCCAGCTCCCGGCTCTTGCGCGGCAGCATCCAGTTGATCATCAGGCCGCTTGTGCTGTGGTCGGCAAGAAACTGCGCGCGTTCGTCAGAGCCAAGATAGTCGAAGTTTGAGAGCACATATCTGCGTATCTGACCGGCGTATCCGGCTGCCGCTTCCACGGCTTCGTCGTCTCTGTTGAGCGCATAGCACAACTCTGCCTGCCAGCGGCTTATCTGTATCTGGTCGAATATTGAGAAACGGTCAAGCTGCCTGTAGCATTCGGTGTTGTAGGGCAGCGCGCTCCTGAAGTCGCCGCGCATGACGTAAAGTCCTGCCATGTTCTGTGCCGCCGTCCACGGCCTGTGGCACAGCGAGTCGGCTTCGGCCATCAGTCTGTAGTAGTGAGTTATCTTTGATGTGTCTCTTACCATGCCGTAATAGTTGGCAAGAGCCTGTATGAGCATATAGTATTCAGGCAGTACACGGTAGTCGGCACCCTGCACAAAGCCGGGATATCCCTGTTCCATGTCGAGCAGCTGCGGTATCAGTTCGCCCAGCTGGCTGCTTATGTATTCGCGCGAGTTTCCGGCTCCGTCCTGCTGTTCCGCCGCAGCGGGTGTTGTAGCATACAGTCTGGTGCCGTTGGTTACAATGTTTGTGAGCAGTCTTAACACATACGAATACTTTATGTCCTTGTTGTAGTTGCCTCTTTTATATACGAGGAATGTGGGCGATATTATGCCCTTGCACTGCGTGAAAATCTTGTTGAGGTTGCCCGGAGTCCTCAGCCGCGTTATGTCCACGCGGTTCCACATGCAGTCGAGATATGTCGTTGTGCCCTGCAGATTGTCCCTCTCAAGCTCCTCTATCATGCTCTCGTTCAGCTCCTCAGCCTTGTGGTCTTGTCCGAGAGCCATGTAAAGAGTGTAAAGATTCTTTGAGAAGTTGAGATAAAATCCGGGCGAAATGTCGGTTATCTTCTTTGCCAGGAGGTATCCGCGCTGAAGGTAGAATTCGGCAGAGTCGGGCCTGTTCTCGCTGATGTGCCATGCGCTGAGATTCAGATATCCGTTTACGGCGAGCGACGGCAGCTGTGCGGTGTCTGTCAGCAGCGGCTCGGCAGCCGACTCAAACAGTCGCCTTGTCTTCCTGTCGTTCTTGCCCTGCATCATCCTTATGCGTCCGAGCAGGGTGCGGGCGCTTGCCAGATATGCCTTGCGCATGGTCTTGCCGTCGTCCTTTATCAGCTTTGTCACCACGCCGGCGGCATCGTCGAGCCGGTATTCGTCAGCGAGATACACGGCATAGCTCATGGCCGGCATAAACTTTTCGAGCCTTGCCTCGCCGTAGGTTTTCAGTGCAGCCTGCCAGCAGCTGTCCACCGTTGCCGAGTCGGCGGGCTGTCCGCTGCTGCCGTATAGCACTGCCAGGTCGTATCGTGCCTTGGCTTCGTATCTGCGTCCTATGGTTCCGGGCAGCATCGTTGCCTCGTCCACCGTCTTGCGCTGCATGTCGAGCGCCTTGTCGTGTTCGGCGTTCTGTGCCAGTCGTGTGGCTATCTTTCCGCCTGTTGCCACGCGCGTCCAGCTGGGCTGCGTGCTCCTTTCGGCATAACATTTCATTATCTCTTCAGACAGGCGGAGATATATCTTCGGGTCTACCAGCGATGCCAGCGTCATGAATCCGTCGCACGCATCGATATATCTGTCGTCGCATCTGCCCGTCCGGTTCATCAGTTTTATGTAGAGCTCAACCAGCTGCGAGCCGTCGCCCGCCTGTCCGTCGGCTATGTTGTCCATGAGTCTTATCAGTGCCACCTGCTGCAGCATGTCGGCATACGCCCTGCTGTCTTCGCCGTAATAGTTGCGGTAATATTTCAGGTAAGTGGCGTATTTTCTGCTTTCCGACACGTCTGTCCCATCGTTAAGGGCAGTAGTCCATTTGGCTATCTTTACGTCGCAGAGCATCGGTGTGCCCAGCGGCCAGTAGGCAAGGGCGTAGACGAACATGCTGTCGAAGCACGGCGAGCCGGCAGCAAGCGTCATAAGCCGCATTGACATCACGTCGGGATGGCTGTATCCCAACGCTCCCGATGCTATTCTGAAGGCTTCTTTCACGTAGTATCTGCCCAAGAGCCATTCGGCCGTTGCCACGCTGTCGGGCAGTTCTGCCGGTCTGCTGCCGCCGAATTCTGCCACGTCGGCTTCGTCAGACTCGCGCCCGAAGCCGCGCCCCTGCCTTATCATGGCAAGCATCGACATGGTCAGCGCGTCGTCTGCCGTGCCCTTGCGTCCTCTGAAGTATCTGAGAAAATCGTGCTCGAGCCTGCTCTCCTCGGCATACAGCAGCGGAGAGTCGCCCTCGGTGTAGTTGGCTTTTATGAAGAGTCGTGTGGCGTTGTAGAGCATTGTTTCGGCCGTAAGCCTGTCCTTGCTTATTCCGCCGCGGCTCTTTTCTGCCAGCCTGCAGGCGTCGCATATCGAGCTGTATGCGCGGCCTGCGTCGGTCTGCACGGATATTACGGCTATGTGGTATCTTGCCCTTGCCTCCACGTCGGGCCTTTGCGGCACTGTCTTCTGTGCTGCCAGGGCTATGGCCTCGAGGGCTTCGGTCTTGCGCCTGTCGGCATGGTCAAGGCTGTCGGTCTGTCTGAATGATGCATATGCGGCAAGTGCGGGCACCAGTGCTGCGGCCTTGCGCAGCACTGCCGTGTATGCCGGCTCGCGCGACAGCGTGGCAGCGGCGTCGGCGGCAGCCCTCAGCAGGTCGGCGTCTGTGGCAAATGCCGTGTCTACGTTGGCAGCCGCCCATTTGCGGTGGGCCAATATGTCGGTTATGGCTTCGCTCCTTGCCTTGTCGTCATCCTGCTGTGCGGCGGCCCTGTGTGCGGCGTGGCTTGCTGCCGTAGCATAGGTTTTGCCGGCCTGCGTCGGCGCGGCAAGAAGCGACATAAGTATAAATAGACATAACAGTGGTTTCATAAGCCGTTTTATGTTATTGTTGTCCAGCCGTTGCCGGGTGCCTGTTGATGTCGTGCCTGCGCCTTGTCCATCCGTCCTCCCGGCTTTAGGCATGTGCCTGTTGCTATTTGTCGGGTGCCAGGTCGAGCTTGTCTATTATGTCGCCCGTTATCATGTCGGCAGGTGCGCTCAGCGTGGTTATCACCCATTGCTTTGATATCTCGTCCCATTTCTGCGACTCTATCACCTTCCATACGTTGTCGGTCCAGCCCTCCTTCGGCGTCAGTTTCTTGCGGCGCTTGCGGTCGTTTCTCCATTCGTCGCGGTATTCGTCGGTTACGTCGCAGCTCTCCTTCAGCGTTACAGACATTTTGTATTCGCCCGTTCCCCAGCTGTTGTGATACTGGTCGTTCTCGTCGCGGTATGCCATGAACGAGCGCGGCACGATGAAGCTCTCGCCCTTTATCACCAGTGGCGAGCCCTTGCTGCGTCCGCGCACGTAGCGGTATTTGCCGTCGGCCGCCACCTGCGACGAGTCGATGGGCACGGTCAGCTCGAAGCGTCCCAGCTCCTTGTCCTTCTGAAGCACGGTCAGCTCGTTTATCCACGACGATGTAAGCGTCATGGTCATGTCTATCTGATAGCTGCCGCGCTCGCTGAAATAGAAGGGCAGGGGCAGCGATGAGTTTGGCAGGTTAGACTCCTTCGGGCATAGTATGAGCGTGTCGAGCACCAGCTCAAACTTAGAGTGGTTCACTATGCGGTAGAGCTTGCTGTGGTCAACGTGGCATGATATGTAGAACACGGTGTCGCCTTTCTCGCCGCGGCGCAGGCATCCTATGCCGTTGAAGCGCATGCCGCGCGGGTCCATCGCCCCGTCTGTCGACGGCACCGAATAGAAGTCGTTGAGCTCGCTCACCGTGCCGAACTTGGTCTCGAAGGTGCTCTCGGCCTTAACCGTCTCCTCCCATTCGTTCTTCAGTCGCGACGGTCTTGTTATGAGCGATGCTATGGCGTTGACGCCCATGTCGATGAAGCTCGTCACGTATCCCCCGGCAATGCCCTTTCCGGCGTTGGCCATGGCCATGCCCAGGTCGGCCATGTAGCCTCCGCGGGCAGCGCGCTCGTTGCTCAGGTCCTGTATCTCGCTGCTCAGGGCGTCGCTCGTGTATATGAATGTCTCGTAGGTTACTTGTGCTTTTGTCTCAGTCGGTGCAAGCCATATGGCCATGAATGCCAGAATAAGATATGCTGCCGATGCTGCTGAATGTTTAATATTCATGTTGTGAATGATTTTAGATTGTGTGATAATATATTGTTAACGTTTTGGCAAAAATAATATTTTTTTACCATAAAAGCAAAGATATGCTTTATGATGTTGGCCGTAACACTTGTTATTTTCTGCCTAAAATCAGGGCGCAGGCAGGCGTTTTGACGAATAATTTACATTTTCTGACATGCGCGTGCTTTGTCCTTCAGCCGCATGATGCTAACTTTGCATGCAAAAAAGATGGATATATTAAGCAACGATATAAGCTCGGCAAAGGGCACGTTCAGGGTGTTCCGCCTTGTCAACTCGCAGGGCTGCGAGGCTGCTCTGTCGTCGCTTGGCGCGGGCATCACGGCTATAAGGGTGCCCGACGCACGCGGACGGATAGACGACGTGGTGCTGGGATATGCCCGGCCTGCCGACTATCTCTACGACAGCGCATGCGCCGGAAAGACGCCCGGACGATATGCCAACCGCATTGCGCGCGGCAGGTTCAGCATAGGCAGGGACGAGTATCAGTTGGCTATCAACAATCCGCCCAACGCGCTGCACGGGGGCAACGACGGATTTCACAACGTGATATGGGACGCCGAGCCTCATGACGGCGGCGTAAGGTTCACGTATCATGCCGCCGACGGCGAGGAGGGATATCCGGGAGCCATGGACGTGGCGGTTGACTATGTGTGGAACGACGATAACGAGCTGACCATTAGCTATGAGGCAACGGCCGACAGGCCCACCATTGTCAATCTTACCAACCATGCCTACTTCAACCTTGCGGGCGAAGGCTCGGGCTCGTGCCTGAGTCAGCGGCTCAGGATTAACAGCCACAGATGGCTGCCTGCCGACGTCACGGACATTCCGCTGGGAAGCATAGAGCCGGTGGAGGGCACTCCGATGGACTTTCTGCAGGCCAAGGCGCTGGGCAGGGACATCGGTGCCGACTTCAGCAACATGAGGACGGGCAAGGGATATAACCACTTCTTCTTCGTAGACGGATGGAACGGCGACGGCCGGCTTAGGCTCTTGGCTGTGCTCGACGACGATGAGAGCCGCCGACGTCTGAGCGTCTACTCCACACAGTGCGGAGCCATGCTCTACACTGGCAACTGGCTTGCCGACAACCTGCCCGTGGGCAAGAGCGGCCGAAGGTATGCCGACCACGACGGCGTGGCCATTGAGTGTCAGGGTGCGCCCGACGCTCCCAACCATCCTTCATTGCCGTGCCAGGTGCTGATGCCGGGCGAGACATACCGCCATGTGATTAAATACGCATTTTCGATTAATTGTTAGAGAGTAGTAACATGGTTTGTTTTCAACCGTGGAGCGCGCCCCTGCCATAGGCTTTCGGGGCGCGTTTTTTTGTCGTTTTGCGGTGAAGGCCTTTGCCTACGTGTATTTATGGTTTTAAAATATGTAAGCAAAAGTGTCTGTTACTCTGACAAAATGCTTATTAGGTATATATAAAAATTACTGACCGACACAAAACTCTTCCGTTTTAATTACAATGTAAAACATGACATTTTAGCTCGCAAAACGTGGCTTTCCGGCGTGTTAAAAGCCGCGTTTCGTCTTGCAATATGACGCCTTATGTCGAGCCGTATGCCGATGCCTTATCAGCAGCCTTGCGGGCGGCTCACTTCATGACGGCATAAAAAATGCGGCAGAACTGTCACAGCCCCGCCGCATCTGTAATTAAAACATGTTTTGTTAACAACAGACAAATTAATTATAAAGTCTTGAATGCCTGTATTCCCTGATGATTGATGTCCAGGGCTTCGGCCTCGCCAAGATAGCGCATGCTCTTGTCCTTGTTGCCGAGTCCGCAGTAGCCCAGTGCCATCATGTATTTGCAGTGAATCTCGTTGCGCACCTGCAGGTCGTCTTCCCATATCAGAAGGTCGGGCAGGGATACGGCGAAATAGTCCATCCTTACCTTGTCGAAGAGATGCTTCTCGCCATAGTTCACCAGCTTGTGGAAGCGGCCGTTGGCCTCGCCCGTGCGGCCCAGCTTGAGCAGCGCCATGCCCTGATAGAATATCTTGTCGGGCTTTGCGTCGTTATAGTAGAGCGCTGCGGCAGGCTCTGTGGGTCCTTCGGTTGCCTTCAGCCAGCACTGGCGCGCCTTGTCGGTCTGTCCCATGGCGTCGTATGCCACGCCCATCAGATAGTAGAAGTCGTTCTCCTGCGCTCCGTGCAGCTTGCCTTCGCCGAGATGATGAGGATAGGTGAGACACTCTTCGAGCAGGCTCACGGCGTCGGCATGTCGCCCTTCGGCTATGGCCTTCTTTGCCAGTTCGACGCGTGCAAACTGATATTGTGCCGGCACCTTGCCTTCGCCGCCCTCCCAGGGGTGGAATATGTGGGCGTCGAGCTTGGTCTTAGCCTCCTCATATTGTCCTGTCTGGTTGAGCAGGGTAATCTCCTCGAGCAGCAGGTCGTCGCGCTTGGCAACGAGGTTGCCGTATTTTCTTAGCAGAGCGAGACGCTCGGCGTGAGGACGGCGCACGCATTTATACAGCTGGTCGAGCTCCATGAGCACGCGGGCGTCGGTGTTGTCAAGCGCAAAAGCCTTCTCCATTAGTCTCACGGCATTGTCCTTGTCGCCCTGCTTGTTGAACGCAGCCAGGGCAAGATTGCGCCACACCGTGGGGAACTTGTCGTCGGCCGCGGCCGATCTTTCCCATGCCTTTATCGCAAGGTCATACTGCCGCTTGTCGTAGTAGAGGCAGCCCAGATAGTAAGGTGCCTTGGATGCCTGGGGCAGATATGCCATGGCGCAGTTTAGCGCGAGCACGGCTTCAAGGCGGTTGGGGAAGCAGTAGTCTGAAGGATATGCCTCTGCCTTGGCAAACAGCTCCTTGGCTGCCTCGGCATCGGTTGCGGCGTTGCACCAGCCCATATAGTAGTAGGTCATCGGCGTCAGTGCTCCTTCTTCTATTGCTATGCTCCACAGCTTCAGCGCCTCGCAGGTGCAGCCTGCCGCGCAGTAGTCGAGCGCTATCTCGTCGTAGTTGTTGGCGCAGCGTCTCATCATCGTCTTCAGCAGCTGCAGCGTGTCGTCGTCGCCCGTTATGATATATTTCTCAAACAGACAGCCGTAGTTGAATCTGTCTATCTCGAGCGACTCCTCAATCAGTTTCAGAGCCTCGTCGTTGCGTCCCGCCTTGCGCAGTATGATCGTTTTCAGCGCGCGCGCCTTGTGGTTGTGCCAGTTGCGTATCAGCGAGCGGTCTATCTCGTCCATGGCGTCAGTCAGGCAGTTGCGCATCAGAGATATCTGTGCACAGGCAAAATAGCCCGCATCCTGCCATGCGCCGTTCCATGTCGACTTGTAGAACTGGTCGTAGGCCTCGTCGGTGCGGCCCTGATACTTCAGCGCCAGTCCGAGGTTGTATATCGGTTCGCCGTCGTAGGGGTTGGGGTTGCGCTTCATCAGCACCCTGACAGCCGTGCGCAGATACTTCTCGGCACGCTCAAAGCGCCCCTTGCGGATGTACCACAGGCCGAGGGCGTTGTTGTTTCTCACGTCCAGCGGGTCGCGGCGCAGAGCCTCTTCGTAGTAGTCGACGGGGTTGTATGTGGCGTGGCGGTATTGCTCAAGGTGCAGACCTGTCAGATAGAGCTGCTCCGTGGTCTTTATCTCTTCGGGCAGCAGGGCAGCTTCGGCAGCGTCGGGTATAGGTCTTACCTCGTCGGGCTCGCTGTGCCATGTCAGCAGCGTGCGTCCGCCGGCTGTTATGCTGAGGTTGAGCTGACAGAGTCTTGCGCCCTTCACGTCCACATTCTCCTCCATGATGTTCTCAGGCGTTATCGTAACCTCCTTGCTGTAATACACCGTTCCGTCGTCGTTGCGCAGCTCGACGCATACGTGCTGCTCCGACGTTGCAAATATCTTGAAGTTCACCTTGCCCGACTTGCCGTCCTGATCTATGTTCATCAGCAGGTCTTTCGTGGCGTTCTTCACCACGCCCAGCTCGCGGTAGGGCAGGAAATACTGCACGAACGACTTCTCCTCATAGGGCTGAAGCCATGTGAAGTCGGGCTGATTCTCGGTGTACACGCCCGCCATAAGCTCAATGTAAGGGCCGTCGGTGTCGGTCAGGTTGCGGTCCCATGCGCGTCCGAAGTCGCCGTTGCCCCATGTCCACTGCTTCTTTCCGGGCGAGATGTGGTGGTTTGCCACGTGGAGCACTCCGGCCTTCGTGTCGTTCTCGTAGCCGCCCTCAAAGTCATACTTGCTGTTAACGGCCATGTAGCTCGTGGGCACAAAGATGTTCTTATAGTTAGAGATGTCCACTCCTGCCGAATAGTCCATCTTGTAATACGTGCCCGTTGCTATCGGGAACGAGCTTACGGCGCGCTTTCCGTGGTCGAACACCGCGTTGATGTCTGGCGGGAACACGCTCTGGTAATGGTCGTTAACTGCCACGGCAGGGTTTGCCCACCACAGGAACGTCTGCGGCACGTCGGTGCGGTTATACACAGCGCCCTTTATCTCAAGATAGGCATGTCCCGGCCTCAGGGTGAATCCTGCCATGCCCTTCTGATGGAACATGCGCTCCATCTCGCTCACCCACACCGTCACGCTGCCGTCGCTGTTGTGCTCTATGGCTGTGTCAACGGGCATGTAGGTGCTGGGGCGGTGATGCTGCGGCCAGTTGAACTCGATGCCTCCCGAAATCCAGGGGCCTGCCAGACCCACCAGTGCCGGCTTTATCACGTGGTTGTAGTAGATAAAGTGGCGCTGGCGTATCTTGTCGTAAGCCATCTGCACGCGTCCGCCCAGTTCGGGCAGAATCATCACCTTTATATATTCGTTCTCAATGAAGACAACCTCATATTCCTTGTCGGTTTTCTCGTCGGCAATCGACTCGATCACGGGATATGGATAAACCACTCCGCTCGAACCCTGATACACTCTCTTTTCAAGAAAGATAGGATTTTTCTCAGGTGAGCCCACTTCGTAGGTAGGTATCACCACCTTTTCTCTCCATGCTTTTACCATTTTTCTTAATCCTTTGTTATGTTATTTGTTCTTGTTTTTTCTTTTGCAGCAATGTTTGTGGCTGTATGTCATGCATGCGATAAAGTCTGCCTGCGGTCATGTCCATGGCCGCTTCATGCCCAGTGGGGCGCGGCAGACGCCCTGTTGCGGCGTCATCTGGTAAGCTCCTTCTCAATCTCCTCGAGCGACTTGCCCTTCGTTTCGGGCAGCACGCGCATGAAGTAGACGAAGCCTGCGGCGCATATTGCGGCATAAATCCAGAACGTGCCGTAGCTGCCGAGCGAGCTGTTGAGCAGCGGGAAGGTGTAGGTCAGCGTGGTGCTGCCCGTCCACAGCGCAAAGGTGCATGTGCCCACGGCAACAGCCCTGACGCGGCTCGGAAACAGTTCGGCTATCAATACCCATGCCACGGGGCCGAGAGTCATGGCATAGCAGGCTATGGCCGACACCACCAGTGCAACCATCAGCACGCCCTTTATTTCGAAATAATAGCATGTGCCCAGCACCAGATATATTATTGCCAGTCCGCATGCGCCTATAAGCATCAGCTTGCGGCGGCCGAGGCGCTCGACGGTGAATATGGCTACGATTGTGAATATAACGTTGATGACGCCCGTTACGACGATGTTGAACAGCACGTCGCTGAGCGAATAGCCTGCCGACTGGAATATCTCCTGGGCGTAGTTGAATATCACGTTGGTGCCGCTCCACTGCTGGAACACTGCCACCACGATGCCTATTATTACTATCCTGACGAGCGGACGGCGGAACAGCGTGCGCAGTCCGTACTGCTTGTTGTCGGCCTGTGCTGCGGCAGATATGGCCCACATCTCCTCGTCGGCATAGCTCTCGCCGCCTATGCGTGCAAGTATGTCGCGTGCGCTGCTGTTGTCGCCCTTCATGGCAAGCCAGCGCGGACTCTCCGGAATGAAGAACACAAGGATGAGGAAGGCAAGCGCCGGGAAGGCTCCCGCCCAGAACATCCAGCGCCATCCCGTCTGGCAGTTCCATGTGTCAATGGTGTTGTGCACCACGGGTTCGGCTATCAGCCAGTTGGTTATCTGTGCCGCCAGGATGCCTATCACTATCGTCAGCTGGTTGAGCGACACCAGTTTGCCGCGTATGTGCGACGGTGCCACCTCGGCTATATACATTGGCGAGAGGCCCGAAGCCATGCCTATGCCCACGCCGCTGAGGAAGCGCGCCGCCAGAAAATAGCTGAAATGGCTGAAGTATCCCGTGCCGTAGGCAGACAGCAGAAACACCACTGACGAGGCGATGAGCAGCTTTTTGCGGCCGAAGCGGTCGGCAAGACTGCCGGCGGTCATGGCTCCCGTGAGGCATCCCACGAGGGCTATGCTCATGGCAAGACCCTGCATCTGAGGGTCGTCGGCAATGTTGAAATACACTTCGTAGAACGGCTTGGCGCCGCCTATCACCACCCAGTCGTAGCCGAACAGCAGTCCGCCCATGGCCGAGACGATGCAGATAAAATATACAAAACCCTTGTTAAACGTTTTCATAGGTTGCTTATGGTTTTTAGTTTGACATTCTTCTATATTCCCATGGCGCCGACTTCCGGCAATGTCTGTTGCCCTCCGTGTGTCCGTCATGCCGTTTTCTTATTGGCTGCAGCTTGTCTGTTGTCATGCATTCCGCAGCCTTTTTACGGCGTTTTTTTATTATCTTATTATTTGTGCCGCCGGCAGCCGTTGCCCGCTATATTGTTTGACAGCGCAAAGTTACGGACATTATAGAATATAAAAAATAGAAAAAAATCAGAATAAAATGGACAATCTTATTATTGTTTTCTGTATATTTGCATCATAGTCTATCACCGTTTGACGCCATGCTTAGAATAAAGAGCGGATTTTCGGGCGAGCGCTCGCTTGTGCTGCCCAAGATGGTTACCGACATGATGGCAGCCGACGCCATCGTATCGGTGCTCTACGTTACCGACATAGGCTATTATCCCAAGGCCGAAAACCACTACCGCGAGCGCCGCGAACCAATAGACCAGTATGTGTTTATCTATTGCATCGACGGCCGCGGAAGCTACGAGGTGGGCGGCAACAGCTACGAAGTGGCTGCCAACCAGTATTTTATCCTGCCCGCAGGAGTGCCCCACAGATATCAGGCAGACGCCGAAGAGCCGTGGACAATCTACTGGATCCACTTCAAGGGCGTGCTCGCCCCGCATTATGCCGCCGACGCCATAGCCCCCACGTCGGTGAATCCCGGCATACACTCGCGCATCAGCAACCGCATAAACATGTTCGAGGAGCTGTTTGAGACGCTCAATTCGGGCTACAGCATAGAGAACATCCGCTACGCCATGTCGCTCTTTCACCACTATCTTGCCTCGCTCCGCTATGTTCACCAATACCGCAGCGCGGGCGAGAAGATAGACGAAGGCAACGTGGTGGAGGCAGCCATACATTATATGAAAGAGAACATAGAGCGCCACATGACGCTGCAGGAGGTGGCCGACTTCACGGGCTATTCGGCGTCGCATTTCTCCATGCTGTTCAAGGCGAAGACGGGGCACAGTCCGCTAAACTATATCAACCTGCTGAAAATACAGCGTGCTTGCCTGCTGCTCGACACCACGCAGATGCGCATGAACCAGATATGCCACAAGCTCGGCATGGACGACCCGTATTACTTCTCGCGCCTTTTCAGCAAGATAATGGGCATGAGTCCGCGCGCTTACCGCACGAAGCCGAAAGCGTAGAGGGCGGGATTTTTTAAATTAAAAATTAAAAAGTAAAAATTAAAAATTGACAGGGGAGAGATTTCTTTGTGGGTAATTCATAATTGGCTGATGCCGAACTTCGCATTCACAATTTATAATTCATGATTCATAATTAACAATTAGCTGACGCCGAACCTCGTTTCATAATTGTCTGATGCCCAACTTCGTATCCACAATACATAATTCCTAATTTAAGATTTCATAATTAGTAATTTATACTTCTTGTTTCTTACATCATAGCTCTAACTTCTTGTTATTGGCCTATTTCGCTCCTTTTGGCGTAAAATTTATATTTTCTGAATATTTTGTTTCCGTATAGTATTGCGATGTTTGCTAATTTTGCAGCCGTAAAATTGTAACTTAAACCGATACTTTGAAAATGACATCAAGAATAACATTCATATTAGCCTTTATTATGACTGCTGCCCTGCAGGTCGGGGCCGACAATATATTATGGTATCAGCAGCCGGCCGGCGAATGGATGGAAGCCATGCCTGCGGGCAACGGCCGCCTGTCGGCTATGGTCTACGGAGGCATAGCCCGCGAGCGGATAGCCCTCGGCGAGATCAGTTTGTGGTCGGGAAAGCCCGACGCATCTAACAACGACATATGCGGAAAGGATAAGCTCGACGAGATGCGCCGCTGCTTCTTCAACGGCGACCCGGAGCGCGGCAACGAGCTGGGCAACAAATATCTCAACGGACTGGGCCGCTCCTTCGGCACTCATCTGCCGCTCGGCGACATGGTGGCCGACTTCAGATATCCGTGCGGACAGATACGCAACTACCGCAGGAGCATCGACATGGACAGCTCGGTGGTGGCCGTTACGTTCAGCTGCGGCGACACAGACTACCGCAGGGAATACATAGCCGACTATCCCGACGACGTGATTGCCATGCGCTACACTGCCAGCCGCAGGGGAGCGATAACGGCAACGTTCGGTCTTAACCTGCTGCGCAAGGCCGGCGTGAAGGCCACGAAAGACGGACTGACGCTGGCGGGCAAGGTAGACTTTCCGCTGCACGGAGCGGGCGGAGTGAGCTTCTGCGGTGAGGTGAGACTGCTGCCCGAGGGCGGAACCGTAAGCACGACAGACACCACCGTCACCATAGAGGGAGCCGACGCGCTCACCATTATAATAGATGTGCGCACCGACTATAACAACAAAGACTACATGCAGCTCTGCGCTGCCACTGTTGACAAGGCCGCAGGCAAGGGCTACGGAGCGCTGAGAAATGCCCACGTGGCCGACTATACGGCGCTCTTCGGGCGCATGGACATATCCCTGGGCGAGGGCGCAGGCAGCCAGTTGCCCACAGACACACGCCTGAGGCTGGCGCAGGCAGGGGCATCCGACCCTATGCTCGACGCCCTCTTCTTTCAGTACGGGCGCTACATGCTCATATCGTCGTCGCGTCCGAGCGGCATGCCTCTGTGTGCCAACCTGCAGGGAATATGGAACGACAACGGGGCGTGCAACATGCCATGGACGTGCGACTATCATCTCGACATAAACATACAGCAGAACTACTGGGCTGCCAACCGCGCCAACCTGGCCGAATGCAACGAGCCGCTGTTCAGCTATATCAGCATGCTTGCCGACAGCGGAGCCGTGACGGCGCGCAAGATGTACGGCTGCGGCGGATGGGTGGCACACACCGTGTGCAACGCATGGGGCTACACCTCGCCGGGCTGGGGCGTAGGCTGGGGCATGAACGTAACGGGCGGAGCATGGCTCGCCACGCATCTGTGGAGCCACTATCTCTACACGCGCGACAACGACTATCTGCGCCGCACGGGCTATCCGCTGCTGAAAAGGACGGCAGAGTTCTTCATGGACTACATGGTGAAAGACCCGCGCACGGGCTATCTCGTAACCGGACCGAGCATATCGCCCGAGAACGGATACGTGTCGGAGAAGGGCAACCACCTAAGCCTGTCGATGATGCCTACGGTAGACCGCGCCGTGGTTTACGACATATATTCGGCATGCATAGAGGCGTCGAAGATACTCGGCACCGACAAGGCCATGCGCCGCCGCCTTGAGCGCGACATAAAGATGCTGCCGCCACTGATGACGGGCAGCGACGGACAGGTGCGCGAATGGCTCGACGACGTGCGCCGCAGCGACCCTGCCCACCGCCACTCGTCGCATCTGCTGACGCTCTTTCCCTTCGGACAGATATCCTATACGCGCAATCCCGACCTTATGGCAGCGGCGCGCAAGGGCCTCGAGATGCAGACAGGACAGAAGGGATGGGAAGACACCGAATGGAGCACGGCCAACATGCTTTGCTATTACGCCCGCATGAAAGACGCGCCGGCTGCCTACGGATGGCTGCAGAACCTGTTCAGAAAGTTCACCCGCGAGAACCTCATGACCGTGTCGCCGGCAGGAGTTGCCATGGCAGAGTACGACATATTCAGCTTCGACGCCACCGAGGCGAGCGTTGCCGGAATGTGCGAGATGCTGCTGCAGAGCTACGACGGCTTCATAGAGTTTCTGCCGGCATTGCCAAGCCAGTGGAGCACGGGCCATGTCAGCGGACTGTGTGCCGAGGGCGGACTCGTGGTGGACATGAGCTGGCGCGACGGCAAGATGACGTCGGCACGCATAAAGGCCACGGCCGACTGCATTTTCAGCGTGAAGGGCATCAGCGGCAAGATCAGGCTGAAGAAAGGAGAGGAAAAACTCATAAATTTCTGATCTGATAATATAATTTTATGAATTTTATATTGTTTAAACATGACGATATACGAAGTCTTTAGTCTTAAATATAATGTGTAGTGATTTTATATTAGCGGCATGTTCCTGCCGCGAACGAAAAAGAGGTTGGGGCCTTCGGGCCGTGTGGTTGCTATAAGAAAAAGTTTCTTTTGATGTTATATGATTATATGTTTATTGACGTTTGAGTTTAGATTTGCATGATTTAGTTTTACCATAAATTGTTTTATTAATTAATATCGGGCAATCACAATTCAGGGTAATATACAGGGGCGGCTTTCCGGTGACGGAAGGCCGCTCTTCTTTTATATCCCCTGTCAGCCTCTTGCCGTCCGTCTGCCGTGCATGCCCGTTCCGTCGGGAGTTTGTCGCCGCTCTGCCCGGGCAGGTCTTCATGCCGCATATATCTTTGCTCTGCAGGCAGATGTTTTTCTTCTGCCGTCGTGCTGTTTTCCTTTATTCTTTCTGTAGATTTCTGTTGACCGTTGTTCTGTTCTTCTTCATCATTTCTGTAGATTTCAGTCTGCCGTCGTGCTGCTTTCCTTCAGATGTCTTGTAGTTTTCAGTCAGCATTTTTCGCCAGCAGTATGGCGCAGCAGCCGGCGGAATGTTCACCAAAAACTGCCGTTGATGTACGGCAAAATTTGGGCAGCGTGGCGCCGCGATGATTTACGTTTGACGCTCTCAGAATGGCCATGCCCGTGGCGAAACCGCGGTTAGATGCTGAAAATTGCACAAAAATGCACTTCTGCGTTAACCGCCTGATGTGCAGGGCGTTAAGCCGTTCTGCGGTCTGCCGTGCCCATTGTTAAAAAACATTACTGTGCCGTTTGAGGTGCAAAAACGATAGGTTTAAGCCACAGAAGAGATGCTTCTGCAGCGCAAAAACAGCCCGTTTGCGCCCCGAAAGGCATCATTTCGCAGCAGAGAAAGATGCCGTAAGGTGAACGTATGTTAAATATTTGGCATCTGTGAGTCTGTTGAATTAACATCCGTTATGAATTGATTTTCCGGATTGAGAAAAAATTTTGTCCTGACTTTTTACCTTTTCCGCTGCCTCCGGCTGCCGTTTTCAGCAAAATAGAGAGATATGAATGGCCGTGCATGATGACAATATAATCACAATTTAGCCATGCGTTTTTGTAAAGAAATATGATGCCGAGGCTGTGGCTGTCCAGTCGCCGTGCAGCCCCTGACGGCTGATGCCGTCAATGATTTTTGCCGCCGTAGGCTGTTGGCCCTAATCTGTTAAATTATTTATACATACAGACCTGAAAATGCAAAAAACGCCCCTCAGCCCCCGCTTTTTGGCCAATTTGAGCCATTTTTGCTAATTTTTGCCAAATTTGCTCCATTTTCGTCGCCCTATATATTATATTTTTGCAGCAGAAAATTTGTGGCAAAATGGCTGAAAATGAAAAATGCGATAAAGCAGCCTGAACAATTTATTTAATAACAAATAAAAACCTTGAATCATTTAATACCGTAAAAAAGTAAAACAGAGAAAATCATGTAAACATTAACATTTCCAAGTTTAACCCAGAGCGGACGTCAGCCGACATAATGAGGCTGAGCCGAGAAAAGAAAAAATTAAGAATAATTAATAATCAATACTAATTAACATGAAAAGGAAACTTTCTACTTTATTAATGCTCCTGGCATTGTTCTGCACGCAGGCAGTCTTTGCCCAGACAACAGTGACAGGACAAGTGGTGGATGAAAACGCTGAGCCGCTCATCGGCGCGTCAGTGCAGCTGAAAGGCACATCCACGGGAATGCCTACCGACATCAACGGTAACTTCAAAGTCGACGCAAAGAGCGGACAGACGCTTGTTGTGTCTTACATCGGATATGACACCCGCGAGGTGAAGGTGCCGGCATCGGGCAGCATGAAGATTGTGCTCAAGGCATCAGAAAGCTCACTCGACGGCGTTGTCGTAGTGGGTGTGCTCATGAAGAAGAGCGACCTTACGGGAGCCGTGTCGCATGTCGACGCCGACGTGCTGACCGAGAAGCCCGTAACCACCATCAACGAGGCACTGCAGGGACGCGTTGCCGGCGTGAACATCACAAAGGGTATCACTCCGAGCGACGACTCGTCGATAAAGATCCGCGGTACCAACACCATCAACTCGGGCTCGTCACCTATATATGTAGTAGACGGTCTGGTTATGGACAACCAGTTCGGATTCTTCAACTCTATCAATATCAACGACGTTGAGTCTATCGAGGTTCTCAAGGACGCTTCTGCCACAGCCCTCTACGGTTCGCGCGGTGCCAACGGTGTTATCGTGGTTACAACCAAGAAGGCTCGCAAGGGCGAAGGCACAGTGAGCTACGACGGCTGGGTGAGCTTCTCTACCATGGGCCACCGCCCCGAGACCATGAACGCACAGCAGACATTCGAGCTGCGTGCCGAGGCCTTTGCCAACGGATATGCCTTCAACAACCCCAACGCCACGGCTGAGGAGAAGCAGGCTTACTGGGACAACGTGATCATGGGCTCTAACACAGTGTTCTCCGACGAGGAGTTTGCAGGCTACCGCAGCGGCAAGACATACGACTGGCTGAAGCAGGTTACGCAGACAGGCGTTGAGCACAACCACAGCGTGAGCTTCTCTAAGGGCAGCGACAACAGCAACGTATATGTAAGTCTCGGATACAGCGGACTCGAAGGTATCGTGAAGGGCACAAAGCAGGACAAATACTACGGCCGTATCAACGCCGAGACACAGATAAAGCCCTGGCTGAAGATAGGTACAAACACATCTTACACCTACATGCACGACGACATGCCGTCGGGCGACGTATATAACAAGGCTCTCGAAAAGTCGAACCCGCTCATCGACTACACACCCTACATGGACGACGCCACACGCCACAACGAAGAATATCTGACTCTCTACTGGCGCGTGCACACAGAGGAGAACAACAACGACTTCAACCCGTTCAACTCTATGGAGATAAAGACAGAGCGCGCACGCTATCACTTCACATCGGCAAACTATGTGAACATCAACCCGATAAAGGGACTCAACATACGCTCTACATTCGCCCTGAACAGATCAGAGCAGAGCTGGAACCAGTTTATACCTACAGGCATACAGGAGTCTATACGCCACAAGAACGGCGACGCCTACGCCACACAGCAGCGCTTCGGCGAGACACAGTGGCAGTGGGACAACACCATCAGCTACGACACACAGATTGACGGAGTGCACAACCTGAACGCCTTCCTCGGAACATCGGCATCAAGATATATATATAATGTGGTTAAGGCAGGCGGCAAGCGCTTCGCAAGCAACGACCTCGGATGGAACGTGCTGGGCAGCTCTGCCGACAGAGAGAACCGCGAGATAGAGTCTGACCTGCAGAACTCATCGCTCATGTCATACGTAGGACGCGTAAACTATAACTACGACCACCGCTACTACGTAACCTTGACCGGACGCTACGACGGATCTTCTAAGTTTGCAGCAGGCAACAGATGGGGCTTCCTGCCGTCATTCTCGCTCGCATGGGACATGACCAACGAGAAGTTCTTCCCGCAGCAGTCATATCTGTCACGCCTGAAGCTGCGCGGAGGCTACGGAGTTGTGGGTAACCAGGACATCAGCAACTACATGTATCTCACGCTCTACTATCCGCAGGCATCCAACGGCGAAGCCTTCTACGGCACCGACGGCCGCCGCGGCACACCGGGACTGACATGGGAGAAGCAGAAGCAGACCAACATAGGAGCCGACCTCGGATTCTTCGACAACAGGCTCAACATCTCGTTCGACTACTACATGATCAGAAACTCTAACCTCCTCATGTCTCACTCGCTGCCCAAGACATCGGGCTACACCTACACCGTGGAGAACATCGGAGAGCTGGAGAACAACGGATTCGAGCTCACCATCGGCGCAACACCTATACGCACCAAGGACTTCACATGGAACATCAGCGCCAACCTGTCGCACGACCAGAACAAGGTTACGAAGCTCTATGCAGGCGTTGACGAGATACTCAACGGCACCGACCGCTCGGGCAACATCTTCATAGGCGAGTCGCTCAGCAACATCTACACATACAAGTGCGGAGGCATTGCCAACGAGAACAACCGCGAACTTTGGGAGAACGTCGACTTCAACGGACGCACCATCGGACTGGGCGACCTCTTCGTGCTCGACATCGACGGACCTGAGGGCAAGCCCGACGGCGTGGTCGACTCTTACGACCGCTACGTTTACGGCGACACCGACCCCGACATCTACGGAGGCTTCTCTACCGACCTTACATGGAAGGGACTCTCGCTCAACGCCGTGTTCACCTACTCGCTCGGCGGACACAGAATCAGCTCTTACTATGAGAACCTCGTAAGCTCTGTAGGTCTGAGCTACGCTTCTACCGACCTGGCTGACCACTGGACAGAGAGCAACACCGACGCCTACTTCCCAAGAGTGATGACAAACACCGTGGGCTACAACAAGTTCTACGCATGGGAGACCGACCGCTACATCCAGAACTCGTCTTACCTGCGCCTGGCTACGCTCACCCTGGCATACAACCTGCCCGACAACTGGCTCAAGCGCATACACATGAAGTCGCTCCGCCTCTACTTCACGGCAAGCAACCTCTTCACCATAACCGACTATAAGGGCTTCGACCCGGAACTTGGCGACTACAACTATCCGCCTACAAGGTCGTACACAATCGGATTAAACTTCAGTTTCTAACACTATCACCATTAAAATAGAAAAACCATGAAAATTAAAAATAAAATAATGACATTGGGCCTGGCGGCAATATCAGCCGTTGCCATGTCTTCATGTTCGGATTTTCTGGATGAAGGACCGAAGACCTCGCTTCCGGAAGACATCATATATTCAGACACAGCCTATGTAGAGTCGAACGTGCAGACTCTCTACAAGAACTGGCGCGGACTCTTCACCGACAGGTATCTCTGGGAGCAGATGGTAGGAACCGACGAGATACAGTCGGGAGCATACCAGGCGCTCAAGGAAGACGGCGGACGCCGCGGATCGCTCGACAAGTATGACGCCCTGCTCACCTCTGAGCTGTCATACGTGGTGGAGCAGTGGGAGAACCGCTGGCCCACAGTGAGCGAGGCTGCCAAGATAGTAAACTCGCTCGGAAAGCTCAATCTTGACGAAGACAAGAAGGTAGCCGGACTCTACGGCGAGGCAAGCTTCATACGCGGCGGACTCATGATGGAGCTGGCCATGCTCTACGGACGCATTCCTATCATCGACGTGAGCCGTCAGGACGAGCTGGGCTACGGCCGTCAGCCGCTCAAGGACGTATGGCAGTTTATCATCAACGACCTGAAGAACGCCGCACAGTATTGCCCCGAGACCAACAACCCTGGACGCGCCACACGCTATGCAGCCTCTATGATGCTGGGATATGCCTACATGGCAGCACCCGAGGAGACAGGCCTGCGCGACTTCAGCCTGGCAAAGGATGCGCTCGAGACCGTTGTGAAAGGCCCCTTCAAGCTCGTGGCTTACTATGACCTGTGGGACTACAGCATAACAAACACAAGCGAGTCGATACTCGAGTGGCAGTTCAACAACGTTTATCCTGACTGCAACAGCGTGCAGTTCCAGATAGGCTCGCGTGCCGTTCAGTCATACTTCGGCGACGGATGCTATTACAGCGGCTACGACCATGCCGTGCCTTCACAGTGGGCATACAGCAACGTTGAGGACGGAGGAATATGGGAAGACGGCGACATACGCAAGGAAGAGTCTATACGCTACGACTTCACATACTACGGACAGACACCTACGCTCGACAACATCCTGTGGGAGGAGCTTGGCGACGACCACGATGAGCTGCTGCCTCACATCAAGAAGTATGAAGACTTCCGCACCGACTCTCACTCAGGCCTTGGCATCAACAACGAGTGGAACTCAGGCAAGAACATCCCGTTCCTGCGCCTTGCCAACGCCATTCTGCTCTACGCCGAGTGTCTCAACGAACTGGGACAGACAGGCGAGGCCGTTAAGCAGGTGAACATCGTGAGAAAGCGCGCATGGGAAGACAGCCTGCCTGCCGACAAGGCATGGAGCGAGGGCATGAGCCAGGACGAGTTCCGCAAGGAGATAATGACAGAGCGCGTGCGCGAGCTCTTCGGCGAGCGCTGGCGCAAGTTCGACCTCATCCGCACAGGCCACTTCCTCGACTACGTGTCAGAGCGCAACAAGTGGGCTAAGCGTTCGGGAACAATCCAGGCTTACAACGTTCTGTGGCCGATACCTCTGACAGAGATCAACCAGAACGAGGACATGACCATGGACGACCAGAACGAGGGTTACAGATAAACAACACAGCGGGCTGCGGCCTTGGCCATAGGCTGCAGCCACGCTGCCTTATAAAGGCGGGGCATAGCAGGGCCGTGTGTGCTTATGATAATAAAAAATATTCTTGCATACTGTTATATCTGAAGCATACACCAATTTTAACCTACAGGCATACACTGGCCCGGTTATGCCCCGCCTTAAAAAAACAAAACAGGAAAACACAGTCCCTGTCTTACACGTATCATCGGCATCATTGCCGGAGCCTTAGTCTTCAGGATAAAAAAATGAAAATACAGCCAATCATATTGTTGCCGGCGTGCCACATAATCGGCAGGCATCTTGCCCGGGCTGCACAGGCGGCCCTGAGCGCGGCGTAGCCGGCATTCAAAGGCACAGCATGTAATTATTAACCTATTTAATTTATATAAAAGATATGAAAGCAAAACTTTACCTCGTCTCGGCTCTTATAGCCTCTGCCGGTACGGCCTTTGCAGCCTCGCAGAAGCCGCAGTACAATGAGATGACGCTGCCCGGAGGCTTGTCGACGGCATATTTCCGCGGAAGCCTGGTATATGCCGACGTCAACGGCGACGGCAACATGGACCTCATCGTGAAGGGCCGCGACCTTAACAACGGATGGAATCCAGACGTGGTGCTGATAACCACCGACAACAGCGGCAACCTTGACAACTCTGTCAAGCTGCCCGCAAGCATGCCCTATGAGAGCACGCTGAGCGCATTCGACTTCAACAACGACGGCCACGTTGACTATCTGCTCTGCAACTACGGCTACGAACTTTACAGAAACAACGGCGACGGCACCTTTGCCAAGGTGGAGAACTTCGCGCTCGAGAGCAACCTCAACATCAGCGACGACAACGGAACGTCGGAGTGCTGGTATATGGGACTGACGGCCATTGCCGACTTCGACATGGACGGCTATCAGGACCTCGTGGTGATGGATGCCGACGGCAATCCGGTGATGTATAAGAACAACGGCGGCGACGGCACCTTCGCAAAGGTTGCCGACTCGGGACTCTTCGCGCAGCGCAACGGAACAATGGCCGTGGGCGACTTCAACAACGACGGATGCCCCGACCTGGCCGTGAGCGGATGGAGCGACGCCGTGGGCAACGACTGCATAACAATCAACAAGAACAATGGCGACGGCACCTTCACGCGTGTTACTTCTGACGCCTTTGCCGGAACAGAGAAAGGCCAGATAATGTTTGTCGACGTTGACGGCGACGGCCGCCTCGACCTCTTCGTTACGGGACAGAGCGGCACTGAGTCGTGGGCAAGCGTGGCATATATCTACAGAAACAACGGCGACGAGACATTCAGCAAGGTCGACGCATCGCTCACAGGAGCACACAAGAGCGGATGCGACTGGGCCGACGTAAACGGCGACGGCATGATAGACATCATCTACTCGGGCGAGACAAGCAACGAGAGCAAGGCAGTGGTGGCAATCAACGAGGGCGGACTGGCCTTCACACAATATGACGACCTGCTCTGCAAGGCACGCGGAGGCGTGGCCGTGGCTGCATACGATATTAACAAGAACGGTTTCCCAAACATAGCAATAATGGGATACAACAACGACGGAGCGCCCCACATGCACGTGTATAACGGACTTTGCTCGCGCAACGTCAACGAGGCTCCCACAGCACCTGCCAACCTCGCCATGAAGGCTGACGGCGGAAAGGTTACGCTGACATGGGACGCCGCCGCTGACAGCAAGACTCCTGCCGAGGCGCTGCGCTACAACGTGTATGTCAAGCTGACCGACGGAAGTCTTGTTACGGTCATTCCGGCAGACCCCGCAACGGGCGCTCTCAGACTGGGCGACGTAAATGCCGCGCTGACATCGCGCAGCTATACGCTCAACATCAGCGCAGATAAGATAGCAGAGTGGGGCGTGCAGGCAATAGACGGAGGCAAGATGGCAGGACCATTTGCCAAGTATGACCCCACATCGGGCATAGACACTGTAACTGACGGAGCCGCAGGCATCAGCATAATGTGCAGCGGCAGCGCCATAACAGTGAGCGCAGACGCAACGCTGACTGTGGCCGACATGGCAGGCAACGTGCTGCTTGGCACAAAGGTTGCTGCCGGACAGGCCGTACAGACAGGTCTTAAAGCCGGAGCCTACATCGTCAGGGCTGAAGGCAAGGACGGAGCAGCAGTGGTGAGAAAGTTCATCATCAGATAGTATTGTTTTTCTAAGATTATTAATTAAAGTTTGTTTCTGAATGAGTGACGCCGGAGGTTTTCCACTTAAAGGGCGTCAAGAATCTCCGGCCGAACTCTCATTCCGGAAGTAAGACAGACAGCCGGGCATGGTGCAGAATAATAAGCACCCGTTATGCAACAAAATAGGCCCCTGGCAGTTTAATAGTTGTAAAGTAATCATAAAGACATGCCGCGGCAAGGCTGGCATCAGTCACAGAGCCTGTGCGGCAGGCGTTGTCTTCAATAAAAATAAATAATAATATGAAAATAGGAAAAGTGATATCAATGGCCGTTATGCTGGCCTGTCCTGCGTGGATGTCGGCACAGCACAATATTACAGACGGCGCATGGAACATAACATTCGACGAGTCGGCCAAGACGCTCACTTACGAGCAGAACGGCAAGCAGCTGATAAAGGGAGCCTACGTTGAGGTGCACAACGCAGCCGAGGAGAAGCTCCTGTCGAAAGACTATCCCAGCGTGTCGCTCACGTCAGAGGCTGTAAGCGATGTGTTCGGCAGCGGAACAAAGTATACATACACCTATTCGGGCCTGGCCGGAAAGGATAACATAGAGCAGTCGATATACATCTATCCGGGTAAGAACTATCTGCTCGTAGAGGCTGCCATCGTGGCAACGGGCGGAACGACAAAGACCAACTACATTGCTCCGATGGTGAGCACCACGTCAACGACCTTCCTCCCCTCGGGCGGAGAGAACGTGGTGTACGACATGCCTCACGACAACGACAACTGGGTGGGCTACTCGGCACAGCCCTGGAGCATAGGTCAGCCTAACACATCGTGCGAGGTGTCGGCCATGTACGACGTGCTCAGCCGCCAGGGACTCGTAGTGGGATCAATAGAACACGACAACTGGAAGAGCGGAATAACCGTTACGCCTAACGGACAGAACCGCCTGCGCAACCTTACGGTGGCTGCCGGAGTGGTGAGCAGCCGCACCAACGACGTGTGGGAAGGACGCCCGTCGCTCACCAAGCACGGCTCTATATCAGGACAGAGAGTGCGCTCGCCTAAGTATTTCTTCGGATATTATGCCGACTGGCGCAACGGTCTTGAGGAGCTGGGCGAGGCTACCGAGAAGCTCTGCCCGAAACTGAAGTGGGACAAGGGCACCATCTTTGCATGGCAGAGCTGGGGCGGAATGGCAGAGCACGTAAACTATGAGGGAGCAGTCAACGTGTCTGACTTCTTCAAGCAGCAGCTCGAGCCTAACAACTTCCACAACGAGAACGGCGAGTGCTACATCGTGCTCGACTCTTTCTGGGACAACCTCAGCGACGACCAGCTCAGAAGCTTCGTTCAGCACTGCAAGCAGAACGGACAGCACCCCGGAATATATCACACACCGTTCTCTTACTGGGGCAACGAGTCGCAGGCTGCCATGTACAGACCTTACGAAGGCAGTCCTTACACATGGGCCGACATAGCCATCAGGGCCAACGGACAGCTCAGAAAGATTGCCTCAATAGCTCTCGACCCGACTCACCCCGGTACGCTCGAGTATAATAGAGAGAGATTCAAGAAGTTCAAGGACCTTGGTTTCGAGTATATCAAGCTCGACTTCATCAACAACGGAACCCTCGAGGCCGACAAGTTCTATGAGCCGGGCATAACAACGGGTATGCAGGCCTACACTTACGGTATGGACAAGATTCTGGAGATGGCCGACGGCATGTTTGTCGACCTGTCTATCGCGCCCGTGTTCCCTGCCAAGGGACATGCACGCCGTATATCATGCGACAGCTGGGGCGAGCTCGACAACAGTATGTACACGCTCAACAGCATTGAGCTGGGCTGGTGGCTCGACCGCGTTTATCCTTACAACGACCCCGACCACCTCGTGCTCTCGAGAGCTGAGAGCGAAGGAGCCGCACGCATAAGATACACCTGCGGAGCCATGACGGGCACGGTGCTGCTCGGCGACAACTACAGTCTGGCAGGCTCTTATCCCGGCAAGCAGTCGGAGCGCGACCTGGCAATGAAGATTGCCACTAATGCCGACATCAACGCCGTGGCACACATCGGACGCTCTTTCCGCCCGGTAGACGGCAGACTCGCCACGATGTTCAGCCGTTACGACAAGTACACTTACGGAGTTGACCAGGAGTTTGTGCTCGACACCGAAGACGCTCTCTATTATGTAGTGTTCAATTACGACAAGTCAGCACAGTACACCAAGACTGCCGACTTTGAGCGCCTCGGCATATCAAAGGACAACGTTAAGGGCATAAAGGAGCTCTGGACAGGTCAGACGGTTGAGGTTACAGGCAACGGATTCAATGTTGCCGTTCCGCAGTGCGACGTAAGAATGTACCGCATCGACAAGAACAGCGGCGGCACAGGCATTGCCGGTGTAACCGAAGGAAATTCACAGAATGTTAAAATCAACTATAGCAACGGGAGCCTTACAATGGAGGCTCCCGAAGCCATATCATCTGTTGCAGTCTATGACATGTCGGGAGCATTGCTGCTGAACGACACATTCAAGTCAGCCGCAGGCAGCGCTGCCGTAGCCTTTGACGCCAAGGCCGGAGTGTATGTGGCAAGGATAGTGCTCGAGTCTGGCTGCCCGGTGGCAAAGAAGATTCTCGTAAAATAACATCATGCTTATGGCCGGCATCAGTACGGCAGACACGGCATAAAGCAGCAGTATGGCACAAGCCGTAAGGCTGACATCAGAAACACACTTGCCGCCCGGCGGCAGAAGTATTATCAGAAACAAACAAATAGAGATCATGAAGCAAAGTACAGTTAAAGCCCCTCAAACCATAGCAGCCCTTATCATGGCCGTGCTTGCGTCAGCCCTGCTGGCGGCATGTCCGGCTTATGCCACGGGCAACTATTCGTTCAAGCGCATTGACAACACCTTCGGGCTGTCGTCGAGCAACGTAAAGTGTGTGGCCGAAGACAGCTACGGATTTATATGGCTCGGCACGAAGAACGGACTGCACCGCTACGACGGCCTCGACATGCGCAGGCTTAACTGCTTTGACCACAAAAAGAAGCAGGGCAACAACAACATTGCGGCCCTGTATGAAGACGAACGCAAGATGATGTGGGTGGGAACAGACCGCGGTGTGTATCTTTACAACCCGAAGACCGACACGTTCAGCTTTCTTGACCGTAAGGACAGGCGCAACGGCAAGTATCCCGACAACTGGGTGCAGACCATCGACGGCGACGGCAAGGGCAACGTGTGGGTGCTTCTGCCCGACCTCGGCGTGTTTCATTATCACGGACAGAGCGTCGACTATTATTCAGTAACGCCGATAAAGGACAACCTGAAAGAAAAGTTCCCGTCTAACATCTGTGTCGACGACAACGGCGACGTGTGGGTAACCACGGCAAGCGCCGGAATATACAAGTTTGACAAGCGTGCCAGAAGGTTTGTAAGGGTGGTGGCCGCCGACGGACAGGACATGGAGGGCGTGATGTTCACCACCGTGGTTGAAGACACCGACGGCTCGCTTATCTTTGCGTCTACCAACGGCTATCTGTTTCGATACAATCCTGTGCATAACACATTCTCTAAAATAAACTTCTCGGCAGAAGGCAAGATATACATGCGCTGCATGCAGTGCTTTGAAGACGAAATATGGATAGGAACACAGCACGGACTGTATATCCTCAACAAATATGACAACACCGAGACCGTGCTGCACGAAGATCCGCTCAACAAGTTCAGTCTGTCTGACGACATAATCTACTGTCTCTACGAGAGCAGGAGCGGCGACGTGTGGATAGGCACGTCTTTCGGCGGAGTGAACTACACATCAAGAAACAAGTTTTACTTTAAGGTGTTCGGCCTGTGGTCGGGGCTTACCGGAAGGGTGGTCAACGGACTTACGCAGAGCGCCGACAACCGCATATGGATAGGAACGGAGGACAGGGGGCTGTTCTCGCTCAATCCGTCAACTAACATAATATCTGCAATCAGTGACATAACGGCAGCACAGAAGACGGTGCTGCTGCTTACAGCATTCAACGGCAGCGTCTATGCCGGATTCTCGCGCGGCGGACTGCTGCGTGTCGACGGCAGCGGCAGGGTGTCAACTGTGCTTAACATCAAGGAGAAGGACAACAGCGTGTATTCATATCTCAAGGACAGCCGCGGCAACGAGTGGGTGGGCCTTGGCTACGCGCTCTACCGCCGCGATGCCGGACAGAAAGACTTCAGGCACGTCAACGAAACCGGCTACGACTGGATATTCAATCTCTTTGAGGCTCACGACGGCACCGTATGGATAGGCACCATGGGCAACGGCGTATGGAGATACACGCCGTCTACGGGCAAATACAAGAGATACGTGTCGGGCGAGACATCGCGCAGCGGGCTGCGCTCCAACAGCATAAGCTCGTTTATGGAAGACAGCCGCGGCAACGTGTGGGTGTCTACCGACCGCGGCGGAATAAGCCGCTATAACAAGAAAGAAGACAACTTCACGTCGTTCGGAATAGAGGAGGGACTGCCCGACGACGTGGCGTACAACATACTTGAGGACAACAACGGCAACCTGTGGTTCGGCACCAACAAGGGCCTCGTGAAGTTTAATCCCGACACAAGGGCTGTGAGAGTGTTCACCGTGAAAGACGGACTGCCCAACAACCAGTTTAACTACAACTCGGCCATCAAGGCCAACGACGGTCTGTTCTACTTTGGAAGCATAGGCGGAATAATAGCCTTCAACCCCGACAAGGAAGACAACCAGACCATGCAGTCGTCGCTGTATTTCACTCAGCTGAGGATACTTAACGAGGAAGTTACCGTAGACACGAAGAACTCGCCGCTGAAGGAGAACATCATGTTCACCAGACGCCTCACCCTGCCTTACGACATGGCAACATTCTCGCTGAGGGTGGTGTCGCCTAGCTTCGGTGTTACCAGCGGCAGCATGTACAGCTACAAGCTCGAGCCCGTCAACTCAGAATGGATAAGCATGTCGGGCAACCAGATATCGTTTGCCAACCTGCCTCCGGGCACATACAACCTGTGTGTAAAGGTTGACACACACGGACAGACCATAACCAAAAGTCTTGAGATAGTGATAACTCCGCCATGGTACAGTTCTAAATGGGCCTATCTGGCATACATTATACTTATCGTGGCCGGAGTTATGCTGTGGTTTGTGCTCTACCGCAACCACAAGGAGAAGCAGCTGCGCGAGCGCCAGCACCTCTTTGCCGTGAACAAGGAGAAGGAGCTGTATCAGAACAAGGTGAACTTCTTTACCGAAGTGGCCCACGAGATACGCACGCCGCTGACGCTGATCGACGCGCCGCTCGAGGCCATAGAGGAGATAGGGATAAACAACAGCCGCGTGCAGCACTATCTGAAAGTTACGCGGCAGAATACCAAGCGGCTGCTCAACCTTACGGGCCAGCTGCTCGACTTCCAGAAAATCGACTCCAACAGGCTTACGTTCAAATATGAGAACGTAGACATAAGCGCGCTGGTGAACGAGACCATTGACCGCTTTGAGCCTGCCATGACGCTGAAGGACAAGGAGCTGATAAGAAACGTAGCCGACGAGCCCGTGATAGTTTCTACCGACAGGGAGGCAGTCATCAAGATTCTGAGCAACCTGCTTAACAACGCCCTGAAGTATGCCCGCCGCAGGGTGAAGGTGTCGCTCACTACAGACGACAGCAACTTCATAATAAAGGTTACGAGCGACGGTGACAAGATATCAGACAGCGAGAAGAAGCTAATCTTCAAGCGCTTCTACCAGATAGACAAGTCGAACAGCGGCGAGAACGGCGTGGGCATAGGCCTTCCGCTTTCGCTTTCGCTCGCATCGCTGCTGGGCGGAAGTCTTGAGCTGGCCGACGATGGCAGCGACGGCAACACCTTTGTGGCCATACTGCCGCAGAACAAGGAGGGCATAAAGCACAACAACAAGCTGACCGTTGACACGTCTGACTATCTGCTCGAGGAGGAAACCAACCAGGCAAAGGAGAACACAGGCGGATACACCGTGCTGATAGTTGAGGACAACGACAACATGCGCGAGTTTCTGGCCGAGCAGGCCAACATGTCGTTCACGATAGAGACGGCGCGCAACGGCAAGGAGGCTCTCGAGAAGCTGGCCGGCAGCCACATCGACCTGATAGTGTCTGACGTGATGATGCCCGAGATGGACGGCTTCAGCCTGTGCAAGGCGGTCAAGGCAGACATCAACCTGTCGCACATACCAATAGTGTTCATCACCGCCAAGAACGACCTCGAGAGTAAGATAAAGGGACTGCAGCTCGGCGCTGAGGCATATATAGAGAAGCCCTTCTCGGTGAAGTTCTTCCGCCAGCTCATACGTTCGCTGCTCGACAACAGGCGGCGCGAGCGCGAGTCGTTCTCCAAAAAGCCCTTCTTCAACATGGACAACATGCACATGACGAAGGCCGACGAGGAGTTTATGAACAAGGTCATAAAGATTATAGAGGACAACGTGGGCGAAGACAACTTCAACGTGGAGTGCATGGCCGACATCCTGTGCATGAGCCACTCGAGCCTGCTGCGCAAGATAAAGTCGGTGTTCAACATGTCGCCCGTTGAGCTTATCAGGCTCATCAAGCTGAAGAAGGCCGCCGAGCTCATACAGGAGGGCAAGCATCTCATAGGCGACATCTGCTATATGGTGGGCATATCGTCGCCGTCGTATTTCAGCAAGCTGTTCTTCAAGCAGTTTGGCATAAGCCCGAAGGACTTTGAGAAGCAGTGTAGGGAGAAGCAGGGCAACGGCTGAGCACCATAAAAAAACGGACAGACCAGGATTGTTACGGCAACGGCATGTGTGCCGGCACCGGCGCTGAAAGCCGGCGCCGTGGCCCGTGCCATGACCGCGAAGATGATAAGGACAAAATGTTTTAACCTATGAAAACAAGCAATTTCAGACGCATTGCGGCAGCTGCTGCCGTGGCCTTGTGTGCCGCCGGAGCAGACGCAAAGGTGGTGCTGCCTCACTTTGTTACCGACAGCATGGTGGTTCAGCAGCAGAGCCTCTGGACCATAACGGGCAGGAGCAGCGGCAGCAGGGTGAAGGTCAGGGCCTCGTGGAGCAGGCATGCCCTGACGGCTAAGGTGATGAGCGACGGCACGTTCAGCATCAGGCTGGCCACGCCCAAGGCCGGAGGACCCTACACGATAACCTTCGACGACGGCGACAGGACCACGCTGCGCGACATCTATTCGGGCGAGGTGTGGCTCTGCTCGGGGCAGTCGAACATGGAGATGCCCGTGGGCGGCTGGGGAAAGGTGATGAACTACTGGCACGAGATAATGTCGGCCAATCATCCCGAAGTGAGATTCTTGCAGATAAGCAAGCAGCGCAGCTTTGTGCCCGCGGCCGACACCGACGTGAACATGGGCGGCTGGCGCACGTGCACGCCGGAGACCGTTGAGAACTTCTCGTCGGTGGCATACTTCTATGCCCGCGAGATGTCAAGGCGCCTGGGCGTACATGTGGGTGTGATAGACTGCACCTGGGGCGGCACGCCGGCCGAGGCATGGAGCAGCTATGCAGGCGTCAGCTCGGTTGAGGGCTTTGAGAACGAGACGGGCATGATGGCCGACAACGGCTTCGACAAGGACAGGATAAAGGCCGAATATGAGCGCCGCGTGGCCGAGTGGGTGAGCATGGCCACGGAGGGTGTGGCCGACAGCGGCGGCAAGGTGTGCCTGCCAGCCGACGGCAGTCTGCCCGTGATGCCCGTTCCGGGGCAGTGGGAAAGCTCAGCCCTGCCCGGATTCAACGGCATTGTGCTGATGCAGCGCGAGATCGACATACCTGCCGGATGGGCAGGAAAGCCCGTAGAGCTGCACCTCGGAGCCATAGACGACGAAGACGTTACCTACTTTAACGGAACAAAGATAGCCGAAGGCTCGGGCTACAACGTGGAGCGCACCTACACCGTTCCGGCAGAGCTGGTGAAGGGCGGCAAGGCTCTGATAACCGTGAGGGTTACCGACTTTGAGGGCGAGGGCGGCATCTGCGGCAGCGCTTCAGACCTGTTTGCACGGCAGGGCGACAGCCGCCTGCCGCTCGACGGCAACTGGGCATACAAGGTGGCTGCCGACTTCGGCAAGCTGCCGCGGCGTCCTGTGTCGGCCGAGAGCGCGTCTTTCCCCACGGTGCTGTACAACGCCATGCTCTATCCGCTGCGGCAGTTGCCCATAAAGGGCGTGCTGTGGTATCAGGGCTGCGCCAACGTGGGGCGTGCCGCCCAGTACGGGCCGCTGTTCCGCCGGCTTATATCCGACTGGCGCCGCCTGTGGGGCAACGACAGCCTGCCGTTCTACTTTGTTCAGCTGGCGGCATATCTTAAGCCCGTGCAGGTGCAGCCCGACTCTGAGTGGGCGGCGCTGCGGCAGGCACAGGCAGGCGCGCTGAGCCTTGACGGCACGGCCATGGTGGTTACGACAGACATAGGCGACAGCACCGACATACATCCGAAGAACAAGCAGGAGGTGGCGCGCAGGCTGTCGCTCGTGGCCCTCCGGCGCGCCTACGGCTTCAGCGACATAACCGACAGGGCGCCCGCCCTGAGCAGCTGCGAGATAAAGGGCAGCGAGGCAGTGCTGAGGTTTGACGGCGACGTGGTTACCAGGGGCGAGGCTCCGCGAGGCTTCATCGTGCTGACCGACAAGGGGCAGTGGGCTGCGCCCGAAGCCGTGAAGACCGACGCGCGCACCATAAGGATAACCGCAGGCGGAAACATAGTGGCTGTGAGATACAACTGGGCCGACTATCCCTGCGGCAACCTGTTCGGGCCGACGGGGCTGCCCGTGGCTCTGTTTGAGGCAGGCTCACGCTGACCGTGAGGCCCTGCGCACAGGAAAATCAGGACATTAAGGACATAAATATTTTTAACTAATAAAACACAGTAAAGACATGAAAATCGTAACAAAACTATTCGTGGCACTTGGCCTGCTGGCATTTGTCTGCAAGGCCGGAGCCAAAGAACAGATTGTGGTAGAGACCGGCAGCACGAGCCTCGTGTTCACCGTGGGCGACAACGGCCGGCTGTACCAGAGCTACTTCGGCAAGCGCCTTACGGACAAGAGCGAGTATGCCATGCTGCCGCAGGGCAAGGAGGCATACATGACACACGGCATGGAAGACTACTTTGAGCCTGCGCTCCACATAACGCGCTCTGACGGCAACCCGTCGACGCTGCTGAAATACAAGAGGCACGAGACAAAGGCATGCGACGGCGGCACGGAGACCGTGATATATCTTGCCGACCCCGTGTATGCCGACGAGGTGGCAATGCACTTTGTGGCCTACGCCAAGGAAGACGTGTTTAAGGCGTGGACCGAGATATTCAACAGGGAGAAGTCGGCCATAACGCTCGAGAAGTATGCCTCGTCGATGCTTCACATGTATGCGCCGAAATATTACCTGACACAGTATAACGGCGACTGGGCCACCGAGGCGGGCAGCCACACGCAGGAGCTTTACTTCGGCAAGAAGGTGATAGACACCAAGCTGGGAGCGCGCGCCGACATGTTCTGCCAGCCCTTCTTCCAGTTGTCGCTCGGCAGCAAGGCCACTGAGAGAGAGGGCGAGGTGCTGGTGGGCACGCTGGCATGGACGGGCAACTTCAGGTTTACGTTCGAGGTTGACAACCTTGGCGGCCTGCGCGTGATAAGCGGCATCAACCCCTATGCGTCGCAGTACACCGTGGCAAAGAACAAGAGCTTCAGGACTCCTGAGTTTATCTTCACTCTGAGCCAGAGCGGAACAGGACACGCCAGCCGCAACCTGCACGACTGGGCACGCAAGTATCAGATAAAGGACGGACAGGGCGACCGCATGACGCTGCTGAACAACTGGGAGGCTACCTACTTCGACTTCGACGAGAACAAGCTGCTCTCGCTCATCGGCGAGGCAAAGGAGCTGGGCGTTGACATGTTCCTGCTCGACGACGGATGGTTCGGCAACAAATACAAGCGCCACAGCGACACGCAGGCACTGGGCGACTGGGAGGTTACGGCCGACAAGCTGCCCAACGGCATAGGACGACTGACGGAGGAGGCCAAGAAGCAGGGCGTGAAGTTCGGCCTGTGGATAGAGCCTGAGATGGTTAGCCCCAAGTCGGAGCTGTATGAGAAGCACAAGGACTGGGTGATAACGCTGCCCAACCGCGAGGAGTATTACTTCAGAAACCAGCTCGTGCTCGACCTGTCTAACCCCAAGGTGCAGGACTATGTGTTCGGCGTGGTGGACGGACTGATGACGAAGTATCCCGACATAGCCTACTTCAAGTGGGACTGCAACAGCCCGATAACCAACATCTACTCTAACTACGAGAAGATGAAGCAGACACACCTTTATGTTGACTATGTGCGCGGACTCTACAACGTGCTGGAGCGCATCAAGGCAAAATATCCCGACCTGCCCATGATGCTGTGCTCGGGCGGAGGCGGACGCACCGACTATGAGGCGCTGAAATATTTTGTAGAGATGTGGCCGAGCGACAACACAGACCCCGTGGAGCGCATCTTCATACAGTGGGGCTACTCGCAGGTGTTCCCTGCCAAGGTGCAGTGTGCCCACGTAACTACATGGAACAAGGCGGCAAGCATAAAGTTCAGGGTGAACGTGGCTATGATGGGCAAGATGGGCTTCGACATCAACCTGCACGACATTCCGGCAGGAGAGCTGGCCTACTGCAAGCAGTCGATAGCCGACTTCAACAGGCTGAAGCCCGTGATACTCGACGGCGACCAGTATCGCCTCGTGTCGCCATACGAGGGCAACCACACCTCTACGATGTATGTCAGCAAGGACAAGGCCAGCGCCGTGGTGTTTGCCTTCGACATATTCCCGCGCTATAGCGAGAAGCTATACAACGTGGTGATGGACGGTCTCGACGCTTCGAAGAAGTATGACGTGTGCGAGATAAACCGTGCCGACGGCTCGCAGGGCGAGGTGAAGACCTACTCGGGCGAGTATCTCATGACTGTTGGTCTGCCGCTCTTTAGCGCGCAGAAGCTTAGCAGCCGCGTGTATGAGCTGAAGGCAAGATAACGGGGCCGATGCCTTTGAAATAAAACTAAAAAGGTCCGGCAGCCATGTCCTGATGACGTGGCTGCCGGACTTTCTTTTATCCCATATCTGCCTTCGCAGGGCATGGCTGCCGTTAGTGTGCCTGCCTCATTGCCGTCGGCTTTTTGGCGGCATGGGCGGATGTGCAGGGCTGAAGCATGCGGCGCCGTGAATGGTATGAGGCGGCTGCATGACGCCTGACTAGCTGCATGACTCCGGGCGGCCTGCATGGTGGCTGCCCGTATACTTGCCGCTGCGGGCATAAATAAAGCCCGGAGCCAGAGAGTCTGACGCCGGGCAATGAAGCGCTCTTCACAAAAAATAATGTCCTATTTCATAATTTTTATTGCCTTGCTTGTTCCGTCGGCATACTTGCTTACCATGATGCTTACGCCCTGGGCTGCATTGCTGATGCGGCGGCCTGAGAGGTCGAAGTATTCTGTTGCTACGACATCCTTGTTGCTGTTTTCAACATTGCTGATGGCTGTTGTAGACTTGCCTGTTATGGTCATGTTTTTGCAAGATCCGCTGAAATAGTATCCTTCATCATTCTGGCTGTCGCCGGGATAGTAGAAGTAGTCAGTCAGTTCTATTCCGCTCTCAGATGTGTAAGAGTCGCTCGAGCTGCTGTATGTGAACTTGCAGTTGTCAACAAAGTCTGTTGCTGTTCCGAAGAGCAGTGCATTGTCGTCGCTTGCCACTCCGTAAGAAGAAACGATGAGGTCGTCGCCTTCAAATGTTCCCATCAACCATGCCTCAGGATATTCGGGCAGGAGGCTCTTTATATAGCAAATATCGCCAAGGTTTACTATGTCGACAGTTGCAGATTTGCTGTTTCCGTAGTAGTCGCTGTATGTATATTTGTGTGAAACGGCTTCTGGGAAGAGTTCTGCCGGATAATAGTAGAAAGATGTGCAGTAGGTGTACAGCTGAGTCTGGCTGCCGTTGGTGAGGAATGCTGCGAGATATTCGCCTTCAGCAGAGTAGTAGATGCCGCTCTCAGAGTCGAGTGTCAGTTTGAAGTTGCTGCTTGTTGAAGGCTCGCCTGTCTCAGCGTCCATGTAACATACATACAGAGACAGTCCGTCTTCGTTGTATATCTCCTGGTTGTTCTCTATGGTTATCTCCTTTGTGCTCTCGTTGTATGTACCTTTAAGATATATGCCTTCGCCCACAATAGTGCTAAGGAACATGTTTGGTATGCTTACCGTGCCGTCATTGCCGAACACGATGTCGTTTTTTACGTGCAGTCTCTGCATTAGGCCTACCTGAGTTACTGACTCGCCGTAGTCTGCATAGTATGATTTTGTTGTTCCTTCAGGTGCGGCCTGTGCCTTCACCTTGTTTGTGCTGTTTGCTTTTTTCAGGTTAACGCGGTTGGAGGTCTCAAATTTCATGCTGTTTTCAGCCTTCAGTCCGTTCAGTCTGGTTGCCTTTAGCATTGGTGTCTGTGCAAATGTGTTCATTGAGAACAGTGTAAATGCAATAAGTAAAAGTTTCTTCATAAGCTAACTTTTAGTCGGTTAAACATTATAAGTTGATGTTATATTTCTCTTCAAAAGTAATATTTTTATCTTAAACCTTAATTCCGCAACACTTTTCAATAAGAAATATTTAAAGTGCTGAGTAATAATATATTGCCCAGCATTTTGCCATGTCAGAAGATTCACTTAACTTAGTGTTGTCTATAAAATCAAATAAATCTTCATCAGACATGGCAAAAGTACAAATAAAATCTGACCCGATCACACCTTTTGGTGGAATTTTTTCTATCATGGAGCAATTTGACGCACTGTTGTCCGACATAATTGATTCAACTCTGGGTTTACGATGCATGGCCTGTGGTTACCAATACAGTGAAATATTCCGTTCCCTTATGTGCGTGTTTTTCTGTGGCGGTTCTTGCGTTGAAGATGTCTCCACGCATTTTATGCGTCACCTGTCCTGTCATCCCAAACTCAGGACATGCAGTGCCGATACTATATTACGTGCCATAAAAGAGCTGACTGTCAGCAATACGACCTATACATCCCCAGTTTCGGGAAAATCATACGATTTCAATACAGCCGAAGCAATGAACGAGCTTCTTCTTCGTTCGCTTATATCTACAAGAGGATTACGCAAAGGACAGGAGTACGACTTTGATTTTGACCACCAGTTCATCGAGACGGGGAAATACGATGCCAAGCCCACGTACAGGAAGTTTACCGGATACAGTCCCGGAGTGGCTGTTGTCGGTGAACATATCATCGGCATTGAGAACCGTGACGGCAATGCGAATGTCCGTTTCCACTGGCAGGACACGCTTGAAAGAATTTTCACAAGACTTGAAAGGAACGGCATCCGTATAGCTCGTGCACGTATGGATTGCGGCTCCTGTTCGGAAGAGATTGTGGACACGGTAAAGGCCCATTGCGACCGTTTCTATATACGCGCCAGCAGATGTTCGGCCTTTTATGACGAAATGTTCATTCTCAGAGGATGGAGGACAGAGGAAATCAACAGGATAGAGTACGAACTGAACTCGATAGCCGTAGAAAAATGGAAGGGCAAACCCTGCAGGCTCGTCGTTCAAAGACAAAAAGGACCGACAATAGACAGGAGATATAGGAAGGCGAATATACTTACCGGTGTATTCTGACAAATGATTTTGAATCGGATGCAAAGGATATTGTCGAGTTCTACAACCTCCGTGGCGGAAAGGAAAGAATCTTCGATGACATGAACAACGGATTCGGATGGAGACGGCTGCCGAAGTCGTTCATGTCTGAGAATACGGTCTATCTGCTGATGACCGCGCTTATAAGGAACTTTTACAGGACGATTGTCAAAAGAATAAACGTAAAGGATTTCAGACTCTCCATTACGAGCCGTATCAAGACTTTCGTATTCAAATATGTTTCCGTTGCCGCCAAATGGATTAAGACATCAAGAGCGTACAGGCTGAACATCTATACCGACAATCCCGCTTATGCAAGAGTCTTTGAAGCGGGGAGTGATTGACATCAGATGGCTTATTGAATTTACAGCGTATTGCCTCAAGTCGCTTCACAGGGTAAGGGGGAAGTGTGCGTGAAAGTGTGCATGAGATATGAAACAGCCTCTCATGCTACAAAGAAGCCTTATAAAAAGAGGAAATCTGACAAATATTCGTTTGTAACACGAGAGACAAGTTTACTTGCGGAGATTAGGTAAATTAAAAATCACAATAAAAAACTGTAAATATATCAACTTATTTTCAATAACCTACTAAAGATTAAAATGATATTATATAACATGACACCTTTTTTGATTTTATAAAACCAAATCATTAGTGTCCTATTAAATTTTCACTCATATCATTTTTCAGAAATTGAAAATCTTAACTCTTTATATATTCCATATATATAGTGCAATGAATTTGTAAACTTTCTTCATGTTTCCCCGACCGTTTGACGCTCTCAGAACACGCATGCTCTTCGCCATACCGCGGTTTAGGGCAGAAAATGGCAAAAAACGGAGCGTTTCGTTAAGCCACTGACTGACAGCGAGTTGCAGCAAATAAGAGAGAAAAGCGGAAGTGTTAAAAAACATAACCGGCCCACTTACGCATAAAAAGTGGCCCAGTTACGGATGAAAAGGTGCCATTTCTGAGGCTCAAACTTATGGTTTCAGGCCCAGAAATGGCTGATTTTAGTGGCATTTTTCGGCTTATATGCAAACGTATGTTAATGAAGTGACGTTCTTATTGCCATTTCCTTAACATACGTTTACTTTTCATTTTCCAGATTGAAAAATATTTTTGTCATAAGTTTTTACCACATATACGGTAAATAGCGCATGGAAAATTCTTGATGTTTTTGATATTGCTGTACGAGGAAAAAGAATGATATGCTTATGAGTTTTGCCGTTGTAATATTCCATTTCCTTACTATTTTACATATCTAAACTGTTCTCTTTGAGCAAGAAATCGAAAAGACCGATTGTACATAATACTTCTTACTGCCGAGTAATGCAAATATAGAGATTTTTTTACTTGTCTGCACTAATACTGCATTAAAAATCTGTCAATATTGACAGATTTTTAATGCAGACAACGTATGAGCAGCACATTTTTAGAAGTATTCTGATTATTGCCGTACTATAAAAGTTCCGTTTCCATGATTAGAAAATATGTTTGCCACGACTATTCTACAAAGAGTTGTATTTGCATCACAGCCTTAACAGAAAGTATCAGTATGCAGACATAATGCCATGAAAAGAATTATCATGCTGAGTGCTACAAGAATAAGCTTAACTGCATATCATGACAAAGAAAAATACACGGCAAACAATGAAGACCATGAATATAAACTAAATAACTTAGTTAAAAATGATGTATTCTGTACTACATTCTCATATTTTAGCTATATTTGCATAACATGAACAGAAATTTGCTTTCTGCATAAAGAAAAGAATATATCGCTAAAATAAAAATTTTATTGCCATGAAAATCATCAGTCTTATACTATCGCTAATGGTCCTGACGGCAGCCTCAGCCAGAGCCGACAATGACGTGACAGAGGCACTGGGCGACAGTTGCATGAAGATAAACGACACGTTCAACGCCATGAGATATTACGGCGAGGCGCTGCAGACAGACAGCTCAGACGCGATAAAGGAAAAAATGGCGCACTGCCTGTTTATGCGTGGCGAATACCGCAAATGCGCATCAATGCTAGAAGGTATGACAAAGAAAGGCGCCGACAGTTTAAATGTGGAGACGATGCGTCGTCTGTTTGACTGCTACAGATATATGGACAACACGGCAAAACAAATTGAATGGGGCAACAGGTTGCTGAGCAGGTGCCCAATGGACGGCATCGTGACGGCATATATGGCACGCATATACAACAGCGACGACAATATATCGTCGCCGCAGAAGGCTTATGACATTACGGCCAGATATATGCAGACAGACTCTGCGTGTCTGCCCGTGCTGCGCGAATATGCCGACGCCAACTTCCTGCTGCGCAACTACGACAAGGCAATAAATGCATATAACAGGCTGCTTGAACTGGGCGACTCTACCTACAACACGGTCTACTCGCTCGGCATGGCCTACATGCAGACGGGCAAGAACCCTATGGCACGCAGATGGCTCACCAAGGCAGCCGAAAAAAGCAAGATGCAAAATGCGGGATGCCTTTACCGGCTCGGCATCGTATGTGTTGACATGGACAGCGTGGCCGAGGGCGTTGACTATCTGGAAAAATCAATCGAACTGATGCAGCCCGACCATACGGTGCTGTTTGTAGTCAAGCGCGCATTGGGCGAGGGCTACTACAAGCAGGGCAAATACTGGTCGGCAATATACGCATGGCGTGAGGCGCTTAAACTTAACCGCAACAGCATGGCCACGATATTCAACACTGCGCAGGCATACGGACTTGTGGGCAAGCACGACATGGAGAAGGCCTACTACAGAACTTTCCTGAGCATGGCGGCATTGGTGAAGCCCAACAAGGAGCTTAACCAGATGGTGGAACAGGCCGAGACCGCAGTGGGAATGAAGGAGAACTTCAACGGAAACATAATAAGCCTGCCTGCAAACTGACCATGCCGGCTGCCTAAAACGGAAAGACGCCACGTCGGCACATAATAGAGACAGCTTATCTTAGATTAAAACAATACTAATTAAATATTTAAGCCTATGAAAAGAAATCTTTATTTTGTTTCTCTCTTCCTGTTTTTCTTCTCATTAAAAGGCATTGCGGCCATTCCTGAAGGGGCAATACCATTTATCTTTGACAGGCATCTGTATTTTCAGTGTACGCTTAATGACACCATACCTGTTACCCTAATTTATGACACCGGGGCTGATTTTCTATACTTAGACCAAGATTATCTGAAAGTAAATAATCTTCAAAATGCTTTCGGCAGAAAAGGCAGGGCCAAAATCGGGGGAGCAGGCAACAGCGGACCTCAAAGTGTAGAGATATTCATCGAGCCCGTCAAGATTCACTGCGGTGATATGGAATATCAAAACAAGATTACTCCTATAATTAAGCTGCGTGACATTCTCGGCAGACATACCGACGGCTTGTTAGGCAACACTCACCTACTGACATCTCCTTTGGAAATCAATTTTAGCGAGGGATACATAAAACAGCTTAAAAAACCGTTTAAATATGATTTACTTGATAACTATATAAAACTTGACGCACGATTTGAGAAAAACCGTATTGATGTAAAGGCCAAACTTCAGATTGACGAGAAGAACACCTTGGAAGGATGGTTCAGAATGGATTTAGGATGTGGATCCTCAATCAGTCTTACTAACGAGGCAGCATCTTCTCTGAATATTGATGACATACCGAAAGCATACTTCAGAACACAAGCCGGCGGCATTGGCGGCGGTTCTGACCAGTTTATTATAAGAGCCGCGCAATTCTGTATGACAGATACACTTAAAGACATCGTAATAGATTATTCTGTTAATAAAAAAGGCGCTCTGTCATTTGGTAAGCCATATTTAGGTCTGATTGGAAATAAAATATGGTCGTTATACGATATTGTCTTAGATCCGGAAAACTCTTCAGTGTGGGTGAAACGCAACAAGAATAAAGGAATGTATATGCTATCATCTGTAACCCATATGGCAACTTTTGACCGCACGGATATTTATGAAGGATGGATAGTGAACGGATTATACAAAGGCGGAATAGCAGAAAAGGCCGGTATTGAAATTGGAGATATAATCATAGCCATAAACAACCGTCCGGTAAAAGAAATAACATGGGAAGAACAACGAAAGGGGCTAAACCTTAATGGAGAAGTTGAATATACCGTCAAAAAAGCCGACGGCAAGATAGTTTGCTATACATTACACGTTGACAAACAGATAATCTGATTTAATGCCTGACTAAATATTAAGTTTTTTATAATCGGGAAAGAAATTCTTATTTTTATAGGAATGAAGCTAAGATAGCCCTATTGCCGTTTTATATTGAATATCTTGCCGTCCGCTATTTTCTAGACATAGCCCGTTATACCTGCTAAATAGCAGACGGCAAGACAGCAATATGTAAAAAAGATGGAAGGAAACATCAATCTGCATGCAGAAACAAACAAGATATCGACTTACGACCGATAAAGGTTAAACAGGCTCTTGGGCAAATATGATAAAAATATGAAAAACTGTTTGAGTGTTAGCATTTTATTAGTATCTTTGCAGACAGAATTTTAAGCAAATCACAATAAGGATTATTCCGTTGTGAAAACATTGAGGCTGGCTCGTCGTCCTTTAACGGCGGGCATTTTTTATAATGGCCGAAAGGCTTTGACAAATGGGTATTGACAACAAGATTTCACAATAAGTTATGGACACTAATATTTCCGACTATGAGATAATGGCGCCCGTGGGCAGCCGCGAGAGCCTGCAGGCAGCACTGCAGGCCGGTGCCGACTCGATTTATTTCGGCATCGAGAAGCTGAACATGAGGGCTCACTCGGCAAGCACGTTCACCATTGACGACCTGCGCGAGATTGCAGCTACGTGCGGCGAAAGGGGCGTGAAGACTTATCTGACGGTGAACACCATCATCTATGACGACGACATAGAGCTGATGCACCAGATTATCGACGCCGCCAAGGAGGCCGGCATATCGGCCGTGATAGCGAGCGACGTAGCCGTTATGACCTACTGCCAGAAGGTGGGCCAGGAGGTGCACCTGTCTACACAGCTTAACATAAGCAACATCGAGGCGCTGAAGTTCTACTCTCAGTTTGCCGACGTTGTGGTGCTGGCGCGCGAGCTGAACATGGAACAGGTGGCAAAGATACATGAGCAGGCGGAGCAGATGAACATCTGCGGACCGTCGGGCAAGAAGATCCGCATAGAGATGTTCTGCCACGGCGCGCTGTGCATGGCCATCAGCGGCAAGTGCTATCTGAGTCTTGACAACGCGTCGCGCTCGGCAAACCGCGGAGAGTGCATGCAGCTGTGCCGCCGCTCGTACATCGTGACAGACAAGGAGACTGGCACGGAGCTGGAGATTGACAACAAATATATAATGAGCCCGAAGGACTTGAAGACGGTGCGCTTCATCGACCGCATGATGAAGGCCGGCGTAAGGGTGTTCAAGATAGAGGGCCGTGCGCGCGGCGCTGAGTATGTCTACACCGTGGTGAAATGCTACAAGGAGGCCATACAGAGCGTGCTTGACGGCACGTTCACCGAGGAGAAGAAGGACGAATGGGACGAGCGCCTGGCAACGGTGTTCAACCGCGGATTCTGGGACGGCTACTACCAGGGACAGCGTCTTGGCGAATGGAACAAGAACTATGGTTCTAACGCCACGGAGCGCAAGGTTTACGTGGGCAAGGGCGTCAAGTATTTCTCTAAGCTCGGCGTGGCTGAGTTCTCGTGCGAAGCGTGCGAATTTTCTGTAGGCGACAAGATGCTTATAACAGGTCCTACCACTGGCGTGATGTATGTAACCGTCGAAGAGATTCACGACGACACTCATGCCGTGCAGACTGCTCAAAAGGGTACCCGAGTATCGTTTAAGGTGCCTGACAAGGTTAGACCGAGCGACAAGCTGTTTAAGCTGGTTAAGGTGGAGCCGAAATATTAAATTTAGGAGTTAAAGGAGTTAGAGTAGTTAAAGGAGTTAAAGTCAAATGCTTTTCTTCTTGGGAGTTAAGGAGTTAGAATCAAATGACTTGTTGACATAAAACAACTTTGCATTTGGATTTTTCACTTTTCGTTTTTCACTTTTCACTTTCATAAGACGGAAGTTAAAGTAAAATGACGTGATTAGCCTATATGCTAAATTAAAAAAATATTTGCTGTTTATATTATGTGGTCGATAGAGCAACTTAAATACTGCAAAGAGTCGGAAGACAAAGTGGAGTTCAAGAAAGGTGAACACGGAAACGTAGCCTATGACGGAGGCTCGCGACTGAAACCTTCGGAACGCCGCCGCTGCATATTGGGTTATGTTACCGCCTTATGCAACGAAAAAGGCGGTTCGCTCGTAATCGGCATGGAAGATAAGTATCCGCATAAAGTTGTAGGAACAAGACAGAATGAAAACAGCACGGGCGAACTGGAGGCAAACATATACCGCGACACAGGCATAAGACCGAAAATATACGAACTGTATGAAGATGAAGCCGAAAAAAAAGGCCGTGTTCTCGTGATAGATGTTCCGTCACGACCGGCAGGAACAGTATTCAAGTTTGAAGACGTTCCACTAATGAGAGTAGGCGAAGAACTGAAACCTATGTCGGATGAAGTTTATCTAAGTATTATTCAGGAAAATGAGCCCGACTTTTCACAACAGATTTGTCGTGATGCCACTTTAGATGAATTAGATCCTGACGCATTGTCTGTTCTTAAGGAAAAATATGCAAGGAAACAGAACAATCCGATATTTCTCACACTCAGCAACAGACAGATTCTTAGCGACCTGCAACTGATAACTGATGAAGGAGTAACCAATGCCGCCGTGATATTACTCGGCAAAGAGGATTTTATCAAGCGTGTATATCCCCAGGCATCAGTGATGCTTGAATACCGCCATTCAGAATCGCAAATAACCTTCGACAATAGGATATCCTATTCACAGCCGTTCTTTATAATGATAGACAGGCTGTGGCACGACATAGACCTGCGCAACGGTAAGTTCCAGATTAAAGAAGGACCATACATCTTTGATGTTCCTTATTTCAACGAGGAGGTTATACGCGAATCCATAAACAACGCGATAACCCACAGAGACTACACCCGGCACAGTGAAACCGTGATCAAGCAATATCCGCAAAAACTTATTGTTACTAATGCCGGAGGTTTTCCTCATGGCGTAACTATTGACAACATCCTCACCGTACCAAGCACACCTAGAAACCGCCTGCTGGCAGATGTCCTGTCAAAAACAGGTATTGTAGAACGTTCCGGTCAGGGCATAGACAAGATATTCTACAGAACATTGTCTGAAGGAAAAGAAGCTCCTGACTATTCAGGCAGTGATGCGTTCAACGTTGAACTTATATTGTCGGCCATAATCCAAGACAAGGCCTTTGCCCTTTTCATAGAATCAGTACAGCAGAATCTTGCTGAAGACAATAAATTGTCTGTCTTTGAAATTGTTGTTTTAGACAAAATAAGAAGAAATGAAAAAACTACAGCTTTAGACAAGGCTGTAATAAAGCAACTCATGGACAGAAACCTGATAGAAAAGCGCGGAAAGACCAATGGCATACATTACATATTGTGCCGGAGTTACTACGAATTTACAGGAAATACGGCAGAATATTCAAAAAAGAGCGACTGGAACACTTCACAGGTTACATCGATAATTATACCATTCCTCACAAAATATAACAAAGCCAAAATGGGAGACTTTGTGAAACTTCTTGACGGGCATCTTACAAGACGCCAGGTAAGAGTTTATATACAACACATGGTTGACCAAAATATCCTTACTGCAAGCGGTAAAGGTTATGGCACATATTACGAAATAAGCAACAATTATAAAAGGAACTCCGTGCTTATTGACAAGGCGTTCATCTTAGGCATTGAGGAACTGAAGAAGCGCGGAGAACTTAAATGGCCAAATAATGACCAAGAGAAAGATGTCAAATAAGTCATTATAACGTGTAAGTAATTAAATATCAGACAATTAAAATGGCCAAGATAATATGGCCATAATATAAGATAAAATAATAAACTGTTTACAAACATATTAAAAACAAAGGATATTATGACAATAAATGAAGCACAGGACGAGGTGATTGAGGAGTTTTCTGACTTCACCGACTGGATGGACAAATATCAGTTGCTCATTGACCTGGGCAACGAACAGAAGCCGCTCGACGACAAGTATAAGACGGAGAGTAACCTCATTGACGGCTGTCAGAGCCGCGTGTGGCTGCAGGCTGACTATGAGGACGGCAAGATTTATTTTACGGCTGAGAGCGACGCGCTCATCGTGAAGGGCATCATCGCCCTGCTGATACGCGTGCTGAGCGGACACACGCCGCAGGAGATTCTCGACACAGACCTCTATTTCATCGACCGCATCGGTCTGAAAGACCACCTCTCGCCCACCCGCTCAAACGGTCTGCTAGCCATGGTCAAGCAGATCAGAATGTATGCGCTGGCGTTCAAAGTTAAAAACTAAAAGTGAAGAGTGAAGAATTCATTTGAATTGACAATTCATAATTCTTAATTCACAATTCATAATTTCCGCCTTCTTGGTCAAATCATAATTTTCAATTCTCAATTATCAATTCTCAATTTGAATCGATGCGCAAGTTAAAGGTTACGGAGATGAACCGTCTGACGGTAGACGAGTTCAAGAGTTCTGAGAAGATGCCGCTCATCGTGGTGCTCGACGATGTGAGGAGCCTGTATAACGTAGGCTCGGTGTTCCGTTCGTGCGACGCATTCCGCGTAGAGGCTGTATGGCTCTGCGGCATCACGGCATGTCCGCCCCACGTAGAGATACACAAGACGGCGCTCGGAGCTGAGGACAGCGTTGAGTGGCGCTACTTCAAGACGGCTGCCGAAGCCGTAAGCGAGCTGCACGCCATGGGATGCAAGGTGATGGCCGTGGAGCAGTGTGAAGGCAGCACCATGCTCAACGAGTTTGTGCCCGACGCCGGCCAACGCTATGCCGTCGTGCTGGGCAACGAGGTGAAGGGCGTGCGCCAGGAGGTGGTTGACGCCAGCGACGGATGCCTTGAGATACCGCAATTCGGCACGAAGCACTCGCTCAACGTGTCGGTAACGGCAGGCATCGTGGTGTGGCACTTCGCGCAGGAGCACATCAAATCAGCAAAGCAACAGCAATAATGCCACGGCACCGCAATAAGCGGCGGCATAACACAGAACACATACGGCCCTGAAGCCGGCCGAAATAAAACAACGTCCGCAGATGTCTGCATCAGGCAGAATCTGCGGACGTTGTTTTTTCTATCTTGCTAATATAATCCTATCTGTTCCACACCTTTACAGAGCCCTGCCTTGTAGATATGATGTATGCACCTGCCGGCATGCTGCTGATGCTTATACCCTCCTGCGAGTTATATTTCTTCATATCCATCAGCACGCCCGTCTGGCTGTACACTCTTACCGGCTCGTTTTCAGCCACGCCCGTCAGGCACACTCTGCCGTCGGCATAAACAGCCTGCACCATGTCCTTCACAGCCGGACGTATCACGTTGATTCCGGTAGACGCCACAGGAGCATATTCCATCACAAGCTCGTCATACACAGCCATCTCGCCCGTGTTTCTGTCCGTCTGATAAACGATGTTTGAGAGTATGGCGTTCTTCGAGTTAAGATAAACCGTTCCGTCCCACTCGTTCTCCACGGGATAAAGCGTGTTGACAGTCTCGAGCGACAGGTCGTGTGTGTATTCATCACGGCTCGACGGCTGCTCCTTCACTTCGCTGTATGTCATCCATTCCACAATGTTTCCGGCTTCGTCATACGTGCACACCTCGCCTCCGGCCGGCATCTTCGCGCCAGTGAAGAAGTCGCCAATGGTGCTTATCTTCTCAACCATACGGTCCTTGTCGTCATAAATATACTTCGTGCCGCTCGAGAATGTCATCTCATCGCCGAAGAACGACGAATAGACATTCTCCTCGTCCAGACGTCCCTTGTCGTCATAAGTATAGATCACCTCCTCGAATTTCTCCGTCAGCGCCTCGTCAACGTAGGTGTTGCGCTTAACGAGCTTGTCGCCTTCGTAGACATACTCATAGACACCGCCAAGTTCAAACTCGCCCTTCTTGCGGTTAAGGTTATAGTTGGCACGGCTTAAGATGCGTCCGTTCTCGTCGTAAGTGTATCTCACCTGCGTAGAATATGTATAGAAGTCGTCGCCCGAGAACTTCTGGTATCCCTTCTCGAGCACCTCGTTTCCGTTTTCGTCATAAACATATTTCAGCGTATAGTCGTAGATAAAGCCTGCCAGTTCGCGATACTGCACCGCACTGTCTACACGGCCGTTGGCATCGTCGTAGAAGTATTTGTAATAGTCGTTAGTGTGCTTAGATGTTATTCCGGTCAGCTTATATTCATACTGCTGGGCAAATGATGCCGAAGAAAACAATACAGCGATGATAAGGGAGATAAAATTTCTGTTCATAATGCGTTTGATTTAGAGGTTATACATGTTGTTTCTTAAAAGCTATAGCATTCCGAAAGCAAATATAAGCAAAATTTTATAAAAACAAAAGATATTTTGTAAAAATGTAATAATCTTTTATAAAATCAGCCCTTAAAGTTAAAATTAGTCGTCATAGCAAGACAATTTGCAGACAATTTCTAGGCAAAAATCTGTCAGCAGTCGCATTGTTTCTATCCATTCAGCCCCTGCGTGCCCTCAGCCGGCCCTATGCTCTTTGCCGGCGTCATGCCATATGACATTTTTAAGGGCATAACACACCATGCCAAAGAAAACATCCGGCGGCACCCTGCCATACATGAAACCGCAAACACAATATCTTATATTCGGAATACAGACTGTATTTTAACCCCTATCTGTTATTATAATCCGGCCGGTATTTTTGAACGGAATTTTCATTTGACGTTCCGCAGGCGTGGCTGATATGCCAAGAAGAAGCCGACAAAAGACGGACGACGAAGGCTGGAATAAGCCAAACAGGCTGAGCTATATGCTGCCTAAGAAGCGTTTTGAGACAATAAATGCGGCAGCCCGGACACCTGTCCCGACTGCCGCATTCAACGCGTCATACCGCATTATATGATATCACGTCAGGCACCTGCCGTGCCCTGACTTATTATGTCTATAAGTATAGGCTTCATTCCGCCGACGAAACATTCAACGGCGATGACCATAAGCAGAAGGCCCATAAGGCGCATCATGACGTTGTTGCCCGTCTCGCCGAGCACGCTCACAAGGCGCGTGGAGGCGCGCAGGATGAAGTATGTAAGCACGTAGATAAACACTATCGAGCCTATCAGTATGCTCTTCATCGTTATTGTATGGGCGTCGCTCATCAGCACGATGGTGTTGGCTATGGCGCCCGGACCGCAGAGCATAGGTATGCCCAGCGGCGTTATCGAGATGTCGTTGGCATAGGTCTTTATCTCGTCAGAGTTGAGTTTCACGTGTGTGTAGCGTGCCTGCAGCATGTCGTAGCCTATCTTGAAGATTATCACGCCGCCGGCTATGCGGAAGCCGTTGGTGGAGATGCCGAAGAACATGAAGATAAACTGGCCGGCAAAGGTGAACACGATGAGGATGATCAGCGCCGTGATGGTGGCGCGCTTTACGATAGACTGGCGCTGCTCCTCGCTCATGCCCTGGGTCATGGTAAGAAACACGGGCATCGTGCCGAGAGGATTGGCAAGCGTGAAGATTGACGTGAGGCACAACAGTGCGTAAGGAAGTAATGTTTCCATGGTTTTTTAAATTTTTCTGCAAATTTATAAATAAATTAATAATAAAGCCATAAATGTCATGAAAAATAAAAATAATAACCGCCCAATGGTTATTTCGGCTGCACGTGCCGGCAAATACTGCCGCCCAAAAAGCACACAAGACAGCGCCGCAAGGGCGCATATTAGGGGTTTCCCTATGCAATTTAGGCCTTTTCCTTTTGACATCTCGCCATTTTTTAGTTTCTTTGCACCAAGTAAACAATATTCAGAAACTTATGAGCACGAAAACAATTAAGAGATTTGCCATAGCCGCACTGGCAGCAACAGCACTCTCACTGCCGGCATCGGCACAGAATTATTGCCACAGCCGCTACTACAACGAGAGCACCGGAAGACTGGAATATTCTTACGGACGCCACGACAGCGGACTGGGCACGGGCAACATGTATTACGGTTTCCGCATAGGTCCGGCGTTCTCAACGGTCAACTCTGACGACCCAACGCTCGACGGCAGCGACTCGCAGACAGGCCTGACCGTAGGAGCAGTGGTGGGAATTCCGCTGTCGGCCGACATTCCGCTCTACCTTGAGCCGGGACTCTTCTACACCGAGAAAGGCGGAAAGAAGGACATAATAAACGATATGGGCGAGAAGAAGAAAATGACCTACGACCTCAACTACATAGAGATGCCCATCGTGCTGAAATACATCTACAGCATCACCGACCACTTCTCCGTGCAGCCGCAGTTCGGCGGATATCTGGCATGCGGCGTGGGCGGCAAGATGAAGAACTATGACGAGCGCAAGGCCTTCAGCTCATTCTCCGACGATGCCTTCCAGCGCTTTGACGGAGGTCTGCGCGTAGGATGCGGCGTGGCTTACGACCTGTTCTACTTCGACATAACATACGACATCGGTCTGTCTAACATCTGTCACGACACGTTCGACACGTCGCACAACGGATGTCTGTCGCTCAACTTCGGCGTAAACTTCTAAGTCTGCCGATGCCGTTCCAAAGTGGGTACCCGGACGCATGCCGCAAGGCATGACGACAACATATCACAATTTATTTTATAATGTTATTTTAAACTGAGGCTGCCTGCCCGCAAGGGTTACGGCGGCCTTTTTCGTTGACAGCCTTACAGGCTGCGCCACCGCCCGTAAGACAAGCGGTCAGCCCAGCCCAAATCCGGCGTTATTGTTCAGCCTGAATTTTTGCCTCATAGCAATCCCGACGCATATAACAACACACCCTACAATGCGCCCCACATGAAGCCTCTGTCCGACCGAACCGCAACAGCCTCACTACACAAGTCTGCCTTCTGCCATAGAGCGCTCCGCCTGCAGCAGCCACTCCTTGCGCCATACGCCCCCGGCATATCCCGTCAGGCTGCCGCCCGAACCGATAACGCGGTGGCAGGGCACTATGAGCGACACGGGATTGCGCCCTATCGCAGCCGCCACGGCCCTCACAGCTCCAGCGCCACACTCGCCGCAGGCAGCCATGCGCAGCGTAAGTTCCTTGTATGTCAGCGTAGTTCCGCATGGAATGTCCATCAGCCTGCGCCACACAAGGCGGCTGAACGGCGTGCCCATAAGGCTCAGCGGCGGCACAAACTGCGGCTCATGGCCGCTGAAATATTCGTCGAGCCACCTCACGGCAAGCCTCAACACGGGCACGTCTGCCTCTTCGGTCCTATCGGTCAGCGTGCTGCCGTAGTGCTTCTGTCCGTCAAACCACAGCCCCGTAAGCCTGTCGTCGCGGCATGCCAGGGTTATCTCTCCCAGCGGCGAATGATATTTGCATGTAAATGAAATGTCGCTCATGCGGATATGTTTTTACCTGTTAAACGATTAATGCGGCACCACAGACGGCCCGTTTACATGCCCGGCGCCACATATCATCATAATATATGGCACGACAGAAACAGACTATACACACCAGAAAGCCTCATGCCGCCATACGGCTTTGCTAATTCCACTAACAGCTGCGTTTGCTCTCAGCCACGAATCTTCGCAGCAGAAAGGTCAGAAAATATGGAAATGTATAGAATTTGCCGTTGCATCCGATGTTCCTGTAGCCCAGTTTGATGCCATACTTCACGTCATTATATTTGTCGTCATTCAGCAGTCTGTTCAGCGAAGCCGTAGCCCCGTCGTTGGCCTTCACCTCCACCGGTATGAGCGAATCGGCGTCCCTTATAAAGAAGTCCATCTCAAGAGCCGGCCTGTCGCTGTGATAGTAAAACAGCCGGTAGCCCTGCTTTACGAGCATGTCGCCTACGATATTCTCGTATATCGCTCCTTTGTACGTGCCGAGATTCTTGTTTGCCCTCAGGTCTTCCTGTGCCTCCTCGTCGAGCGAGGCTATCAGCAGTCCTGTGTCCTTAAAGTATATCTTGTACATCTTTGGGTCGTAGTTGCCTTTCAGCGGCAGCTCGGGCTGATTAAGACAGTAGCACACGTTCACCACTCCGGCATCGGCGAGCCATTCAACGCATCCCATATAGTCTCTGTTGCGCGCGTTTCTGGCTATCTTGGTTATCTGAAACCGCTTGTTCTCCTTTGCCAGGAAGGTCGAGATATGGTTATACACCGCCTTCACCTTTGCCTTGTCCAGGCCCTCAACATATTTTGTTATGTCCTCCTCATAGTCTTTCAGCAGCTGGCGCTGAATGTCGAGCGTGCCGCTGAAATTCTTGTTCCTTACATACGTGCTGACCACTTCGGGCATGCCTCCGATGATGACATAGTCGCGGAACAGGCTCATCAGTGTGTCCATCTGCAGTTCAGACAGCGGCCTTACATCAAGCATTTGACTTAGCAGGTCGGCCGTGAACTCGTCGTTATAGCCCTTTGCCCACAAAAATTCCTCAAAGTCCATCGAATGCATCTCGTAGTCCTCTTTATATCCCACGCTGTTAGATTCTATCTCCCTGTAGCTTATCCCCATGAGCGAGCCTGAGCAGATTACGTCGAAACGGCCGTCGAGTTTAAAAAACTTCAGCGACGTGGCGCAGTTGGGGCACGCCTGAAGCTCGTCGAAGAAAAATATGGTATTGCCGGGAATAAACTTCAATTCAGGATTCAGCAGTGATATATTCTTCAGTATGGCGTCCACCTCAAATCCGTCGTTGAATATCTCACGGTATTTTTTCTGCTCGATAAAGTTTATCTCTATCACGCTTGCATAATTCTGACCGGCAAACCACTCTACTGAGCGCGTCTTGCCTATCTGCCTGGCACCCTTGATGATAAGAGGCTTCCTGTCAGACCTGTTTTTCCAGTCAGTCAGATATTTGTCAATCTTTCTTTTCAGCAACTTCTCCATATTTCCAAACGTCTTGATACATCTGCAAATATAGTAAATTTCACATTTTCCGCATCATAAAAACCCATATTTTTCACACTTTCCGTGCCATATCACCCCATTATTTTCACATTTTCCATACAATATAAAGCCATAGATTTCACACTTTCCGCATCCAAAAGGCCTATAAATTTCACATTTTCCCCTTATTAAGGCCAAAAGTAATCAGCTGTATAAGCAGACTAAGCCAACTGACGATGCTTATTATGACGGTATCTGTGTAATGACATCATGAAGGTCGTGAGGCACACTACACACCGTGGCGCCGCCGCATTTTGTAAATATTTCAGACAAAACCCATACCGTTTGACGCCTTCAGAATGCCCATGCTCCTCACGTCTCCGCGATTTTGCCTGAAAAACGTCAAAAAACAAGCATTCACACTAAAGCATTGACATACAGACATTTAAGCCATTTTGAAAGCAAAAGCCGCAGTGTTAAAATATATTACTCTGCCACTTTCGCTGCAAAACCCATAGGTTTACGCTCCAAAAGCAGTGCTATTGCAACGCAAAACAAGCCCTTCCATGCCCCAAAAACATCATCCTCACATCGCTTATAGCCGCACAAAAGCAAACATAAGTTAAAACAAGGACACTTTAAGCATCACTTCTTTAACATCCATTAAAGCCTTCTTCTCCAGATTACAAAAAAATTTTGTCCTGACTTTTTACCGTGTTTTTAGTTTTTGTATGAAAGTAGTGAAATTATTTGTTATGATATGATTGAATGTATTTGTCAAAAAACCAAGATATTGCAAAATAAAATATTAACCACAGATTCGAATGTTTTGAGTAAAATATTTCATGTACGACACAAAAGTATAATAAAACAAGTAGATTATCTAAATATTATTCACTATTTTTGTAGAGCTGTTGTACGTATATTACAAAATTGGACAAAATAAAAACTCATACTGGCTGAAAAAAGAATTTCTCAGATATGATTAGCTCAAAAACAGAACAAAATCCAATATGGTCAATGCATATACGTGCAACCCTTATAGTCTAATTTGTATACACTTCAACAAATTAAGGAGATTATTCAAATTAATTTGAAGAAACTGATAATGAAGAAAGGTAAAGCTTATGGAATATAAATTCAACGAAAATACACGAGTACAGGTCCCCGCAGCCCTGCATTTATGTAGACTTGGATATACTTATTTAGACAACATAACAGAATATGACAACAAGACAAATATTCTGACAGACGTGTTTTTGCGCAGCGTTCAACGCCTGAATCCAGAATTGACAGAATTACAGGCAAAGCAACTGCTGAATGAAATTATATTAATACTCAACAATAATGACCTTGGAAGGGAGTTTTATAATAAGTTGTCTTCCAACAGCAACATCAAACTGATAGACTTCCAAAATGCCAATCGTAACGAATGGCATGTAACCACTGAATTTGAGTGTGAGAATCAGGATAGCGGAGATTGTTTTAGACCAGACATAACATGCTTTGTAAACGGACTTCCATTAGCATTTATTGAGGTTAAGAAGCCGAATAACCATGATGGTATTCTGGCAGAAAGAGAACGTATCAACAGGAGGATGCGTAATGAAAAATTCAGGAGATTTTTGAATGTTACTCAGTTGATGATATTTTCCAACAATCAGGAATATGACAATGAAAACAGAGTTCCGATTCAAGGTGCATTCTATTGCTGTACATCAAAGGACAAAGCTTTCTTCAACGTCTTTCGTGAAGCCGATAAAGATTTTTTTGTAGAGTATCCTTATAATGCTGTATCTGACAACACGGAGAAACAGATATTGCAACACAGAAATTGTGTGGTGATCAAGAACTTACCTGAATATAATACAAACAAAGATACAAAAACTCCGACCAACAGGATTCTAACATCGATGCTCAGTAAAGAGAGATTTCTGTTTTTGCTAAGATATGGTTTTGCTTATGTGGACAGAAAAATCGAATTGGAAGACGGTAGTAAGACTACTCAGTTGGAAAAACATGTAATGCGTTACCAACAGCTTTTTGCCTCTTTTGCAATCCGAAAGAAATTGGGTAATGGAGTAAAAAGCGGTATTATCTGGCATACACAAGGTAGCGGAAAAACAGCCTTGGCATATTACTCCGTACGCAGTCTGACTGATTTTTATGCGGCAAAGAAAACCGCCGTAAAATTTTATTTCATTGTGGATCGTCTTGATTTGATGGAGCAGGCTAAGGATGAATTTGTGGCAAGAGGGCTGTCTGTCAGGACGGCTAACAGCCGGGATGAATTGATGTCAGATATACGCAGTACGAATTTGACGGAAAATGCAGAAGGAAAAGCGGAGATAATGGTGGTCAATATCCAGAAATTCAAACTGGATTCCACCAACATACAGATTGATTCCAACTACAGCACCCGTTTACAGCGTATTTTCTTTATCGACGAAGCCCATAGAGGGTATAATCCACAAGGAAGCTTCTTGGCAAACTTACTGGCAGCCGATAGCGATTCTATAAAGATAGCTTTAACAGGTACACCTTTGCTAAAAGAGGAAAGAGAATCTTGGCGTGTATTTGGTGATTATATTGACACATATTATTATGACAAGTCAATAGCAGACGGATATACTCTGAAACTTATGAGAGAACCTGTCGAAACAATTTATAAAGAGAAAATAGAGAGTATTCTTGACAAATTGGCAGGTGGTATTGAGGTCAGAAAAAGTGATATTGACCGCAACAAAATCATTGAACATGAATCTTACCTTAATGCTTTAATAGACTATATCATTGCAGATTTCCGACGGTTCCGTATTGAACAAGCTGATGATACGGTGGGAGCGATGATTGTATGCAAGACAAATCCGCAAGCCCGTGAAATGTATCGTTTGTGGCAAGAGCGCTTTAACAAGGCATTATATATTGAAGAGAAACATGATGAAAATCTAATGATGGCTGCAGAGCCTATGGTAGCTTACGGACACCATACAAAACCGCTTAGGGCTTCTTTGATCTTGCATGATGAAGGAGACAAGGAAGAACGTAAGGCGTATATTGATGAATACAAGAAGAAACTATCAGTCGATATATTGATTGTCAATCAGATGCTTCTGACGGGATTTGATGCTCCACGTTTGAAGAAACTCTATTTAGGGCGTAGCCTTGACGGGCACGATTTGCTGCAGGCATTGACAAGGGTAAACAGACCATACCATAAATTCAAGTATGGTTATGTCGTAGATTTTGTGAATATCAAGGAAAATTTTGATGCCACGAATGACCGCTATCTGCGTGAATTAAACCGTACAGCCGATATTGAGGAAACAGGCGAGATAGAAACAGTAGGGGAAGCTCTCATTGTAGATAAAGAGCAGATTATAGAGCAAATAAAGGTAATCCGCGGTATTTTGTTCAATTATACTTGCGATAATCCTGAAGAGTTCAGAAAAGAAATAGACGAGATTGAGAATAAAGAAAATCTATATACGCTCCGTTCTACTCTTGAAAATGCCAAAGCAATCATAAACCAAATAAGGGCATTTGGAGATGAAGAACTTAAAAAGAAAATCGACAGTCTACCAAAAGGTTCTGTTCCTACACTCATTACAGAAGTTTCGCACCGTATAGAACGAATGAATCTGCTGGAAAGTACCGAACATAGGGCAGATGTATCAGGAATTATCAATGTTGCTCTTTCAGAACTGGAATTCGAGTTCAAGAAAGGCATTTCTGAGGAACTTCGTATTGTAGTCAATGACATCCGAGAACGTTGTGAAAGAGTTCAGGCAGAATTTGAAGCTAACTTTGATAGAACTGAAGACAAGTATGTGATTTTAGCTGACGAATTTCGTGAATATTTCAGAAGGAAAGGTTTTGTCCCTCAAAGTACACAGGATGCAAAAGAAAGCATTGACTATATGGATTCCGTGATGAAGAAAATTCGTGAGATTAATCGTCGTAACAATATACTTAAAAAGAAATATCAGGGAGACGAGCGCTTTGTCCGTATTCACAAACGCATAGAGGAAGAAAATGAAAAGCGTGAAAAGCCTATCATTTCCAAAGCTGAATATGAAATAGCAGAAAGTCTGTCAAAAATGAAACGTGAGATTGATAATCGGATTTACCTCGATATAAATATTATAGCTAATGAGAACAGTTTCAAGAAAGACACATTGGCTATGATAGGCCATCAACTCATAGATTTGGGGATAAATACAAATATCTCCGACCGGAAATTTATTAATAATCTCATTGCAAATGAATATATAAACCAATACAATCAAGTTCACTCAAGATAATTATGAATGCAAATACCCAGAATATATCAGAAGCTACGATAGCCCTTATAGATTCTTTGAAATCAACTACATCACATTTCGGCCTTGCCAATAGTGGAGGTGAATACAAGATTATTACAGAAATGTTCCTGTATAAGTATTTCAATGACAAGTTCGGATATGAGGCAAAACGTGATAAAATCTATGGAGAAAGATTGAGCAAGGCAGACAAGTGGGATGCTGAATATGACAAATTTACGGAAGATGAAGTAGAGGATTTGTTCAGTTATCTCCCTGCATCAGTTCCTTTGCTTAAGCCTGAACATACATTGGCGCATTTATATAATACCTCCGGAGCTGGAGATTTTTCTACACGGTTAGATGCTACACTGATTGATATTGCTAATCTGAATGCAGATACCTTTTCTGTCGTAACTTCCGGAAAAAGCAAAGTCAATATATTTAGTGCGCTTACACAGTTTGTAACAGATCCGCAGAAGAGGGATGATTTTGCACGGTCATTAATGAGTTCCGTTGCATCATTCAATTTTGAAAGTGTTTTTGCAGAAAAATATGACTTCTTCTCACGGATATTTGAGTATCTTATAAAAGATTACAATAACGCAGGAGGCGGAAAATACGCGGAATATTATACTCCAAGGGCTATCGCACAGGTAATGGCCCGTTTGTTGGTCGGTGATAATGCAGACTTGCGGGGTGTCACATGTTATGACCCGTCAGCTGGAACAGGTACTTTGCTTATGGCCTTAGCTCATCAGATAGGAGAAGACCGTTGTACAATCTTCAGTCAGGATATATCTGAAAAATCCAGTGAGATGCTCCGGCTGAATCTCATTCTGAACAATCTCTCAGGGAGTCTTCCGAATGTTGTACAAGGTAATACGCTTACAGAACCATACCATAAGGAAGAAAGCGGGACACTTCGAAAATTCGATTTCGTTGTTTCTAATCCGCCGTTCAATCTGGATTTCTCGGATTTTAGAGACACGTTGGCTTCTGATACTGTACGTTTTTGGGCAGGTGTGCCATCTGTTCCGGCAAAGAAGAAAGAGTCAATGTCGATCTATCTGTGCTTTATACAGCATCTTATCAATTCACTGAAAACGACAGGTAAAGGAGCTATTGTTATTCCTACGGGATTCATTACGGCGAAAAGTGGTGTTGAAAGAAAGGTTTTGACAAAAATTATTGATAACCGCTGGGTATATGGCTGTATCTCCATGCCAAGCAATGTGTTTGCAAATACAGGTACGAATGTTTCCGTCTTGTTCTTTGACAAAGCTGCTTCTGCCGAAAAAGTCATATTGATTGATGCAAGCAAGTTAGGAGAGGAATATAAGGAAGGAAAAAATAAGAAACGTAGGTTACTGAATGAAGACATTGATTTAATTGTCAACACATTCAAAAATAAAGAAGCCGTAGAGGATTTCTCGGTTGCTGTAAGCTACGATGAAATTAAAGGGAAAGGTTATTCGTTGTCTGCCGGGCAATATTTTGACATCAAGATAGATTATGTGGATATTACGGAAGAGGAGTTTAATTCCCGCATGGCAGAATATAAAAAAACATTGAGCGAACAGTTCGCTGAAAGCCATCGTCTGGAGGAAGAAATAATGAAGCAGTTGGATGCTTTAAGGTTTAATGCTAATATCGGGAACAATGAATAGCGAAATACAATTTTTGTTGTATAATCTTCCTGATGAAGAGGGGAAGGTGCAGGTCGTGATAAAAGACGAAACTATTTGGTGTACCCAAAAGGCTATGTCGCAGCTTTTCGGGGTTGGGGTCCCTGCTATCAGCAAGCATCTGAAGAATATTTTTCAGGAAGGAGAGTTGCAGAAAGAAGTGGTTGTTTCCAAAATGGAAATAACCACTCGGCATGGTGCCATAGAAGGCAAGACACAAACATCTTCTGTAGATTTCTATCATCTTGATGCAATTATTGCTGTTGGTTATCGGGTCAATTCTGCGCGAGCGACAAAGTTCCGTCAATGGGCGACTAAGATTCTCAATGAATATATACGCAAAGGATTTGTGCTTGATGATGACCGTCTGAAACAAGGCACAGCAGTTTTCGGCAAAGATTATTTCCGCGAATTGCTCGAAAGAGTACGTTCTATCCGTGCCAGCGAACGCCGTATATGGCAGCAGATTACGGACATCTATGCCGAATGTAGCATTGATTACGACAAGAATGCGCCAACCACACACGACTTCTATGCCATGGTTCAAAACCGATTCCATTATGCTATTACAGGACAGACAGCAGCAGAGATTATTTACACAAAGGCAGACCATACTAAAAACAGCATGGGACTTACAACCTGGAAGAATGCACCTAACGGCAGGATACTAAAATCAGATGTAACAGTGGCAAAGAACTATTTGCAAGAAAAGGAAATACGTCAGTTGGAGCGTACAGTTACGTCATATTTCGACTATATCGAAGGTCAAATTGAACGTCAGAATACTTTTACAATGGAGCAGTTTGCAGCCAGTGTAAACAAGTTCCTTACATTTAATGACTATCGGATTCTCCCGGACAAAGGACGTATTTCTGCAGCACAAGCCAAGGCTAAAGCTGAAAGTGAATATGATATTTTCAATAAAACTCAACAAATAGATTCTGATTTTGATAAACAAGTTAGAGGTATGTTGAATAAATAAAGTGATAGAATAATGGAATTAAAGAAATATAACAATATCCTGAAAATTAACCAAATTGTACATTCCGTGTCAGAAACTCACAGATTTGATAAAGATAAACTTATTGCGATAAATACATCTGATGTCGAAAACGGGATGATGAATGGTGGCACATTGACACCCGTAGAAGAGCTAAAAGGTCAATTCAAGAAAACCATAATGAAAGGCGATATTTTATTTAGTGAAATACGTCCAGCTAATAGAAGGTTTGCAAAAGTTACGATAGAGGATTGTGATAATTTTGTTGTTTCTACAAAATTGATGGTATTACGAAAATATAATAAAGATGTTGATTTGGAGTATTTCTATTATTGTTTGACCAATCAACATTTTCTCAATATACTTCAACGAAGAGCAGAAAACCGAATAGGTTCATTTCCACAGATTACATTCGATTTACTCTCGGAATATGCTTTCCCAATACCTCCAATCAGTGAACAAAAAAGAATATCAAAAGTCATATCAACATTAGATAAGAAGATTGCTATTAATCGTGCGATAAATCAGAATTTAGAGGCGATGGCAAAGCAACTTTACCATTATTGGTTTGTTCAGTTTGATTTTCCGAACGAAGAGGGCAAACCATATAAATCAAGTGGTGGTGAGATGGTTTGGAATGATAAGTTGAAACGAGAGATTCCGAAAGGCTGGGATGAAGGAATACTTATTGACATTGCAAATATAACAATGGGACAATCTCCTGATGGATCCAGCTATAATGAAGTTGGAGACGGTATGCTCTTTTACCAAGGAAGTACGGATTTTGGCATAAGATTTCCTTCGGTTAGACAATACACAACAGCACCTTCTCGATTTGCAAAGAAAGGTGATATACTAATGAGTGTTCGTGCCCCAGTTGGTTCTATAAATATAGCAAATAAAGACTGTTGTATAGGTCGTGGCTTATCTGCAATTAATTCAAAATTAGGTTCTATGACGCACTTGTATTATATATTAAATGATTTGAGAATTGCTTTTGAACAAAGAAATGCGGCTGGTACAACATTTGGGTCTATTACAAAAGAAGACCTGTATAGTCTGCCTATTATTATTCCTTCAGATGAAGTTATAAGAGCCTTTAATAAGATATGTTCCCCAATATTTGATAGACAAATGATTTTAGGAGAAGAAATAAATACTCTAACTAAGCAGCGTGATGAACTTCTACCGCTCTTAATGAACGGTCAAGTGTCGGTAAATTCTGATTTATCTGTTCATTAAGGCGAATTTTACTGTCTAAATTCAAGAAAAATGTGCCAATACTTTCCTCTAAAGAGGAAAATGTTGGCATTTCATATCTTAGAATTTGTTCTTTGTCTCCACGAGGCATTTTGCTTCCTTTTGTTCCCTGCATCACATAGTCAAAAAAGGAATCTTGAAGAAGTACGGCATAAAGGAAACTTGGCGAATGTCCATCTTTCGCTCTGAAAACCAGCACATCAGGAGATGCCCCACCATCAATATCTGCGAACCAAACCTTTTTAAGGTAAGGTCTAATATTGGCTATTAACACATCGCCACGCTTATAACGAATAAGACAACAAGGTTGTGGCGGAAGATTAGTTGCAATCCCCCGTCCTTTCTTGTTTTGCAATATACAATCAGTAGTAACATATTCTACCAAAGATATGTCATTACTACTGATTTTATCTGTTACATAATATGCGATTGAAGATAATTTAGCCATTTGCATTCATTTTTGAATGCAAAGTTACGTTTTTCAAGCAGAATTCAGCACGATTACTTATCCTAAATATTTTTTGTGAGCCAACTTAACATTGTTTTGGTTCACAATGGCATAATGCAATGTGGTATCAATGCGTACATGACCAAGCAATCGTTGTACTTGTTCTATCGGCATACCTTTGTCTATAGCCATTGTTGCAAGAGTACGACGGAACTTATGAGGATGAACTTTAGGTATAGAAAGGGATTGTCCTAATTTTCTAATTCGCATTTCTACGCCGCTGATTGTAAGGCGTGTGTATGGCGAATGCAAGGAAACGAATAAAGCAGGATTGTCATCTGTCCTTTCATCAAGATATTGTCTCAAATGTAATTTTGTTCGAGCATTGAAGTAAACGATACGTTCTTTGTTACCTTTTCCAAACACCACACATTGCCGTTCATGAAAGTCAATATCTTCACGGTTAAGTTTGACTAATTCGCCCACACGTATACCTGTAGATGAAAGAATGTCTATAAGAGCAAGATCTCTTTTATTTGTGCAACTGTCACGCAATTGTTCTAATTGTTCGTCAGAAAGCACTTCTTTCACAAGTGAATCTGTCTTTACCTTATGAATACGCCTGACAGGACTTTTGGAAATATAATCTTCATCCTCTAACCATGCGAAAAAGCTTGAAAATATACGCCGCATATTGTCAATAGTAACTTTGCTAGATTTATGTTCTTCCTGATACTCAGAAAGATAAGAGCGTATGTCTGCTGTGGTGATATGGCAAATAGCAATAGAAAGTGTAACTAATAATCGCTCAATTGTATTGCGGTAGTAAGCCAATGTCTTGTCTGAACATCCTTCTATCTTTTTTGCCGAGATAAAAGAGTTCAGAAGATGCTCATTTTCTTGTGTCTGTTGACTAGCACAATCTTCCTTTTCGATAATTTCTACATTATGCAGTTCTGATGTAAGCACGGCTTTGAGATGTGCCATCTGTCGACTGTCTAAGTTACGCTGCATTTTCGCAACTATCGCCTGAATAATATTCTCTTTCATAATTCTGATATTTATGTCATATATAATATAAAAAGACTGCTAAATCAGAATTTAGAGGCGATGGCTAAGCAACTTTACGATTACTGGTTTGTACAGTTTGATTTTCCAGATGAAAAAGGAAGACCATATAAGTCTAGTGGTGGTAAAATGGTTTGGAATGAGAAACTGAAGCGGGAAATTCCTCAAGGATGGGATGTAAAGACAATGGGAAATTGTACAACCATTCTTCTCGGAGGAACACCTGACACCAACGATAGCTCATTATGGGGAGATGGTTATAATTGGCTCAATTCTGGTGAAGTCGCAGAATTTCCAATATTGTCATCAGAAAAGTATATTACACAAAAAGGTTTAGAAAAGTCTTCCACAGTATTAGCACCAAAAGGAAGTGTTACATTATCAATAACACGACATCTTAGACCAAGTATTTTGTGTATAGATGCGTGTATAAATCAGTCAGTTGTGGCAATTTTAGAAAACGAAATTCTTACAAACGAGTACATTTATCCATTGGTTAATCGTGAGATTCCACGCCTAATGAGTTTGCGCACAGGAGCTCAACAACCTCATATAAATAAAGAGATAGTGGAATCTATAAATGTAGTTATACCTCCCCAAGGGATACTATACGCTTATATCAAAAAGAGTAAAAGCTTTTATAAGTCAATATTTATAAATGCACAAGAAATTGCAGATTTAGCTAAGCAGCGTGACGAACTTCTACCGCTCTTAATGAATGGGCAAGTTTTGGTAAATTCTGATTTAGCAGCGTCTTTGATGTTAAAAATAATGGTTATCCATTCCAATATAGCTACAGGCCATAAATAAAAGAGAACAAATGAATTATATTTTCTACCTCGTTTAAAATAATGAACTATGCATCAGAAGTTTATAATCAATGAAATAACATTCTAAAAGGTACAAAAGCAGGACAAATTCGGGAGACAGACTTTAAAAGACTCGTAGGATGAATGAGATTGAAATATAATTGCTAAAAAATAATATTTTGTTTGTTGTCTGCCTAATAATAGGCTTATGAACAATATAATAACATTTAATGTCTCAACGCCCAATGATATGGTTGAACAAAATTGGGAATCATCAATCTGCTTGTAGAATTATGCCATATGCAGACTAAAGTAAAGTTTAAACGTCAGAGTTATGGAATATTACCATAACTATATAATTTTGTTTTTTACATAAACAAGCACAAAAAATCAATATAATTTGCCAAATCACATTAAATTTTAGAGATTTGGCAAATTATAGCTTATTTTTAATCAAAAAAGAGCCAAAATCTGTATATATCATCAAGACTCTTTATCTTCACGTTTGCAGTTCTCTGCAGTTACAATCACTTTGAAACAGACATAGCGTTCTATTATTTTGATCCGTTCTACAAATGATACATAAAATGTAATTACAAAAATTGTTGCAACAAAAAGTGTATATACATTTACTGTAGTATTTTAATGGTCTGTGTCGTTTTTATATAAATATCAGGCCAAAGATTGTACAATCATAATGGGCTTGAGCTTTTTTATAGAAACAATATATTGTTTGTTAGAGGTGAAATACGAACCCTATGAATAAAATAATAGTGTTTAGTATTTTTCGAAAATTTATAAGCGGACAAAAAGACGGCTGAAAAACATGAATGCACAAAATAGATAAAGCTATGCGCAGGATAATGACTGATTGGAGTTAAAATCATCATTATCCGATTCTTCGTATTCTAACTCACAAGATATATTGTTCGGGGATATTATGTCGTTCTATTTCGCCTTCAAACCGGCAGGTATAAATAGAGCCTTGGGAACGAAACTTCGCTCGCCTTATCACGTAGGAAAAAAATACTATTTACGCCTATTTGCCGGGGGAAACTACGGAAGAAGATGTAAATTGTCGGCGGGCAGGCTCTACTTTTCACCGCGTTCGGGCCACAGGGTGTAGTCTAAGGCGCGGTTGCTGTCGGGAGCAATCTCTATCGGAGCATTGTCCTGCCGTGCGTCGTCTGATGCCGTGGAGCGGTTGTAGAGCGTAACAGCCACATAAGCAATGAGCGCAGCAACAACTAATGCCAGCAATGCAACCACGATGCGCTGACGGTTGTCTGTGCGCGGCAGCGACATCACGGCCGACATGTCTGCCGGACGCTCAGAGGCGTTGCGCCTGGTGCAGGCTGCAGCTATACGGCGCAAATAGGCGTCGCCAGTAAGCCGGGCCATGTCTCTTACCACCATTCCGAACGAATAGATGTCGGCCTTAATGTCGGGCTTGGCGTCGGGCTGAAGCTGCTCCGGGGCGATGTAGCCCGATGAACCGGCAGGACATTTCAGCACGTTGAAATAGTCGCTGTCCGACAGGCTGAAGTCTATCAGCTTGGTGTTGTGGCCGTTGTGCGTTATCATTATGTTCGAAGGCTTCAGGTCGCGGTGTATTATCTGCTTGCTGTGTATGTATCCGAGCGCGTCGGCCAGCTGCTCGGTTACTCTGCGCGCCATGTCGGGCGTCAGCGTCTTGCTGTCAATGAGGCTCTTCAGCGTGTCGCCATCGATATATTCCATAACGATGACCGTGCCCAGCTCTGCCACCTCCTCCATGCTTATGGTGCGGCAGATGTGCGGATGGTCCATCTGCAGCCCAATCTCAAACTCCTTGGCAAGGGCCTGACGGTAGACGGGCGTGTAGGCAAAGTCGGGCTTCAGGCATTTCAGCGTATAGCGCTTGCCGAAGCGTGTAGCTGTCAGCAGGCGCGTATGTCCCGACCTCGACACGTAGAATTCGCTTATGTCTCTGAAGGCGTTCTGCACGGGTATGCGCACGGCACTGTCCATCTCGCCGTCTATGTCGCTCATGTATCCTGAGGGGCTGTCGTCCAATATTTCGGTGTCTGAATTGTTCATTTCTCAATGTTGATGACGTTAATTATGGTTAGTCCGCCGTTGCGGCCTGCCACAAAGGGGGCCGTGCGGCCGTCAGGTCGCTCGATGTAGGGCAGATAGAGCGGCTGCTCCTTGATGAAGCATCCTGTGACGAAGCTGTCGCCGGGCACGAGCTTGCTGTTCTGCGACAACACCACCTCATAGCGGCTCTCGCCCACGTAGCGCAGGCGCACCAGGCGGTTGGGGCTCCAGCCTATCTCCACCTCCGTTCCGGCATCGAGCTCGTTGCTGATGAGCTGCTTGGCGTTGAAGAACGACGAGTTGTAACGTGTGCTTGTCTTGAGCCACGAAACAAAGGCGTAATAGTTGGCATGGCCAAGATACTGGGCCAGGATGTCGAGCGTAAACATGCGCGGCTTGTGGCTGTCGTTGACATATCCCCAGAGCCTCTTGAGCGTCGACGCGGACACGTTCTGTCCGGTGTCGTGGCTCAGATGAACCGAAAACTCCTCAAAGTCGGTTGTCGTGCCGAGCGTCTTTCCATATTTCTGTTCAATGAGCAGCTTCAGCTCCTCTATTTCAGGTGTATTCATTGTCATAAACTTAAATGCTGTTTTGTTTGTAAATGAGCAGCACGCGTCATTCCTCTACGATGGTGCCGAAGCGCTTCCAGCTCGAGTCGGCACGATAGAAGTTGCGCCGTCCCTTGGGCACGTGCAGCGTGCATGTTGGCAGAAAGTCGGGCGTGCTGGTCAGGGCGTTGCTGTTGCACACGGGCGGATACTGTGCGTCGACATACAGATGCTCGAGCGGACAGCCGTCGAACACATAGTCGGATATCAGCTCTGTGGCTGCACCGAGGCGCACCGTGGTGAGCTTGTCGCACTTCTGGAAGGTGGCTGTGGGTATGAGTCTAAGCCCTGACGGCATGACCACTTCCTCTACACTGCTGTCGTAGAACACGGCCTGCCCTATCTCCGTGAGGTTGTCGGGCAGGGTGAAGCGTGTTATGTGGCAGCCCTGGAAGGCATAGTCGCCTATAGCCTTGACTGTGGACGGCAGCGTATAGTCGCCCTGCTTGCCTATGGGGAACCACAGTATCTCTGTGGCACCGGCGTCGAACAGCACTCCGTCTATGCTGCTGTATGCAGTGTTGGCTGCCGACACGTTGATGGCGGCGAGCGCCGTACAGCCCGACGACGGACTGATGTCGGTGGCTGATGCCGGTATGGTTATCTCTCTGAGCGCCGTGCAGTTCATGAAGGCGTCTTTCTCTATCTTGACGGCATCGGAAGGCAGAGTAACGCTTGTAAGCAGGGTGCAGTCGGCAAAGAGGCCGTAACCCACTACATTATTCTCGGTGTATCGCGACGAGCCATACACTCCTCCGCCCTCCACGATATGGGCGTCGGCCATGTTTACCTGTGCAAGGCGGCCTGCCGTGGCAGAGCCGTCGATGTCGCGTCCCATCATCTGGCGCAGGCACCGCAGGTCGTCGCCGTTCATAGGACCGGCAATAGACAGCGTAGTATACTCGTATTTGCTGTCGCCCATAAGTTCTTCAAACTCGCCCGCATCGGCCAGCAGAACGGCATCAGACGTGGTTATGGTCAGCGCCTCGCCCACGCTCTCGCCCTCGCCGTTGGCGGCGTAGGCCTTTATCTCGTAGGTGGCATTCTGGCGCAGTCCGCCTATGCGCACCCTCATGCCAACGCCTTCAGCGCCCGGCGTCTCAGCCTCTACGCTCTGCGTGTCGCCTGTCTCAATGTCGGTTACGTAGCATCCCGTGGAGGTTATGGTCTCGTTGCCGTCGTCCGTTATTTCATATTCTACAATGACGCTCATTGGGCCTTGGCTCAGCACTGCCGGCACGCCCACCGTGGGCCTGTCGTTTGGCATGGTTACAAAGGTCATCGTGTTGCCATGCAGCTCCACGCGGCCGTTGGTGCCATGCAGTCTGTAGTAGTACATCGTACCCGGCTGAAGCCCCGTTAGCTGCATCTTCACCTTGTTGCCGTCGGGGTCAAGCACGCCCGTGGTGTGGTCCATCTGGTCTGTCGTGCCGTATCTGAAGCGCAGCTCCGGCATGTCGGTACTTCCCTGCAGCATCACCTCGCCTGCGATGACGGCCTCAGTGCGCGTTACGCCCGAAGCCTCACCCGTTACGAGGCGCGGTTCAAAGTTATCCGGAGCCTCATCGCTGCTGCATGCGGCCAGCGTCAGCAGCAGCGCTATCAGTGTGGTGAGTGATAATATCCTTGTCTTCATCTTTTGCCAATGTTAATGCCTACACCTATGCAGCCCTGCCAATGGCGTCCGGCTATGGTTACAGCAGATGCCGACACGCTTATCCGTCCGAACGACAGCATCACGCCAAGCTCGGCTGCGAGGCCCTTGTGTGTCAGGCCGTCGTTGAGCGCAAGTCCGCCTCCTTCGCTCTCAGCCAGCTCCCATGCCGTGGCCGTGCGGCCATAGCCAATGCCCTCAAACAGGCTGACCATGCGCCCGAGGCGGTGTATCGCTCCGGCCGTCACGGTGTATGTCGAGTGGCGTGTCTGTCCTGTGTAATATGGTTTTATGCTGCTTCCGTCGGTAAATCCTTCCTTGTCGCAGGTGGTTACGGTCTTGCCTATGCTGCGAAGGTCGGCACTTGCATGAACGAAGAAGCCATGGCGGCGCATTAATGCCACCATGACACCCCACGAAGGTCCGTTTTCGTGCATCGAAACTGTAAACAGGGCATGAGTCCTGAGCGGCAGCTTCGGCCGCCGCTTCTTCACGGCTATTGTGTCGACGATGGTCTTTGTCAGCACAATAGTGTCGTGCTTAAGGGCTATGTCAGGCTTGGGCGAGTTGATGACCATCTCATAGGTCATGTGGCTCTCAAGCGGTTTCTCAAACTTATAGTCGCGCATGACGCCCCATTCAGGATGTTTTATGGTAATCTTTTTTGTGCCTTTGGGCAGATAAAGCCATATCTCGCCTACATTGTCCTTACGCATGACAATGCCCAAAGGCGACGAGAAGGCATACTCGGGCGTGGCCGTAACCTTCAGCAGGGCGCACGCCTCGTCGTTGAGGTCGCGCACCGGAGTGATAAAGGCGCTCACGTCGTTGGGCAAGACGCGAAACTTAGTCACGCTGAACTGCTGTGCCAGGGCCGTGCCGCAGCCTGCCATGCAGAGCATGAGCGTCAGCAGCAGTGCCTTTAACGTGCGTATATGTAACATCTTGCCTGTCATATAGGTTTGTTTAAAGTGATAATGTCGTTTGTCTTAGCTTAACTTGTCTTTAGTTACTCCAGGTTGAAGTCTCTGATGTTCATCACTTCGTTGTCATCGCTGATGGTCTCTGTCGGCTGCCATGTGCGCACATGTATCAGCGGCATCGACTCGTTGCGGAAATCCCAGAGCAGGAAGAGGTAGCCGTCGTCAGCATAGCGGTCGCTCTTGTACTGCTGGCGGAGGCTGACGCCGTAGATGCCGTCCATTGTTGGATGGCGCATTATGCGGAAGTCGGAGAACTTTACGCTTATGTTCTTGCTGGCGGCAAAGGCCTTGCTTAGCCGCGATATGTATTCTTTCTTGGTGCGGATGTTATACTCAACGCGCGACGCCGGCATAAACTTGCCTTCGCTGCCGGCCTTGGTCTTGACCACGTTGCCCACGATGATGAGGGCCTGCTCGCTGAACACCTGGCGCAGAAAGTCGATGTCCTTGGTGGTGTAGGCCATGCGGAAGTGTTCGCAGTAGTTGAGTATCACGCGGCGGCGCTGAGCATCGTCAACCGACAGTTTGCCTGCAAGGATCTTGGCAGCCTCCTTATAGAAAGGATTGCTGCGTGCCATTTGTTTAAGGTCGCCGTCGGTCATGCTGCCCGACTTGTCTGCCTTGCCGCTATTCTGTCCGCCTTCGTATGTGCTCTGTCCGGGCGCCTGCGCCATAGTGCTGCTCTCCTCTTGCTCAACCGTAGAGGGTATGCCGGTGCCTGTGCTGAAGAACGTAACGTTGCCGTTGCGGTCGACAAATCCCTCGCGGCCTGTGCCGTTCTCGCGGAAGCGCAGCTGTCCGTTGCGGTAGCGCACGTCGAACATGCAGTTGCGCAGCGGTATTGCGAAGAGCAGTCTGTCGTTTTCGTCTACCACCGCAAAGGTCTCATATCCCTTGCCGTCAACGCGGCCAACAAGCTCGAGCCCCTCATGCAGCCCGTATCTGTTGATGTTTTTTTTGCTGTCAGTCTGTCCGAGGGTGGGCTGCAGCCCCAAAGCCACAGCCACACCCCCTAAAATGAGAGTTAGTATGGATAGTATATATATTGTCGCTTTCATTCAAGTTGATAACCGGCAAGACTATTGCCAACCGACAATCTCGCCTCCTATTTCTATTTTAATCTGTTCAGGGTTGCCTGATATTATAAAGTTTACAAGGTGCTCCGTGCCGGGCTTAAACTGGAACGTGCTCTCGTAGAGATACGACACGCCGTCCATCACAACCTCTATCAGCGGCATGCGGTTGGCCACGCGCTGAGGCACTATTATGGCCGAATAGATATAGCTGCTCATCTGTCGGGCCCTTATCGTGGTGCCGTTGCCCCTTACATATTTTGTGGCAACGCCGGCACTTAGGTCTATGGTCGACTCAGGCACAGTGTTGTGCACATACACCTCGGCGTATGTAGGCATCTCGCCCTCAAAGTCCTCACCCTTTATCAGGCGTATGGTGAGCTTGCTCATTATGTGCTTGAAGGCCAGGGTTACGGGAGAGTTTGACGCGCTGACGTTGTTGGTCTGTGCATACAGGAAGTCGCTGGCCTCATAGCCGTCGGCCGTGCTCTGGTCGGTCTGCACGCTGAAGGGCAGGTCCTCGATAGAGCTTACGGACGTCATGTAGGGATAATAGGCGTAGAAGTTGTACGTGCCTTCATCCCAATAGAGCGTGCGGCTTGCGGTCCATGAGCTGCCGCTGCACGTCAGCGGCTCGTTGTTCACAAGGTTGCCGCCTATCTCAAGGGGCTTGTCGGTGCTGCTTGCGAACAGGCCTATTCTGTCGCCGTTCTCAAATCCCGAGTCGGTCACCCTTGTGCGCTGTGAAGGATGAGTCACCTCAAACCTCATGGGCGTATGCCTTGCGTCTACCGGTGTGTCGTCTTCCTGGCTGCATCCGGCTGCTATCAGCGCAACAAGTGCAAGACCTATATGTATAATACGCTTTTTCATCGTCTTTATTATTTAATTTACTTAAAAATTTATACTAAAATAGCATTTTTCACGTTATCCACAATTTCCGTTTCATGTTTTTATCTGTGGCGGCGTGCCTTGCGCATGTTGCTGAGCGGACTGCCCTTATGTATCTTGGGCGGCATGTGCTGTCCGTGCCCGACGCTTACTGAACCGACACCCATGCCGCGGGTGACGATGCCTGCATCACGTTTGTCGTTGGCAACAAACTCCTCGAACGAGAATGTCTCGCCGGCATAGCGTTTGATACGCCTTACGATGCTCTCGCGGCTTATTGTGCTGTAATAAGGAATTTCGTTGTTCATGCATGAATTCTGCTCTGAACGGAACACGCCGCGACTGTGCATGAATCCGCCTTCATAGATGTCAACAACATCGCTGTATCGACTGTCAGAAATAAGGTGGCTCCATGGCACTTCGTGCATCTTGCCCGTAAGCGACAGGTTGTCGTACCAGCCGAGCGACTTTGCCCAGTTGATGGCGTCTACATGGCCGCAGCACGTGCAGTTGCAGAAGTCGATGAAGGCGTTATGGTAGATATACTCGTCGCCAAGCTTGCCGAAGCCGTGGCCGCCTGCCTCATGCTGTATCACTCCGCGGGTGTCGAGCGGATAGCCATAGGTGCTCCGCGGACAGAAGGCTATAGCCGAACCATCCTCCCACATCTGGCAGATGCCGCCGTATTCAGTAGTGTTGGGCACAATGATTATCAGCGTCTGGTTCAGGTTGTTCTGATTTACGGTCGGTGCATTGAGAGCATAGCTGAATATCTCGTCATAGTCGGCACGCAAGCCGACACCACTGGTGAATGTTGTGCCAAAACGGTTGTAGCGTATGGTGTTCACCGTGCCTATACCGCTCTCGTTAGACATGGCAAAGCCAATGTAGATGTTAAAGTATTTTGAGTATGTCTTATAAGGCTCTATGGTTATAAGATATTGGGCAGCCTCTTTCAGGGCAGGAAGACAGTCGCCTTCGGCTATGTCTTTGGCGTTGTATCCGTCGCCTATAATCACAACGTTTATTCCGCCGGTATTGCCTCGTGTTGCTTTCTGCAGCGTCAGCCACTCGTCTTCACCATAGATGTAGTCATACTGGCTTACGCTGCACGTATGGGTATAGTCTTCATTTTTCAGCTTGAACACCACTTCGCCGGTTCTGTTACCGGCACCTTTCGACAAAGTGTTTATACTTATGGTCACCTCCGTCTTGCCTTTGCCGCTCATTGGCGACAGTTCACACCAGTCGGGTTTGCTCTCCACTTCCCATTCGCCTTCAGCATCCAGCACCAATGTCTGCGTGTGTCCGTTGTTCAGTGCGCATACCGTAGACGGACGGCATACCAATTCATGATGGGCGGCTATGCGCTTGAAGTCGCACCATCCCGGTGCCGCCTGATACTGGGCTATGGCACTTTCGGGCACTTCAAGCGTGAAGTTATCCTTGGCAACACCATTGAAAGAATTATCCGACACACGCGGTGGCACTTCACCCTTACATACAATCGAACCGATGCCATAACACTCATTAAAAGCATTGCTTTGTATGTTTTCAATACTTTCAGGTATTATCAATCCTTCCAGGCTGCGGCAGTTAGAAAAGGCGTCAGAGCCTATTGTCTGCAAGCCATCAGGAAATTCAACAACACCCATAAGACGCCAATTGCCGGCAAAAGCGCCATTTCCTATCGATGCTATATCATTAGGAAGTTTAAGCGTACCAGAAAAATCGCATCCGAAAAAAGCGTTTGCTCCAAGCGTTGTCAAATCCTTTGGTAATACTAATTCACCTTTGAGAGGACTACCTTCAAACGCACCTGTCTGTATCCCCGTTATGCCATCATGCAATTGGAGAGTTCCATTAAGACCTGTATTTTGGAATGCATATTGTGATATTGATGTTACTCCTTGCGGTATTCTCAGGTCACCTGAAAGGTTAGTAGCTTTTGCAAAAGCAAAGTCACCTATGAATTCTAGCTTTTCAGGAAGTACAAGATTGCCATAATAACCATCATTTCCAGCAAAAGCATTATGTCCGATATATTTCAAATTGTTTACCTGTTGGCGGAATTAATTTAGTGCATACTTAATTCTGCCAATGGGCTTGTCGTTAATGAAGTTTACGTATTGCAGAATGGTAAGTGCACTAATTTTGCCAATGATTCTGGCAAACAAACCATTCGTTATTTTCGCGTAGTTCCTGATGACCAAGAACTGGTCTGTAAGTTGTGAGAATATTGTCTCAATCCTCTTTCTTGCCTT
>OGOM01000083.1_pt1 | contig 90622 bp, 144 predicted proteins | sample 1552681 | NCBI WGS metagenome assembly OGOM01 (sample SAMEA2580188, study PRJEB22360) | human gut metagenome | biome: human gut; feature: human-associated habitat; material: faeces | place: Denmark | collected 2008/2010 | reverse complement strand
TATATATAAGGAAGCGACACGGAAAAAGCTGTAGGCCTGGGGAAAAGAAAAAAGCCCACGACCAGAAAAAAGGAGCACCGTGTTTTAGCACGGCTTGAAATCTTTTCCGATCATGGGCTATATACTCTATATATCCATATCTAGGCTACATATAAATACTATATATAGTAGCTTGATTACATAATACAACAATATGAGGTGTAAATCAAGCTAAATATTTTTAAAAGTGCAAGTTGCACAAATTAAAAATTTACGGCTGAATGTCTGAAAATAGGCAAAGAAAAAGTGAAGCTTTGTGGCTCCACTTTTTGATTAGTGTAACATTTCAAAAATTAAATGATCAATTCGTTCCTCCATCTGCTCCCACGTGCAAACCTCGTTTGGAACCGGACCTAAACGAAAAATTGTATAGTCGTTAATTTGTTTTAACTCTTTGTTTACAGTGCCACCAGATCCCGGAAATAGGTCGCCATTTTCTCCGATCAGCAAATTATCAAGCTGCATTTGAGAAATAACAAGCTTTCTGATATACTTTGACAACTTGTCACCGCTTGGCAACTTATAATCTCCTTTGCGCTTATCTATCTTCCAAAAGCTGCGCAACTTAATAATTTTTTAAAGTCTTCGCGTTTCATATTTTTCTTTTCTCCCGGCTCTAACCTTGCCGGGCAGGTGCGAATTACTGCTCAAAAGTGGCAAGTGCTGCACAGATGCCGGCGGCTTCTTCTTTGTCACATCTACGCTCAAACATCAGCTGGTAATAATCACTGCTTCGCCATCCCCCATCAAAAAGGGTGGCAGCCTCATCCGTTGCCAGTGCGTCAGATTTTACTTGCTGCGCTCTCGCTGTGAACTCATCGTACGGCTTTTCATGGCTTGAATCGGAAATTATATCAACATCAACGCGGCGGTTGTTGTCTGGGTCTTCATCCTCGACAAAATCACCTGTGCAATTTTGCCAGTCAAAAGCATAATCAATGACGTCATCGACGCTATCCACCTTATAAGCCCCTTGACCATGCTTAAAAGAGCCATCAACTAAAAGACCAACGCTGAGGTCTTGACTATACTGGCCATTGTTCCATACTCTCATAGTAATTTCTATGAGTCTTTTTTCGTCTTCAATCTTCATTTTTTCCTTTCTGCCTTCGTAACCTCCGGGGCGGGTGCTTTGGTTAGTCAATCCACACGTTGATATCAGATTTGAGGATACATACTAAACGCACGTCGTAACAATCCCAAGAGTTGCTTCCTCCAATCATTCCGTTGTAAGTAACAGATGCAACAAAATCTCCGCGATACTCCCCGGTGCGACGTGGTACGCTCCATGCTGTGCAGGTCCAGTAGCCTTCAATTCTGCTGTCATTGTCAGAGCTGGCAATCAAGTTGTTATACTTTCTGGCCTCATCAAAAGTGAGCGGGCGAACCTTGCAAGTTAACTCTCCGTAGTCGTCTTGTCCATCTACCGTTGTTAAACTTACGGTGTGTTCTACTAGGTTCTCGGTTCCTACTTGGTCTTCAATCCATCCCTGGTTGTCCCATGATTCTATATCTTTTCTAAGTTCGGAAAGCTTATAGTTAGATTCATGCGCGTCAAATGGTTGCTCCATCATAACCGGCTGAGTGGTCCAAGTGTTCTCAATGATTAGCACCTTTGTGGTACCTTCAAGCTCTCCTTTGCCATGCTCAAGTAAGATGCACAAACATTCTCCTACTCTAAAAGTCTGACCTGGTTTTAAAATTGATAACTTGCTGTAACTCATGCGGCCACCTCCTCTCAAAAGATTTCAACACCGAGCTTGTCAGCTGCTGCGCTTACTACGTCCTCTACGGTGTCACTGTCGGCACTGTCGTACTCGTCCGTCATGTCAGCCAGCTCACACAGGCGGCGGCAGTCGTCCGGGTTCCACTCTCTGCTAGACTTGATGCGATATGCTACGGCCTCCGGCACGTCTAAATATTTGAAAAGCTCGTGTCCTGCTGCACCCATGCGGCTCCAGTTGAACTCAACACGCTCGATATACTGGGCGTCTGTGTAGTGGTCTGGTGTTGGCTTTGTCTCTGCGATCAAGTCGCCCATCTCTGGATGATACTCCATCTTCTCAAGCTCCTCTGCTACTTCTTCCATAGTCTTTCCACCCCACTGGTAAGACTCGAACGGTCTGCATATGGCCAGTTTTTGCGAGCTGCTGCCAGAACTGACAGCCCTGTTCCTGGGTCAGCCTCGAAACCGCTAAGAACGTTTACAACCTTGCCGCTTTCATCGCGTGTCACTGCATCAATAACGCCACCATTATCCTCATAAAACTTTGTTGTATACTGCTGCTTCTTTGACATATCTTTTTACCTTTGCCCTTTGGGGCTTCCTTTCTCTCTTTGTGCCTTTGGTATAACTTAAAAAAGTTACTATGTCAAGCTTTTTTTCGAAAGTTTTTTAAAATTTTTTCTTCTTCGGCTTGGTCTGGTGCATAGTATATAAGATGTTCCGGTTGCATGTGCAAAATGCAGCATATACGGTTAATAGCCTCAAGGCTTATATGTGTATCTCCTGCCTTGATCTTTCGCCATGTATCCTGCGACAAAATGCCGCTTTTCTGCGCTGTGTAGGCTGTAACGCCTGCGGTAGCCAGTGCGCCAGCTACGTCAAATTTAAACTTTATCATGCTTGTAGTACTCTCCTTTCGTGCTTGGTGTATCGCTACATATATATAGTAGCTTTTCAGCGGCAAAAAGTCAAGAAAAAATATAACGAAAAAAAGTTATAAAAAGTCTTGACATAACTTTTAAAAGTGATATAATAAGGGTGTAAACAAAAAAGCCGGTTGCACTACCTACCAAGCAAACGCAACCGGCACCAATCAAAAAAAGAAAGGTAGCTTGATTATACATCAAGCAAAGGGAAAAAACAATGTTATATTCAGAGTTAGCAAAAACTTACAGAAAGCTTTTTAAGAAATATCCAAATATTTTTAGTCTCCAAGATTTCGGCGGCAAGATTTTAGAAGAAAAAACAACCTATGCTAAGCACGGCACGCGTTGGGTTGAAGTGGAAAAAGAAGAAAAAGAAGTACCGGCAACTTATGTTTTTAATGTATTTGATGCAGTACAATTTTTTAAAGATTTAGGCGGATACGAAAAAGTAAGTTGTGGCTATACAAAGGCCGGATATCTTCCAGACGAGTTACTAAGCATCAGCCCTAATAGAACGGAAAAAACAGTAAGAAAATATTATTTCATTTAAAAAAATAAGGTGGGCGAAAATGCCCACCTTTTTATTTGCTCCGCGCCTGATCAAGTAAGCGCTGCGTCTGCTCCTGACCGTATATATCCATGATATCAAGCTGATACCGTGCATCAGTCAAGAGCCTTTGCAGGTCTACCACTTCCAGGGCTGGCGTCTGGCTCTTGGTCTTCTGACTGGACGGCTCCGGTTCTGCCGCAGGTGCTGCAGGTCCTTCTGCATCTGGTGCCGCAAATTGGATGCTATCGCGGCTGATTTTTTCAGCTATCGCGGCTTTTATGTAGCCGTTGACTGATAGGCTTGTAGCTGCTGCCGCCTCTTGTAGTCTGGTGTAGTCTTCGTGCCGCAAATCGAGCGGCACGCGCTTATAAGTCTTACTTGCGTATCTTATAGTAGCTTGCTTGTGTGCGTCTGATGTTGCCATGTGTTTTTCTTTCCTTTCTTATATTATAAAGGCTCTTTTCCACCTCTAGCATAATTATACACTATAAAGATAAAAATATACACGTACATAATGCACAAAAATATACACGTACATTTATACAGAATTACTATTGTATATACACGTACGTTGCTATATAATACAGTCAGAAACAAGGAAAACAACAAACACAGAAAGGAAGTAAAAAATATGAAGAGAACAAAAAATATGATTTATAAGGCATCCGATGAAGCAAGAGAGCTGTTTTTATATGCTACTAACTCAGGCGTTTTGTATGATCGCCAGATTAAGCCGAGTATCGAAAACCTCAGAAAAAAAGCAAGAAAGGGGACCTTTGATAAAGACAAGGCGGCAGACCTCTTTTATTATGTAGCTACAAGCGCTTCGGCCATGTATGATAAAGATTTTGGATTTAGCTTTTCTGTCCAGCAGCGCTTTACAGCCGCGGTTGATATGGTTGATTTTTACATTGATGAAATAGAAGAGATTTAAGCCGAAACGCCCAAGGCTGGGCGTCCGTTGGGGATTGCCTCCCAGCGCTGATGATGGCAGGCAAGAAAGGGAAAAGTTATGACAACATTACACATTATTAAGTTAAGTGAGAACGCCCCAGCTATGGCGCACGGTTTCCGCTATAACGTCCAGATCTGGACGAAGGACAGCGGCCGCGGCTGGTGCTATGCCGGAAACGGCAAGTTTTTAAAGACTGCAGGCGAGGTTCTGAGCTATGGCAAGGAACACGCTGATTTTTACAGTGCTGACATGTACAAGGATTTTTACGCCTGTATGAGTGAGGAAGACGTTGTATATTTTGTAGGGGTTTACAAGTGGCACGCCTTCCGCGTATATCCAGATGGAAAAATTACAAAGGCAACTGAGCAAGAAGGCGAATTGGCCGGAAAATGGCTTGAAAGAGAGAAAGGAAAGCGATGATCACAACAAAAATTGTCTTGCTGGGCGACACTCACCCGGCAAGACTTCGCGGTTATGGTTACAGTGTGCAGATTTTTGTAGATGGTGAATACAGTAATATTTGCAAGTTGTGCCGGACTCTGGCAGATGCTGAAAGCTACGCTAAGGAATTTTAAGTTTTGCGTTTCTCCGCTTTAGGCGGCGAGGTTCACGACCTGGGGACGCTATTTGGGCGGTGTGACCGCCTCCGGTGAGGGCTACCCATGCGGTTATAAGTGATCTATACCCGGCGCAGGTGCTGCGATAAACCCCGGCGAGGTTGGCAAGAGGTTGAGACAAGAGCGACGCCGTCAAAATACAAGGGAAAAAACATCAACCGCAAATGCGGAGGCGCTAACGTCCGCAAACGGCACGAGATCCAGAAAGCTGTATAATCGTCTGGACATCTAGCAGCTTATGCATCTGCTAACACAACCGATTGCATACGAGATGGAAACCAGCGAAAAAGGTTAAAGGCTGTAAAGGTCAGGCGGTGCGGAAAGCTGCGGCAAGTACGGTAAAAACTGACAGGATAAAGGAAAGACCGTCTGGGGGTCCGTTACCCCTGTAGTGCCGGGGTGATCCGGTAAAAGATTTGAGAGCTACACGAAACGGCGTCATGCACTACTTGCCACATTTGGCAAGCATCACGGAGATAATAAAAAATGGCTATATGACAATAACAATATCTACAAAATAATATAGATACTGTACAAAAGGAAGGAAGGTAAAACATGAATACATACGAAGAACATATGCAGAACTTTTTGAAGGTGCGTGAATTTTTGCGTGCATCTGGTGAGATTTCCGCGCTTGCAGTGGCATTTCATAAGCCGGTTAAGTGGTATGGCGAACACTCACAGATGGAGGCTGTGAAACTGTTGAGAGAAGAAAGCGAGGGCGAACGATGATTTTACAGACGGTATCTATCAGCGCCGCGCCGCGAGAGCTGCATCTGCAGCTTTTCAAGGCTCACGGTGATGAGCTGGAGAAGCTTGAGAAAGAGATTGCAAGCCTTGACGCTGTGGCCCTTGTGTCATGGGCGCGAGTATTCGAGGCGGTAAAGACTCCAGGTGTGGTGGCACACTGGGAAGTGCAGCACGAAATTGACGGCAAGGCATACACAGAGCAACGCATATTGCACGCATCCGTAAAAAATCCGGGCTGCATTCAGTTTTCTACGGCTCATATCTACCCAGACGAGTATATCCCAGTGATGGATTCACAGTTTAAAAATGCAGCTGATTTTTTCCGGTATGAAGCGCCACTGTCGGCAGTTGTTATTATTGAAAAGGTTGCGTGACGCGGAAAGAGGTGATAAAATGAAGGTAATCTGGGAACCAAGCCTGCAGATTGAGAAGATGTGCAGCAGTGCAGAGCGTGCCATTCTCTGTCAGAAATCAAGAGGATTCAAGGCAACGATTGAAAAAGAAGAAAAGCATGAAAAAATGCTTGATGCAGTGGCAAAGGGAATTGGTGACTTGTTACTCGGTGTGCTGATCTTCGGCGGTATGGCGGTTGCACTGTACTATGGAAGTATTTGATAGAAGGATATAAAACATTTTGTACAATGTTTGTAATATACAAGCAGTACTGCTATCTTATAATAGTGCATATTGACAAGAGAAAAGGAGCTATCAATGGCAAAGAAAGATTTAACAGGCGAACGGCATGGAGATTTGATGGTGCTGGGAGCTTCCGAAAATAAATACGCTAGTCCTAATACTGGAAAAAGAATAAGCCTTTGGAAAGTGAAATGCTTAAAATGCGGAAATATAAAAGAAATGCAGGCATCTCACTTTTACAGATGTGTAACATGTGGATGCGTAAGAAGACGTAAATACCACAACTGTGTAATATGTGGAAAGTCATTTATTTGGCATCCAAGTGATGCAAAACAATGTTGTTCTGCTAAATGTGCGGCACAATTAAGAAAGAAACACGGCTTGTGTACGCCAAAGGGCACACCTATGCCACCTGCTCTAATTGAAGCTCAAAAGAAAAGTCAATTAGTAAAAGCGACTCGCGAACGATTTGCAAAAGAAGCAACTAAAGTGGCTCATGCTTTGCCAGAAGGACAACCGGTACCGCAAAACAGAACTGCTAAAAAATGGATTTTAATTGATCCTCTAGGAAATTACTATATAGCAGTATCGTTGAAGGATTGGGCTAGAAGAAATTGCCGAAGGTTCTTTGATGAAGATGTACCAGAAAATATTGCAGCTGGACGCGTGCGTGGTGGTTTTACTGCAATTGCAAGTAGTTTACGTGGTGTGTCTTCACGGAGATCTAGGCCAGTGTATACTTATAAGGGTTGGCGATTGGAAGAGTTACCAGTTGAAAAGACCGAAGAGGATGTTAAAATGGCACTGGAAGAAAATAGGAGACAAAATGGCAAAGAGAAAGAAGAAAGTTGAGAATAAACGAATCCTAGCGCTAGAACTGTACAAAGGGTTCTTAAAGGCTGAACCTGATTTGGCTGATCAAGCAAAAGCTGCGATTGAGGATTTTAAAGCTCAAGGTGCAAAATGGGACGAAAATATTGTGTACTGTCCTAATGATAAAATACTGCTAGAAATCAAAAAAGCACGCATAGGAGAGCCAGATGCGAAGTATTTCAAAAGGCTTAGAAATGCCACTGCAGGATTGATTTCAGCAGTGGCAACGTGGGATTTATCAAAAGTAATTTATCGCTTTGATGAAGATTTTTATAGTGAATTGAAAGAAACAGAAGGAATAGAAAAAGTTCCGGTAAACATGTTACTTCATTTGCCATATAAATGTTTATGTCTTCAAGTTGGTGACGAATCAAGGTTTGCATATTTGAATTATGATTTTGATTTTAAATTATATGAATTAAGGATTGAGAGGCTTTTCTTTAATGATGATGAAAACAGAATTGAATCAAGGAGCTATTTTTTAATCTTATCGTCTGATAAATTGCAAAAATGCGTAGACCATACAATTTCCGCTGGAATTGATAACTATAAAAGAATGGGGCTACCGGAGTTTTCGGAGGAATTTGAAGAAACATATAGAAAAGAACGCGAAATATTTCAAAGTACAATACAAATGATTCTGTTTATATTATCACAGAATGTAGATATTGTCGAGAATGAAGAAAACAAGAAAGCAAGAAAAAAATATACTCGTTCTGGTGCAAAGGAGATTCCCAAGGTATTGGATGCAGGATACCGTGTGGGAGCTGAAATAAGGAACGTTAGGGAAATCAATGTATACAAGAACAAGACAGAAGCAAATGAACAAAACCTTGATACACTACCCTCTGCCGCAGGAAGTAAAAAGACTCCACATGTACGCCGCGCACACTGGCATCATTTCTGGATAGGGAGTGAAAAGGCAGGAAACAGAAAACTTGTGATCAGATGGTTGCCACCTATAGCGATAGGAAGCAGAGTCCAAGATCTTTCACCAGTTGTACATGATGTTAGAGCATAGCTAAAAAGTAGGGATAGAATCAAATCTATCCCTATTATTTTACAGTAAAATAATGTCAAAATCTATCGGCTTTTCTTACGGCGCTTCTTCTGCTTCTGCTGTTTGTATTCGGTTCTTATGACTGTGATATTTCCAACAGTTTCCTCAGTTCTGATTCGCTTCAAACTGCCAACATAGGTTATTATGCTGATTTCGCGCTTCTTTCCACTTCTACTACCCATATCATCCCCTCAACTTTCTCGTAAGCTGCTGTCCAAACGATTCTCGATACGTGATTTTTACGTCTGTGTCCACATCAATTGGACGGCCAACGACTAAAATTTCTGCAGGATGGAGTCGGGAACACATTTCTTTGAAGCCCTGCCGATAACACTCCTTGCCTTGATCGGTAAAGCAGCCGTTTGTGCTGACTGCCAGCGTACTCTCTTCTGGCAACCCTTCAAAGCAAAAATCAAACGTCTCTGTGCTTCCCCAGCCTACAGTTGGAATGATGTTACAGCCGTTCATAAATAGCCACCATGCCAGGGCGCGGCTTCTGTACACTTGATGCAGCTGCATGACCTTTGGCATAGAGTCATAAAATGAGAAGTCAGGAGCACAGATGTATTTAAAATTTTCAAGTGTTGGAAGATACTTTTGCGGCTGATTCCATAATGGCTCGAACCGTGTATCGTCAATAAAAAAGTGGCAAAGCGCCTTCTTCGGATTTTTTTCTTTTACCGCCTCACAAAATGATACTGCATTAAGCCCACTCAGAGTAGCATGTACTGGGAGCAGTTTTGGAAAGCCCAGTGGAGTAAGCTCGGATTGATAAAGATATCGCTCACGGAGAACGTCTTTTTGCGTGTGAATCTTTGTGTACATCTGCCTTCCTTTCTGGCACATTGCCTAAAGTCTTTATTTTATGCACAGTTCCTAATTGAATTGCTTCCTAAAAGCTGATATATAAGTTCATCTGCAACAGTTACTATACTCCTGCCAAAAAGGCTTATAAAGTCTGCGACAATTTCCTCCGTTTCAATTGGGATAGAGTATCCGTATTCCATTGCGTGAACATGTGTTAATTCGTGGCACAGCACTTTATCAATCATCTGGCTTGACAGATCATTACACATAAAGACGGTCTTTAAATTGTTGTCGGTTACACCGAGAGTATATGTTCCGTCACTGCGCTGTAACTGCGGATCGCCAGGATTGACAAAGCAAACTTGCCAAGTGTTGTTATTTATTGTAAAAAACATTTAATACCCCCATTATAGCACATTTATAGCAAGTGCGCAATTGAAATAAAACCGGGAGCATTTGCTCCCGGCTGTACCATTGATTATATACGCTGCACCCAGTTTGTCATTTTGGTTTTCATCATAGTTTTTTCGGAAGCTGAAAGCCCTGGCATGATCTCTTTAAGATCTTCGTCAATGACGGCCAGCAAGGACTCAAGCCCTCGCATGTTTGCGTCATTATCTTCTTTGGTGTTAGCTTTGTGCATGTCCTTAGTCTCACTGTATGACCTTCTAGCACGGTCATATCGGCTTTCTGACTTCATTCCCATATCTTCTACGTTTCTACCATCTGACGGCATTTGGGGGGCTCTACGTGGGTCAGAGTAGTACATGCGCCCAAAGCGGAGTCTATCAAGATCACGCATACGCTCTTCTTCTGGCATATCAGCCCATTCGTAATACATCTCTGGGGTCATGTGCCAATAAGGTGGCTCATCATAACCGCGTCTGCCTGTGGTTCTTGTGCCTCTACCCTTTGGGGCAAATCTGCCGTTAGCGTATCTGTAACGGTCGTAATAGCGACGTGATGGGTAATCACCGTACTGCTCAATCATTTCCATGATTTCATCATCGTTTTGCAGCTTATCCATTGCTTCAACGATGCGATAGTCTTTATCAAAGCAAGCAATATTCTTAACGATTTCAGTCCAATCTTTTAAATCATCAAGATTCTGGCCTTCGAAATTGTCAATTCCGATAGCTTTAGCTTTTTCCTTGACGCACTCTAAAATTTCTTTAGCCCATTTATGCATAGTCTACCTCCAATCAAGCAACCCTATTTACTATAAGGTTTGCGTTAGCAACTTCAATAGCGGCGCCACTTGTATTCTCAACTGCAATATTTACGCAGCAGCCACGCGGAACATTGATGAAAATGCCCGAAGATACATTATTGAATTGAGACACTGCAGCTGGTGTTGAAATCATTTCGGAAGCAAACACTGGCTCACCACTGATAGCAATTGCTAATGATATAGGAGCCACAGTTCCCCCAGCCGGAAGAGCTATATTCGCAGAAAAGTCTACAAAAAAACGTGCCTGACACTGATTCGTAAGACCTCTAAGAGTAATGATTCCACTGCCTTCACGGTGCTGTATGCAGTTTGAACCCTTAACAGATGTACTTGTAAAAGTTACATTTCCATTTGCCGCAACTTCCTGCGTTGCGACTGCAACATATTCTGCCATTCGATACCTCCTTAAAATAAGGGACAGGCTCTATTTTGAGTCTGCCCCCTTTACTGATAGTAATACTGCGCTAGTTAGCAGACATAACCGTTTTGGTTAAGATACTGATATTTAATTTTGTCAGCAGTTGCAACCACTATTGCATCCGCATCCGTAAGCATAGCCATAGAGATTAGATGCCGGGAAAGACGGTACTGGAGTAGGTCTTACAGCGTCAATAATCTGATTGGTCTGCGCAGCCATTGCTGTGGTGAGCAGTGCACTCTGGCGATCCTGTGAAGCAGCTCTGCGAAGATCATTGTTCTCAGCCTGCAAGGTAGCAATCTTGTCCTGGCAAAGGTAGTCAAGGATGCTTCTCACACCTGCATTCTGGTTGTCAATAATATCTCTGGTGTTGTTGTTCATAGTGTTCTGCAATGCACAAGTGTTAGTTGCCATATTGTAATTTACACCCTGAATAGCTTCGCGTGTCTCGCAGCAGCAGTTAGCTAACTGTGCCTGCAGAGCATTTGTATTTTGCATATTAGCTACGGTATCAGCGTTGATAGCCTGCTGAATGCCATATCCAGTCTGCATGATGTTTGTGTTGATCCCATTGAATCCGGTTAACATGCTATTGTTAACTGCGTAAAATCCATCACAAATACCATTGTTGATTCCGTCTAACTTTCCAACAATCGCTTGGTGATCAAAACCACGCTGAATTGCGCTATCTGTGTAGGCTGCCGCGGTAGAACCCATGCCGCCACCGTTGTTGCCCCAGCCACCGAAGCCATTACCCCAGCCGAAAATGGCAAAAATCAAAATGATCCAGATCCATCCCCAACCGTCGTTGCCCCAGCCACCGCTGTTGTTACCGTTACCATCAATGCTAGCCACTAATGGTACACTACAGTTTCCTGAGTTAAACATACTATTTACCTCCGTAATATTTTTTATATACATAATCTTGCGCAAGAATTAGTATCACGTTTTTATTGCATTCCAAATTGATTTTTTATCTGGCGAACTGCATCATCAACATTTATCCCTTTTTCTTTGCAAAGGTTGCGAGCTAATTGTTCTACACCCTTTGTATCACCTTTATTTGCCATATCCATAGCATTTTTTAAAATAGGATTGCTCATAGCTTGGCTGTTTCCAGCCATCTGCTGCAAAAACTGCTGCGGATTCCTCATGGCTTGAAATAGCTGAAATGGATTATTCATTCTCATTTGCCTCCTTCTTTAAGCCTCCGGACCTTTTAGGCGCTATTTTAGGCATCAGTTCATCAAACTTCTTTTCAAGGCTATCAAATCTTGCCATAAATGCCTCTGTAGCCTCGTCAGATAGCCCCATTTTTATTTTGGACATGTCGGCTGAACTATTCGCCGCATTTGGCTGTGAAGCTGTGTACGGCTTATATACAATCGTTCTAATGGTTCCATCTGCATTCCACGATTTTGTATAGATCTCTGACATGTCTTGCTTTGGGAAAACGGCAACTGAACCGTCCATAGGTACATCGTTCGCAGTAATTTGTTCGACAGCTTGCACGACCTTTCCGTTCAATCCAGTCTGCTGCTGTGGCTGAATGCTTTGCTGTTGATTAAAAAGCGGCTGGTTTTGCTGCAGATCATAACGCGGCTGCTGATATTGATACGGGTAATAACTATTATATTGGCCATACATTGTCTGTTGGTTGTACGGTTGATACATCTGATTTGGTATCGGCATCGTCGATTATCACTCCTTCCTCGTCAAGGACCTCTCCAATAGCCTGAATCATTGCTGATTGATACTGCATTGGAATCATACATACATCTGGTCTTTCAAATATTTTAGTTAAAAATGATTCAGGAAACATCATTCACACCTTCCTTCCTCTTATTCTGACTGTATTGTGCCATAAAAATAAGATGTAAAAACGACAGAGATACGACATATTAACGACAAAAAGAGCTGCCAGATAAACCGACAACTCTTTTAAAGAATATTTTACTGTAAATAAATGTCAAATATTGTTAAATAAAGTTAAATAATGTAAAGAAATGTAAAATACACTATTACAGCATCTGCAATTCCTCTCCTGTGTCCTTTGATGTAAGCTTGATAGAAACGTCATATCCTAATGCTTCAGATATCTGACGTATATCACTTTCTCTAAAATTATTTAACCTAAGTTTTTTGGACACGTTAGATTGAGAACACCCTAACAGTTTTGCAAGCTGAACTCCGTCCATCTCTTTCTTAAACATTATTGTTTTTACAATGTTCGAAAATGTGTTTTTGCTTTCCATTTACTCACCTTCCTCCTTCGGCTTAAGATCTGCCTTGTAAGAGCTTAAATGTTCTTCTATAGTTTCAAGACTATTGGATTCCTCTGGAATCAATCGGTTGAGATAATATAAAAAAGAATTATAAGCCTTTGCTGTGCAATAATACTTTTCCTTGCCATTCACCGTAACTATTCGACCTCTAAATGATGTCGGGGATGCATTATCAATTAAAGATTTGGAAAAGTCCAGTGCAGACTGTTTGACCATTCTTAGAAAATACTCAAATGCGGTGGCGCTTGATGAAAGAAATCTGGACCAAATCAAATCTAGGTTACTAGAAAACTCATATTTTTTAAGTTCAGTCGGATTCTGCTTGCCACTAGCCATCTGAATATTGTAGGATAATACACCAATTTCATTTGTAATATAGTGGCACAGTTCAATGCCAACAGATATGTAATCTGCAAAGTTAGGATCGAGATTTGCTGTAAATCTTTTTGAACATTCATCGACAAACTTCATTGCCTTAGAGTCATACATCATTCCACAAGTTTGAAAGCCTGCGTTGCTAATTCCGATTAAGCGCAACCATGTAACAGTATCTTGATTGTTGTAAAGTATCTTGTCGAGTAGTTGCCACAATGGAACATCGTTAAATAAGCGAAGTGGTTTAGCACTGTTACTGTTTAAAATGTAAAGCGCCATGGTTTCAGCTGTAACACGTTCTTTATCAAAAAATTCCCCACCCAATGCATTAAATCCGGTTATAACCCCATTTTCACGCTTGAGAAATATCCTGCGCGATTGGTGCGTGAATAATTCCGCTGGGTTAGAAGGTGGATCAATCTTTTTGCGCTCATCGGATCGTGGCAAGCATTCCCATATTGGGCAAGGCTTAGGCCACAATTCTCCATTACCATTCTGTAAAGGAACTAGGTTCATCATAAGTGTTTCAAAAAGATTTCGACCGATTGCGCAAACAATAGTATTTTGCCCCAACCATCCAATACTGATTGAAGGCAAGCCTGCTTTACTCGGCTTTACAGAAACATCATCATACCCGTTGATAAAAAGGAGCCATCTAGCCGCTTCTGCATATGTTAGTTGCATTTTTGCTTCTCCACTTCTTGTCGCAAAAATTCGTACCTTGTTGTTGCTTTCAGAAATTTCTCCGTTTAACTTTGCAGCACCAAAAGCAGTTCCTTTTTTAGCTTCGTTTGCCTGATAGAATGGAGCATCAGGCTGAAAAAGCCAGAAACGTTCTCTGTATTCCTCTAAATATTTTAAAAATGCTTCCGGAAAATGTCCGAGACTCCAATAACTTTTCCAACGACTGATTGCTTCATCTCTGTTTGAAAGTGGAATTTCATCACCGTTTGAGCTGAATCTTGCAAATCCAGAATGGACAACTGCAAGAAGCAACCGTATCATTGCGACATTTTGAGTATCTGTTTCACCTGCCAAATCCATGTATTCATGACTGTGGGTGAAAACTTCTTTAAGTGAAACTTCTTTAATAGTATAATCTGGAAGCAATACACGCACCCAATTTTCATCAAGCAAATTAAATTCTTTTTTCATATATATCCTTCTTTCTGCAGTTCTTTACTTTATTTAACAGTTCTTTACTTTAAAATAATGTCAAATAAGGTTAAATACTGCTATTTACTAATATATATATTTCTTGCAATGCATAATCTATATTTATGCGGCTCAAATATCCGATTTTTGCATTCCAATCTTGGGCCTTTGCAATCATGGCGTAATACAGTTTGTGGCTCAAGTGGGCAGTTACAAAGAACACAAAGTCAGATTTTTTTAATGCAGCGTTGCGCACAGTGCTGACGTCTCCTGCGCTGATATATTGCCAATCTGGAAGATAAGTTTTAAGCTTCTTTATCAAGTTTGGATGCCCTCCAACAATTGTACCACTAATGTTTTTTTAATTGCTGAATTTGCTCTTTAGATAGCTTATTTGCAATTTCGGTTTCCGAATCAGATTCCAGTGAAAACATATGCTCTCGTAAAGCATAAAGCTCCCTACGTTCACCCTCTACCTTTTGCAGTTCGGATTTTAGTGCATCATTCTTCTGCTTGAGTAGATTTATCTGATCAGATAAGCGCTGAACCTGCTCAGTACAAGCTTTTTGTTCAGACATCCTGCGTTCCTGAGATTCAGATAATGCAGATTTGGCTTGAAGCAATTCATTTTTAATGCTCTCTACTTCAATATACACGTCTTCACGATTGTGTTGGAAGTAGTATTCTTTAGACTGCTTATATGCCTTACACATAGCTAATATATAGCTCGTATATTTTGCATAAGTCAGGAAATCCTCACGTATTCCTCCTCTTTTTCCGTGCGTATAAGCAATTGCTAGTGCTTCCAGATCTTCATGTGTGAACTGCAATTCAGAAAAAATAGAAACACTTGAAAGTGATTCTATATCAAACACTGTAGTGTATCCAAATTCCCCATCTTTTGGTGCTAACTGGATCTGCTTAAATAAATCTTTTGGAAGTTGACTAATGTATGATTTTGCTCTTTCCTGAAAAACACAGTCATATTTCTTTAAGCCTTTTTGTATTCTACGTTCTGGATTGTATCCGTAGTTTGCAATAAAGCAAAGTAATTCATCACATTCTTTATGTTCTTGTACCAACTCTTGCGGCCACATATTTAAAAAGTAATAGCCTGCAAATAAATGACCATTAAAATTATCGTCCGAAACATGATCTGACTTTGCAAGTTTTGCATAAATGGCTTCTCCGATTACACTATTAAAGCGAATCGGTTCGTCTTTTGGAAGCCTTTTAAAAATGTTGTATAGCTTTCTGTATCCCTTTTTGAAAAGAATATCCAAAGAAGTCTGTGCTTGTTCATCTTCTGTGTAGCTATATTCGACGATTCCAAGTGCTTTTTTATAAGCTTCTTCTGTTTGCAAAGACAGCTCTTCCGAAAATAAAGTATTGTAATATTCGCTCTGCTTTGCAGCATTATAATAAGCTACAGCATTCTTGCTATATTCGCTTTCTAAATCTAATCGTATATGGCGTGCAAACGCGATAGCGCAAGCGTAAAACGGTATCAAGTTTACTTGCTCCATAAAATACCTTCTTCCTTTAACAGTTCTTTACCTTATTAAACCTTTTTTAAATGTCAAATAATGTAAAGAATTATAGATCATGTGTCCGCATGTATTCCTCGATGGCAAAGCAAGCAAATCCTGCTAGGGTGCGGCCTGACTTACGAGCAGCTTCTGAAAAGGCTACCTTTTGCGATTCTGTGCATGATACACTGAACTGAATCTTGCGCTCAGCTGCAGGGACTTCTCTGCGTCCTACATATCCACCATTTGGACCAATCTTCGGAGTTGGATTATATCCGGGTGTATACGTTCTGTTTGGATCAACCGGAGCGGAGACAAAAACTGATTTTTTTTCCACCGGCTGGATGCTTGGAATTTCAGCTTCGCTAGTATCTGTAAAATCAATGCCAGCTGTCACATCAAAAGAAGTAGTAGTGGTGTTATCTTTCTTTCTCATTGCGTCACCTCTCAATTAGCTCTTTTGCAAATTGTACATAATCAATAGCAGCATTGCAGTTTGAGTCAAATCTCATGAGCGTTGTTCTAGTTGCCTGTGCCTTTTGTACGGCAATGCTTTCACGGATAGTTGTGCAGAAAACCTTTGTGTTGAGCTGCTTGGCAATCTCTTCCAAAGAAGCTTTAACTTCCTGGGCGAGGAGCTGACGACTCTTATATTTCACCAGCAAGAGTCCTGCAACCTCTAGGTTAGGATTATTTCTTTTCTTTACGCCCACGATGGTTCTATTCAGTTCTGACAGACCTTGAATGGCATAACGGTCTGCAGTGACAGGAATGATGACCTTGTCAGAAGCAATCAAACAGTTTTTGAGCAATTTGTTGTCAGCCGGAGCTGTATCAATAATAACGTAGTCATAACCAGTTAATTCAGAAAGAGCGTCTTTTAGTCTAAAATACTCATTCCCATCGCTTGGAAATCTTTGATCTGCTGTTTTCAGCTCTGGGTCCGATGCAACTATATCACCGATTTCTGTTCTTTGAATGGCTTCCGCAATTGGAAGCGGATCTTCAATATCTAAAATAACATCGTAGAGAGTTGCTGTATCTTTGGACACTGCTCTATAAGTGTCCGTACTGTTGCCCTGTGGATCAGCGTCAACAAGCAAGACCTTCTTACCTTGTGACATTAAAATCGAAGCAAGTGTAGTGGCTGTTGTGGTCTTTGCAATGCCACCTTTTTGATTTGCAATGCATATTACTTTCATTGTGAAACCTCCTTTGTGATTACATTATTCTACATTATTTTACAATTCTTAACCTAATTTAACATTTCTTTACAGTAAAATAATGTTTTTTCATTTCTCAGTTATAGGATACATCGTTAGAACTAAAAAGTCAATAGTTAGAACTAAAAAGTTATAAAAAATATCTTTAAGGTTATACGTGTGGCATTTCTTTACAGTAAAATAATGTTAAAAAATGTTGTAAAAATCCCCTAGCATCATAAATACCAGGGGACTATTTATAGTTGGTTGATTTTTGATTTTATATCGGCAATCCTGCGGTCAACCGTCCTAGTTGACACGGATAACCGGGTTGCTATTTCGCTGATAGATTTGCCTTTAGATAACATATCAAATGTTATCTCTTCGTCCTCCGTGAAATTACTTCTAAGTTTGTAATCATCAAGCTTAGACTGGGTAAGTTTGTGTAATTTCACGGATCACATCATGACTCCTTGATTGTTAGCTCTTTAGAATCAGTTCTTTTGAGAATAATAAGCTGCCTATCCATATCCGGTATCTTCCAATTATCAACAGATTCAGAGTCATCTACGATGATAGGAAGGGTAGTAGCGTATTTCTTCTGAAAAGCCTTGCAAACATCTGTCTCGATTAAGATTTTTGCACCGTGATTAAGGTTTCTAGCGTATGGTTCACCGTTTACGCAGAAATTACATGTTTCTTCCAGATCGCCATTCACAAGCTGTCTGAAAAATTTCACTTGACAGTACTCTAAATACTCGTTTACCTTGCTTTCTAAAAGCTCGTGCTTGCGAATGTTGAAGCGTTTGAGCAAGTCGAGTTGCGCCTGCGTATCTGCAATTAGCTGCTCATTCTTTCGGCGCTCGATGTTAAGCTCTGCAACTCTTGCGTCAATCTTGACATTGATTTCGGTTTTTGCAAGCTCTGCTTTTAAGCCAGATAGCTGATGCTGAAGATTATTTTCTTCTGCCTTGAGCTGTGCAAACGTTGCATTTGCAGTATTTGCTTCTAACTGGCTTTCAAGCTTTGCGATTTCTGCAGATCTGGTTTTTGCTGTCTCGTCTGGCTCTGCTGGAGGTAGAGTGGATATAGCTTTTTTCTGAGCAACTAAATCATCGACAACTCTTGACTTTTTATTGGATTCTTCACGAAGGGTAGAAAGCTCTGCATCTGCAGCATTGAACTTTTCGCGTAAAGCATCAATAGCTTCTTTACATTTCATTCCATCGTCTGTGATTTCCTGCAACTTTTCTTCCTTTGATTCTTCAAAATGCTTTCGCATTTCATCCTGCTGATCAGATGGGTATTCACGCTTGCAATACGGGCAAATCAGCAAATTTTCATCAAATTGCATATCTTTATTGCTTTTCCAGTCACTTGAAAGCTTCAAACGCTTAGTTTCAAGATCCCGAATCTCGGAGTCAATCTGGTGCAATTCATGCTCTTTGGCATTTAAACTACTGTTGGATAGGAAAAGTTCTTCCCTTGCTGCCATAATCTGAGCATCTAAATCGGCAATTCTTTTCCTGTTTTCGGCATTAGCGTCATCAGCGGCCTTTAATTGCTCCTGCTTCAACTTATAAATTTGTGCCTGAATTGCACGTTGCTCATCAAATGCCTTCTGCACATCGGTTTGCTTGCTCTGGTTATCTTTGATTTTGCTTTCAATATCTGTAATCTGGCTGTTTACCAAGGCTTCATTAATGACAATTTTCTGTTTTTCCACCTCATCAATACGGCTCGGAAACTCTTTGCGAATATCAAGTAGTCCTTTAGTTCCATTTCTTCCACGTCTGCCATTCAGCATAGTGTTGAATTTTGATTTTAATTCGTCGACACTGCCATCATCCAGCAACGGGAGAAGAGGGGAGAACTCCGGAAAACGTTCGCAAACCTCTGCATTGGAACACGTTCCAAAGGTGGATTCCAAGATTGATCTGCAGTCGGCGGCACTCTTTGATAAGAGCGTTTTAGCATTGATTAAGCTCGAAAGTGCGCTCACAGGAACCAATTCTTCTGTAATGAAATCTTCATAGTCACACTTCTTTTTAGGAATGTCATTGATATAATAGTCAATAACATTACCTGTGAAGTCACCCTTTTTGTTGTAGTTCTGACGAGAAACCTTCTTAAATGTCTTGTTGGAACCGTTAAGTTCTACGGTCATCTCGACTGTAACCTCAATATCGTTAATCTCGTTACCCGATTTATCGTGTGGCCTGATTCCAGTAATTTCTTCACCGTTCTCACCCCTGCAATTCAGTACCCAAAAAATAGCTCTCTTAACTGTGCTTTTTCCAGATTCATTGCATCCAGATACCTCTGTCTTATTGTATAAATCTGTGTCTACAGCTTTTCCATTGTAAAAGCTGCAAAAATTATCCAACTTCAAATGCTTAATTCTCATCGGTTTCCCTCTTTCTTTCGTCATCGGTTTCATTTGCGCTTGATGCAGCACACAAAGCAACTGCAAGCACACCAGTAATTCCGCCAAATAATAGCCCTGCTATTAAACCAATTAAAAAATCCATACTATTCATCCTTTCCGCTTACAGAATCTATCTCAAACGAGAATCCGGTTCTATCTTCGAGTTCTTTCATAAAACGTTCAATGTCTCCGTCGTATTCCTTTGAAAATTTGTCAACATAGTCCATTGTCTTCTGGATTCGTTTTGCAATTGCCTCAGCCTTCCAATTAGGACAAGTATCTGCCAGGGCAAGTCCAAATGATGTTAATATGATGCTGTATATGTTGTCCACAGCGTCTTTATTTGCTTTTTGGTAGTATTTGTCATAAAGCTTGCGATCAACGTCTCGTGCAATATTTTCTTTTAACAAAGCGATTCTTACACTTTCTTCCACGCCTGTGATTCGCTGTTCTACGGCTTTGTTTCCTTTTTTTGCTTCTCTTTCAGCCCGTCTCCTTTGTGCTCGTGTCATAAAGCCTCCTTCTAGGTAGTAGACTATTTTAATGTATTAAAGCTTATTATAATTTAAAATAGTCTATAAAACTGTGCTTTGCTTATATATTTAGTTCTGGCAAATACTCTGGTTGCTCGGATGCAATTGAAACCTTTCCCTGCAACTTCTGACATTCTTTTTGCTTCGCAATTTCTGCGGAGTATGATCTTAAAAAATTGCTGTGAATAACTGTCTCAAACTGAGTTGCTTGTCCCTTCGCCCATTCTTCCAGATTCCTTGCTGTTCCAACTGTTGACTGGATAATTGGTGGAAGCTTGGCAAACTCGTCATCAGCATGATATGTGCTGTTTCTTACAGCTATCCGAACCAAAGACCACGCTTCCAACGGCGTAGGCGTGTCTGCTTGACTCAAAGCGACTAACTTTTCGTTAATTTGACCGATTGACGGCGGAAAGCCTGTGTTTTCTGAAAGTATGTATGCTTTGAGTGCTGCACTAACCTGCTCGTAAGTATAGCCAGATAGCATATTTGCCCATGTAGTGGCAGTAAGCTCTATATCTGCAATTTTGTAGTTGGGATATGATACAGTCATTCCCGCCATTAACTTTTTAGCCTCGTTTTTAGTCATCCGTAATACTTCCCAAAATTGCATCAAGTTGTGAACGCTGCGGATTTTGTTTGCCCTTGAAGCTATAGCCAGCATCATGCAGTGGGAAAAGTCCTACCCAGCAGTTATCAACAGACTGGTTTAAAATCTTGATCATAAGCTCGATGTCTCCACCAGATAGATTCTCCAACTTGACTATTGCTCTTTTCAAAGCATTTGCGGTTAGGGGCTTTTTAATCTTTGCTCTCATGGAAACAAAATCGTTAAATGCCTCATTCAGGTATTCATTATCGAAGTATTTTTTTGAAGATACGTTCTTGTTTTTTACGTCCATTAGCTCATTTAAATCATCATACAAAGAGATGATTAGCGAAACTGCATCACCCTCGCCATTAGATGTTAGTAAGCTCACAGCGTTTTTTACTCTAGGCTCATAGCCCTTGCTTTTGATTTGAGTTATCAGCTCTTTTCTTGTCATTTTTACCACCTTCCTTTCTTTCTTTCTTCTGCCGTTTATTCATGGTTCTCCTCTGGTAAGTCAACAAAGCTGTTGACTTCCTGACCTTTTATGTAAAACATTTCCTCACCTCCTGCATCTAACCGTCAAATCGCGCTAGAAAGTCTATGAGCGCCCACACTTCTAAGCAGGTTGACAGCTTTTTCAAAATCTGGAGCGTATCCGCAATCTCTGAGAAGGACTGCGCAATCTGTAAACTGATTATTGATCATCATGCATGTTTCACGATATGCACTCTTCTTTACTTCGCTCTCTGGGTCGTTTATGTATTCTCCAAGCAGGTGCACACCCTTTGCTGAAAGTTCGTCAAGCTTATCAAGCTCGGTTTTCAGCCTGTTTTCTGTCTCTTTGCTCATTTCCCCTCCATACACTAGAATTATTTAAAATGGTTCTTGTTTTTTTATCGTTTACAATCTCTCGTTTTAGAGTCTCAATATACTTCAACTGGTTTTTATTGCACTCATTGACAACCTCATAGTTGCTTTCTAAGGCTCTGATAAGGTGAATTAGTTCTTCTTTTCTCATACCTTTTAGAGTACTGTCTGACAGCGGCTTATGAGCGACTGCAAAGCCACCGCATTCTGAAATATTCAGCATAATTTTTTATATTCTCCTCACTGTCATGCCGTTAGGTCAGCAATTTTTTTAAAGTCCCAGTGTTTTCTTTAACTGGTCACGGTAATTTACAATCATGCTTTTTTGCTGTGTAGGTGTCTATGTTGATTAAGTCAGCAATTAGTTTCGCAACTTCGCTACACTGCTTGTATTCCTCGTTGTAAGCTTCGCCCCATGCCTTATCTAAATCTGTGTTTTCAACATCTGCCTCAACTGCTTTCTCGGCTTCTAGTGTCTTGGCTTCAAGCTCTTCAAGCTTCTTGAGCTTTTCTCGAATTTCCTACACCTCTGTAACTTCTTCTGGCTGTTTAATTGTGAATGCTTTTTGCATGATTAAAGCCTCACTTTTTCTCTCTTTTCGCAGCATCAAAAGGTTGAGATTTTGTTCTTACCATCCAGATAGCATCAAACATTAAATCAAGGATTTCTTCAACACGTTCTTTGCTGCACTTTGATTCACTTAATAGTGTTGTAAATCCCAACTGGTCCACTAGGTACACGTTGCGCACACCAGATTTCACTTGTCTTTTTACAAGCTTCTTTTCATGGTCTGGAACTTTCTTCATCTTGTATGCTGTATGATCAGCTTTCCCTTCAAGCAACTTAACGAGATCGGTTGCAAAAAACCAAGGCTCTCCATTGATTGTCTCCAATCTGAGCGAATCGGTACCGCATGAGTAGGTGATATAATTGCTGTACTTCATTTTCGTTTCCTTTCTATTCTGTGCTTAGTTGATAGTTACTAGGTCTGCGCAAACCCAATTTCCCTCTGCAGGGGTCGAACCTGCAAGCCGTTAGGCTACCGTGAGGGATAGTGTTTTATCTTACTTTACAACTTGAAGTTGCAATCAATCTTAGGGCTTCAATGAGGTGCTTCTGTGTATCAAAATAAGTCGAATAAATTGTAATGTCGCAGTGGTGAAGCCCGTCCCTATAAAAGTAAAAAGCTGTCATTTTTTCATCATAAATAATTGCAACCTTGATTGTTGAATCTCTGAATTTCGAATGAATTTCATAAGCGTCATAAGGGGGAAGACCTTTTTCTATTACTGTAGTTATTCCTGCCTTTGAAAAAGATTTTTGAATCTTCCTAATAAATTTTTCAAGGTTTTTAATCTTCATATCACCTTTTCCTTTTCTTATTCATTATTTTGAGTCTCAAATGCTAGATAGCACATAATTCCGCAATCCTGCATTATTTCATCACTCATTCTTCCTCTGTTCGGGTCCAGTTCGTCAAGGAATACACCATTGATACAACTGTGTCCAATGTCTCGTTCAAGCTTCGCACGTGCTGCGAACACCTCTGGGAAGTCTTCTCTAATCTTATTCCAATAGCCCATGCCACCTTTTACACAGCCAATACAGTTGTTATTATTGTAGCCCATATCGTACATTACAGGGCGCTTTATACCCAAGCGATCAGCAAAAGCATGGCAATCTTGCTTCGACAATCCTCCTTCGATTAGTGGAAAACTATGATCAAATTCTGGAAAATTTGCCACTATGCTCTCTGCTCTATGTGTTTCACTTGCATCCATGCCCCACACATAAGTCAAATGATATTGCAAATGTTCGTTTTCCCACTTCTTTCTAACCGCTTTCTTCAACATTCCTGTACATGGCGCTCCATGAGGAGAACTGATGAATCTGTATTTTCTGACCACATCTTCCACGCAGTTAAACTCGGAAGATTTTAAAATTGTTACTTTCTTTCCAATGATTTTTTCTACATCGTGTATAAATCTCAGACTGTCTGGGTGCTGATCAGCGATATCTATATATATCCATTCGTCAACATCCTTTTCCAAATATCCAGCAACAAAACTAGAGATTCCTGCTGATAACCAGCACACTTTGTATTTTTGCATAACACCACGCTACAAATGCATGTATCGTGGATCATAATTCGTTTGCTATCAATTGCGTGTGCAGCGTTTCCACTGCACACCTTTTCAGCCACGGTGTTTAAATTTTCTGATACGCCACCACAGATCACTGCGCATCAACCCGGTTTACCGGGCATTCGTTATTCCTTTCTTCTTATATCTGTAATCAGTACATCATCTGTGTATATTAAGATACCATCTGTGTCTATCGGGACGCCATTTACGTCTGTCGGCTCAACAAATACTGCGCCATCTGCAACAACAACTTTATTTTTGCAACAGGGGCACATTACGCATTTATTGTAGTAACTTTTGTGTTCACAGGAGACTAGTTTGTTAAAAAACACATCAGCTTCTCCGTAACTTAGATTTGCATTACATTCAGGGCAAGTTATTACGTTTTCTGCTTCAATAATCCTGACCATCTGTCTCCTTTCTCAAGCGCTTTTTCTGGCGGTCAACCTTTGATTCTATTATTCTTTCAACAAAATCTCTGTCACCAAAAATCATAATGATTTGGGTTAACATTATAATAACATCAGCTGTTTCCTCAAGAATATCTGCTCTGGCTTTTGCCAGGTCTGTGTCAGGCGTTGGATTTACATTTCCACCCTCCAGCTGAATTGTCTTGCGGCGATGTTTAAGCAGTGCTTTTATCAGCTCACTCATTTCTTCGATTGCCTGGTCAATTTGTTTATCTGCTCCGTAAGTATCAATGCATTCCTGTAGTACTTCTGGATATGCAGTTGTTGGCAATCCTGTTGTTTCGTATATTTTTAAGCGTTCTCGGCTTTCTGCCATTCCAACAAGTGCCATATAAAAAGCAGCGATAAAACTATCAATATCTTCCTCTGGCTTAAATTGCAAATCGTCATACATTTTGTCACTAAATGCTTCATCGTTCATCGTTGATGCCTCAGAATCGCCGTATGCTTTGTTAAGATTCCGTGCAAGCTCCATAAGTGGAATTTCGCGTTCAAAATCCCTGTACCATACATCACCATCTTTTATAAATACGCAATTGTGCATCAATGCTATGAAGTTTGGCGGATTATCAAAAATTGTTTTAACCATATTTTTACACCTCTCTAGCCTTAATTAGCTTTCCTGCCAAGTCGTAATCGTATCCAGAATTTTCTTCTTTTTTATTCATGTAGTCGCAGAACTCCTGGCATTCTTCTTTTGTTGTGAAGAATGTATGCCACAAGTTTTCTTCTAATTCTTTGAAATCTTTGTTGTGATCCACTATTGCATATGCACTACGACCAACTGTGTCGAAATACCCATCTGCAACTTCTTTGTACCAGCCCGTAATCTTTCCACTAGTATCACTAAGCATATATAGCAGATTTTCTTTCGGCTGATATGTTTTCTTGCGTTCTCCGCATTTGCAATCATCGTATACCACGTTTCCAGATGGTAATGTCACTTTGATTTTTCTGTACTTATCGCACTTGTCGCATTTCTTTTTGTACTGGTAGCTCCAATTTGCTGACCACATAACAGTCTTAAATTGTTCCATTAACGCTTTCAGCCTAGCTCGTGCAGCTTTGGTTCCAGCCTTTTTCATTGCACTTTTGTACTCTGCTTTCTTTCTCTCATAATCTTCCTTTATGGATTCAAAATTCTCCTTGATGCCCTGCAATTTTTTATTTTCCTCACGCAGTTTTTCAAGTTCATCCTTGATCTCCTTTTTCACATGTTCCCGAAGTTTGCTTTTAAGTTCTTCGATTTTCTCGTCAAACTCGCTCGGCTCGAAATAATCTTCATCATCCATGTAATACATATTATCATTCCTTTCGTTTTTGCAAAGCAGCAGTTGATTCAACAACTTCAAATTTGATTGGTAAAAAAGCTGTAAATCTCGATTTCATCCAAGGTTTTTCTTCGGAAGAAAACTTGTCACTATATTTTGAGCAGCATACAATGTTTCCGATGGTATACTTGAAATGGTGTGAATCAAAATAATCCTCATTTTCTGGAGCTTCTTTTAGTACTTTTGTATTGTATGTTTTACAGTTGAGTACACTTAGAAGCACATCACTTGCTACATCGTACATAAATAACAATGTACCGTCGTTAATGTTGCTACTCATTGTATAGTAGTTAAAATCAGCATCATCGTCATAGTACACTTCACTAATGAGGTTTCCGCTTTTTGTCTTTAATTCATAGATTTTATTGCCACTATCTTTTTTAATTATTTCATATATATCCATCTCATACATTGAATCAAATTTGCAATCAGGTAGTCTCTGCTTGATGTATTCAATTGATTTTCCCATTCTCAATGTCCTCCCAATCAATCTTCTGTCCGCAGTCTGAGCAATATGGTGATTTCTTTGCAATACTTATGCCGCTCCATACTGTCTTTCCGCAGCACGGGCATTCCCACACCTCGCACTCGCTTTCTCTCCATGTGTGCGGTTGATCACCTCTGTTTTCATGGACAATAGACTTATGAACCGCTTTAACTGGTGGCTGTGGAATATGCTTCTTCAAACACTCTACTGCTGCTTCGTAAGCAGTTTTTTCTCTTCCAATCCGCAAACTTGTCTGCATATCACAGTTACAAACTCGGTGCTTCATGCATTCCGATTCGTGGTTAAAATAATCAATAGACTCCTTGACGTGTTCGTTGTACTTATTCATCTTTTAAATATTTTCTCCTTTCTTCTTGATCTGGAATGTCAGCAAAACGATATGTAGAAAAAGTATTTGCATCCATTGCTGTCCAACTACTTCTACCCAAACTAAAAACAGTTACAAGATTGCCTTGTGCTGCGGCAAAGTGAGCTTTGATCCAGTGACCATTCATAGAATCTCTTACTAAAATTTTAGTATCTACAGGAACCTTATTCCAATCAATCTTTCCTGGCTCACAAGGACTTTCAGCCCAATGCGTAAAGGCTTCGTCACAAGAATATTTTGTATGAGCGAATTTACAATGCCTGCACTCTTTGTGGCACTCAACTATTTGCTCATTTATCAGAGCCGGATGTATTCCTGTTTTGAATAGAATTTCCATTATTTCTTCTGAATACTTTTCTCTATTTGTCATGCTATCTCCTTATGCGAATTTGAGCTGTTTTGCAATTGCTTCTATTACATTCACAGTGACACCATTTCCTGCTTGCTTATATAACTGACTGTCAGAATTGACAAATGCTGCCTTTTCGAAATATTCATCTGTCCATCCTTGCAGCCTAAAACATTCTTTTGGTGTCAGTTTTCTAATTGCTATGTAGCACTGATATTTTTTGTACCAGACAGCATATATGGTTAATTCATCAGAAATTTTTACAAACATGCCTGGTCTGGTATCAGAAAAAGATTTGAAACACATTCCCTGCTTACTGCGTAGTTTTGGAACTTTACTACGTGGTGCGATTATTTTTAGTTTCATTTGCATGGCCATTAACTTTAAGGTCTTTATAACAGCATTGCCACGTTGATTTTTGCCAAAAAATTTTCTTGAGTCATTAGCGTTAAGACAGTGTGCAATGTTGATTTGGTTCTCTATAACATTGCGTGTCATGCTTACCGGAATGTTTTGAAGCTTTAGGGCAACGCCACTATCGTGCGTAGATGCTTTTAAGCACCTAAAGCAGCCTTCATATACTCCGCGATAGAACTCTGGTGAAACTCCAGTATAAACTCCACCAATAGGGCTTATACTCGTGGCAATTCCATGCCTATCTTGTGAAGTTAAAGTAAACATTGGTTCGCCATTCTCTTTGAAGCGTCTTCCGTTCTGGCGCTTTTCTGCGCGATCTGGAGTGAGAACTGGAATTACAACACCACTTGTCTCGGCTTTGTGGTTTGAAACACCTTTATTGTATCTGGCTTGCAAACATCTTGCTTTTTCTGTTAATTCTACCCCCTGATAACTCAAATCTACAAAGCACGGCAAAGCAACATGGTGTCCTCTTCCGCCTTCCTGTCCTGTATCTAATGCCTCGGTAATTCCTTTTTGATCAAACACTTGTGTGTTTCTTCTGAATCCGTCTCGATGGCCAATTATTGAAATACTATTTTCTCTGTCTGTTCCCTTGATAGGAAATATTTCTGTGGCACTTCGTTCTCTAAGATGTCCGATAATGAAGCACCTTTCTCTGTTTTGTGGAACTCCGAAGTCCTTAGAGTTGAGCACTTGCCATTCTGCATCATACCCCCCCTGCTCCATTTCAATGAGCAATCTGGCGAAATCCCATCCTCCATTAACGCTAAGCAAATTCTTAACGTTCTCAATGAAAAGGTAAGTGGGTCTATTTTCTTCTTCGAGTTGTCCGATAAGGTACATAACTCTGAAAAACAAGCTTGAACGGTTTCCTTGAAATCCAAGCTGTTTTCCTGCAACGGAGATGTCTTGACAATTGTGGACAATTGCTCCGTTTGCAATATAAGATTCATCTTCTTCAACGCTAAGGTTATATACTGTTTCGTATTGATCAGATTCTGTTGGCTGATACAATTTTCTGCAAACATATCTTCCACGATAATATCCTTTAACCGATTTGTTAGAGATTCTAAAAGCGTAGGTGTCTCTTTGTTTACATTCCCTTCCTTCAATAGTGCACTTTGAATCTCTTTTAGTATAATAGACAGCTGGCACAGGTTTTCCCAATCGCTGTGCAATAATGCACATACCAAGAATGACTGCTGCACTGGTTGATGTTGCTTCTTCTTTGTCGTTTCTGCCATCTCCTGACATGTATCCGTTATAAAAGTATTCGGCCTTTTCTCGTGGCAAACACAGTGCTTCTCTTGGTATTCGTTTTCCATATGCATATTCCCCGAATATACCAAGGTATTCGTATAGTTGGTTATTGCACACATGATACTTCCCACAAGTCCTTTCTTCAGTGTAAGTTCCATGTAAGTTTGCTTCTGACAGTCGGTGTTCAAATTCTTCTCGTTTTTTATCACTGACCGCAAACACAATCCTTCCCTCTCGTGGTCTATCTTGTCTGCGAACTCTCCACCCATCAGCAATATAGCGTCCGATAATCCACCAGATCTCTTTGCTGTATTTGTTTGGTTCTTCATCAGGCAACACCATTGTGGAGTAATAGCTATCATTGAGTTCCTTGACTGGTTTGAACTCAATTGGTTCGGATACGCGAGTGACATAATACGGGTGTTCTGCTGTTGTGCCGGTTGGTAAGATGCCAAATCCGTTGATATCCCAGATTCTTGCGTTGTCTCTCTGCATAACTGAGGTAACTGTTTTCCATCTTCCTTTGTGAGTAAGCACTCTATCTCCGACAGATACGTTTTCAATTGGTATATATCCTTTTTCTGTAAGAATATAAGTTCCTCGAACGAAGCAAGGGAATCCGAAGCACCAGCAGTCCGCTTTTGGAATGTCTCCGGCATACACTCTTCTAATGTCATTTGCATACCATTCTCCATTTCTGTATTCCTCCTTCAATATTTCTTTTTGCCGTTGTTTCAGTGGCATTTTGTCCAGGAACTCTCTCTGCTCTTTGGTGAGTAAATGCATGGATGTGTAACTTGCAGTCGCAAACTTGTCGAACTCGCAGAATCCAACGCATTCATGTCCTGCCAATTCCATTCCTCTGCGGAATCCTCCAATTCCTGCAAAAAAATCAATAAATTTCATTTTTACCTCATAATGTTATAAAAGAATCAAAACCCACAAAAGTATCAGTGAGATAATCCACAATGCTCCAAATAATGTTCTAGTCCTTTTGGGGCCTATGTAGTAAGAAAGCATAGCTAAAAGCAGGGTAACACATAAAACACTCTTAATTATCTGCATAATATTCAACTCCTCTCATTCTTTACGTTTTACAAAGGATTTGCATTCTGTATTCAGCAAGCATCCGTAACCACGACCTATGGTATAGCTCGGTATCTCGTATCCATTCTCACAAATACGACAATATTCGCCACATTTATACTTGCTATTTACAGCTTTTTCTGCTTTAAGCTGATCCAGTTTATCTTCAAGATTTACCTTTGCATTTTTAAGTTCTGCGTTCTCCCTGATTAGGCTATCGTATTTATTTTGGCTCATTATTTTGAACATTCGTGCCACCTCACCCCATAATATTTAAAACTATGATTGCTATGTTGCACAGCAGTATAACGATAAGTGCTAAAATATTCACGATTTTAGCAGTTTTTCCATACTTTAACGGAGATTTGTATGCAGCTCTAGCCATTATGATTTGAACTGCAAGAAATACAAACTCAATGCATAAGATAATGTGCTTAATACTCATTTATTGCTCCCTTCTGATACCTTATTATCATTTTCTTGTGCATCCTTGAAGAATGACTCGATATCAAACCACTTATCATTGATTATATTTCCGATAATTTTTAACCTTCTATCTCTAGCTGCTGCGGCTCTTATATATCTTCCCTTTAAATCGCTCAGCTTTGTAACTCCGACTGTATCCATTATTCTGGCAATAGATTCCATTCCCGGACCATAGCCACTAAATTCTTTTGCTCCCAGATAACCGTGTCCGAGACTATATCCGCCAAAAACGCATGCCCAACCTGCACCTTCAACAGCGACATCAAGCGATATACAACCGCAATTTTCCATTGTCAGCTCCGCACCTTTGATTTGCGCGTTTCGGATATTGTAGCCTTCTTCAATAAGCTTATCTTCTGTCCAGATTTTCATGTGTTCTCTCCTTCCAGTTTTTGTCCGCACCAAGGGCAGTACGGATATATTTTTGCTGATGCCGTAAATATCTCTGCCCTCTGGCAGTTCGGGCATACCAACTTTTTATTTCCACAATCATCTACTTTTGATAATAGTTTCATTGGGATTTCTTTCTTATCTTCAATTTTGAAGCATTTCAGTTTTCTGCTAACAATATTGTGATTAAATTCAACTGCTGATTCTTCGTATTTACATACTCCGTACAAAAATGGGATTCCAGCCCATTTTCCGTATTTATCGCACGTTATTATTCCATATGCATTTTCCTTTGGACACCAGACTGGCTGACCGACCATTTGCCGCAGCTCATTTAACGTAAGTGCCTTCATTTCCTCACTTCCTGCATCACTTAGATACTTATTTCAAGGAAGTTAGCTGCTACAGCAGCCAACCCCACAGCACTTCTTACAATTAAATCATGCTTTCATCCTAAGCCATTCAGCTTCTTGATTTTGTTGATACAATCATAATATCCAGCAACATAACCATGGCTGAAATCATCTTTACTTTCATCACGATTGCAGCCCTCTTCTGGCAGCTTGATTGAATCTACCCAATCCAGAATAAATCAGACGTTTGACTCTATTTCGCGCCTCTGGCATACCTTTTAACTGTTCATTGATCTTTCTAAGCAAAACCTGTTCGTTAATCATTACTTCTCCTTTAAAAATTAAAATGAATATATAAAGTTGGCGAATCATCGTTATGTCTATAAAAGCGAAAGTTTTCTATGTCTAACCTTTCATTTAGGCTTACATTAGCAGTCGCCAGTCTAGTTCCTTCATCTGTATCAACTACTGCTGGCCATCCAAAACTTTTCTGTAATTCAAAATCTACTTCTGCATCACTCGGAAATTCTGTAAGTCTCTGAATCAATTCATATACTGTCATTCTGTTTTCTCCTTAACATTTACAAATTGATATTCTATTTTCACTTTTTCTGGATTAAATACACAAGCAGGGAGAACCCCACTACCAAGGCCCACAGTGTCGTTGCTCAGCCTGCCGTCCCCACGCACGCGGCGACTGAAGTTACCGCCCCCGGCGTCTGAGACACACAAAGGAGTGCAAGTCCACATCCATTCAAGAAGCAGTGGAACGTTCTTGCGGTACTTTCTGTATTCGTCACAACTCAGGATGAATACTTTGTCCTTGACTGTGCCGTAACGATCGTCCCCGTTGTCGGCTATCAAGTCAACCTCATGAGGAATGAGATTATCCTTGCCTAACACAGGAAGCAGTTCGCTAAGCAGCTTTCTACGTAAACTCGATTCTGCATAGTTGTTGCAGCAGCCATCATCAAAACAATACTCTTCCTCGTTCCAAGCACATGCCATAATTGCCAGAACTCCGCCCTCTACGTTATTGTCCAACACAATCCATTCAAATCCTTTAAAGTTAAAATGACTTCCATCTGGAAGTGTTCTAATATCATTTTCTCTCATTTGCCATTTCCTTTCCTGGTTCCTCATAGTTCTTGACACTGATAAGCTCCATAAACCTATCTCTCTGACGCTCTGAAACTTTGTTGCCCTGTTTTTCGGGCTTGACGGCAATTGTAAGGTGTTTCTCAGCAATAGATGATAATTCCTTAGCTAGAGATTTCTTACCTTGCTGTATGCCCTCTAAGTAGCTTCTAGGTTGCTTTCTGTCTCCTATAGTTCCGCTTGAACGGTTTTCACCTTGTCCACCCAGGCTGACATTTCGAAGTTGATAGCCATTTTCCGCATAAAATCTGATGTAATACTTTTCCTGTTCATCAAGCTGATCAAGAGGAACATTCATGTGTTCAACCTTCCATCCATAAGGATTGCCCTCTGAATACAGTTTGTGCTTTTTTAGGCTCAGGTCTATGTGCTGTTTATAGCCAGCCATATGACTCGCCAATCTGCTAAGTATGTGCATGGCTTGCCCAATATACGCAAACCGGAAGCCGTTCTCATCCTTTCTGGTCAAAATGTAGATTCCGCTTTCATCGTTCAGCTGGGGATTGATTTTCAACAGCCGCTTCTTGTTCTCCTGCTCTATGGCTTTTGCCTTTGCAATGTTCTTGTATTCATTCATCAACAACCTCTATTTTCTTGATATGATTATTTTCCACACTCTCTCCTCCTTTCACACTTTTTACATAGCCAAACCGACCATGTGAATAAAAATAGCTTATGCTGGCTTCCCGATCTGCTTTCCCATTATCAATATGGCTTTGGCAGCATTGCTCTGCTCGCTTTCTGGCGCCCTCTTCTCCAAATGCCTGTACATCCCAACCTTCTCCGCAAATATTGCAATGCATGTATTTTTTTACTTTTACTTGATGGCCTTCACGGAAATGTTTTTCTATTTCTGCTTTATTTGTGGAGTTCAGCATACAAATCGGGCAATAATAGTAGGTCATGCTTTTAGTTCGTTCAAACTTCATTTTTGCCTTTGTTTTTTCAGCTCCCTTCCAAGTTCTTCTAAGCAAAAGCAGAATGCTTCACAACTCAACTTTCCTAAAGCAGAAACTGATTTTTGCAGTCCTTCTTTGATTCTCCCAAAACAACTCCCCAAATCTGTAAATGTAGTTGTTTCTGAATCCATAAATCTTTTCAATGGTTCTTCAAGCGATGTCAGTTGCATAGCCTGCTGATACTGCTTTGGATTCATACCATAAAGTTTCTTGAACTGCTTCTTTTTCTGCCGTTTATTCATTTGACTGTCCCCACCATACTCTACAAATTTCCCAAGTTTTGCCATCTTTTTTGCATAACAGTCTGATCATTTTACTCGAATTAGCGAAAGCTGTAACTGTATTCGGAGCATTTCCACTTTTCATGAAATAATCCCTTGGATTCATGCCGTGAATCTTCTTGAACTGTTTCTTTCTCTGCCGTTTATTCATCGTTTGCACCTCCTTACTTTTCTGAGTCCACATCATACCCAGAACTTTCTTTATACGCACTGAGTACGGCGCTAATGATAGCCTGTTCAATAAATCCCTCACTCTTTGTAATCAGAATCATATCGTGCTTGATCGTATCATCGTAATAGCTGCCTGCTCCACATGTCCATTTGCCATCTTGCTGTTCTACAATAAATCCATTACTTGCACTCGGCTCACTTTTACATGACTTGGGTCTGCGTCCAAGTTTTACAAAAAAGCAATGGTGATCTATAAATAGATTTTTATATATTTCCATCATTTTTGCCTCCTGATTGTGATGTGCAGCTGCTCTTCTAGCCAATCAAGCCCCTGGTTTGTGAAGAAGTATGTGGTGCTTTCCTTCGTTGTTCCACATCTTCTGCTTTCCATGTAACCTGCATCAACAAGTTTTTCAAGTTCCTCATCTTTACCATTGAAGTAATTTCTGGTGGGCTTGAAATGCATCTTTCCATTGCGTTTATAAAGCGTTCTCCGTGTGGTATAATCAAGCCCGATTGTGTGCTTCACTTTCTGCCGTAATGTGCAACAAGAATAAGTGCGGCCGTCCTTCTCAATCGTGAGATAATCGTTCTGTGGTAAATTTATCATATTTCCCTTTCACCTCAATTTCTAACCAACGCGCTTTAAATTCTTCTTCTGCTATTTTAAAGTTGATATGACGCTTTTCACTAAAAATGGTAATAACTTTACCTCCTTCCTCACGTTTAAACTGCCACTTTTGCTGTGGCAAACAGTCTATCCAACACTGATCGTCAAATATATACATGCACCATACTTTAGGTCTGCACCATCCTTCTTTATTCATTGGATTTTTCCTCAAAGGCTTCTTCCATGGCTGCTGTAAGCTCGTTTGCATCGTGGAGTGCCACTTCTGCTTCGCTAAATTTTCCTTTTTCCAACCTGCTGCTAGCCACCCTGATAAGGAAGTCACGAAGAATTACAGCTGCGTCGATACTGTAAATATTTACCGAAATGCACTTCTTATCCTTTAATCCGTAGCTTGATACTATTGACATTTTTATACCTCCGTTAATCCACCAAAATTTTTTAATAAATCATTCTTATTCATCCTTAACCTCCTTCGGTTCAAATTTTGGAAACGGCATCCAGTAAACAACATGTGCTCTGTCTTTAAGTGTCATTGGTACTGTCGTCCACTTGCCGTTAATTGTTTTACCTGTTCCAACTACAAGATTATCTTCATCATTAACTAGTACTACTAAAACGGTATTTGAATTTTTTTCCCAAAACGAATTGCACCACTTGTCAGTCCCTTTGAACTTTGCAAATATACTGTCGTGTTCTTCTGGCATTGCTTCTTCAGTGGAAATCCATCTGTCTTTCTTGATTTCATCCGCAAGTGCCGATAAAGTCTGTTCACAGCTAGAAGCAATCTTCAAGGCAAGCTTTTCATGTTCACTTTTGGATGCGAATATATCACACTCATCTATGTACTTTTGGCAAAGTGCAGCTTCTTCTTTTATTTCTTTTAAATATTTCTTCAATTGCTATTTCCATCCTCCTGGTGAATGCTTTTCTCAATTTCTTCATCGGTTCGCACAACAACAAGTGGAATCTCTTTTAAAATGTTTTCTATAAGTCTCTTGAATGCAGCCTTGGCATTTTCTGCGTTCTTATATTTGCCAATTGGGTAATCAGTCGACTCGTTTGAGCCTTTAACGTGTTTTAATAATATTTCTGTTTTTGAAAGTCCGTTAATGTAAATGTCAACTACATTGTCCCAGTTGTAAAAGGCGTTTCTATCCTGTCTTACAATAATCATCTCAAACCTCTCCCTTCTTTTTTAGTTAAACGGTAGTCCTTCATCTTCCACATTATCTGGAATATTCATAAACCCTTCATATCCACCTGCAGGTGCCGGTTCTGGAGCTGGCTGCGTATTCTTCTTGCTTTCCACAAACTCCTGCTCATCCACAACTACATCCGTTGTGTACACCTTCTGTCCATCCTTATTTGTGTAGCTACCTGTCTGGATGCGTCCAGTAACAGCAATCTTTGTTCCTTTGTGCAAAAATTTCTCAGCAAACTCTGCATTTTTTTTAAAGCTAATACAGTTGATGAAGTCTGCATTCTGACCGTTATCCTGCTTACGGTTTCTGTCTACAGCCAGTGTATATCTGGCTACCGCCATTGTCTCCTGACCCTGTGTATAACGTACTTCTGGGTCTTTTGTTAATCTTCCGATTAAAATTACTTTGTTCATACTGAACCTCCTAAATTTATTTGATATGCTTTTCAACGTGATCTGGCTTTATCTTTTTAAGGTGGCTGGTGGAAACTTATCTTTTTTATTTTTAAGCAGCACTACTTCTGCAATTTCGTGTAAAATGTTAGTTACTTTCATTTCTTACCTCCAACCTTGTATTTCATCAGCAGATACTTATAGCCATCAATCATTCTCTGGATATCTTCGCTATGTCTTTCCTGCCCTCTGGCTGCCTTTTCTTTCATCCACTCTGGCTCTACGCCAGAATATGTAACTTCTTGCACCAGATCGCAATCGTCTGATGATGCGAAATACTGCACAAATGTCTTGCACCCGTAGAAGCCTTCAAGGCACAACGTTAATCTGGTAATTTTGTCCATAATCTCAGTGAAATCATACGGAACATGCTTTCTTGGCTTGTATAATCTGATGATCTTACCGTCTGTAAGCTCTACAATGTAGCCACATCTTCTTTTTGAAAATTCCTGCATTTTTCTGCTACACGGATATACCTCGGTCTTGATGATCTGCATGTACTTTTTTCTCAGCTCCTTCTGTGTCATTTTCACATCTTCCTTTCTTCACTATATCTCTTTGATTTTTTATGCCTAAAAGCATATTGATCAGAACTGAAACACCTCTTTCTTTAAAGTTTAATCCTTTTCTTTCTTCTGCCTAGTTCCCTCTGCCTTGTAAGGGTGTACATAAACTCTTCCTCTGGTCTTATTTTCTGCTTAATCTTCAATTTAAGCATTGTCCGCATAGCTTTGAGAAAATCTTTTTTCTCTTTTTCTGTCATGTTATATTCAAAAGCAAGCGTAGGCGTAATTAACTTTTCAGCTAGTAAGACTTGCCGATTTTTCTTCACTTTGAAACCCTTCTTTCTTTTAATATTGGAACACTCCTGCGTCCATCCTTTCATTGTATCTTTTCTCTGCATAGTATCTGAATGTGTAATATTCAAGACCACATTTCTTTGCGGCTTCGCTGCATCCAATGTCTCCTTGTTCCCATTCCAGATATACGTCTGTAAAGTTTGGCGGAAGAATCACTCCTCTCTGGATTCCCTTCCTCTGCTCTCCAATCTCTTTCAAACGGATATTTGCATACTTACGGAATGTTGTATGCGACATCCCACATTGTCTAGCTGCCTTTTCGTCTGAGAGCAATCCGAGCTTCCATTGTTCAAAGCAATCATCAAACATTGGCGGCAAAGGCTTTGGCGGCACTTTATTGCCAGTTTTGACGGTATGCCTATCGCCTCTCTTCGCAAGCTCTTCTCTTGCATATCTTTCAAAAGTCGTGACGCAAACACCTATCTTCTTTGCACCTTCTGGTCCGGTTAACTTTCCATCCCTCCAGGCAATGTAAAGCTCCTCTGGAAGTGTAGTTTTTTTCGCGACAAAGTTTGATCTGTGACCTGTTTGCTTTTTAAACGGCTTTGCTTTAGCCGCATCTTGCCAGTGTAGCCAATTTTTATACATTGGACGCTGGCTAAATTTCGAACAGTGATATCCTAACTGGATATTATGTGCACGGTTATCAGCTTCTTCTGCAGCTTCTTCTTTGCTCAGAAATACTGCCCTTCCAAGCGCTAATCTCTCCCAATGATGTATATTATTCGTATTGCTTCCGATGTCACGTTTTTCGGTTATCGTATCAAAATGTGTGTCTGTCACGGCTATAACAACCGATTCAACAACTTCAAGTCCGTAGTTGTCGAACCCTTCGAATCCTTTCTGCTTTAATTCATAGTTGCTTAATCGGTATTCCTCTACGTGATAGACAGGAGTTCCGATCTTAATCTCATCCATTCAAATCCTCCTTTATCAGTTTTAGATCATATCCACCCTGCACAAATTCTTTAGTGAGCTTGTGCCTGATTCCGTTGCCTAAGTACTGGTATATATCAAGCATGTCATCGTCAGAAAAATTTGTCTGCAGATACTGGTTTATACCCTTTCGGGTTCTATTCCAGAATCTTACGTTCCTTACGTGTTGCTGATAAACCATCGTTTTGCAAGCGTCCCTTGACACATGTTCAAGCAATTTACATTTAAGATCTTCTTCACTCTCAATGTCAGCTATAGAAAAACCAGAACGTTGCTTGTTTAACAGCAAGTATCCATCGCTGCTGATACTGCTACCAGGAAAGCATTTCATAAGCTTTAAAATTTCATTCAGAATCATAATCGCTCCAATCAATCTTCTGTCCGCAGTATGGACAGTGTACGCAAACTCCTGCTTCTGATTCATACCGTGTGCCACATGTCGGGCAATACCATTCGTATACATTTTCGTTTGATGCACAGATGACTGGTTCTTCTGCAATTGTTTTATGCATGTCTCTGTTTTCGAGAATGTTGTTGACTATTTCACATGCCGTTTGTAGGGGTACTACACGACAATAGGTATGTGGATATGCTGTCGTAACCATCAATTCACTATTGCTAATCAAAAGGTTTTTGATTTCATCGCTTTTTGCAATAGACATTTAACAATCCTCCCAGTCAATCTTCTGTCCGCATTTTGAACAATAGGAAGCAAGGCAATCATTTATGATGTTTCCACATACAGAGCAGCTACATGCGTTCTTATCTGCCAGAATAACCAGTTTTTGCGGAATCTGCTTTTTAAGAGCGCTATGTGCCTTCATGAATACAAACGCGGTTCTCATTGATTTTTCAACTGCCTTGTAGTCCTTTTTCTTCAAGGCTTGCTCAGTTGCTCTGGTGCAAGTATCAAGTTTCTTCTTTAATATCTTCATGACTTCTTTATTGTTCATTTGCTTTTCCTTTCTTACAGGAACGGACATGTTTCGTAATTAAACAATTGCCAGGTCTTACCTACTTCTGCAACGTCCACATTTGCCATTCCTGCGACTTTTTTTATTCTTGTGACCATTTCCTCTGGTACTGCATTATTTGCACTTAAATGGCAAATAATGACGTTCTGGAGTGCGTTTGTTGTGTTAGCTTCTATGAAGCCTGCACACGTTTCTAGCTCCATATGCCCCTTAATGACATGCAATCGTTTACCAGTGACATCCTCTGAAATGTACTTCTTTTGGTAATTGCAAGACACTAATATATGGTCAATATCCTTAAATCGCCACCTTACAAACTCTGTATCAGTAATGTAGAGTATTCGTCCCATCTCTGGATGCTCGATGATGAATCCATAGCACGGACACTCTGTACCGTCTGCATCGGTATGTTTGAAGTGTCCATGCACATCATTCATTGGAACTGATACAATTCTAAATTCACCATATCCACCGATATAGGAGTTATCTTCGTAAGGTTTGTAGACTGGGATTCCCATTTCTTCCAGATCACTGACTGCTTCTGAATGATCTCTGTGTTTATGTGTGGTAACGCATCCAACAATATCGGATACCTTCCAACCGCATCCCTTTTTGATCTTCATGATCGGGATTCCTGCGTCAAGAAGAAGCATCTTGCCTTTGTCGTCCTTTAAAACATAGCAATTACCAGAACTGCCGCTGGCTAAACATGTTAGAATCATCTAAAAAACTCCTCTCTCAAGTTCTATGTCATTCATCCCTCCACACTCTCAATGTGGTAACGACCATATCCACTCGTTCTCCCACTTCCAATTCCATTTCCGAAACCTGCAAGACGAATGATGTTTAAGATCTGTTCCAGAGAATACGCATTCTCTGTATACTGAATGGTGAATGTTGCGCTCCATCCGCTAAATCTATTCAGTCGTACAAGCACTGGAGCACCCTTCTTTGGTGACATAAGCTTTTCGTCAATAAAATGCTCTGCAAACTTGATCGGAACCAGATTGCCCTTCGCAATGACATTTACAGCGGCATTGAACTTAGTTGCGTAAGTATCAATCTTGTTCTGCACAACAGCCTGTCCGAATGATTTTTTTAAGCCAAATGCCGTAATACACGGTGCATTGTTGGCCAGCGCTTTTCTTAAACCCTCTTCTGTGAAGTCTGTAGGCTTTCCGTCATACCAGTGCATAGAGGTGATCACTTCTTCCCATACATTTGTAGCCGCTGTGTCCTTAGCCTTGTTCTTTCTCTCATCGGTAAGCTTTCTGGCGCTACAATCATTCATCTTGTTAAGTACCAAATCCCCATCACCTGCAATAGTAATTCTTGCCTGCTTGATGCTTAACGGCTTTAATTCGATAACCTGTGTTTCTTCCTTCTTTGTCATAATTTGTTTTCTCCTTTTTGTTTTGGTCTAAGCTTCCGCTCGAGGCGCGTCATGAACGTTGTGATGCAATGTTATGTGCTGTTGTGTCGTGCTATGTTCTGTCCTGTGCTGTTATGTTTTTGACATATGAGCCATTTCTTTTCTCAGATGGTGCATACCGTTACACCATCCATAGAACACTCGAATTAAGCATTGAAACTGTTTAGACGGCTATCTTGTCGATTTCTTCAAATACGCTCTCTAACTCAGAAAGCGACTTATACCGATTTTGAAAGCTTCTCAGCTCTGCGTAAGCCCTCTGCAGCAACTTCTGATACTCGTCAGGTTGTGTTGCAAAATGTGTTGTCGGCATATACACATTTCTCTGACTTGTGATCTGAAAGTGCCTAATAGGTGGTTTGTTGTCCTGCTTTGGTACAACTACAAAGAACTGGATAAGCTGTCTTGCCTGCTGCAAGCGATATTTCTCTGCCGCTATGCTATCGTTCCATTTAAAACACTTGTGCAGCTCTGACTGTTCGTCTCTCGCTTTCTCAAGTACTTGTTCTGGCGTTATCTCTGCATCTCTTCCGATTTCATCCAGACACTTTGCGGCATTGGCTTTGAAAATCCCTTCTATTCTCCATTTGATTTCATCCATAGGCTATCTCCTGATCAGGCAGACATAAAAGGTGGCAAAGCATCTTTGTTTGCTTCCTTATTCTGCTCATTTGGTTCTTCAAATACCTGTGAATTTGCGTTTTCTGAAATATCTTTCTCCATCTGTTCCTGCAAACTTTCACTTGTGTTTTCTTCAAAATCATTGTCCTCTGCTTCCTCTTTTGTATAAAGTCCCATTGCAACTTCTGGACAATTAAGTCTTGAAAAAAATGAAGCAGCACGATATCTAAGCATGAGCTGTGGCATTGTTTTCCACTTACTACCGTTCTTTGCAATCCATCCTTCATCCTTTGCCATTTGCATGTCAACTGTCATACCATCAACTCGTCTGCCGTCTTTGGTAGTCCAAGCGGTACAAGAAAAAGGCTTTCCGTCTTTGTCTTTTGTTTCCTCGTACTGTAGCTCCATGTCGAATTTGTGGCTGTTGTTAATTCTTGCAATAAGAAACTGTGAACTCCAAGACGGTCTACCTTGAATAGGATATAAATTCTGCATAACCATCATTGCGCTCGCACCCATTCGTTGTGCCATTTCGATGGCGATTAAACAGTTAGATGGATTCTTCTGGTATATAGCCGGAACAATTGTGGATTCAGCTAACGCCTTTGCCATCTGCATAGCCATAATGAAATTGTCACTTGTTCCAAAAATTCCAAGACTATAATCGGTTACTCTCTTTGTTGACTGCTGCACAGCCTGCTTTCCACTCTCTACAATTGCTGTATCTGCCATTATTCCTCGCCCTCCTTGACTTCCTTGACCTTGATATCTATCTTGTTTAATAACTCACTCAATTCCTTAAATGATTTAAGTGTAAAACTGCTAAACATCACGAGTGCGATAGCGTCTTTTGCTAAATCACCTGAAAAATATGATACTTTGCCTTGTACCACTTTAAACTTTAACCCTGTTGGGAAAAGCTTGTTATCACCTTTTACAACTTCGACTGTGCCATTGTAAGGAACTGGCTGTTTTTTCTCTTCCTGCTCCGGCTCTGTGCCCTCTGCACTGCCTGTGTCATTATTCTTGTCAGCCTTTAATACATCTAGTAATTCCTGTGCAGCGTCTCTGAGTGCTTCCAAAAAACTAAGATCATCTCTACTTTTGAAAAATCCCAATCCTGTTTCTTTGGTTTGATTGTCTTTAATAATAATCATTCCTATACGTTCTCCAGCACACACCTCAAATCTCTCACTCATAATTATTCTCCTTGTTCAATTTTATTGTTTTCTGGCACTCTTTTAAGTGTCTTGATATTGCTTCTTCCATAGGCTTCTATCCATGAAAGGTCTACTGGCTCATCTACTACTGTGACTTTTGTACCGTTTGGAGTTACTGCTTCGTCTCCCGGCTTTAAATCTTCCTCTGCCGCAAAACAATAACTTCTTTTGCTGCCCTCATATCAGGCTTTTACATAATTCATTTGCTCACTCCTTTCAACAATTCTTCTACGTAAAGGTCCATAGAATGGCATAATTTCTTGCAATTCCCGTGAAGTGCATGATTTTTCCACGCGTTATAATTTGTATAAAACTCTGTGGACATCATCTCTCCTGCCTTCACAGCTTTTGCCCAGTTGTTCAATTTCTTCTTTATTTTCCGCTTATTTTCGCCTTTTATTTTCCTGATGTACTTTCCATCTTCTGTTACGTAATGATGGAATCCCAAAAACGAAATCCCCTTACTGAATGGAACTATTTGTGTCTTCCCATTTAACGATAGGTCAAGGGTACTAACAAAAGCTTCTACAGCTTCTTTGCACCACTTTGCGTAACTTCTGCTTGAACATATCAAATAAAAGTCATCTGAATAGCGCCCATATTTATCTATTCCAAGCTCACCAGTTACAAAATGGTCAAGTCCATCAAGCATAAGAAGCGCATACATTAGTGCAACAGGATTTCCGAGTGGAAGACCTGGGCTTTCAACACTATCAATGAACAAATGATTTAACCATACTGTATATTCGTCGTAGAAATAATAATCTACTATATCCTTCACTGGATCATGTTCTATGGTGTAAAAGAATTTTCGTATATCGCACTTTAAAATCCATCCATTTGTTCCATGTTCTTCGTAAAAGCTTAGCATCTGTTCTTTCAGGCAATCCATTCCAAAATGAGTACCTTTATCTATCTGGCCTGCATAATTGGTTCGAATAAATTCAGACTGTAGTCTTGGTCTAAGAACGGTATAACACAGACAATTCTGAACTACTTTGTCCTTAAAAGCGCAGGACTTGATTTCTCGCTCTTTCGGCTCATATATTTTGAATTTGTTATACGGGTTCATACTGTACGTCTGATTCTCAAGCTGTTCTTTCAATATGTGAAGCCCTTCAAGACTCATTGTTTGAAATCTTGCACAACTTCCATTAAATTTCTTACCAGATTTCGTTTTTTGGTATGCTTTATATAAATTTTGAAAATCGCATATAAGATCTTTATCCATAGTAAAAATTCCTTTGTATTTATCCTCTTCGGAAAGGTCATTTGCTTTTTTGTATCTTTTGCTGATTTCGGCTTAATACCTACTCTGACGGCCTGTTTGACACAGAATGGGCGAACACCGTTGCTGTTGTTGCAATTGTTGTTGTTGACGTTGCCGGACGGAAGAACAACGGTCTTAACAGCAAATAACCTAATTTTATTATCTTTCTTTGTCTTTAGTCCTCCAGGCAATTGCCATATGCTTTATATCTGAAACCATCTTCGACCAATATTCTGTACTTTTATTGTTGATGATGTTCAACTCCATTGACAATTCAATATAGAACAATAACTCATCACATTTCGTTATTGCTTTTGTCTGGAGTTCTGATCGCTCTTTAGGATAAAGTCTCAAATCTGTTCGGTTCGCTTCATATAAATGCTCATAAATCTCAAGTGCTTTATTTTGCATTTTATCTACGAGTGAGAACCTATATTTTTTGGATAACGGTTACAATTAGAAGTTATTATTAAAGTATGCTTTGCCAGCTCTTTTGCTTTAAGAATAACTCTGAGTTCTTCTGCCACTTAATTACTTCTCCTTAGATTCAAAGATTGAAGGGGAAAAGATGCAAACTGGGCGAACACCGCCGCCGCCGTTGCAATAGCTGCCGTCGACGCAGCCGGACGGAAGAACAACGGTAGTCAATGTATAATATCCGCTGTGCGACGTACTCCATGGAGTAAGTAACCACCAGCAACACTCTTCATTTGGAATTAGACTTCTATATTTTCTGTATTCGTCAAGAGTAAGCAGCGAAACCTTGTCTTTACATGCTCTGTATTGATTCTGTCCATCAACAGACAGTAAATCCCTCTCAAATTTAATAACATTCTCCTCTCCAATTTCATTTTCTATTTTTTCAAGGAGATCACTATTCAGATGCTGACGTAGTTCACTGATTCTCCAGTCATTTATGTCTGGATCAAATCTCATCAACTCTGATTTTTCTGCAAGGCACATGCAACCCAAATCAAGAACATCAATGATTTTCCATTTTAGCCCTGCAAGTTCGAACTGATTGCCTGCTTTAGGCTCAACATCAATTTTTCTTTTTGAATTACTTTCTAAGATGCTTACTCTTTTCTTTAGATCATTGAACTGCTTTTGCAGTTCTTCTAATGTTAATTCAGCCATCTACTCTCCTTTCTTTGATACAAAGATGTTAGATTTTAAGATGCAAACTGGGCGAACACCGTCGCGGTTGTTGCAAACGTTGTCGTTGACGAGGCCGGACGGAAGAACAACGGCGATTGAACGATTGTATTCACGGTTTGGACTAGTCCATGCTGTACAAGTCCACCACCAATCATCCAAATCATTATTAACAATCAAGTTGTTATACTTTCTGGCCTCGTCAAAAGTGATCGGGCGAACCTTGCAAGTCAGCTCTCCGTAGTCGTTCTGGCCATCTACCGTCTCAAGGCTAACTCTGTGTTCCACAAGATTCTCTGCTCCGACTTCATTTTCAATAGTTGGCTGGATTTCAACTTCGATGCATTTTCTAAGTCCAGATGTTTTGTAATCCACTGTATCATCTGCAAATTTTCTGTTTTCTGCTATAAAATCCTTCGAGATAACCTTGGTTTTTCCTTCGTGCTGTTCGAGGACAATATAATCATCCTCTCCAATGCAAAATGTTTCTCCGGCTTTTAAGCTTTCCAGTTTAACCTTGTTACTCTGCTCTCTTTCTTCAAGCATTTTTACCAATGCTCTTGCAGCTTCAAGTTCTTTGCTCATGTCTGTCTCCTTTCTTATAGTCGTGGTGACTTAACTAAATCACGTACAACTCTATATTTTGAAATGTTTTCTCCATCTTTCTCAACAAAGTAGAATGCTTCGTCATTTGGTTCTCTGAAACCGCTATAGTACTTTGTATTTACTATTGCTGCATCCTGCTCCTTGGAGCGGCTGCACCATTCGCGGATTTCTGCGCCGAGATAACTTTCTCCGCTGTTCACTACAACCATTTGCTCTCTCCTTTCTTTTCTTCTCTGGTGGATTGTAGCAATCTATAAACTCGTGTAAGTCATACAAGCTACATCCTCTAAATTTCAATGTTTCATTTTGTTTCCATAAGCGTTCTGCTCTCACACCAAATTCGTCTGAAAAGCTCTGGATCAACCCTTTCATGGCTTTCTGCCTAGCTCTTTTAATTTCTGTTGCCGTTCTTCCAGTCCTTGGCGCTATTGCATCCACTCTTCTGTAGATATGCCCAATCAGTTCTAACCGCTGCTCCTCTGTTAACTTCATAGGCTTACTGTAACTGGCGATAAATCGCCTGAATGATCTTGGCATCATACAACGCATTGTATTTTACTCCTTTAGGAAGCGGCTTTCCCAACTTTGTTAAGAGTTGTTCGCGTGATAAATCAAACGCTTCCTTTTCAGAAATTCTTAGCACCCTTGCAATATCCTGATTGATGTCGTGGCAACTTGCTGATACGCAATTAGGAAGCTCCAATGCGGAACTTGCCAGAAGATCAACCAGTAAAACAAAATCGTAATGAGATACATCTGACACAAATTGAATATCGCTCTCAAAATGCTCAAGCCATCCAAGAAGTGATTCTCGTACCTCATATTTACTACCGACCACAAATACGGTGTTTTCCTTGTCTAGCAACTCTGCAAGCTCTTTGTTCTCGCCCTTTACCACTGTATTTGACAATACGTTTTCCTCAATCCAAGGTGTGATCTGATAGTCTGCAAAATCATTAAATTCTGCGTAAAATGATTCACCGCTTGCAGATACAATTCCAATACTTATTAGGGTTGTGTCTTTATGCAACCCTGTAAACTCTGCATCAAAGTACAGATTTATCATTTTCTTTCGCTCCTTCCTTTTCTTTATATTCCTCTGCCTGCTCCATTCCAATAATGTAGGCAAGCTGTTCTTCTGTTAAACATGGAAGCAGCCGTGTTGCTGTTTCAAGCAATTGTTTTTTGCTTTCCCCATGGTAAATAAAAATTGTTGATCACTCCCCTTCTTCGTTGTCTTCAATGTTGTTTGGATTGAGCATTATCATTAACAGCTTCTTCCAAGCAAATGATGTGTTTACGGTATATCCATTTGCGGTTTGATACTGCATATGTACCACATGTGGGTACTTCGCTTTAATTGTCGCGTTAACCGTTACCAGCGTTCCGTCTGGCGTTTTTACATTCAGCACAGCAGTGTCGCCCTGCTTTGCTGTTTCTTTCAGCAGCTCCGTGTCTTTGCTCATTTCTCCGCTCAAATGCGGCAATATTTCTCTTAGATTCATACATTTCCTTTCTATATGGCTCAGGCATTCTAGCCCAAGCCACGATTTCATAGCCAGAATCTTCAAATCCGCCGTCTGGCAAATTTGCCTGGCAGGCTTCGCTTGAAACCCACCATCTAAATCTGCCCTTTGGGTCTGGACCCCAATAATACTCGTGGGTGAGTCTAGTCTCGCCCCATCTGATTGTGCACAGCAGATAGCCTGCGGTCTTATCTGGCATCTTTTTAGTCATCCAGAACATCTTTTATCACCTCTCTTAATTTATATTTGCAACATTTCTTTTTTTCTTACGATGTTGTGACTGTGTTCTCTATCCAGCCGAGCAAATAGTTATTCTGGATACTAGAGCAGCTATTTGTCACTTCACTCAGCTTCTGCAGAGTGCGTTTTTTCTGTTCCGTCAAAAAACAGTATGCTGCTGTCTTAGACTTTTCTTTTACCTTTTTATCTGTCATCACGCCTGCACCTCCTTTCTACATGTTTCCACTTTTTCAATGTAGCTAATCATGTCAGCAAAGCTTTCTGCTCTGTACAAGATTGCTCTGTTTGTGTCAGCAAGTAGTGTGTATGCACTATCAAGCTGAAATATGTAATATTTGTGCATTCCCTCATAGTACATGCAATCTTTAAGTACTACAAACTTGTTAATGTCAAACATTGTTTGTTCCTCTCTTATGTAATTTCTGCTATCATTTCTGCCTTCATCCTGGCGAACTTGTTGATAAAATGGATTTGTCCTTTTCCAGTTACAAGCGTTGTTCTTGTGATTCTGACACTTCCGTCCGGATTCACAACGGTACGTTCCTTAACTTCAAAGAGTTTCTGTTCCATCGCCTTCTGTGTCGGCATATTTTTACTGCCGCCACTTTTAATAAGATAGTCATTTTGGCGCATCCACTCAAAGAGTCTGTTCTGCCCGATCTCGTGACCATTCTGGCAAATCAGTTTTGCCATATCTCCGATCAGAATTGAGGTCCTGCTAGACTCCACTGCATCCGCAAAGATTTCTTTAGGCTTCATGCGTTCTGTGTCTGCAATCAGTACCTTGTTCTCTGCCTTGAGCTTATCAATCTCGTTGTTGGCAATCTTTAAGGCTCTTGCCATCACCTGTTCTGGTGTATTCCATGCCTTTTCGAGATCAATGAAGTACTGGCGGTACTGCTTGCCCTTGTCAGTGCGCTGAATCATACAGATCTGCTTTGCCATGTCGATGGAGATTTGATAGTCAATGGATGGTCTTCCACCCTGTTCAGAGGTTTTTCCCACTTTTGGGAAAAACTCATTTCCCTCTGAAAATCCATATTCGCACATACGCTCAAACCACGTTGCAAACTTTGTGTTTATCTCCAATCCCTCATGTAATTCTCTAGCTGATACAGTAGGCTGCTCTGACTCGTAGTTAATTCTCAAGAGTTCCATGTTTCGGCTCCTTTCTGTTTAATTTTCAATGTCCGTTTGTTTATTACACTTACAGTATAGTTTATTAAAAATACTTTGTCAATAGTTTTTTGATTGTTTAGTAAACTTTTTTGTTGACTTAGTAAACAATACTTGCTATAATAATAATGGAAGGAGGTGATAAGATGGAAACTACAATAGGCGAGAGAATAGCAATGGTGCGAAAAAACCGAGGCTACACCTTAGAGAAATTTGGAGAAGCCATTGGAATAAAGAAAGGTTCAGTTAGTCTACTAGAGCGTGGTATCAATACTCCAGCTGACAGAACGATTTTCATGATTTGCAACAGATTTAGCGTAAATGAACAATGGCTCCGTACCGGAGAAGGCGATATGCTTAAGAACGTTACACCATCAGAAGAGATTGCATCATTTCTTGGCACGCTTGCAATAGCAGGCGATGAAAATTTCAAAAAGCGTTTAATCCTTTATCTTGCGCAAATGAAGGATTCAGACTGGGAGAAATTGGAACAAGTGCTTGATACTCTTCTTGCAGGAAAAGATATCATCTTTCCACCAGGCACCAATGACAAACAAAACTAATTAACCAGACAGTGGGTATCCGTAATGCGGATACCCATTTGTTTTGTATACAGGGCGAATTTCTGGTTGCTATTTTGTGAAAACCTGTTTATACTATTTACATAGTGCAACACAAGCACAAAAGGAAAGGAAGAAAAGGACATGAAAAAGAAATTTGTAGCTGTACTGTGTAGTTGTATGGCATTGCAAGCAGTGCCAGTATTTGCAGAAAGTGAAGTAGAGACAGAAGCAGAAACTTCTGTTGATTATGAAGCAAAGTATAATGAATTGCTCAAAGACTACAACGATCTTCTTAAACTATATAATGAATTGCTTGAGGGTGATGAGGAAGAGAGTTCTGAGGCAGAAACCGAGGCAGAACTCCCAGACGGTGATATCCTGTTCAAGGATATTCCGTGGGGGACAAATTTTGCGAGTGTGCAGAGCTTAACACCAGAACTTAACCTCCAAGCATCTATAGATCAGGCGCTTCCTGTCTATTCAGTTGATGATATTATCTATGGTGGAATTACTGGTGTTGACTATGATTCGACTGGTTTTATGGCAAGTGCTTTCGCTTCAAACTATCAGCAGCCAGCCTTTGGATATACAACATCTTCTGTATATGCGTATTTTGTTTGCCCTTCAGCAGACGGTGTAATTGACTATAATGTGGCAAATGCTATGCTGTACGGTGTTACATACGAATTTAATACAAATGATGTTAGCCCAATGGCAAATGATTTAAAAGAGCAATTAACAGCTACTTATGGCGAACCTTCACAGGATTATGACGAAGATTCTTTCTCAACTAAGGGCGGCTCATTTATATTTAATCTCTATGATGGTCATTTTACTATTTGGGAAACAAAGACCTGCATCTTATCAATCCACTCTTGCGATTATGGTAAGGATGCTGCCGCTCCAAGCACAATCCAGATTAACTATGCATGGAAAGATGCATCTGATATCTTAGAGCAGAATGATAAAATTGTTTCAGCCCAGTAAAACATTAAGAGGACACCCATTACTGGATGCCCTCTTTTTATTTTGTCAAGATATAATAGACAACTCTGAGTGTGCTTAGTCTTTCCTCATTCCTCAAGAGCTCTCTGATCTTTTTCTTATAACACCATATCGTTGCTTCTTCAGCATCTTTTTCAATATCCTTTTCAGTTCTACTTTCCGCCATTCATTGCCCTCTCTTTCCTCTATTCTCTCGTCATTGCCTGTGCGATCAGCTCACAACGATATTTCTTTACATCGTCTCTATCTGTTAACTGATACAAAAAATCAAGCAATTCCATTTCGTTACGTTTTTCTTCCGGAATAAACGTGGATATATATGCAATCGCTCTTTTTACATATTCATTGCCTTTTAATTCCATGATGCTATCTAAAAAACGTCTAACCACATCACACATATAATCACCTTTCCTTTGCAAATGCATCCACAGAAATTTCGTATGCAGCTTTAACCATTTCTGTTTCATGTTCTCTTTTGATATAAGTTCTGCTCTGGATTCTTCCAGACAGTCTAATTTTGTCCCCAACCTTTAAATTTGATGCCTTTCGAGCAAGCTGATTCCAAGCAATACAATGCAAATAATCGCTCTTGCCATATGAACGATTTACAGCAACTATAAGCTCACATAACTCCTTTTTTAATGGTGTTGTGCGATATATCGGTTTGCTGCATAAATACCCAGTCAATGCAATTTGGTTTCGATGTTCCCCACTTTCTACTTTGATTTCGCGAACTAAAAAGTACTGCTGTACATGTCTTTTGCCGTCGCTAGTGTAATAATTCTTGCTTCGCCATTCTCCGATCACTGTCACTTCCTCCTGGCACTTTAAAGCTCCGATTCTATCCTTTGCAACAGCGATTGGTATTTCATCCTTTACTCCACTCAGGCGGCTTGTCTCGATGGTGTTTGAACAAAAATCACTCTCCAAGCAGTCTAATGCTGTAAAATTGTCTAGTAATTTACCGTGAATAATGGCAAAATTAACCATTGACTCTGTTACTTTGCAGTTGTAAACTGTCATCATTAGTAGCCTCCTTTCTCTTTTCTGCTATGGTATAGATAATAGCACTGGTGACTACAATTGTATTGACTTTGTTCACATTTTTTTCGGTCAAAGTTTTTTGGCTATTTTCCAAACTTTCAAGTGCCAGAAAACTTTGACTTTACCTTTTGTTTGATGTAGCCAATAAATTATACTTTTTGTTTTTGCTAAAGTACAATTTATTGTAAAAATGACATTTTGAACGAATATGAAGGGTGGTTTTTGACATGAGAAATCGAGTAGCTGATACTGAACGACTTATAAAAGTTATAATTTATGTGCGCAAAAATGCAGGATTGTCACAAATGGATTTAGCAAAAGCACTTGGAAAGAGCGTAGGAACAATAAAAAACTGGGAGAATGGTCTTGGTGCGCCAGACTTCCCAGCGCTGCTAGAGTGGTTTGATAGATGTGGTGTCGATGTAGAAAAATGTCTTATGGCTATCTATGATCCTAACAAATATGAACGTATTTATCGCCCTAAAAAAGATAGTGAGACACTGTCTGCTCTGCAGGAATACCTAAAGCACGAAGATGCTGCATATCTGAAACGTCTGTATTACAATGTCTTTTGCGATACTGGCTCTGATTGGCACGCACAGCTTGATATGCTTACGGCATTGAACAAGTTGCCGCTTGCTGACCGTATAACGTCAGCTCAAGCATATCTCGACAATTTTCTGATTCGGCAGGCACGCGGCGAGGTTAAAGACGCTTTTATAGAGCCTGACTTGAAACATTTAGAAGAATCAATACAGCAAGCAAAGCAATCTGTTTGTGAGAGAAAGGATTCCTACTTAAATTTTAAGCAATAAAAATAGGGTGCATCATCACTGATACACCCTTTAAGCTTAAATAAAATATGTGATTGAAAATGAAATTGCTCCGCTTGCATTATACGAACTTCCACCAGATGCAGTCTGAAGAACTTTGATTGTTCCATCTGTTCCAATTGAAATTGCGGCAGTTGGAGAATTATAATATCTAGCTGCTAAGTTAATTTCTTTCGTTGGTCTATAGCCTTGCGCCAGGGTTCCGAGCGTTTGGAACGCTGCTGTGGCTCCTGTAACTCCCATAACGACATTGACCATACTTCCTATCTTTCTGACACGTGCTCCAATATAACTTACAGCAGTGATTCCACTACCCAATGTTATGTTTACCCATCCACTATCGGTCATCAAAGGCAAATCATTCTCATCAAGTATTCTGTACGCAGTACCCGATGTATTCCAGCGATATAAGCTTGAATTTTGAGCATTAAAGCCTACACTTCCGAGTCGCTTTCCACTACCGTAAAATCTTAACGTACTCATCATACCCGACGTGCAATTCAGACCCAGTACGTTTACGTTGCTGCTTTCGAGTGTACCTCCTGTTAATGGCAAGTAGTCGGTGTTTAGCTTAGATTTTTCTGATGCTGTAATCAGACCGGATTGTGTTGTTGATGCTAATGGGACCTTTAAAGTCATTGATAGCGTTCCCAAACTGATACTTCCGATTTCAACGCCGCTGCTAAATTCTGATTTCAAAGTTGTGTTTCCTTCATGAAGGATTTTAAAAGTATATAAGTCATTTCTAGCGTATATTGGAATATCGTTATACGTGGTTCCGTTAGCATTCAAGTAAATTGATCCACCATCTGATCCTATTGTTACATCATGCTTCGCAGTTATTATTACCGCACCATTTCCGCCTTGTAGTGTTACTCCCGTAGGTGAAAAAATGATGCTGTTATCGTCTGTGCTGTATAATACATCTTTGATTCTTGTTCCAATTATGATGTTGTTTTGATTTGCTTCAATTATAAAGCTTTGAGTGTCAGAATATGGGCTATTAACAGTAAAAGACCGGTTAAAGATCGCATCAAGTCCGGTTATGGTTCCGGTTGTTATGCTGCCAGCATCAAGATTTATCAAGGTTACCTTTTCTGCATCGAGAATGCCTGCTGTTAGTTTATCAGCAGACATATCCTGAATTTTTGCATCGGTAATTTGCGCATCACCGATCATTACACTTGTTATCCAACCCTGCTGAATATTTGCTTTATCAAGTCTGGCAAATAATATATTTGCATCATTTACCGTGATTGAGCTTGCCTGCAAGTTGGTGATCTTTGCATCTACAGCGTTTAATTGATTGAATGTGGCTTTTTTTGCCGTAATTTCTTGAAGGCTAAGAATATCATCTTTAACTCGTTGCAACGCTATTTCAGATGGACTTTTCACCTCTTTTTCTTCAAAACCATAAGATGCCACTTCTGACAGCAAACCACCATCAAATGTAATGGTGTGCTGCATCACTGGAACATCTATAAGATTATTTTTGGCATCAACTATTGTAACAACATCACCTACGTCAAGCCTTGGGTCACCCATAAACGAAAATGACACTGGATAATAGCTCATATCCTTTATTTTTTCAAGGATTTTATTGAGCCGTTCCTGTGTCATTACTGGATTGCTTAAATTTGTATTTATATTTGTTCCTGATTCGTAGTGATTGTTCTCTGTATCACAGCTGATGCCTGAGATTTGGCACATCGTTTCTGATTGTAGCAGATCATCAAAATATCTATTGGTCTTAATCAGATACGTGTGTGATTCTTTTAAAAATTCGATTGTATTATAGATAAATGATAGGTTTTGGTCTTCTAAATAGCTACCTGCTGTATCGCCTATCTTTCCTGGGTGATCAGTTGCTAACGCTCCATACCATCTAAATGTTACTTTTCCGTTTCTATCGCATATGGCAAATGTACCATGGAGTTGTGCGATGTATCCAACCACCTGCTGCATTGTGAAACCATCAAACGGCTCTTTGTATGTTTTCTCTCCCGACTGGTCGTTAATCGTCAATATTTTATCTATAATTAGGTTATCAGATAATTTGCTTGTGTCAAACTCAACACCTGTCTGTTCGCTTATATCAGCCAAAAATTCTTTACTTTCTACTGGATACTTCGTGATCTTACTTTTATATGCTTTAGCTAACTTTGACTCTAGCCTGTCATATGCTGTAAAAGTAAGCAGATTTCGGTCTTTTTTTTGCTCTTTTATTGTAAAATACCCCATTGGTATCCATTCTATAGCGCCATCAGCTATTGCTCCAATTTCAAGTTTTACTTCCGTGCCTTTTACAAATTCTTGCGATTTTGTAAACATAGATACTTCTATTTTGGAAGCTATAGCTCCACCCACATAAAAATAGCTATCAGGAGTTGAGAAATTTGTTTGCACTATCTCTTGGATTCCATCTGATATTCCGTTTAGCCTTGCGTAGAACGTTCTTCCGCTGCCTGATATAACTTTATCTAATGCTTCTGATACCTGATACATGACGATTTCCTTTCTCTAGCACGGTATACTCCGTGCTAGATATTTGCTTTATTTTTTATTCTCCGAGGATGTATCTTTTTTCTTCTTCTGTGAGAATCTTCATCCCTTTAATCTTTTCTGCCGACACCTTTCCACTTTTGTACAGCCTTTTTAAACTCTCTACCAAACTTCTCATGCCAGTACTCCTTCCTCGATCAGCTGCAAGGTATATGCATCTATCATTTCTGTTGCGTATCTTGTCATTTCTTCGCTTGGCTCTGTATCGCCTTCATAATCAAGATATTGCTCTGGGGCCTGAATAATCTCCTCTTGCGTCAGCTTAAATGTCCTAAATATATTGCCATCATACTCATACATCGTCTCACTGCTGTTTTCTGGACCATCAATCGTAATCTTCTGCTCATCTGTACAAATGACTACATCCATTCCTTTTTCAAGCGGATAGAATGCTGCACTTAACTGTGGCAGCGTAAATCTCATCTTTTCCATAATTGTTTAATCTCCTCTCATGAGTGGATACAATTTCTTTGCATCTCTTTATATCTTCCGAGACATGATACTTTTGTTGAAAACGTTGTGTGTTTGAATGTTTAATAGCTCCATAACGCCCGATATAGCTTTTAGCCAATGATAGTGGCACTTCTTTCTTTTGGTGGACTCTTTTTCTTACCTTCTTTGCAGTCCTTCTAAATCTCAAAAAATTTGATGAGCGTACAGTAAGACTTCTTCTTGATATTTTTCTTCCTAAAATATCAATGTACGTAGCACTCAGATCAATGAATTTTGACGTTTCCTTAATTTCTAGCCCTAAAAAATCTGAAACATAACTTGAAAATCTTTTTACCGCCATTTTTAAATCCTTCAAGCTTTTCGAAACAATTAGCATATCGTCCATCTGAAACAGGGCATGAGATACAAGATTGACACGATTAGTAGCTCCGTTCCTATGTTTTCTTAATTTGTATACCTGCTCATTAACATAATGACACGCATATGACATGTAGTAATTCGCAAGATATTGGCTAAGGTATGAACCGATTGATAATCCACCCTCAAATGAATCAATTAAGAAGAAAACGAGATGTATAACATTGTCGTTATCTACATCTCGCCTTAGTAGTTCTTTTAATTTACCTTTAGGTATGGTTTCATAATAATGCCTGATATCTGCTTGCCATCCCCATCTTATATCATGGTTGTCTACCCATTTCTTAATCGCTTTTGCGCCAAATTCGCATCCCTTGTTCTTTAATGCCCCACATTGGTAAAAGCCTATTTTCTTTCGGAATAATTCTTCCATTGCATATACAGCTATATAGTCGTATATCTGTTGCTTTACATCTTGTATCCCTATCTTTCTGACCTTTCCGTTACACTTATCAACTTGGTATCTGTAACGAATTGGCTTTACAACATATTTCTTTTCAATAATTTCTTGTTGTATACCGTCTATAACAGTATTGATCAATCCTTCCATCATGAAGTGCTCTTTGCAGATCTTTTTTATGATTTCACGTGGCAACTTTGAGTACTCTGAGAACATTCTTATAGTGTCCCCTCAATTCATCTTTCCACTTATGCAATCTCTTACTGCTCGTTCAACCAATATTCTGTTAGTTATATCTATTCTTTTACAACAACGTTTCAAGTATTTTTTATCCTTTTTGTAAATATCGTTTAAATTCCGAGGGACGTTCGGATGTCTACTAGCCCCAACCTATGTCTTTCACATAAGTTATCGGAATGTCCGTCGGCATTCCGATTCCCTTTTTGTTGCCTATTTAAGTGTTGCTTACACAGCAGCGGAATTACATCCGCGAAATGCCACACTAAGTACCAACGTACTATTTTGTCCCGTCAGACATATAAAAGCAGAGAGCGTAGTTCCAGTTCGCATTCGTCACGTCGTTCCTGAGATTCGCGTAGGAGAATCCGGCATTCGACCTGTTCCTGAGATTGCCGCGCCCGTGTGTGACAAGTCCTATTTTAAAATTATTTCTGTATACTATTTAAAGGTGCAGCCCCCTCTTTTGCTTGCGCAAAATTCACCCCTAAAAGGTTCGGAATTAAACGCAGAGAGCGCAGTACCAGATCGCACGCGCCACGACGTACCCGAGACCCGCGCAGGAGAAACCGGCACCCGACCCGCCCCAGAGAACGCCGCGCCTCAGTGCTTCGCGCCAACCTGTTCCATTACTGCTATTATATTGTCTGTCGCCAACACCGACTGAATCTCCTGAACCCTTGCTCTTAAACCATATAACACCTGTAGACAAGTCTATATCAATGTCGCCAATCCAAAAATCATCAGTTGTTTCAAGATCTACAGTTGCGATTTTTGTCCAGTTCGCGGCAGTGCTTGACCATGCAGCAGTTCCTCTAACGTAGTAGTCAACTGTTGTTGCTGTGGTCTTGTTCCACAGCTCGTTCATTGAGATATAATATGCACCAACCATATCTTCAATACCGCCAAGTTTGAATGCATGTTTACCATCATTCTTGATATATCCATCCACTCCAAGCACCTTGTCGGTTTGCCCTGCATGTAATGGCATTGATGATATATATGTATCTTCTGTAATTGTCATATTTTGCTTACCGACATATACTCTACTGTTATCTGTTCCAGATATTGCTTCGATAGCTGTTATTTTGACTTTATCTGCGATATTTCGCATGTATGCCTGTCCACGATCCAGATTGTCTGTGTGGCCAGTTGCATCTCCGATGGATACTGTCGCACCAACATAAAAGCTATTTGCCTGCGCTGTTGGAATTACAACATAATTAACTTTTTCTCCAGTCTGTGCAACTTTAGTTTGCACACTATATGAAGCACATCCTTGAAAGACTTTCTGACTATTTTTTGTCGCATACTTCATCCATAGCATACACAGCAGATATGCCGTTCGCTCTGATCCAGAGCCATGATATCCTGTTCCTTTCTTTTGCAGCTCAGTATTTCCGGACTGGGCTGAAGCAAAGTTATAAATTGCATTTCCAGATGATGAATATAAAATCCCGTCAATTTGTCCTGCATAGTATTTTGTCAAAATGCCATAACCGAGTTCTTTATTGCACCATGGTGTAACTGTTGTGCACTCCAATTCAGGATGCGGCTTCGTTGCAAAATGCACAATGTAATATGTGTCAAATTTTTGAATGCCCCAATAAGTTAATGGAACCATAACTCCAACATCTACTTTTCCAATATCGGAATATCCATTACCGCCTTTGATTGCTACTGGAGTCTTATTCTCTTGCTCATCAATCACAAAATTACAATCAATTGTCTGAAAAGCACTATGATTCGCAAAATCATCCTGCCCCTTTACAGTTTCTGTTGAAGGTACGGCTGTTAATCCAACTGATGCATTCATTTTTTCTCCGCTCGGACTGGTGCTTGTCTCATAATAATAAAACTTTGTTGAGAAAACCTCGTCTGTTGCTGTTTGTTCCCAGAAATTCTTCCAGTCAAACTTTGAAACATCTGTTACTAGTGTTTTTACCGTTTTTAAAAGATTTAAAATCTCTTGTGATGTTGACTCCATTGCCACGTCTACTGCCACTGCTGCCATTTTTTATCCTCACTTTCCATCGTCATACATTACTCTCAGTCCACCACTTTCATTTATACTCAAAGTAATTCCCTGGCCATTTGCTTTCTTTGCAAGTTCCTTTGTTAAATCCGCTATATTAGTTTCTTGAGTTTTTGATGCAGCCTTTAATTCTTCCACATCTTCCCAATTTGCAAGATATATTATTTTGTCAGCCATACACCTTCCTCCTCTACTTTGTTATCCTTGCAGCCAAGCACCCTTTGGCTAAGTCGAAGAAAAATTCTATGCCAGTACCATCGGCCTTTGTTTTTAGCGCTGTGTCCTGTTCTGTATTCTTCTTTTCAACCTTTGCGAATCTATCTCCAACTGCTTTTGCATCAGCTGGCATGTCTGCTTGTGACAATGTGGTATCTGTAGCATCTCTAAAGGATTCTTTTACATTTGATCCATCAACTTGCATTACGCCTTCTGCGCTGTCATACACAAGAAAAGTATCTGTGGATTTTACAGCCGTTTTTTTCTTATATTCCGTCCATAATCCCATAATGATCACCTAACCTTGTTCATCAAATTTAATGGCTGCGCACTGTTTTTCTGTATCATAGTACAAAGTCATTCCTTTTCCTGTTACCTTTTTGCTCAATCCATCCCCGACTGCTTTTGCATCTGCAAAGGCATCAGGAATAGTAAGTGATTTATCAGTTTCCAACGGATGAGTCTTATGATACTTTTCAACAGCCGCATCAATTTGATCTTCCGTTACAGTTGCATTCTGAACCTTACGATTTAAAATACCAATGACGTCTTCTGGTTTCATATTTACTCCTTAAATCTTGTTCCAAGTTGCCGTTGACTCTTCGAATTTATAATAATCGCCAGTATCGCTTGCCAGAAAAGAGCTGCCTGTCGCAACATACGTAGGCAGCCTGCCTACATCTTTTGCAAGCCCCTCATAACTACGTATATTGCCTTGCGCAGACGTACATACCAATGTACCCATATCTGGCACTTCTTGACCAGGCTTATAAAACTGCCCATCTCGCTTCACCGTGTAATCATATGTCATGCTTTTTTCGCCTCACTTTCCTCAAGCATCATGCTAATTGCTTCAAATTCAAGCTCTGATGCTTCTATATTCTCGATCAAGCTAATTGGAATCTTATAAACATCTACGTCAACTTCAATTCCATCCAGTAATTCACCCAACTCTGATTCTAGGTTTTGCTCCATTCCCTTTTTAGGGACAATGTCACCATTTTTCTTTTTATCGCAGTACTTTTCAATCAATTCATTTCTTGATTCTTGAAAAGGAATCGCAGCTTTATCAAGCATTTCAACATTGCGATTAATTGCGTAAATTGCCTTAATCGGCTTTCTTGCGCCATTGTTTTTAAACGATAAAAGTCCATTGATTGTTTTTACCAGCGTTCTATTTGACATCTTCATTTTGACACCTCATTTTTCAATAAAATTTGCGGCAACGCCAACATATCTGGGCAGTATATCGGCGTATGAATACACCGGATATGTTGGCGTTCCAACATAAAATTTGCGCGTTTCTGTTTTCCCAGACTTCGGATTTCGGAAAGTGATCGGAAAAAATGGTGGTTCTATTGCAACAGCAAAAGCTGCTGCTTCTTCATCATCCAAAGGCGCCAGCGTAAGATTTAACTTAATTTTCTTTGCTTTGATGTCACCTTCCATATCGCCAGACGCAACTCGCCCCGTATTGCGGCTCCAGATGATGTTATCTGTTATCGTCAGATCTTTAGCTTTCAGCTCCAATCCACTTATGATTACAGTTTTTACCGGACCATCCATTGCATTGTTTCCCTCCTTTACGTTAAAAGTTGCGCCTTGCCAGTCTGCATAACACGCGAATTGTTCTCACTCTTCACCACCTCAAAAATGCGCCTTGCATCGCCTTGAAGTGTGACATTGACAGTTATGTTTCCACTGCTGCCCATTTGTGACATTGCAGTTTGCATTCCTTCTGCTACTGCACTTTGCATCACGCTTGCAAGCTGTGATTCGTTGAGTACTTCTGTGCGTCCGCCTACATGCCCCACAAGCTCTGGTCCAGCCTCTCCTGCAATAAACATCGAACCTGCATTTACAGTACCGCCTGCATATCGTGGAATGGTGCTAAAGCTTGACATGAAGTCTTTTTTGATGACTCCTCCACTGCTAAATTGTGGTATGCTATGCCACCTTCCGCCATAAAAAGCTCCACCTTCTGCTTTCCGTGCTCCCACTATAGATGATACAAGTGCGGTGATTCCAGACAATATCAATGAAAAACCAGATTGTTTTTGAACCTGATTTACGAGTCCGAGGATTCCAGGCAGTGATAAGTTGCCGCTTTTTGCAATATAACTAATCCACGCTCCAATTCCACTCAGTGTTAATCCGCCAGACTGTGCAGCAATGTTGCTGATCCATGCTCCGATTCCGCTCAACGTCATTCCACTGATTTGAGATCCAATAAAACTGATCCATGCTCCTATATCACTTAATGTCATGTTGTTTTTTTGCGAACCTATAAAGCTAATCCAAGCGCCGATGTTATCAAGTGTGAGATTCGACACCTTTGAACCGATGTAGCCAATCCAACCGCCGAGATTATCTAACGTTAATCCGCCTGTTTGTGATACTTTTGATACGCTGCCTTCCAAGTTGTTGATCTTCCTGTCTGCAATCTCGTCCTTTTTACTAGTGATAGCTCCAACAAAATCCAACTTTCTTATTGATTCAGGTATTTGATTACTTGCTTTGACAATACTTGCGGATACTCCACCAACCGTTCTCTGGTTTTCTGGAATTTCACTGGTATTAAGTGATCCTGCCTTTAAATTCACTTTAAATTCCTTGTCAAACATGTTTGTTAAAGTATTGCTGATTCCCAGTGTGAATTTATCAGATTTTAAAGATTCAGTTACGCTATCCAGTGTATCTCTCAGCTCATCTGCAAGTGATTTCCAAACTCCAGTCAACTTAATCCCTTTAAGCTTTTGAATTAAGCTTTCTGTATTGGTTGTTGCAGATGAAGTATTATCTCTATAGCGTCCCATAGCTACTTGCAATTTATCTACAGTCTCTCCAGATGTCTCGACAGTTCCATTTAATGATTCCATGTCTTCTTCCATTGTTCCAAATTGAGGATTCATTTCTCGCATGACTTGCCAAAGTGCTTCCTCGTCTTTTGTAAGATTCTGAAAGTCAATGGAACCATCTCTCACTTTTTGTAAAAACTTATCAAAAGTTTTTTCCCAGGTCTCGATTGTTCCACCGTATACATCCACTCTTGATAAAAGTCCATTTAATATATCAGCCTTCCATGAGATGGAATCATCTATAAATTTGGTTTTTAATTGCTCGAGAGCAACTACGGCATCGCCGTAAATCTTAGAAGCATCCTCTAACGCACTTGAAAATCCTTTTTGAATAGCTGCGTTTTTCTGCGTTTCAATAAGTTTTTCAAGTGTATCTTTTGTTCCTTGATAAGCCGTCTGTATGCTTCCAATTTCCTTAGCAATATCTGGTGCGTACTTTGAGATTTGTTCGTAGTAGAACTTGAACAAGGACTCGTCCTGCGCTGATAAACTTCCATTCTTTTTAAATTTCTCATTTATTTCCCAAAATTTGTCCAGTGAATCCATTGCCGAATCAAAATTACTAAGCTCATCTTGTTTAAACTTTGGCCACTCAACATTCAGCTTTGAAATGGCTTTGTTAAGGTTATCAGCTATAGCGGTATACTTTGTGTCATTTCCCCCAAATATAAGCCCCCATGCTGCCTCAAATAATCCAAAAAACGTGTTGGCAACTATATTTGCACTTGTTTTTAAGATTTCGCCCCAGTTGATGCCCTTAATGAAGTTGTTTATATCAACTCCAAGAGATCTCCAATTAAATGTTGCTGCAAACTCGTTAATTGCGGATAGTGCACCTTTAAATGCCTGGCCTAGCGCTTTTCCTGCTTGGCTAAAATCAGTCTTAGCCAAAAAAGTATTTGCGGAATTTGCCAGTTCTGAGCCTATTCTTTTCCAATCAACCGTTACTGAAAACGTAAGTAAGGATGAAGTTGCTGTATTCATTCCGTCGGATAGCATTGTGCCGATTGCTTGCCAATCTACCTCGTAAAATATGCTATTGATTCCGTTTGAAAAATTTCTGGATATCGAATTAAAATCAATTCCTTCTATCCCTGTTGTTAGCGCAGATGTGATTCCATTGATTCCAGCTGCAATAGTTTGTCCAGTTTTTGTATAGTCTCTATCTGCAAAAATGCTATTGATTGTATTTGCAAGTGCATTACCTGCTTCCTGCCACCCTGTAGTGCCGCTAAAATTGATTTTAGACATATCCACTACAAATCCATCAAGAAAACTCCATAAAGCCTTGTATTTGGCATTCAGAGTCTTTCCAAGGCCATCCCAATCAATAGTAGCTATCGCGCTTCTGAGTCCGCCTGACATAAATTCGCCAAGTGATGCCCAGTGAGTTGTGTCAATAAAGGTATTGATTGCACCTACGGCTGTGTTGACCGCTTCTCCAAGTGTTCTTCCAACGCTCTTATCAAGACCTTCCGTCTCAAAGAAGCCATTTATAAATGTTCCTGTGACTTTGGCAATTTTGTTTGCCTGCTCCTTGATTGGCTCCCAGTCAATGGAATCAAGTGCGTCACGGAGTTTCGTTCCAACTATTTTACCGATGTCAGTAAAATCGGATTTCGCCCAAGCGTCCTTTACAAGATCTGCAAAGTTAGATACCGCTCCTGGTATATCCTTTTTTGTAAAAAGTATAGGATCTTCCGTTCCTGAGCCGTTTCCAGAACCACTTCCGCTTCCACTTCCTGAACCGCTGTTGGCTGCGTTATCGAGATCTTCTGAGAACTTCTCGATTTCGTCAAATCCCATTAACTCACGTTTTAGCTCATCGGTCTTGTCTTTTAACTTATCAGTTGCGTCACTTGCTGCATCTCCTGCAGATGCTGTGCCGTTTAAACTGTCGCGATAGTCTTTGATGTTTTTTACAGCTACCGTATATGACGTTTGCCCTGTTATTGATGCTATGAAAGCACCTACGGCATTGATTCCTGCAACTGCATAATCTACAATTTGGTCGATAATTGGTGCAACAATATTCAGTATCGGCTCAAATGCCGCAGCTACGCTATTTCCAACATATGACATATCGGATGTCAGCAATGACAAGCTCTTATTCGCCCTATCGCTAAACATAACAAGATTGTTGATTCCGTCCTTGATTCCTGATCGTAGTTTGTTAAACAGCACATACAAAGATCTGATTCCAAAACCGTAGCGCAACACAGTTGTAATTCCGTGCTTTAATTTTTTGTTAAAGTCTCCGAGACTGGCTGAGGACTGGCTGAATGGACTCTTTAGCCCAGATAGTGCATTTTTGCTTGAGCCAAAATTTAAAAACTCCCATGACAACTTTGCAAAGCTTTTTGTGAACGATAATATCTGCTTGTTTACTTTCATTGCAAAAGATCCTATTTTGCCAATTGCACCTGCAACAGATATCGCCTTTCCTACAAATCCACCCATGATGCCTGCCAAATCACTTATATCTGATTTTAACTGGGATAGGCTAAGTGGCAATTTTTGCATGCTTCGGTTCAGTCTGTTGATATCCTCTGGTGTGTCTCTAAATATTGGTGGCTCTTGTGAAGCTTGTTCAAGCGATTGCCTGTAAAAACCTAAGTTTCCTGTAAGCTCACTTATGCTAGAGCTCATATGGTCAATAACCATGTCAGACGTTTGCGATGCATTTGACAATGCTTGCAATGCTGTTTCTGACAATTGACCAGTTTGTGCAAATGCTCTAACCTCATTCTGTGTTAATTGCAGAGCAGAATCCAATGCAGACAAGCTTTGCTCAACCAAATTTACATGATTGTTTAAATCATCTATTGGTGCAGAAGTTTCACTTGCGGTACTATATTCTCTGAGGGTTCCATGCAATGTTGACAGTGCGTTTTCTATGCTTTCAGTTGCAATTCCTAATTGCTGTGCTGATTGTACAATCATAGTTCTGGCCTGTGAGCCAACCCTATCTGCTGAAGATGGGAGTGATTGCAACATATCAAATAATTCTGATAATTTTTGTTCAACGGAATCAGTTGCAGTACCTAAATCCGATAGTGATTCCATTAAATTTAATTTTGGTGAATTTTTTTGTTCTGTTTGTAACATTTCTAGTGATTCTTGCAAAATTTTAGTTCTATATTCCTGCATATCCCCTAGAAATGAATTATATTCTGCTAACCACTGTTCACCTTTTGTAATGTCAGCTCCATTGCGTACAGCTTCTAGTGCTTCTCCAACCTGTTTGATTGAGGACCTTGTTTGTGCAAGCTGTTCACGGTATTTTAAAATTTTGTCAATAGCTACATCGAGACTTTCGTTGTTGTTATTCCATGTTTCGTTAATAGATTTAATAAGCTCGCCTTTGTAATTTATTAGCTTTTGATACAAAGACTGTATTTCGCTTAGTTTTGTAGGAATATTGATTTCATTTCCTTTTGCAGTCGTCTTAGCAATTAAGCGTTCTGGACTGCTAGATCCTAGTTCATATTTCAATTCAGAATCATGTACTAATTCTCTTATTGTTTTGCTTGCACTGTTTTTAATATCGGTAGTCTGTTTTATTGTTTCCTGTAATGCTTTTATGTTCAGCTTTGCAATTCCAGAAAAATCAATGTTTTTCAAAGAAGCCAGTTCACCCAAGCCAAGTTCTTTAAGCCCCTTGAATGCTCCTGCCAGACCTTTTCCATCCCCTACAGCGTTCGCAACAGATTCAATGGTTGACCTTAAATTGATAAGGTCTTTCATTTCACTGTTCACAACATCGGTTACAGTCTGCTGTTCTTTTTCAAATGCTCTGGTCTTCTGCCCGATGGCGCTTGTGACTTCTTTTACGCTTTCTGTTCCGCTGTTTTCTGATAGTTTTTTGCCACCATAAACATCGTTTTCCGTAATCCCATACTTCTCGCTAAGGTTAGGTATGTCTTTTGCAGCAAATTTTGATAGTTCGGATTCAATCTTCTGTACTGGAATCAAGCCGTTTTTGATAACATCCTGTGATGTCATCACAGCTTCCTTGCGTATATCTCTTAAACGCTCTACTACATCCTTGAATAGATCTGTTGCGTTTTTTGTAGTATCAAATGTGGTATTTATTGACTTGTTCATATCGTCTATGAACGTCACAAAATCCGTACCACTATTTGTTGTGGAAAAATTCTTGCCAAGTACACTTCGCAAGTTTGCAAATTCCCTGTCTGTATTTAAATCGTTCTTTACGCCAATCGGGATCTTTATGTTTCGAGCTTTTTTGATATAGTTATCAAAGGCCTTTTCAACACCGTCTAGCTGTCTAATCTCCTTAACGTTCTGTGCGATGGTATTTTTTACATTTTCCATCGCACTTTCTACGTTATCCATGGCCCTTTTCCATGTGTCCTCGGAAAAAATTGAACCCTTCTTTTCGTTAAGTTGTAGGTTGTTAAGCTTAATAGATGCTTCTGCCAGTTCTCTTACAGATTTCTCAACTGCTGCAATTCCTGTCTTGTTGGTTATCCCTGTCAGCTTCGTTAGTCTTTGCGTTAATCCATTTACAGATGTTGAGTAGCGGTCAATTCCGCTTTTGTTGTCGCCCAATCCGGTTAGGGATTGTTTCAACGCTTCAATATCAGATATAGCTTCTTTGATATTTGTTTTAGCTTCAATCCGTATTGAATCAATATTTACCTCACTCATTTTATCCCTCCTCCCTTAGATTGGGCTCTCTGGCAAGCCTTGCTTTTCAAGCTGCCTGATCCTTTGCTTCATCTCGTACACTGCGATTTCCTCATTTGACTCCGCATTGCCGTTTTTGCTTTTCTTCGCTTCCTGTTGTAAGAAAGGCATATCTGGATATTCGAACGGTGGTGTATGCTTACCTTTGAACCACTGGCTGTTACCCAGCGTTGATAAGATAGACATTCTCACATACTTGCCAAGCATGTGGTTTTGCATATCGACTTGCTGTTGATGCAGCTTGTAAGCAAGTTCATATGGTTTTAACTCACATGGACACATATCGCCTATTTTTTCAGCAGTAAAGCCGTATTGTTGCGTAACACATAAAAAATACGGAAGCAGCTTTTCATCGTAATAATCAATTGGATCTATTACTCTGTTTTTTGCTCTTTCGCTTCTTTCTCCGCTTTCATCTGCAGAACCTCTTTCTTGAAAAAACCATTCTGCATTACCTCTTTTAGCAGCTCTTCAAACAGCTCTTTGATACTCGAATCTTCCTGATCGGTATACTCATCAATCAATTCACACACCTTTGCTGTTGCCTCTTCCTTGCCTTTGTTTGTGTTGTAATCATACCCAAACTCATCCTTATGCCTTTTTTGCAGTCCCACAAGCAAAAACTCCGGAACCATATTAAGCACCATTTCGATATCGTCAATAAGATCACCATTGGACCGTTGAGCTTCATCATCGCTGGACTGCTGAATTTCTTTAATCTTCTTTAAAATTCCGCTCTTTGTAGTTGCTTCGATTCCAAACTTAATTTCGTAATTCATAAATTTCATAATTCATTCTCCTTTAAACAAAAAACGGGAAGCTCACGCTTCCCGAATATAGCTGTTACATTTCTTTCTTTGCCAGTGTAATTGATGTTGGATAACCATTCTCATCTTCTGTTACAGATACGGTGTAACTATCCTCGATCCACCTTGGAACGGTTACTGTGGCAATTGTTGCTGTTCCTGTGAGGTGATCTTCTGTTGCCTCGTCTGGTGCGAAAGATTCTGTTCCTACAAAAGCCACAATTCCTTCTGAACCTTTTCCATCTGTGCCGTAAAGGATGCAGATATCTAATTGTTTTCCCTCGTTTTTAACTAGTTCATCCTTATATTTTTTTTCAAATGCACCTGGTACTTCCATTGATGCAGCTGCTCTTCTTCCCTGTTCCTGAGTCTCTATCAAGTCTTCCAAGGTTGATGTATCAACCATGTTGACAGTGCCGAAAGGTGATGGAATTGATTTTGCTCTGATCAAGAGCTTATATTCACCTGCCCAGTAATCGGCTGCGCCATCTTCCTTTGTCTTTTCTCTGTAGATGATTCTACTTTTTAAACCTACTGCCATTTTGTATTCCTCCTACTAAAAAAGCCCCATCTTGCCGATGGAGCTTAAAAAATATCATTCCAATCAAATGTTCTTTCAAAACGTGCTACATAACGATATATTGGTGATTGATTGTCCGCATATGGTGACATTTTTACATCAAACATAAGTTTTTTTAGGCAGTCCATAATTTCTGCCATTATAGTTCTGCAGTCTAGCTGTGATGTGTTGCTATACACTTCAATTTGGAATCCTGCCACTATAGTGTTGATTCTTGTGCGTTCCAGATCGGAGTTTGCTTCGCTTCCACCCAACTCATGGACGTACACGCAGGGAAAATTGCGTTGTGAATCATTGCTTATGCTTGAGGTGGTGTACATTATTTGTGGATATCTTTTCTTTAGCTTGTTGTATGTCTTGCCTTTCACAAGGGATAATACCTTGCTCTCAAGGTCAATGACCCATTGATTCTGAGCCATTATCCGAACACCTCCCTTGCAATTCTTTCAATATCATGTCTCATTTGTGTTGAGGCATGATACATGAATGGTCTTGACGGCATACCTTCTGTAAAGTACCACTTACCATCTCCCCCCAGATAATACCAACCATATCTACCATCTGCCGTTTTTCTAATTGTTTTTCCTTGCGCATAAATAGCCGGGAGCTTGCCTGGATACGGAGTAGTAGCGCCTATGATTCCTGTTCCCATCTCTACATAGATAGCATGTTCTGAATCAGCTTCTACCGCAAAGATAACTCGCTCTGCGTTGCTCTCTATCTCGGTTGAGTGAATACTATTTACAAGTTCACCAGTGAATACTGCGTCCATCGTCAAGACTTCTTCTGTTGCTTTTTCAACTCCGTAATCAGTAAGCTTCTTCATGAAAAGCTCTACTCGCGTTTGGAACGTTTTCTGGTAACGTTCCAACATCCTTATGGCTTCATCTACTCCGCTCACCTTTATTTCCAAAGCCTTTGCCATTAGGTTTTTTCCTCGTTTTGCTGCAATACCTGCAGATAGTAAGACGTTTCATTCAGTGCTTCATTCATGATTCCACTCACTTGATAATCAGCCGAATTTTCGTCTGGTGATCCATTTGGTTTCGTTTTGATTTCTGAGTGTAGCCAGATTCTTGCTCCAAACGGCAAGCTAAGTTTGTTTCCGTTAGAGTCTTTTGCATGTTTAGCTAAGATGAGCGTAGCATAATTGTTTGTACTATCACTGCCCCATGCTCGCATGACAGCGTTTTTTAGCTGTGATGTGATTGTCCCCCAAAACTTTATAGGATTGCTGTAAAGCACTTCCATTTCACCGCTTTCTTTTGGGATTTTTTTACCTTCGTCATCGGTATAAAAATATACTTCCCCATCAGCTCCAATATAGCTCTCATACTGAATGTCACCGTTTTCATCTCTCAGATATCCAGGTGCTTTCCCGACTTGGTATGAATACCACATCTGCTGGCGATTTCTTCTACTTGTCCGTGCCATCTTTCAGCTGCTTGTATACCTGATTGATGCCGGTACTAGACAAACCTGATACAATGCCGACAGCAATAGCATTCAGAATATCCTGCGCTGGGAAGTCTGGTATGACATACATTCCTAAGACTCCCAGAATGCCGCCAAAAGCACCCACAATGACCGGAATGTAATTATCCTTGACTGCTGGAATTGTCTTGGCTGCAAGCCCAATTAAATAGCAAATAACTACAATCGCAATCACGGTAGTCATGCTCGATATATCCATTTTATTTACCTCCTCCACTCTTGATGTGTAACTCTTTGATCTCTTCATACATCTTTTTAACCATACCGTTTCCGCCCAAATCATGATAAGCTTCATACATTTCCTCGAAGTTCTGATAAGCATAGGATGGTATCTCCCCTAGCCGCATGTATTTTGTGTGATACTCGATCAGTTGCACACGCAATAACAGCATGGTTCCTCTCTCATTCGCGTTCTTGTCTTTCTTCTGTTGCTGCAGAAGCCAAACAATGTATCCTAAAGCAATCGGAAGGATGATTGTGTATGTTTGTAATAAAAATTCTTGCATCTTTATATCTCCTGCTTATATTTTTGCATATTGCCCACCGCCGCTTTAATATGCACCCTGCCAGCGTATTCACAAGCATTGCAAACACACTGGCGAACATCCTTCTTAGACCTTAGACTGTTGCTAACGGTATTATTCCAGCGAACAACGTTTTTCTGTCTACCATTGTTCGTTGAATGGAATCCTCACTGTGCTGACTCTCACCCTCAAAGCCAATCGAGTTATAATCGTACAAAGCCAAATTACGAATCTGGCTATAGTACCTGTCTAAATCTTGTGCAATCATTCCGTCCGTGTATCCAAGTGGATATCTTCTTTTGTCTCGGACCTCTCTAATTGCACTTTTGATTTTTTGCTTGAGTAGCGGTTCCGAAAAGCTGCCGCCTTCTTCATCATTTGAAAGCTCAACTTGCAAATCAAAAAAAAGCTCGTCTGCAAGGTTGTCTGTATAACTCATACTTTCTCACCTCCATCAAACAGCTTTTGGTTTCTTACCTCTTTGCTTTGGCTCATCATCAACTTGCAACTCTGGAATTTCAATTTTCTCTTCCATCGGGACGTCAATCTCTAGGGCATCGCTTTTTTCTTCCATTGGGACGTCTTCGCCAGCTGCATAGTAGATTCCGTTAAGCTTGATCATGTGATCAAATTTCATTACTTGACGTCAATTACAAATGTGCTGTCGATGCCCTCATATGATGGAAGCACAATCTGTGATACGCTGGTTGTAGTCTTAACAGGTGGCCCCTGCTCGGTTTTGGTCGCAATTGCAATGCGGTTGTCAAGCATGGCAACATCCACATTTTTATTCGACATCAATGTACGCTCTTCTGGTGTCACGCCATAATATGTTGATCCCAATGTTCCTGCGCCGATTATGGTTACTTTGTTGTCTGGGTAGAACTTTTGAGTCTCTCCCTTGTAGTCAATGTACATCTTGTCATAAATGATAGGCGTCAGACCTGTCTTTCGCGTAAAGATCTCCTTAACGGTTGCTTCATCGGTAAAATCAACCGTCTTACCAGAAGAAGTAATTAAAGCATTCTTGATCTGCTCGTTCTCAACGAGGTAATCAAAAGTAGTACTGTTCATCATCGCATAGCGAGGAAGTACTCCGATTGATTTTAAATATTTAGTACCCTGCTGAACGTCTTTTAACGGCTTCGCTGTGTCAGGATGGTCCCAAGTATCAGTGCCTTCAATTTTTAAATAGTGCTTTTGCTTGTACGTTCCATCGCTATCGTAATCGTAGCCATGAACCATATTGTCACTCTCTGATTCCCCGGTTCCTATTGCAATAGATGGCTTTCCGTCCTTTGGCGCAAGTAGTGCCATTCGCATTACTTCGGCAGCGATTTCTGCACCGTCAATAAGCCTTGCAGCATCATTGTAAATCGATGATATAATGTCTCCAATGAATGGACTATTAGCGTCTTCTATCTCCATGAGTCGCATTAAATCTTCCTCTCGTACAGTCATGCTCTCACGGAAAAAGATCATCTGTGTAGACTCCTGCTTGAATCCCTCACGGACTCTGATCATCGGAATTGCATCAAAATTACTTGGCTTTAAGATGGCGTTTAAGCCTTTGTGTGTCTTAATCCATTTTAATGACAAGCCCAGCTTCTTTCTGTTTGGGAAAAAAGCCTTTCCGACAAAGCCCATGGCATTACTTGGATCTTGTGTACGTCTTGCGGCAACTGCCTGTGAATCATAAATATCTGTTATTAAAACTGCCATTGCTCCTCCTTTTTACTCAACCACGATCATAGGCAGGATCTTAGTTAAGTCTGCATCATAAGTGATTCCTGCATTCTGTTCTGCTCTTGACTTGTTAATGTATGCCTTTTTGAGGATCGTTCCTTGTGGTCGATGCTCATACACATCAAAAAGTAAGATTCCAGCTCCACCTGTCCATGGTGTTGCTGCAACTACTGTTCCTGTTCCACTAATTACACTTCCTGCCTTTACAACCTTCTCTCCGGTATCACTATCAGTAGTGCTGACATCTGTAAAATCAATAGTCATTGGCACTCCTTCGAACACCTCTCTGTTTAAGATCTCTGCACCAGATGGACGTATCTCGGTTGTTGCATATCTCATGTCTCCTCTTGCCATTTCTTGCTTCCTTTCTTTACATGTATTGTTTCAGCACAGACTCGTCGACTTCTGTCGAATATGTCGGTAGTGACTTCATGAGTTCAACAGCCTTACTCTCGTGACTATCTCCGTGCCCTGCGTTAACTTCTCCGCGCTCTGCCAAAAATTCCTGCATCATCTTTGACTTGAGTGTTTTCATGTGCTGTCTCAAGATTTCGTTTTCCTTGTCACTGTCTCCGTCAGCTCTTGCCTCGGCGTACTGCTGTGCTACTTCCTTGGACATTTCCAAAGTGTCCATGTATGTATTGGTAGATTTCATAATCGTCAGCTCACGCTGCATTGCCTTGAACTGCTTGTCTCTCTCGGCTTCTGCTTCTTTCTTTGCTTCCGCTTCCTTCTCTTGAGCAGTCATCTTTTCCCTGAGCTGCTTTGTTTTGGCTTCGTTCTCAGATGTAAGCGCATTAGCTTTGTTTGTAAGCTTTGCAATCTGTGCGTTTGCCTGTGCAAGCTGCACCCTTAATACATCAGCATCAGTTTCCAGCTCGTGATCATCGCCTGATCCCTTTGGCTCTTCATGAGTTTCACCCTCCGGCGTTGGCTCTGCAAAAAGCTGCAGGTTTAATTTTCTCTTGGTGGCATTGCGTTCAAATGTTCTGAAAATCGGCTGAGTCTTCATAGATTCATTCCTTTCTGTGTTTGTGCGGTTCTCTCCGCTTTGATTTGTGCGATTATTAAGCTCCTCTCTGAGCTGTTTTGCTCCTTAAAGTCCGTCTCCGACTTGTTTGCCCTAGTTTTGTGCAAACAAAAAGCCCTTCAAACCTTCGTTTAAAGAGCCTATTCTTTGCATAAATTAAGAGTACGTCACCCAGCAGCGACAATTGATCACTTCCTCCGGGTTAGTAAAAGCAACTGCCATATCATGTGGATACCGCATAAGTGCTTTTCCAACTAAAAAGTAGTTGTTTATTGGTATTGTTGTTTGATCTTCCTTGTGGTGTGTTTCGCGTTCTTTTCCGTCTATAATTGTGTTCCACGTTTTGTATGTTTTATTTCTGGCCGCCTCTTTGAAGTCTTTATGGTTTAAAAAATCAAGGGCTGTATTTTCACTGACCAGACGTATTCGGTCTTCCGAGACATAATATTTTTCGTTCACATGATCTGCCGTTACCTGTGCTGTGGATAAGCAAAAATCTGATATATAAACCTTTGCCTCGCTGTCAAGATCAATATATCGCGCAATCCATTTCAACAATTTTGTTTCAAATTGTTCTGCTGCTTTCTTCGCATCAACTCTGCCTGTCTCTTTCATAATCAGGATGAGTAAAATTAAAAAACGCATATCATCTTCAATTTTATTTGAAAATTCAACGCGTTCTTGTTTTTGCTTTTTTGTGATTCCCATTTCACCAAAAAATCTATTGTATGGCATGGACCGTATCTTTTCGATTTCATCAAAACCAAATATCTGTGCCATATCATCACCTTATACTTTCCCAGTTATAGGGCTTGTTTCCAACTGATCTATTTGCCTATCAGTTGGTTCACTGTCTTCCACTGCTGTGGTTCCGCTTGACGCAGCAGCCCTTTGTACTGCTTCTATCATGTCCTTACTGTCATTCCATGTAGCCTCAGTGTCTTCAAAGCCATCAATAAATTTAAGTGCATGTCTGCCATGTACACCAGTCTTAATGAGGGTTGATAAAGCATTCGCTTTAACAGACATGTCATAGTTCTTTCTTCTTGAGAAGTGGAAATTGATGTCTCCAACATGTACTCTTTTGATTGGATCATCGTCTTTAAGCACATTTGATGGAGTTAATTGGAGTACTTTTATGATAAGTTTAAGCTCCTCTCTCTGTGCCTTGCTCACAATCTGCTCCTCACGCACAGCGTCAATCTCAGCTGCACTCCATCCACTAGACATATCCATTGCTGTTCCCGTGGAACCACCGCCTTCTGAATCTTGTTGTGTAGGTACTTTGCATTTTTGTAAAATTCTTCGCCAGCGTGTATCTATCGCTGTTAATGTTGCGTTTGTATCAAATGCATTAGATAGTGCCTTGATTTGCGGTGTCTTTCCATCTGGTGTTGTGCTAGTAAGCACCCATTGCCCCGACTTCACTTCTATAGGCTTCTTAGTTTTGGGGTCAACTGGGAAATCAACATCATTGCCCCACCATATCTCCTGAGTTTGCTGCGCTGTAAGGTTCGCAAAATCAGAGACTAGCGTGTTAAGTTCGATGCAATCTGATATTTGCCTCTCAAAGCAGCCTGTTCTGTCAACAGATCTCTCGTATTCGACTATCGCTATTTTTTTGAGCGGATTTAATGATTTTTTAACAATTTTGCCTTTTGAGACTTCAAAGCGCATCTTAGGAGTAAAACACGTGAAATATTGTTCACCATTGTCCGTTCTGTATGTTACTCCCATTAGCTTCTTTTGTTTGGCATCATTGCTATATACGCAAAAAGCATATCTTGGGTCTAACGTATATATATCCACAAGAGCTTCGTCATCTTCTTCAAAATCGGTTTTAACGTCAACAAGTCGGTATCCCACACCTACTTTTTCAACAAAATTGCCAAGCTCCTGATTCTTGTAACCAATGTCGCAGGCATTTGTAAGCATTTCATTAAGTGCAGATATTCCTTCATCGTCTAAGCCTGCTGGTGTTTTGTGAGCGTCTTTGTCAGATCGCTGTATCAGCATTGCTGGCGTTCCCCAGAAATACGCCATTTTGAAATCAGTAATGTAGTTTGCGGCATTATCAGTTACTTTAATATTGATCTCAGGGCGAACAATTTTGGGTCTGTCCAGTGGTTGATCGCCAGCTTCAAAATCTATAAGATATTGCATCTCTAACCGATTAAATTTATGCTTCTCATATGCTTTTGACAATTCTTTGATTATGTTGTCGGCAGTAATTTCTTTTGCATCCGTATATATTTTCTGTCTTCCTTTTAACGTCCACATCCTGTTCGCCCTCCTTTCTTAATAGAATCTTTTGCCGCTGCTACTTTTGGCTTGTATCTTTTTTTATAGGCTTAACCGACTGCACAATACCGTCCTGTGTAAGAATGCAAGTCATTTGCTCACACTTCCTACATTGCACTTCAAAAGCGTTTGTCGCTTTCTTGTCATAGTGGAAAATAATCCTTCCACAATTGGGGCATGTAATTATCTGGCTACTCATAGCGTTTCAGCCGAAAGCAGCATCGAGTCTTGCAATTTGTATACTTCGTCCTGGAAAGACTCGTAATCGGAATTGCATTCCTTCCGGTTCTGCTTGTATAACTCATGGTCGTTTATCCAGTTGCTAAACTGTACCTCTTTAGGATTGTTTGAATTGATTGATGCCTAAAACGCAAAAACCACTTGATCATTTACTGTGCTGTCTCCTGACAGCGATATACTCTTGCTTCTAATCGTTAACATAGTTATCTCCTTTTTGGGTAATAAAAAAGCGCCATACATATGTAAGGCGCAATTAACTTTATTTCATACTTTTCTATTGTTGAGAGTATCATAGTAATAGCATGTATTCAAGATGATATCTTGTGTCATTTAGTGATATTAAATGATAGGTTTTAGTGTTATAGGTAACCACGAAATTCCAATTAAAATGTCATAGTTAATATTGAATTGTTTTTTATCTGTCTACCAATGCTTTCCTTGATTGATAGCTTGATTACTCTCTTGATTACTCTCTTGATTACTCTCTTGATTACGGGAGCTTTGAAATCCGCATAAATACTAGTTTTTTGATATGCATAGGTAACCAAGAAATTCCGCATGAGTAACCAAGAAATTCCGCATGAGTAACCAAGAAATTCCATAAAATATAAAAAGGTAACAATTTTATATTTACAATGGTAACTTATGGTGCTATAATAAACATAAAAGTAGAGAAAGAGAGGTTTTACACATGGCTAGAAAAAAGATTGGGCCAATAACCAGTTTAGGAAATGGAGACAAACTTACTGTTCAAAAAAGTTTGCCGTTGTTTTCCTTGTGGCGTTCCGAGCTATCGCTTGCAGAATTTAAGATACTTGACACTTATTTATCACGAATAGACAGTCACAAGCCAGACAGGAGAACGGTTGTTTTCGAGAAAGGCGAACTTGAAAAAATTTTAGGAGTAAAAAAAATCAACAATCAAGACCTCAAGGCAAGATTAAAGCATCTTATGGGAAATGTAATAGAAGTGCAAGATGATAGTGAAAAACAAGGTTTTAGATTGGTGACGTTGTTTGAAGAAGCAACGGCAGAACAAGATGATTACGGGCTGTGGCAAGTAAAGCTAGAGTGTTCTCAAAAAGCAATGAAGTATTTTTTTAATATTGAAAACCTCGGATATCTTCGGTATAAGCTGCGCTGCATAACATTACTCACAAGCCGTTACACTTATATCATGTTTACATATCTCGAACAAAACCGTTTTCGAAAAAGTTGGGAAGTGCAGCTTGATGAATTAAGGCAAATACTTGATTGTGATAAGGAAGAACTGTATAAAGAATACAAGTTTTTCAATCAAAAGATATTGAAACGTGTTCAAAAAGAAATGGATGAAAAAACTGAATGTCGGTATACATATGAGCCAATCAAGAAAGGCCGGACTGTCGTTGGTATTAGATTTGAGGTTGAAACACTTCCAAAGTTGGAGGTAAAAGTTCCAGAAGCGCCAGCGCCGAAAGAAGGGGAGCCAGATCGCCCGATGTGGGAAGCTGCATTGAAAGAATGGAAGTTATCACAGGCACAATTGGACGAGCTTCAAACATTGCTCGTAACAGTGCCAACTCATAAGTTGCCTAGCTGTCAGAAGGAAGATCTGGAAAAGGCTTACTACCAGTATATGGCACAGAAGGCAGCAGAGATTAAACGCAGGAATGAACAGAAGCGCATCCGTAGTCGCTTTTCGTATTTGCGAAAACTCATGCAGGAAGATATAGCATCAAAGCCACCGCAGGAAGGAAATCAGAAATCACAGGCGGTTGCAAGGGGGACACAGGCATTCCAAAACTTTACAGAGCGTAAGAATAACAATTATACAGGCAAGATTATGGACAAGTTGAAAAGTGATTTAAAGGAATTTCAGGAAAATCAAAGTTGCTGAAACATCAATAGCAGGAGAATTTTGCTTCCCCTGCTATTTTTTTATTGGTCCAGATATTCACTCCCAAACTTTTTCTCAAATTCGTTTAATGCTTCTTTGTGGAGCTTAAAAACATGTCGCTGCGTAAAATGTAACTCATCTACTATTTCGCACCATTGTTGCTGTGCAACGTAGCGTTTGAACAGTATATTATAATACTTGAACTCAAGCTGCTCCATTTGAACAATGATTTTAGATTTTAAGTCCACAAAAGAATCAATCATTGAATCAATTTCGCGTTCCATATCTACCAACTTACAAATCGTAGATGCAGTCTTGTCTGTGGCATGTCCAGTTTGCACATTGACATCTTTTACACAACTCGGAACCGAACAAAGCATATTCTTTAACTGTGTTTTTTCATAGATCTTGTTTGATATTTTAAGATCAAGTACGCTAATTTGTGATAGATAGTGTTTTGTATCCATACATGCCTCCAATCTTAATAGATGCTGTTAATGATTCTTGTTGGTCTTGGTTTTCTGCGCTGTATGCGCAGCGCGAAGTTTGCGAATGTATCTGGTACATCATCAAGCTGCTTTTTCCCACTGGTGGAGTACTGGGCCAGAAGAGACATCATTACACCATATGGCTCTTTTGGTGTATAAAGCTTTTTGTCTTTAAAGACAACGTGCTGCAATATCCAGTTCGAACACTGATATATTCTTGCCTCTTTGTTCGTTTCAGTCATTCGAGATGATATGTTACAGATCCAACCTTTTTCAAGGACACGTTTATCAACTTCCAGAGAAACACGATCTCCGCCACTATTACCCTCAAACTCGCAATCTTCAACCTTGTTGTCAGCAAGGAGATTTGCGGAATTTTCATACTGAGCTTCATAATCAGAAGAATTGCTGCACACACAGTCTACGCAGTAATATAAATCTTTTCCTTCGTACTTTATAAGCACTGGAAGAACAAAGAAATCAGTACCCGTTGATTTTGTATCGGCTTGAGCAGTGATACGTTCAATTTTTGAGGTTGGAAGCTCCTTGTATCGCATAATTTTTTCTTCTGGAAACAACAATCCTTCTCTCTCAACTGGCTGTTGCATGTAAAGACAGTTGTATGACACATCATCCATCAACAGTGCTTGCTTTGCAAAGAACTCCTTTGTAAAGCCACCTATTGCATAGTCAAAATTGCTGTCACCTGTCTCCGGGTCTGTGGCAGGAATAGAAATAACCCTTACGCGGTTGTTTCCATCGTATATATCTATCAGCCTTCCAATAACATCTTGAGTTGACCAACGTGTTGCTTGCATGATCTCTTTGCAAGGATTATTATTGCTATCAACTGTTTTTCGCTGCAATGCATCTACAGTATAAGCTCCCCACATCTTGTCGAGGTAGTTCTTGTTCAAGGCTTCTTCTAGGCTACCAATCATATCATCAGTAAGTAAAAATTTGCTTGCACGAACTTTTCCGGCACTCTTCGCGCCTACAGATGTTGTTTGCAAAGATGGAAAAGGCTTATATTTTCCAACATTGAATTGTTGCATCAGTGCATTTGTAGATGTGATTTTCAAGTCTGGAAAGATATCGTGCCAAGCGTACTCAAGTGAATCATCAACCATTTGATAAACACCATCGTAATACATTCGCGTAATATCACCTGAGTGCGAATAGAACAGGCTGTAATCGTCTGGGAACCAACCAATTACGGCTGAATGGAAGAACTTGAGTAGAGTCGTCTTGCCTGTTCCAGGCGGCATGGATATACACAGAATGTCGTACTTATCATCAAGCATACCTTGATAAGATTCTATAAGCTGGAACTTCTCGAACTGCTTAATCTTTGGCTTGTAGAACATCTTTCGAGGTTCGCGCTTGTGCTCTAAGAATAGTAAATAATCATTGAATATTCTTGCTCGTGCACCATTCAGATAAGTCTGCCAATACAGTTTGTCCCACTCGTCGCCCTCTACTTTTCTGTTGCGGTTGCAGTACCATCGGACATAGCTATTTACATGGTCGCCATACCCTCTATACGCATCAAGGTTCTTAAAATCACGATTTGGTATAAACTCATTAGCGTCAAGCAAAATCAGCCTTGCTCCGCCACATAAGGTGCTGAGCTGGCTGTATGTAGGCTGCATGATGATCTGGCGCTGTATATTCTCCACACGTTCTTTGTGCTGCCTTAACTCTAACAAAAAGAGGCTCCTCCTTTCCTAACACTTAAAGAAGAGCCTCCATTTTGGCTGTTACATAATCACCATTTTGATTATGCCATTTTAAATTTATTTTCTTACTATGTCTTCTTTGTTCACCCAACCATAGACATTATCACCTATGATGTGATACTGATGCTTGCCACTCTCACAAATACTTGTTACAGTTGCAACTTCTGGAATTGCAGTGATTGGCTTATCAGCCCATGCTGACATATACTGTTTATTGCCCGTAAATTGGACTTTATCGCCTAAGTTTATAACTTGTGCGTTGGCATTTGGAGAATAGCTGTAATAGCCACTTCCTGCCTTTGTAAAGGCATATCCGCATGAAGCGCCGGGCCATACAATCTTATACCAACCAGAAGCGGTGATTTCAAGGACCTCTACGGCTACAGAGGTCTTGATTGTGTCGAGCTTCTTTGCAGATGTATCTGCCCCTGTGCGAATGTTCATAGGCGTGAGCGCAACTGCTGTTCCAATACCCTTGCCACAAAGTGTAGTGTTACCAGTTGAGATAATCTCGCACTCCACTTTAGAGCCATCATCCAGTACTACTACAGTATGTCCCTGTACAGTTGTACACAGAATATCTCCACGCATCTGATATGCTGAGGACTCTGTACATTTTGGCTCACGGATGATTTCAAATTCATCTGTAGCATACAAAACCTCAACTTCGTTGGCAGTAGAAAACCACGGAATGTCGCGCTGCAAAGCATATGCCACGCATACACGTACAAGGCTGCTACAGTCTGTCTCAACTGGGGTGTTAACCTTGCTGCAATCCCATCCGTACTGCTTAGCCTTGTCGTACAAATCCCAAGATGTAGACTGATCGTAACCGATATTATTATTTGCGCACGCTGCTTCCATGCACTGTGCAATGCGCTCACGCACTGCTGCATCTTTAGCACGGATAACTACCCACCCCTTATCATGGCGATACCATGCTTCTACAGCTACTTCCTGCCCTGTCTGATCTCCTGCCTGTCCGCCAATCACTTTTCCATTCTCATCAATTCTCGCCGAACCTACTCTAACCATTTATTTTCCTCCATTCAGTGTAAAAAAGCCAATCTTCTGCTAATATGTCTTCAACAGAAGGTGTCCAGTCAATTTGTGTACCGTCCGGATACACAAGAGCAATAGTTGTTTTGCTATTTTTTGCAAGTTTAAGATATATTTTTTTCTCATGCCAGGCTTTACGTGTTATTTCGCAACCGTCTTTGAGTGCAAAAAGAGCATGGTTAAAAGAAAATGGTCTTGAGAAGTAGAATGCTCCCAATTTTGAACGATCTGCTTCATCTGCTGGATACCAGTCAATTGCGTATAAGGCCTCAAATACATAATCAATATGATCTTGGTCATTCATTGCGAAAAGCTTTTCGTCTGTATGCCCTGTAGGATATTTGATCATAATTGTCTTCCGTTCATTATCCCAATACCAAATTTCAGGATATTTTCGGCGTTTCATTGGGATTCCGTCCTGCATGTTGAAAATTGCTATTCTTGAATCCATGGTGCTTAATCCTCTTCGTAGATGATATCTAGCCCATACGCAACAGCTGCATCATGTTCGATACGGCATCCACGAGCATTTTCCCATCCTTTACAGAAATATGCAGCATGGCACAGGCTCATGTTCTCCAGAGACTTTGCCAAGAAACAGAGTGGAATCTGTACAACACCGCGTTCCTTCATTGACTCGTTGCTGTACCACTCGTCTGTAAAAAGAGTGTTTACGATTTCATAGCCCTTCGCCTCTAAAGCTGTAACAGCCTTTTCTCTTGTTGCAACAATTTCCTCATCAGTTTTGCCAGCCATTGGCTGTGATAGCATTGCTTTCATCTTTCTTATTCCTCCTTGTGGCATGTATTCTGTACTTTCTTGTACACGTCTTCGTACAGTTCCTGTTTGTCGCCGTTGTAAGTATACTCGGCATAAACTCCATCTCCCGACACTGTGGTGGCTGCCAGTAACTTGTAATTTTGCAAAGTCTTACAACTCCATACAACGAAAACATTATCTGGAGTAATCTTTTCTACTCCCTCTTGCTTGTCATACCATTCTGACAATTTTCTTTTGCACACATTCTGAAAGTGTGCCATGCCTGTAACAATCATTTATTTGCTCTCCTATTCCTCGTAAATAATTTTTAAGCCGTATGCCGAAGCAGCATTATGATCGAGCCAACAACCAACCGCGTTTTTCCATCCTTTACAAAAGTAAATTGCGCTAGAACGGGTTATGCGAATAAAAAGCTCAGCAACAAAATATTCAGGAATGGTGACTACGCTACTTTGCTCAAGAGAAGCCTTGGAGTTGTACCATTCTTCTAAAAAAGGAACATCTATAGGTTCATACCCCATTTCTTTTAAAGCTTGAACGGCTTTTTCTCTTGTGGCTTTAATTTCTTCAATGGTTTTACCACAAATTGGTTGCGAAATCATAGCTATCTTAGCTCTGCTGTTAAGGCTCTCACTGTTCAAATGCCAAACAATCCAATCATCGGATGCAATGTTTGAAAAAGTATAATCTGGATTAGCTGTTTTTCTAATATCAAACTCCTCACCATCTTTTGTGTGGATGATGATGGTCTGCTTTTCTTTGGACCAGTACCAATAGCCTGCCCATGACGGAAGCTTTATCAGCGCACCCTGTTTCATCAATTTAAATGCTTCTGAAAATCTCATGCGTACTCCTCCTTTAAACTATTAAGGCTATAATTGTTGTTGCTAAGAATACAATAGTTGTAAGCATAAATATTTTTTGGTTGCGTTTTAGGCTATAAAGAGCGTGGAATGCATCTACAGCGATCAGTTTCTTACAGAAATACTGATTTGTATAATCGTTATAGCGGTCGCGGCCAAGTAGATCTTTTAAAAAATCATCTTGTATGCGATTCAGGCATTCGTAACGCTTTCGATAATATCCAGTTTCCCATTCCAGACTTTCTTTTGTATAAATGCTCCAATCATCACTTACTGAGGCTTTCAACAAAGATCTTAAATGCTCGTGAGATATTTGAACAGTCGAAAGGTTGTCAAGAGTCTGCTTAACATATTCTGGGTGCAAATACTCTTCGCCGCTCCACAATCTTACATTTTGACCATTTTCTGAGGCTTTTAAGGCATCTTCGTATGTCATAAAAGATTTTTTTCTCCTTTCCTAAGTGTTTGGTGACAGATTTCTAGGCTTTTCAAGCTTTAGTGCAGCAAAATTCATTTTCAAGCTCTTGTTATGGTCCTTTAAAATTGAATGTATTACATATGTTTACTATGTAAACGTAAAGTTTACTCATGATGAGTTGCCTTGAGTCCCCATTCAGGCAAGAAATTGATCTCATAACGGTATTTGTCTACCTCTGAACCAGAGATATCCTCGACCACGTACATGGTGTAGTCATTCAAATACACGTAATCTTTCTGATATTTGCCTTCGGCAGTCTCAATAATGACTTCGAGTTCATTTGATGAATTGTTCTTTAATGCAAATGTTCCAGTCAGCTCCAAAAGGACTGTATCGGTTCTTGCGTTGAGAACAGTAAGCTTTCTGGTAATATTAAAATTGTCTGCTTGTGCAGAAATATTAGCGCTTACCTTATTAGCTTCAGTGTCGCAGCCAATGGCTGCACCAGAAAGCATCACTGCGGCTGCAAGGGTAACAATTAGTCTTTTTAATTTCATTGTCCATGTCCTCCATTGGTTGATTCATTAAATCTTTTTACACCATTTGAAAAAATATCAGGATCTTTTTCAAAACAAATGTAATGACGGCCAGTATTCACAGCTGCGATAGCAGTTGTCATACTTCCAGCGCACATATCAAGTACTGTGTTGTTTGGGTTACTATAAGATTTAATCAAGTATTCAATAAGCGCAACTGGCTTCTGCGTAGGATGTACAGCTGATTTCTGGACATCTTTTGGAAACCTTAATACAGATCTTGGATACCTCTCTGTGCTATCGTAAGTTGTTAAACTGTATTTTTGATAATTTGTCGTTTCCTTACAATTCAATTTATGGTTTGCTTTGCTTACCTTTCTGGGATTACCAGTAGACTTTTGTGGATTGTATGTAGGAGTTTTTTTATAAAAAACACAAATATCCTCGTGTGATCTGAGTGGCATTCGGTTTGCATTTAAAAAACCAGTCGGCTGATTCTTTTCCCACACTAGATTGTATCTCCAATTTTTTCTATTGCTTTGCATCAAATCAGCAGTAAACATTCCACTCGCAAACAATATAATAGCGCCTGTGTCTTTGATGATTCTGTCAATTCCTTTCCAAAGCTCAGCCAGTGGAATAGCAGCATCCCATTTATTATGAGTTATTCCATATGGCAAATCTGCGCAAATCATATCAATAGATTTATCTGGAATATCTTTCATGCCAATGAGACAATCAATATTTTTCATGTAGTCAACAGTCATCGGCACACAACCTTCTTGCTAACTTCGGCAACACTGATTCCAGCTGCAGTTCGCCGTACCTCAACGTCTTTACCTTTTTTGAGTGCCGCCGCTATAAGGGCGGCTTGCTCCACAACTTTTGTTTGCAAATCATCTTTAATCAACTAATCCTGCCTCCTTCCACGCTTTATGCAGTTTCTCACCATTCCATGCGATCCAGTCAACCATTTCCTCATTCATCGCCCATGCACCGATAATGCTGTATGAGCTAATTGCAAGTCCCGATTCAGTGAGAAACGCATGGACAATTTCGTGCTGTAAAATATGTTTTACAAGTTCTTCTGACGATGTCGCCATTGAATCATGTTCTGGATCTGTATTAGGGTCTACATAGTAAATCTTCTTGCCGTAAGCGTCACACCATCCGTCCGCGATATCGCATTGCTTATACTGGTCACGGCTTACTTTTACAATTTGGTATTCCTGTCCCATTACATTTACTTTATTTGCAATCATCATATTGTTATCTCCGTTCTACGATTCAATCGAACACATTCCAATACACTGCGGCGTGTCAAAAATCTTTTCTCGCATTCGTCTAGTGCAGACATATCTGCCTTCCTTCCAGTTAATGCGCTCGTCTTTTCCTTCATCACACGTTATGGTTAAATCTCCGATATCAAATGGATTTCCATATGCTTTCCAGTCTTCGACAATGTAGTGGAACATATCTTCGACAGAATCAAAGATTCTCATTTCTGCCATTGCGTCGCATAATGCTCCTCTGTGTGGTCTATATTTCACCATGAATCAGCCCTCCTCAAAAGCATAGTCTTTGATCTTATTGTCAACGAATCGAATCTGGCTAGGATTTACCTCGCCCATCGTGCCATCATTATACTCTACAAGCCCAAATATCATGCTCATTTGTCCCTCAGGACAACCGCCAATATACAAATCCGCTGCAACAGGCTTTGCAAAATTTTCCCACATATGGAATAACGCTTTCTTTTCTTCGCCATTTTGAGTTACAATACATGGACGAACCCCAAAGTTGATTTCTATATTCTGCATTTACACCTCCTAGTGTACGTGTATACTTGTATCAACGTACATATATAGCTAGCATAATGTACGTGTATATAGCTAGCAAGTTAATACAAGTGTTTATAGAACAACATTTCTCGAATGCTGCCAGACATGTAGTGCGATAAACTTTTTACAATCACTCCATGTTTGCTGCCATAATCAGTTTTTAGATACTCTTCAATCAAAACCTTATTGCTTTGAAGGTCATCATAGTCGTCTTTCAAAGATTCTGGTGACTTGATATAGCTTCTTACAACTCGTTTAAGGCTCTCGTCTGATAGATTCTTGGCATCAAAGCCTGTAGATGCTTTGTATTGATGGTTAAACTCAAAAATAATAGCAGTCAGGCTGTTATATTCCTTGTCAACCCAGTCATTTTCCTGTTGCTCTGTAGTAAAGATGTTTCTAGGATTGTTCGAATACAGTCTGTGAAGCTCATCTTTAAGAACTGGCTCCTTAGATTTGATAAAATCATCTGGATCAACAGTAGGTTCTTTCTTTTGGGGCTTGCCACCTGAGTTTTGAGCACTTTTAGTGCGCGAAACCATGTATTTATCTCTATTGTCAACTTTAGTTGATAATAGAGCATGTTCTTTATCTGTATCACTTAAACTACTGTTATACTTAATATCTATTGTATTACTTATCTGTGGACTTTTTTCAACCCCACCCTGTTGATTTTTCTCCATACCCCCACATGGATTTTTTTCCATGTTAGAAGAAATAGATTTTTCGTTGACAAAAGAATCAAAAAATTTCTGGGTGAGTATAATGATTCGCTTGTCGATTTCTTTAGTGTTTTCTTTGTATTCAAAGATTCTTTCAATCAGTCCCAGTTGCTCAAATTTTAAAAGCATCTTTTGAATACTATTTTCTTTTAAGCCAATGAAGTTGGCAAAATGCTTGTTAGAAGCAAAACAGCCTTTGTCTTTTTGAGTAAGGCTGTATATCTCAATTAACAAGAATTTCTCTCTAGGACTTAAATCTGGTGATAAATAAAGACGTTCTGGAATCCAGATTCCTTTAAAATCTCTGCCCTCCGATATTACTATTTCTTTTTTTGCCTTCTCTGACATCTGTTTTACCTCCTGTGCGATAATGTATTCCTGTGATTACAAATCAGTTGCCAGGCAGTCACAGGTTCTGCTTTTCGGGAGCTACCCTAGGCAACTGGAACGCCGCGAGAAGGATTCGAACCCTCAGTCCTTTTACAGATCACTAGTTTTCAAGACTAGCCCAGTACCATTGTGGCATCGCGGCAAAAGTGGGTAGAGCAGGACTCGAACCTACATATCCGAAGATGACAGATTTACAGTCTGCTGCAATACCAATTCTGCACATCTACCCAAAAACCGCCTATACGGTTGCGGCTGACTTGTCCACAGGTTGATTCTCACGGGGAGTTGCAGTTGCTACTTTGTGGGAAAAGAGAAAGGGATTTCACAAAGAAAGAAAAAACCACATTGTTTACAAACTGCATATGGACCCTCTGGGACTCGAACCCAGACCCGGCTGCTTATGAGGCAGCTGCCCTAACCTATTGAGCTAAAGGTCCATATGTGCCATATGGGACTCGAACCCACGACGCCTTGATTAAAAGTCAAGTGCTCTTCCAGCTGAGCTAATGGCACAACAGGGCTAGTTGGAATCGAACCAACAGTGCAGGAATCAAAATCCTGTGCCTTACCATTTGGCGATAACCCCAGCGTGATCTTATCCTCACAAACCACTGGCTGTCAAGACAAGATTCATGATAAAGAACGTAGAAAGTACTACAGCACTGGCAAGTCGTTCTCTGGATCTTTTCTCATTCAGCCATCCTATAATGCTAGTCAGCATAAAGATGTTGAAAAGAGATGCCAGAACACGGAGAATAAGAACAAACATTAAATATCCCCTTCCTTTCTATGGAGTGAATTTTCAGCTTTGAAGCCATCAGGATAGCGTTCCCAAAGTTTCTTGTTGTTTTTGATTGCAATATTCTCAAGGGTGGTATCAAGTGCCTCAGCAGTAAGTGCCAGATAATACAGCACATCGCCACATTCCTTGATAAGATGTTCTCTATCGAACGGATGCCCCTGAAAAATCTGCTTTTTAAGAAGATCAACAAGTTCACCTGCTTCACCTGCAGTACCGAGGATACCATTCATAAGCATGTTTTCCTTTGTTGCTTTTGTTACGTCTGATGCGGTTCTCATTACACCACGCTGATATTCATTAAATGTCATTTTGTTTCCTTTCCAGTGATAAGATCACTATACGGCAATGTTTCAATCCAGTTGCAAAAATCTCGCCATTCGTCCAGTTTATGGTTACGGCGTGCTTTATAGATGTTTGCAAGGACCTCGTAGTTAAGCGTTACATTTCTGATCTGGTTATAAGAATCAGGCAGCAGCTGAATTAGTTGCCACCAATACTTCTTTTCCTTGGTAGCAAGATATTTTTGCCTGTAAAAATTAAGTATACGGATTGTCTGATTCAACAGGCCGATTGGCGAATGCTCTGCCCCGTGAAATATTGGGAAATCAGATTCAGCACTTTCAAAGCCAATAAGATGCTCTGCTGAGAAATCATCTAATGTAAATTCTTTGGCATCAATTCGATGCATGGTGCTACAACTATTCTTTGAAGTGCCTACGGAATATGTGTCTGCTTCTTTCCACCAATAAAGTGGTGCTGTAATTCTGATACATACCGGAAGCATACGCATAAATTTACGATGATCGGGACCGTATGAAGATAAACGTCGCATAAGTGCCATATCTTCTTTGCCAACTATAAATTGTGGAGACCATGTACATTTATCTGGTTGGATACTATCGCAGGTATCGCAATCACGTTCTTCACCGAGGTGAAGACAGCCCCAATGACTATCACTTTTAAACCATGAATTGAAGGAATTTCGAAGACCTTCAATAGCAAATTCTATTTGTTCTGGGCTTGGTAATACAGCATGTTCTAATTTAATCATAAAAACTCCTCTGCGTTGAATGCTTCTTTTTTGCATTCGATAAAATATTCCAAAATTTTATCAAAAAATACATATTCGAAATATTCAAGAAGTTGACGAGCGTCAAGGTTTTCCAGTAAACAAAGCTCAAAAGCATAGTTAAAGTGGTGCAGAGTACCATCATATATTTTTTTATTAAAAGTAACAGTTATGTGGTTAAAACACGGTGGCAAAGCTTTAGCATCAATTCCAAAAGACTTGCTAAGCTTGATTAGCACAGAAATGCATTTATCTATATCACTCATAGACACTCCCTTCTTATCGAGTTGCTGACAAAATAATTTTGTTATTACATTGTGGACAGACGATGTAAGTCGTACCTTTGCTGCTTAGCCAAAATGCAGATGATGTTTCTATAATTGAGTGCGACGATTTCTGAATGTCAGAAATATCGTAGCTCAAAAGCGCACCGCAACTTGGACATTCAGCTTCCTTCCTTGTGCCAGGTCTCAGAATTTTTATCATTTCGCACAATCTCCTAACGCTTCGCAGTAAAATCTTTAAGTGTTCCAAGAAGTGCCTCTTTTGATCCAAATTCTGGAAGCTCCAAGATCAAAGCAGCTCTGCAAAAGCTGATTGTAGCATCAAGCCCTAAAACAAGCTCTAATTGCTCTAGCTGTTCTTTACCTATAGTATTTGCCACTGAATGAGCTGAAATTGATTGTGTGGCATTCTGTGGCTTTACAGCAGTATTTTGAGAACTTGACTTAGCAGCCATTACATCATTCTGCTGCTTAGCCTTAATCATAAAGTCCAAAATGTACTGACAAAGCTCTTGACGCTCTTTACATGCTTTTATTTTATTTGCATCTGGATTAGGCGCAGCTGAGAAATCGTTGACTTGCTTTTGATATCCAGAAATAACACCTTGTAACCATGTTGTTGCATTTTCAAATTTTGTATTTGCCATTACTCCTCCTGTTCATCCAAAAAGGATATTGCTTTGACAAACTCGCGAGGGAAGAGGGCTTTTGATAAGTTGGAAGTGCAAATTACGTAAAACAATTCTTTGTTGGCTAGATAGCCATAGTATTCATACTGTGGATCGCAATAAGCCTCTATCCTTTTGCTCGTACCGTCAATAAATTCAACTAAAACCAATTTTGTGTCATTCATTGCTTATTCCTCCGGCATGTAGTAGATATCTGTCAAGAAGCTAGAAGCAGAAATATTTAATTCCTCAAATACCTCGGCTGCTCTGGTTGGAGTCTTATACTCTGCAAGTACCATGTCTTGGTTTGCAGTCCTTGCAAAGATGGTTTCATCACGTCTCAGCAAAGCAACGTTATAAAACTCAACAGATTTGGTTTTGCACTGTGAAATGATTCTCATTAGATAACCTCCTGTTCTTGTGTTCTATCTGGCATGTAACCATTTGGGTAACGTTTATTCGTTCACGATTTATTCCGTGTCCTTCACGGCACAACTGGCAAACCAGTATGTCACCGCAATGCTGACATTCATCGGTTATTTCTTTGGTTGATATTTTCATTTTATAGTTTGAGTATATTATGCCTTGGCGCTATGGCAAAGAAACTGTCAAGGCTCACAGCTTTTATCTTTGCCATATGTGTAGTTACGAGTTAAAAGGGGCTTTTTATTTTGGAAAAATATTTTGGGGACTAAGTAGCCCCATGCCGGGGGCACGCTCTCAGACCCCTACACCCCTTTTTGTGTGATCATCTGGCAGCTGCGCAGCTGGTCGCGGCTCCTGATTCTATGGCGGCAAAACCTAAATTGTGCGTATTTGTATATACAAAAGCAACAGTGTTTTGCTGTCCTGGTCTGAGTATACGCACCATTGACCGTTAAAAGTACGTATAACAAACATTATACGTACTCTATGTTTCTTTGAAGATTAACACAGATCAAGAAACCTTGACTAATCTTAATTTGAATCGTCAGACAATTTGAAATCCGATAGTTTCGGGGCTTCCGGCTCTGCATCAATGACTTTTTCCCACTCTTCCGCCGTTATCTGCTTGGCTTCTGGTGCTGCCTCAGCTGATAACCGGAACTCCGATGCGTTGACATAGTCGGAATTGTTAGTAAGATCAAAGATTGCAAGCACTGGTGGCATTTTGCCAGTAAATGCAAGCTGCTTCTTGCAAGCTGTTATAACGCCTTTTACCGCGTCTATAGTAGACTTCCAATCACTGCTACGCTTTTCATAGCCCGTGATCATGTGCCGCGTAACTCCCAAAAATGCCGCCCAGGACTCTATATCAGGCACTAGGCGCAGCTTTCCGCCTTCCGTTGGGGTTTTGTTTACGTTCCGGACAAATGTCAGATACTCTTCTGAGTCGTGCTTGAAACTTTTTAGCCCTTCGGGAGAGTTGCTATACATGGGTTGTGAACCTTTTTCACGTGCTCTAGCTAGCCCCTGCAGAGATACGTCAAGGATAGCGTCCAGTTCGTCTCCGTCCATGGTTTCTGCAATATCCCTATAGCTTGGCATTCGTTTCCCTCCTCTTGGCATTCTGTAGCCCTCCTTTCCCTGCATTTCTTTTTGTCGTGCGTATATGTGACTATATCTTAGCCTTTCCCCCTCAAATCCCTTCTAGCCGCCTTCTGTGCCCTTGTAGCGCCCTTCTGTGCGTGCTCATCGTGTCCAGCTCTCACCTGTGTCCGTTCCGGCTGTCTGTCTTGACTGTGTGCCGTCCTCATCTGCCGCCTGTCTGTGTATATCTCATCTGTTGGCTGTCTCTGACTTGATCTTCTGTCAGCTCCTGCACTCTGTATCTGTATATACTTAGATACACTATACACATACCTACTTACCAGATATCTATATACTGTACATACAGATATACATATACTTATACTTATACCTGTACAGTACATAGAGATATACTATACATATACCTTATACATACTGTACATATATACCTATACTGTACATATAATATATATATTATCAGACAATATATTATATATACTCTATATACACTGTACATATACAGATATTATATACAGACCTGTAACAAGGGAGATGCTAGAACAACTATTCTCAAATTCAGCTAAGAAGGATAAGCATAAATTAGTTAAGAAGAGAAGGAGGTAATTAATAAGGCAGCAAATGAATGTTACTTCAAATGCTGCCTTTATTTGTTGGATTAAGAGGTCAACCTCTCTTATAGGTCATCTTAGCATAATGTTCAGATGTTTCATCCTTATCATGAAATTCAAGTACTAACTTATTGGAACTGATTTCAAGAACCTTTAAATCATACTGTTCATATTCATCTTCAATAAGAGTTATAACATTACCATTCACTTCCCATTTCTCAATACTCTGCGGGTTACTTGTACCGTCCAAATCATATTCACTGTAAGTACCGTCTTCTCTAAAGGTGAAGTTACCGAAATATTCACATTCATCTTTAGGCGCATGACTCCATGCTTCATCATCTTCGGGATATTCAGAATCCTTAATGAATCCTTCCTCATAAGTAAGTACCCAATGCCCTATAATCTTCTCTGCAAGAGGTCTGTTGTCCTCTTCATCGTCATCACTACAAGCAACGAAATTTACACTCATAATAATGGCTACTATAGCCATACCAATAAATCTTAATGTCTTCATCTTTAAATTGTTTTAGTTAATTAATAAATTATACATTAGGGTTCACCTCATTATCATTTAAATCACCACCGTTGAAATTCATATCAACATTCTCGTTTCCCATTGGAGTATCATCCTCTTTAACTCCTAAAGAAGAATCTGTAGTACCACCATTCACATTTACATTGACAGTAGTCATTACATTGCGTTTTACAGTAATTACCTCCTCAAACGTTTGGGTTGCTCCATTAGCCCGTTTCCATTTTAACCGTATGGTGAAGTCTTTAGTATAGTTCTCTGCTTGCCAACATTCATAAACCTCATAGAAGGTGTACATAGAAGAAGATTCCAATATATTATCGTCTGCTGATACCTCCACATTGGAATTTATGGAATGGTAAGAGTTATCATTTGTTGTAATACTGCTAATATACAGTTTACCGTCTACAGGTGGAGTTACTATAAATTTAAGTCCAAAGGCTGTACGTTTTAGATCTATATTAGCAACTCCGTCTTTAGTAGGAATATAATCGGTTAACTCTCCATAGAATCTATCGACTTTAGCATATTGCCCTTGATTAGAACTACTAGGATGTATATCATTACGTGTTGTACACGTCATACCTTCCTTTAATCCTTTTATATTAGGTGTGTATTCTGTAGGGCGGACTTCGATATTAAATTTATTCTCCAAAATCATCCCACGATAACCGCTAGAATATCCCATATGGAATGGCGCATAGTACACATTATCATCGTGATATAACGTATCAGTATCATTCTTTACCATAGAACATTCAAACT
>OGOM01000080.1_pt1 | contig 91896 bp, 59 predicted proteins | sample 1552681 | NCBI WGS metagenome assembly OGOM01 (sample SAMEA2580188, study PRJEB22360) | human gut metagenome | biome: human gut; feature: human-associated habitat; material: faeces | place: Denmark | collected 2008/2010 | reverse complement strand
TGCAGAAATCCGTGTGAAATCCCCTACATTATATAATTCGTGCGGGCGCGTACGTATGCGCGAAACGAGACGGAAAAAGTTTTACAAAAAATAGGGGAAAACAGCTGCAAAGCCTGAAGCTGCGAATGGAATACGGAAAAAGGAACGGAATTTTTACACGAACGAAAAGGAACTTTTTACGTTTCCGTTACGAAAAACCTACGGCTCCGCAACGCAAAACGTACGGTTCGAACGGCGGAAACATATAGTTCAAAGGAAGAAACTATACAAACGACCATCACATTTAATAAAAAAACTCTTTGACTTTTCTACAAAACCAAAGAGTTTTTTATTTAAAGATATTATCTTCTTAGGGAAATGTGTCCATCAATCGGAAATCTTTCACCTTTCCATGCTTTTCTCGAAGTCCAATCTTCAGCTGGATCAGACCAAAATGGATGATCAGCAGGAAGTCCCAATGGCAAATAGACTAAAGAAGTCATATAAAGACTTCCATTATTCGTATAATAATTAGCCAAATTAGGCTGGTGTCCCACAAATCCAAGTTTCAAGAAATTCTCGTTATCAAAATTACCCTCAACAGAAAACATATTTTTCATTACTGCGGTAAGTGCACTTCGGATTTGTCCATTTTTCAGGTCCTCTGGCAAACCATATTTCCATGCGGCAAGCGCCATTGATTGAAATGCCCCCATACGATACACCACAGATCGGCCAAATGCCGGATAGGTGCCTTCAGGAGAAATAAGTCTTTCTATGAAAGTATTAAAGCGCTGCATTCTTTTAACCCCTAAAGAAACAGAAACTGGAGTTGAAAATTTATTAGCCTCACAAACCTCTAATACTTCCACATACATCGGATGTATTACATAAGAGTTATAATAATCCAAAGCAAATTCCGGTCCATCACTATACCAGCCATCACTCAGATACCATTCATTTATCTTATTGACAGCTACAGTTAGTGCATACATATCAGCCTTTTCGCCTATAGACAAAAGAAAGGCCTCAGTCATGGCTCTAAAAAGCAACCAGTTATTATACGCCGGCCGTATCACTCTCAACCCGATAAACCTATCGATATATCTTTGCTTAGTTATCGGGTCCAGTCTATTCCAAGTTGCTTCAGGTGCGCGCATAAAACTTTCTGCAATATAAGCCGCATCTACCAATATCTGAGTGGGCCCTTCCCACAACAAGCAGTCCGGGCTATCAGGATTTACCGCATTTTTATACGATAATATAGCCCAGTCACGGAGTTGTTTTCTCATTCTACCTTCTTTACTTTCATCATCTGGCAAAGCAAGCCATGGTGAAATACCAGCCATCAGGCGTCCAAAGGCTTCCATATAAGCCACTCGTTTGTCTCTTCCATCCCAAGTCGGACTAAGCTCCAGATTCATGTTCTTCTGCAATTCACCTTTACTCATATTTTCAAGTATAGGCTGCGCTATCTTATAACATAGTTCGGTCCAAACTTCCCGGTCACTAGCCTGTGACTCTTTATCATTTTTTGCGACAACATGAACAGATACTAACATAAGTGCTACTAAAAGCACACTTTTAATTTTCATCATAGCCATTTATTTTAATGCAAGGTTTTTACTTTTTTCTATGTCTACTTTTCGTTTCAATGCTTCCAGATAATAATAATCTGCATAATTCAAAGGAACATCTATTTCGCTGTTATGAGGAATACTTCCCACTGAATGCATCAGAATAAACCGCCCATTCTCACCTAATCTTGCTGTGTAACGCTCTGAAGCAAGGCTTGCCATAATATGGTCAGCATATTCCTCATAGGAAATCGCCTCAGGCACTCCCAATGTGCAAATCTCGTACAAAGCAGAAGCTATAACAGCTGCAGAAGAAACATCTCTAGGCTCATCAGGTATTTTAGGTGCTTCCATGTCCCAATAAGGAACAAGGTCCTCAGGCATCTTTTTATGGTTCTTCATGAAATTAAAAGTCTTTATGGCCTGCTGTAAATATTTTTTATCGCCCGTATAACGATAACACATTGTAAAACCATATATAGCCCACGCTTGTCCACGTGACCAAACAGATTCATGAGAGTATCCTTGTGCTGTATGACGGTGTCTTACGCTCCCGTCTGAAAGACTGTAATCTATGACATGATAACAACTTCCATCTGGACGAAACTGTTCCTTCAATGTTCTGTCAGCATGCGCTACGGCAATCTTATAATAAGTAGAATCACCAGACAGTTTTGTTGCTTCAAACAACAATTCCAGGTTCATCATGTTATCAATTATAACCGGACATTCCCAGCCTCTTTGAGCCTGCCAACTATTTCCAGAAACATTCCAACTTTGTATAGTTCCAGGTTTTTCCCGGAAACGGGTACATAAAGAGTTAGCTGCTTCTATCATCACATCTTTATATTCGGCCTTTCCTGATAACCTAAGCCCATTACCATAACTACAATTCACAATAAACCCTATATCATGATGCCAAGTAAGTTTTTTAGCCTCATCCAACGCCTCCGTATACTTTTGTGCAACAGAAAGAAGCGTATTATCATCCGTAAGTTCATACAAATACCACACACTTCCTGGGAAAAAACCACTTCTCCAGTCTGAGAACCCACAATAATAAACTTGCTCGTTCTCGTTCAAAGTCACAGGATTCAAAACCTTGCCACTCGCCTCAATTGTATCAATCTCCAATCCAATCTGACACCTAGCATTTTCAACAGCCTGCTCAACCCAGGATTTTTCAGTTGATTCTGCTTTTTTCATACAGCTTCCCAACCCACAAACAGTTGCTGCTACACAACAATTTAATAACAATTTTAAAATACCCATAAATATTTTCACGCATTAAGTTTAACTTAAAAAGAGATTGTAAAAGTATAACAACCCTTTTGCTCTTTTTCTTTAGCAATAAAAGACAACCTATAGACCTCCGCTCCCCATACAGACGACAATTTTTTATCCGTAAGTTTTACACATTCCTTTTTTACTTTAAACATCTTAGTATCATATTTCAACGTACCTTTAACCCCATTGACAGAAATCTCAATTACACCATCTTTTATGATTATGTCTCCCCATGACAAGAAATTAATCACATTTTCTTTCTTTATCTCATTCAGTTCAAACCGGTCACTTATCATAAGAGCGTCAGACTTCATTGTATAAGAACGAATCCATTTCTTCACTCCAGCTTCATCAGGATAAGCTGTAGCTATGTTCGCAGAGAAACTATTCTTCGTAGCTTTAACTTCCGTAGCCTTATACTGGCGTCCATACTTTTGAGGAACCCCGTTTATCATCGGCAAATTATGATAATTACTTTGCATAGTCCAAATCGTGTATCTTTCACTACTAAACGTCTGTCTTGTGTAAGTACCAACTCCCGCATCAATAATAACCGGCATATTATTTACCCACAAAGAGAAACTGCCCGCATCATTATGATTATGGCTTTCATCATTATATCCTCCTTTTGCGGCAAAAAAGGCCTTCTTATTTCTTACATAGCAAAATTCCGTCTCAGGATACCAGGTATAAGAAACACCTGTATAGGCTTCTTGATACGCACATAATTCATCCTCCACTAAAAAAGCTTCTAAAATACGGAACAGATCACGACCTCTAAAAGAAATCTTGCTTCCCTTATTTTGCATTGAAGCAAACTGCTTCAAGATGTCACTCTTTACAGCTTTTCCATATCGGTATATAAGATAAGGGTCTCCACCTCCTTTGGCAGAAGCATCCGCAAAATTAACAACCCATCCATTCCCTACATAACTTCTTGCAATATACTCTCCCATTGCTTTAATCTGCGGATTGTCAAATATTGAGATTTTACCACCAGTTATCCGATTCAACAAAACAAGATAATCGAGACATTTTCCTGAAGCATGCCCCCAATAAGAAGGTCCTTCTTCACATGCTCCGTCAGAGTGAACATAATTAAGGAACTTATCCACCGATTGCATACTACGGGAAACAGCTTTAGAAAGACGGTCTACATCATTCTCCAGCAGCATAAATGTCATCAAACAATTACTATTGCACCATGGATTCCAGTTATTCACCATTTGCCCTTTATAATTCGCAGCCAGCCACCAAAAACTATCATTATTCAAATAAGGTTTCATTATTCTTTCATCCAGTTCTCTGTATAAGCGTCGGGAAATTTCCGGATCTATCTTGTCAAATTCTTCATGCATAAAATAATATACCCATGATAAAAGACTTCCCAAATCCCCAGCTGTTAAATCAATCAAAGGATAAATGGGTGTAGGCAATGCACGGTGTGTAGGCTGAGTCACCAAATGGGCTGACAATGCCCAAGATGTCATTTCACAAGTATGAAAGACTCCATTAATAAGCTGGTCTATAAAACGTCCCCTCCCTTCTGCCAGTTCAGCAAGCATAAGCCTCACGATAGCTTGATTGTTGTCATCAAAAGGCCGTTCCATAATCTCCCGATTTCCACTTCTTTCAAACTCCAGATAGTCTGTTGCCTTTACCACTTTCCAAGTGTACCCTAAAAGCGACTCTCCATTTTTAATAATTTCATCTTTATATTCCCCTAAAAACCGACTCCATCCTTCCCGATCTTTATAAGAAGGATACTGAACCCATTTTTGATTTAAGACAAGGCACTCCGCAAGACTTTCCTGAGCCGCCACATGTTGAAGAAAATTTCTCTCAGTATAAGCAGCCACTTTAATACATGAAAGAAAAACGAAGACAATTAAAGAAAAAAAACTTTTTGTTTTCATGATATTAGTATTATTAATTAACAATGCAATATTAAGGCTTAATCATATAACAAGGTATCAATATTGTACATAGTAGATACACAAATTGTATAGATCACTTCCAGCACTATTTTATACAAGAAAAAACAGTTTCTTCGAGTTATTAAAAGCTGCGCAATCAGTAATTTCATATAATCACCTATAAATTAATAAGATACGCACCACCTATTCTAACAATTATATTGACATAAAAATATTCCTAAAAAAATCTCCGGATTTTTTTTACATATATATCGGACAATTCGTATAATAGAATTTACAGATTCTAACAATCTTTGCTATGTCAATAATTCACAAACTTAAACTTATACTTATGAAAAGTGCTAGGAACTACAAAATCTCCATGACCAGAATTTTGGCAGGAGTTTCTTTAGCTTTTTTTGCATCAGGCATAGCTACCGCAGCCAACGAATCATCGTCACCACATGCAGATGCAATTGAAAGTATTTTACAGCAAAAAGCAATTAATGGTAAAGTTCTTGATGCGGCAGGTGAGCCTATTATTGGAGCTAACGTAATTGTGAAAGGAACAACTAACGGAACGATTACCGACATTGACGGAAATTTTACCCTAAATGTTCCTTCGGAGTGTATTCTTCAGGTTTCCTATATTGGATTTAATACACAAGAAGTAAAAGTTACTTCTACTACCAACAACATTACTGTAAATCTTAAAGAAGATACGGAAACACTGGAAGAAGTAGTAGTAGTAGGTTATGGTACTCAGAAAAAAGTAAACCTGTCAGGTTCTCTCTCTACCATCAATGTAAGTGAATTAACAGAAAGCCGTCCTATCACAAACGTATCTCATGCATTGTCAGGACTTGCAGCCGGTGTCAGTGTCCAGATGTCAAGCAACCAGCCAGGAAATGATGACGCCTCCATCAAAGTACGCGGTCAAGGAACACTTAATGATTCTTCTCCTCTTGTAATCATAGATGGAGCTGAAGCCAGTATCAATACCGTCAATCCTCAGGATATTGAAACAATGACAGTATTGAAAGACGCAGCATCTTCTGCCATCTACGGTTCACGTGCTGCCAATGGTGTCATCTTAATAACCACCAAACAAGGTAAGTCAGGTAAAATTAAACTTGACTATAACGGTTATGTATCATTTACCTCTCCTTCTATTCCAAGTTCTATGGATCCTGTTTCCAATTATGCAGATTACATGGAATATATCAATGAAGGATATAGAAACTCAGGAATGGCCGAAAAGTTCTCTGCACAGACCATTCAAGAATGGAGAGACAATGAAGGGAAAGATGCCTTGCGCTATCCAAATTCAAACTGGATTGATGATACATTCAACAACTCTGTATCACACAATCATGTAATTTCAATGAGTGGAGGAAGTGAGAAAATAAGATTCTATTCTTCATTTGGTTATCAGAACAATCCGGGAGTCATGGATAATACAGGGTTTGAAAAATATAGCGGTCGACTCAACATTACAGCAGATATCAAACCTTGGCTAACTTTAGGAGCATACGTAAATGGGTATGTATCAAACATGGATCCTGCGGCCAAATATACAGATACCTCAAGCACATCAACCTCTGTAGATGACGTATTCACATACGCTTCTGCCACTACTCCAGGCATGGTATTTCAAGCACCCGACGGAAGATTTGGTGCGATGAATAATCCAGAAGACGATGCACAGAGCGCTGTCAATAACCCACTAGTACGCCTTAACCAAGTAGCCGGTAACATTGCAAAACACAATTTGAGAACTCGTTTTGTAGCTACATTAAAACCATTCAAAGGATTCAGCATCACAGGTTCTTATTCATATGATGTTGTAGATGAAGAAAGAAAACGTAAGCCTGTCATCCTGGAACAATGGAACTTCAGAGACGAACTGATTACACGTACCACAGAAGGTAAATCAAGCATCATGAACTACGACGGAAAAACACAACGCTATTTCAATGATGTAGTAGCCAGATATGAAAACCGTTTCATCAATGATCAGTTAGGGCTGAATGCAATGATTGGTGCCAGCCAGGAAAGATATTACCAACATAACTTCCAAGCGACCAAGTATGACTTAATCGACTATAGTCTAAACGTGATAAATGGAGCCACAGGAGACGCCAGTGCATCTGGATCAAGTACTGAATGGGCTATGCGATCTTTCTTCGGACGTGTAAACCTTGACTGGAACAACAAATATCTGCTCGAATTAAACCTTCGCGCTGACCAGTCTTCACGCTTCCTCTCTAATAAAAGAACAGGGTATTTCCCCTCAGGTTCTTTTGCATGGAGAATCGATCAGGAAGAATTTATGAAAGGAGCATTAGAAAAAGGACTTAGCAATTTAAAACTTCGCCTTTCATACGGTTCATTAGGGAACAATTCTGTAGGCAACTACGATGCGCTTGCTACTTACGCAATTGATAACAGTAACTATTCACTAAACAACCTGCTAGTGCAAGGACTTGTTCAAACCAAATTGGCCAACAGGGCACTTACCTGGGAATCAACTTATATGACAAATGTCGGAGTTGACTTTGGGTTCTTCAATAACCGTTTTACTGGAACAATTGATTACTTCCACAAACGTACCAAAGATATCCTTATCGAACTACCTGCTCCTTTGGTACATGGTTCAACCGATATTCCCAAACAAAACAGTGCTATTGTAACTAACCAAGGAGTTGAATTTACTTTAGGATGGCAAGATAAGATTGGTGACTTCTCATACGGCATCAATGGAAACTTCACTTATGTAAAAAATATTGTCAATAAATTTAAAGGAAGAGACAAAGGTGGTATGAGTATTGACGGCGCAAACGTTATCTGGGAAGGCCATTCCATCAACTCACAATATCTTTTGAGAGTTGACCGCATCATCCAAACAGATGAAGACCTGCAACTTGTTCAACAGATTATAGACAACGCAAAACAATTATATGGTAACAACATTGCAGAAAATCAAATATTCTCTTCAGGTAAGCCAGAAAAAGGAGACTTCTTATACAAAGATACCAATGGAGACGGACTGATTAACTTGGATGATAGAGAAATTGTGAGCGACGGTCCTAATCCTAAGTTCCAGTTCGGACTTAATTTAAATGCATCTTACAAAGGGCTTGATTTCTCTGTTCTTTTCCAAGGTCAGGCTGGAGCAAAAATCTACTGGCAAAATGATTTAGCCAACACGGCTTCTGTACGTTATGGTTATCAGATGAATAAAGAAGTTGTAGAAGGAAGATGGTATGAAGGAAGAACTACATCTGCCGAATATCCAAGACTACTTGAATATTCAAATAACAAAAACAAACAGATGAGCGATTTTTATCTGCAAGATCTTTCATTCTTAAAAATACGTAATATTCAGTTAGGATATACCTTACCTAAATCAATTGTATCCAAAACCTCTCTCGAACGTATCCGTGTTTACGGAAGTTTGGAAAACTTCTTCACCTTTACTTCTTTTAGAGGATTTGACCCTGAATTAGGAGGAACACTGGGATATCCGACCATGAAAAATGTGGTAGTAGGTATTAACGTATCTTTCTAACATAGTTTTTATAACCATTTATGATTTACCATTATGAAAAAATATAAATTAATTGCAGTTTTAGCTGCTTCAATGGCATTCACCACAGGATGTTATGATTTGGATGTTTTTCCGGAAGATCAATTAAATTCTACTACTTTCTTCCAGACTCAAGCCCATGCTGACCAAGCCATGATGGGAGTTTATAGCCTGATGACAGACGAAGACGTCTTTGGCCGACAATTTGGTTTTGATTGCTTAGGAGGTGTTGGCAGCGGTTACGACCCAGCTTCATATGCCACCATCGCAAGAGGCACCTATACTAGTAGCGAAGGATTTGTTACAAACAAATTCCAGAAACTTTATGAAGGAATTTCTCGCGCCAACATCGTCTTACAGAATGTAGACAAATGTGATATGACAGAAGAGTTAAAAGAGCGGTATAAGGCAGAAGCCAAGTTCATGCGTGCATTATATTATTTCACTCTTATGGATTTTTGGGGAGGAGTTCCTATCTACGATGAAACTACCATTGTAGAAGATGAGTTTATGAGCATGCTCAAACCCAAAAGTGACATTGAAACTGTAAGACAATTTATCCTGACAGACCTTGAAGAAGGAATAAAGAAACTGCCTGTCGAATGGGATAGCACCAACAAAGGAAGAGCCACATCCGGAGCTGCCCTTGCACTAAAAGGGAAAGTACTTCTTTATGCTGGGAAATATGATGAAGCCAAGAAATGCTTCAGAGAACTTATTGGTGAAACAGAAAATTCTCAATATGCAGGAGTGTATAAACTCTACGAAGAAGGTGAGAACCCTTATTCAGACCTGTTCAAACCTGGTGGTGACGAAAGTAGTGAAATGATTTTTGCCATACAGAATATTGGTGGAATTGGACAGGACTTCGGTATGCCAACCACTTTCTACATGGGAACAAGAGCTGCATTTGGTAGCTGCTGGAACAATGTAATGGCCTCGGTCAATCTTGTAGATTCTTATGAATGGAAAGATGGATCACCTTTCAGCTGGACAGAAGCAAAAGCCTCATACGGCTGGAATGGATATCCAACCTATAATGATGCTGTTGAAAATACAGAAACAAAGAAAAAAGAATACCCAATGCGAGAAGAAGTCTTCTACTCCAAACTTACCGAAGACAATAAAAGTGTAAAAGAATACACAACACACAGAGCTGAATTATTAAGCATGTATGAAAATCGTGACCCAAGAATGGCGTCAACGGTGATTCTTCCATACACTCAATTCAAAGGTTGGGTCAGCAATAAAGCTAAAGATACAGAATTTGTCATGACAAAAGAAGTCGGAATCTGCAACGAGACCAATGGATTCATACGTGTCAACGGAAACTATGAATACTATCCATTCCGGAAATTTGTAGCAGAATATGATATGGATGGAGCAATAAACAACCGTGCAGATACCCCTATTAACTTCCCACTTATTCGCCTGGCAGATGTATATCTAATGCTGGCAGAGTGCTATATCTTCTCAGAATCTGGCTTTGACAAAGACAATGCAGTGAAGTACATCAATAAAGTACGTACAAGAAAAGGAGTAAATATGCCTGAAATCAACAACGGTACCCCACAAATGGCAGCCAATACAAAAGAGGAAGTTTTTGAACGTTTGCGCCACGAACGTACAATAGAACTTGCTGCTGAAGGACATAGCTTTAGCGATATGAAAAGATGGAAACTTCTTGAAACTTTAAATGGCCCCGTATATGGAATAGCCTTATACAATGCTTATTACACACGTGTTGTGACAGAAAGAGATTACTTATGGCCATTCCCATTGTCTGAATGCGAAAAAAATCCTGATTTGGCTAAAGGACAAAACCCTGGATGGTAAAAATAATTTCTATGGAAAAAGGCGTCTAAAAATTAGACGCCTTTTTCCATAGAATTATTTCTAGAACTTTTCCTATAATTTTGAGGGGTTACTCCATACTGATTTTTAAAACACCTACTAAAATAGACAGGCGAACTAAACCCACACTTATCACCCACTTCTGAAACTGGTATATCCGGATACTTCTGTAACATAGTAGCAGCAAACTTAAGCCTGTAATTTAGAATAAAATTATTAGGAGTCATACCAGTTAAGGCCTTAAATTTTGAATACAGAACAGAACGTCCTACCCCAATCTCTTTACAAAGTTCCGGTATATCAAATTCCGTATCATCCATATGTGCCTCAATAGCCTCAGAAGTTTTCTTCAAAATCTCCTGATCAAGCAAATTAATACTAGTCAGATCAACTTCCGTTATTGGATTTTTACGTATCTGGTTGTGTATTAACAATCTATTTCGAACCAAGTTATTTGCTCTTGCAAGTAGGATTCTCGGATTAAAAGGCTTCGAGATGTAATCATCCGCTCCTCTATTAAGGCCTTCAATATTCTGTTCTACACTATTTAATGCAGTAAGAAGTATAATAGGAATATGACACAAGTCAATATTGTTCTTTATTTTCAGACACATTTCCGTTCCGGACATCTCAGGCATCATAATATCCGAAATAATTAAATCAGGCTTATATTCATATGCTTTATCTAATCCTTCCTTGCCATTACTTGCCATTATTACCTGATAAAAAGGTGAAAAAAGCTCACATAACACTTGAATAAGCTCGTCATTATCTTCCACAACTAAAACCGTATATTTTTTTGACTCTCCTTCTTCGCTTTGGAAACTTTCTTCGTTAGCAACGGCACATATTCCAACTCTACTATCCTCATCTGTCTCCTTCAAATCTGACTCCTTCTCCCGATCCGCAAAATGAACATGCTCATCATGAATATATCTTGCATCACCAAGTGGAAGTTTTACAGTAAATACACTACCCTTTCCCAACTGACTATCTAAGCAAATTTCTCCATGATGTTTCTCTACAATACTCTTCGTAAGAGCCAAGCCAATTCCAGTACCTGGAGATGTAGCAGTCTCAGAAGATCCTTCAATCTGATAAAAACGATCAAAAATACGATTAAAATCACCCATTGCTATACCTTTTCCAGTATCATGTATTGAAATAGCCACATTCTCACCTTCCACGCATATTTTAATCTCAATACTACCTCTCTCCGTATATTTAAAAGCATTCGACAACAAATTAAGAAACACTTTCTCTAACTGCTTTGAGTCAAACCAGCATAATATTACTTCCTGATTGGAGAAAAACTCATATTTAAGTCCTTTACTATGTGCATAATCACTAAATACATAAAATATCTCTTTCATAAAAAGGCAGATATCTTTCTGCGACATATTCAGCGTATATTTATTTTGTGTAAACTTTCTAAAATCCAAAAGCTCAGAAATCAAGTTATTCATATATTGAGCACTTCTCTTAAGCTTCAAAACCCGGTTATACACCATTGGTTGTAGATTGGGCATCTGAAGAAGAGATTCTATGTGACTTATTATTAAGGTAAGTGGAGTACGAAACTCATGACTTACATTGGTAAAAAACACCAATTTTTCATGATTAAGTTCTTCTATATGCTGCTTTTCAAATCTCTCTTTTTCAAGTGAAAGAAATAAATCATTTTTCTCTTTTCTATAACGTATTATCATCCAAACGATGGTAATAAATATAATGATATACAAAACCCATGCATACCATGTGTTATACCACGGCAACGAAATACAGATATTAAGTACAGCCATATCCTGTGCATCACCATCTGCCATTCTAACACACAATGTATAATTTCCAGGAGAAAGATTCGTATATCTCGCAAAAGGAACTGTAGTCGAAATCCAAGTCTTATCAAACCCTTCTAATTTATATTCAAAAATCTGTTGTACATGCCTGTTTATATAATCAGAACTAGCAAACTCTATAATTATATTATTTTGCGATGAAGCTAAATCTATTCTATCTGTGAATGCCAAAGATTTTTTCAGGATTTTTCCTTCCTCCGATGGATGTATTATAGCGTTATTTACATTAATATTAGAAAAATAAATCGGTTGTTTATGTTGTAACGGAGATAAAAAATCAGACTCTTCAACACGTGTTATCCCCTTTGTATCGCCAACGTAAATTATATTTTCCTTAGAAATACAGATGCCACATCCATATATAATAGGAGCTTTTAAATAATCTTGCTTTATACTCGCAAACGTCTTTTTATCCGTATCAAACATAGTTATTCCTCTATCTCCTATAAGTATCAATTTACCATTTAAGGTCAATCGGGAAGAATAACAATAATTACTGGGAAGATTACTATTATATGATGTATAGGTATTAATTGTCTTCAAAGAGGTATCATAAACAATCATTCCACTGCCTAAAGTACAAATATAAAGTTTTTTATCTACTGAAAGAATATGCGACACCTCTCCTAAAGCATGAAGTGATATTATTTCCTGTTTATGAGGAGTATCAAGAGAAATTGCTTTTATATTATTTCCAGATGTAGTATAAAAAGTTCCGTTCTTATCTATATCAAAAATCATTGCTTCACCAAAACAATCTGGTAAATGAGTAAATCTGTTTGACCGAGTATCGAGCAAAAACACTCCCTCTCTTGAGGAAACAACAATTTTATTTTTCCACTTTTTGACATGGTGTATAATTCTTCCCGGCATAACGGGAGATTTGTAATCCGTAGAATAATTATAGAAAGTCTTCTTCTTAATGTCATATCGAGACAAGCCTCCAAGATGTGTACCTATATATAGCATATCATTATCCATATCATAGCACATACTTTTCACATTATTATGAGGAAGCCCATGACGTGAAAGAGGCGTGGCAGTAAATTGCTCCACAGTTCTCCACCCACGATCTATACAACTGACTCCTCCTCCATCCGTACTTATCCACAAATTCCCTCTTTTGTCCATTATCATTTCACCAATGTATGAATAATAAAGACTAGACAAATCCTTTGCCTGATAATCGTAATGAATTACACTATTTCTTGTTGGGTTGAAATAATTTACGCCCCCAAAATAACTTCCAGCCCAAATATTTCCTTGCCTATCTTTGAAAAGCGAAAAAATAGAAGGATGATTAAGCCCACCCGCATACTGCGGAATATTTACGGCTGCATAAGTATGGTTTTTTATATCATATTTCTGTAAACCCATAAAAGTGCCAAACCATATATTCCCATCATCGTCTTCAACAAATTCACGAATCTGCGGGTCAATTATACCGTTTATGCCATTCGGACAAAGTGGAATTTTCTCTATTCTATCATTCACTCTCCGATAAAGTCCATTCATTCTCGTTCCTATCCACAAATTATGTTTTGAATCTTCATATATTCTATAGATATCTTCTCCCGGTAAAAGGTACTGCTCCTCCCAAAGTGCGCCAAAAGGAGAAATAATTATACCATCAGTCGTACCTACATACATATTGTCTCTGTCAACTTCAATTACATTAACAGAGGTAGATTCAGGTAAAATTTTATAAATGCTTTTTTTATGAGTTTTGAGATCATACAAAAATATGTTGTTCCTCTGTGCATACAAAATATTTCCTTTATATGCAGTCATAGCCGTTACCTTCCCTCTATTATCTATCTTACAAAACAGTTCGGTTTGCACATCATAAGCATACAAAAAGAAATCAGAAATAAAATACACTTTATTGCCATCTACAAGATTTTCTGATACAATGGAAGATATACTATTACCAATCCATAATTTCCCATCTTTCCCATTATCTACCTCACCCTTGTAATATTTAATCTTACCTCCGTCATAGACATTTAAACCTTCTCTTGTACCGAACCACATTCGCCCCAAAGTATCCTGTCCTATAGCCATTACAGAAGGCTGAGATAGCCCATTGCCTACACTAAGATTCTGAAAATATTGTGCATTGGATTTTATTGTCGTCAATATTAATAATATAAATAGTATAAAAAATAACTTTCGCATCATTTTATGCTTGCATTATTTATGAATAAGTTGAACATAGTTAGATTTCCCGACTACAAAGTCTATGGTTTATCGTGTGCCAAATTTAAAAAATTATCGTACGTATATCAAAAATCAGAGTAAAGAAAAATCCGGATATAAAATAAAAGAACTTTCAAACCATTTTCTATCCATAATTATAAATTTAAAGGAGCTTTTCAAGACCTAATCCTGAAAAACTCCTTTAAAATAAATCAAACTTTTTCCATTCTAAAATTCACATTCTTCTTCATTTTCTACGGAAGGAATGGTAACCAGGACTTTATCAATTCGCGCACCATCCATATCCACCACTTCCAGCACAAAATTATTCCACTCCAGTGTTTCTCCACTTTGTGGAATATGCTGTAAATGCTGCAGAATTAAACCTCCTACCGTATGATAGTCTACATCTTCCAAAAGGTCCTGACGATTAAAGTAGCACAAGAAATCATACAACGGACACTGGCCGTCTACCAGCCAGCCATCTTTATTGATTCGCTTGATAATATCCGGTTCTTCCCCAGCATCATCCATAGAACCAACTAAGCCTTCCAGAATGTCACGCAAGGTGATAATTCCCACGCAAGCTCCAAACTCATCACAAACCAGGGCACGACTTATCTTCTGGGCCTTCATCTGCTCCAAAGCCTTATACACATTCATGTTTTCATGAAAGAATGTAGCCTCATGCGTCAGAGCCGGCAAATTGAAATTCTCTTCAGAAAGATGTAACACCAAATCCTTCAGGTTTACTACCCCTTTCACCTTATCCAAGTCACCATCTTCCGTCACCGGATAAAACTCATACAATTCATTCACCAGCACAGCTTTCACTTCAGCCGCCGTCATTCCACTCTCAAGTGCCACAATGTCACTCTTATGCGTCATAATGGAGCCTACTTTCAAATCGCCCAACAAGAATACACGCTGTACAATGTCCTGTTCTACAGGCTGTACTTCTCCATCGTCTGCTCCTTCTTTAATAATAGACTTGATTTCCTCTTCTGTCACTTTACTGTCGGTATCCTTGATGCCCAACAGATTAAAGATTGCTTCCGTACTCTTAGATAACAGCCAGACAAAGGGTAAAGCCACTTTTGCCAGCACATTCATAGGCCGTGCCACCAGCTTAGCCATTCTCTCGGCCATGCTCATACCAATACGTTTAGGCACCAGCTCACCAAAAATAATAGTAAGATAAGTCACTATCACTACAATTATTCCCTGTGCCAGTCCAAAAGCATAAGAAGAAGCAACTCCCCATGAGATAAGCAGATTCGTCAGGTCGACCGCAATTTTATTTCCCGAATAGATACCGGTCAAAATACCAATTAATGTAATACCAATTTGAACTGTAGAAAGAAAACGATCTGGGTCCCCTGCCAGTTTCAATGCTACGCGAGCAGATTTATTCCCTTTTTTTACATCTGTCGACAACCGGGATTTTCGGGCTGATATTAATGCCACCTCGGACATGGCGAAAATACCGTTCAGTACTATCAACCCGATAATAATGATTATTTCATCCATATATAAAAACAAGTGTGTTTCAGGGGAACAAATTTATATGAATGTTCATAGCAAAAAAAGTGAGCTGCCTATAATTATATTGTTTTAACAAACAGACAGTTCACTTTTTTCATTTCTCTTTTCACCTTACACACATGAAGTTAGCCGGCTACATCAGAATTTTTTCGATTGCATGAAGTTCCTCTTCTTCAAATGAAAGATGATTCAACGTTTTCAAACTATCTCCCAGCTGTTCTACCGAACTGGCCCCTACAATCACGGAAGTCACAGTTTCGTTTTTCAACAACCAGGCCAGAGCCATTTCGGCCAGTGACTGTCCGCGCATAGCCGCCCGTTCATTCAATGCTTGTATCTTACTCAACACCTCCGGCGTAAGCGCCTCTTTTTTCAGGAAACCACCCCTTGCTATACGAGAATTATCCGGAATACCGTTCAGATAACGGTTAGTCAGCAAGCCTTGTGCCAAAGGAGAAAAAGCCACAAACCCACTTCCATTCTCCTTCACAGCATTCAATATCCCCTGAGATTCCGGTTCGCGTACCAGCATGCTATACCGTCCCTGATACAGTAGGCAAGGCACATCCCGTTCTTTCAGATAACGAGATGCAAACAGATAGGCATCCAACGGGTATTTAGACAAGCCGACATACAAAGCCTTTCCCTTACGCACAATATCAACCAATGCCTGAAGAGTTTCTTCCAACGGCGTTTCCGGGTCATACCGATGAGAATAAAATACATCCACATAATCCAGATTCATCCGCTTCAAGCTCTGGTCCAGGCTGGCCATCAGATGTTTTCTGGAACCCCAGTTGCCATACGGGCCTGGCCACATGTCATGACCTGCCTTCGTGGAAATAAACAACTCATCCCGATAGGGAGCGAACGATGACTTCATAATCTGCCCAAAGGTTTCTTCGGCTGAGCCATAAGAAGGTCCGTAATTATTAGCCAAGTCAAAATGTGTAATTCCATGATCAAACGCATAGTGCAATTTTTTCCGGCTAAGTGAAAGTGTATCTACATCACCAAAATTATGCCATAATCCTAAAGAAATAGCGGGCAGCATCACTCCACTACGACCGGCACGGCGATACTGCATACCACATTCGTAACGATTTTCAGCAGCAGAATAAACAGGTTCTATCATTAGACTTAATTTTAAGGCGTACAACTTTATTTTATCATATCAATGACAAAAATAATCTTTTCTTTTAAAAAAGAAATGGGCCATTCCTTTTCATAACGATTCCTCCGAACCTGATTCACAAAAATGAATGACCCATTGACCTGCCACAAGTTATTTTCCTGTCTTCACTTTATCCCATGAGGGAGGAGTGACTCCCATCAAATGGCGGACAAAGAAGTCATAACGCTTGTGTTCGCCAAAGTCCTCTCCCATCGTGTGGTGAGCTCCCGGGATAACCACCAGTTCAAAATCTTTATTGGCTTTTATCAAAGCATTGGCCACCTGCATGGTAGAAGCCGGATCTACATTATCGTCCAGTTCGCCTACCACCAGCATCAACGGACGACTCAGCAGATGAGCATTGTCTACATTGGAACAAGCACTGTAGGATTCATCTACCGGATATCCCATCCAAAGTTCATTCCACCAGATTTTGTCCATACGGTTGTCGTGACATCCACATGCCGAATAGGCAGCCTTGTAGAATTCCGGATGGAACAACACGGCCCCGGTAGACTCCTGTCCTCCGGCAGAGCAACCGAAAATTCCTACCCGGTCAATATCCATATAAGGATATTTCTGCGCAGCGGCTTTAATCCAGGCTATATGGTCGGGCAATCCGGCATCTTTCAGGTTCTTGTAACAAACTTCTTCAAATTCTTTCGAACGGAAAGAAGTGGTCATACCATCTACCTGTACCACAATGAATCCCAGTTCAGCCAGCGAAGTCATCCACCAGTTATAAGAAGAGAAAGTCTTTGGAACATACTGGTCGCCCGGTCCGGAATAAATGTATTCAATTACCGGATATTTCTTCGACGAATCAAAGTTAGACGGGCGATAAATCACTCCCCACATATCCGTTTTTCCATCACGTCCTTTGGCAGAGAATACTTCCGGAGCCTTCCAGCCATTGGCCAGCAAAGCAGAAATATCGGCTTTATCCAGCTGCATACGGATTTTTCCGTTCTTTGCATCACGAAGCACAGCAATCGGAGCCTGATCTACTTTGCTATACACATCTACCAGATACTTATAGTCGGATGAATACCAGCATTGGTGCATTCCCTCTTCCGGAGTCAGTTCCACCAGGTTACTTCCATCAAAGTTGATTTTATAATAATGAATCAAGTACGGGTCCTCGCCTTTTTTCATACCATTGGCCGAAAAGTAAATCACTTCATTGGCCTCATCCACATGCTGCACTCCACGAACATACCACTCACCTTTCGTAATCTGATTCAAAGGTTTTCCGGTAGCCCGGTCGTAGAGATACAGATGGCTGTAATTATCCCGCTCACTTGACCAGATAATCCGCTTGCCATCACTCAAGTAGTTACGGTAAATGCGAGGATAGTTCACGTATTTTTCTTCCTTTTCTTCAATCAACGTACGTACACTGCCATCCACTGCCGACATTTCCAACACGCGATATACTTTATGCCCGCGTTCATTGTATTCGAAAGTAATGGCCTTACTATCCGCATTCCACATCGGACCAGACAATTCATACTGATGGCTGAACAGCTCCGTAGAAGGAATCAAACGACGGCCGGATTCTACTTCGAAAATACAAGGCACCTTGAAACGCAGTTCGTCTCCAGGTTTTGCATATTCCTGCTTATGCAATTTGGGTTGCGCCTGATCGGCAGGAGAAGATTCCACATAATATACGTAACGTTTTTCTACCGGGCGAATCCGGCAAGATACCACCGATTTGGAATCGGGCGACCACTGGATATACGAAGAATAGTAATTACTCAACGTTCCATCCTGACTCAGCTGCTTTTCTTTGCCTGTAGCCACTTCGCGAACATATACGTTGTCATTTTTGATAAAAGCAGTCCACTTACCATCCGGTGAGGTAACCGGGCGCCCTTCTTTCTCATCGTCCACTTCCATCCAGTGGCGTTCCTTTCCACGAGGAGGTATGGCTCCTTCATCCAACAAACGGTTATTTTTGATGCTGTAAGCCCAGAACTTCCCGTCCAGTTGGAAGCGTAACGTATCCAATGAAATATTTAACTGGCAATTCTGAAGCGGAAGGTTATAGGCATTTATCTCACGTCCTGCTTTTTCTGTCAAAGCAGCCGCCATTTTCTGCTGGTCAAACAATGCCGTACGTTTTTTCGATGCAGCATCTACCTTCACATATTCCTTTCCCTTTTCTGTCTGCCGTACATACCAGAAAGCAGAAGTCTGATCTACCCAATGCGGAACCACACCTGCATACAGCACGTGCTTGGCATTGTATTTCTCTCGCAGCGCATACGCACGGTTGTAATCCTCTACCGTACCTTGTGCCCAAAGTGAGATACAAGACATACTTCCTAATGCAAATAGCAAAACACCTGATTTAAACATATTATTTTCCATTCGATTCTATGATATTAGAGAATTCGGGACCTCAGGTTCTCTTCAGTCATACCAAAGAAAACCCAAAGTCCCGAATCTGATTGCATTATTATCTATTAATTCTCATGGTTATTTCACTTCCCACTCATACAAACCTGAAGAATTCTTATCCGGCTGTACCACTTCCAACTTCACAGCCTTTGTCTTCACCGGTTCAAAGTCTACGGTATTCGGATTGCCCTTCTGTACCCCATACGCTGTAATATTCTGAACTGGAGTCCAATTGCCAGAAGCATCTTTATAATAGATTTTCCAAGACTTCGGTACACGGCAACCTCCCCAAGGAGCATCATCATACCAATACACTGTAGAGCTGGAAACTTCCATTTCTTCCGGGAATTCGTATGAAATCCACTCTGTAGTACCTTCTTTCGGCCACCAATGATAATACGGAATCGTACGGTCATTTTCATCCTTCGGCACCAGTCCGTCAGAAATAGAAGACAGTGATTTCACTTTATGTGAAGCATCTACCTTACTCTTCGATGCCAGTGTCGGGATAGCAACCGGACGAGTAGCACTTACTTCATTCGGCAACCATACAGCCATATTTCCCGCTCCACGATGTGCCCATGCATAATATGGAATCATGGTCAGTGTATGATCTTTTGCGACCAGACGGCCTGATTCATCGTATTCCAATGTCTGAGCCTGAGTCTTAATCTGATTGATACCGTACAACAAATCCGGTTTTTCTACGACTTCAAACTTCGGAGTGCGGTTCATCAATACACTCAATACATCAAAATCATTGTCCGGCCATTCTGCACAATACACAATCGGACCACGTTCTATAGAAACCCGGCCACGGTCAGCTTCCACCTTTCCATTAGCTCTTACCGTACGCACGTTCATATCGAAGTGAACTTCTACCTTATCTCCCTTCTTCCATTTACGGTCGATGGTCAGGTAACCTTTCTGCAAGTCTGATTTCACTTCTTCACCGTTCACCTTCACACTGTATTTCGGACGTACACCATCGGTGTAAGTATACAAATCGCTCGGAACTACCTGATTGCGTACCCACCCCGGGATACGAATCTTCATGGCAAACTGTCCGGCTGAATTACGGTCTACTGCCAATGTTATATCCCCGTTCCATGGATAAGATGTGGTTTGTGAAAGTGTAACCTTCTTTCCGTTTACCTGCAAAGTAGCATTATTGGCAATGAACAAGTTTACGTATACATCTTTTCCTTTTACTGCATAAACATAGCCCGGAACAGAAGGAATGAAACGGCAGATATTAGACGGACAACAAGCACAACCGAACCAAGGCTGACGCTGGTGCTGGCCCATAGACTCCAACGGATTCGGATAGAAGAAACCACCACCATCCAAAGATACACCTGAAATCAATCCATTGTACAAAGTACGTTCCAGCACATCGTAATACTTGGACTCTCCGTGCAAAAGGAACAAACGGTAATTCATATATACATTACCGATAGCCGCACAAGTTTCACAGTAAGCCGACATATTAGGAAGTTCATAATTCTTTCCGAAAGCTTCCCCGTTGTTCGTCGCACCAATACCTCCGGTGATATACAATTTCTTAGAAACAATGTTATCCCAGATACGGTCGATGGCATGAATATAAGCTGTATCACCTGTCAGGGCAGCCACATCGGCCATACCAGAATACATATACGCTGCACGTACTGCATGTCCTACTGCCTCATCCTGTTCAATTACCGGTTTGTGAGCCTGACTGTATTCATCCCGACGAGAAGTATAGCCGCGCTTATCCAGGAAGAATTTAGCCTGATCCAGGTATTTCTGGTCACCCGTTACCAGATATAGTTTAGCCAATGCCATTTCTGCAATCTGGTGACCTGGCACACGTACCTGCTGTCCCGGTTTGTCACCAATCTCACGGCAGACACAGTCTGCATAACGAATGGCTATATCCAGGAAATTCCGTTGTCCCGTAGCCTGATAGTGTGCAATAGCACCTTCTACCATGTGACCTAAGTTATAGAACTCATGGCTCAGTTCTTCCACCTTCTCCCAGCGTTTACTACCGGCCCATTCATGTGGATGTTTAGGATTCATAGTACGTGAAGTGTACAAATAGCCGTCAGGCTCCTGCGCAGCAGCCACAATTACCAGCACACTGTCAATGTATTTCTTCAGCTTCTTATCCGGATAAGTCTGAAGCAGATAGCTGGCTCCTTCAATAGTCTTATACACATCCGTATCATCAAATGAATAGCCTGTCACCTTATTATTTTCACTCGGATGAGCTGCCATTTCAAAGTTCTTGTAGCGTCCGGTTTCTTCACATTTGCTAAAAGCCAATGGAATAGTTACTTCACGGCTGGCTTTCAAACGCTGTCCCCAGAAAGAATCCGTCAGTTTTACCGAAGTAAACGGAACCGGATCAATCGGATAGCCGTGTGCAGAAGCCTTCTTCTGCGCGTATGCCCCACCTCCTATCAAGGAAAAAAGCAGAGCAGAAATCACAAATTTTTTCATGGTGTTACTCATATTTTATAGGTTATTATTCTCATTTATCTTTCAAGGGAAGTGCCTCATCCCAGATCTTCAACGCATGCAGATAGCCGCTAAAAGGCCAGTTACCTTCTGCATTCTGTCCCAAAGTTACAAATTGTATCGGTTTAATCAGCAGCTGAATATCTTTTGAACTGATTAACTGCCCGTTTATATATACCTTCTCGATACGTCCGTCAAAAACGACATAAATATGTTGCCATTTTCCTTCCAGTGACTTAGCCTCCTTATAACCGACATCTTCGTACCAGCCATAATGGTTCAGCATTCCGCAACGAGGTTCTGTGCCATTCACCAGCATGATTTTTTCCATTTCATCGTGCGAGCTGGTAAAATCGGCCACACATTCATTCTCAGCCATTTCCGGATTCAGCACCCAGGCTTCCAACGTATAAGGAGCATTGTCACGAAGAGTAGCCGGCAAGGTAAAGCTGGAACGGAAGAACTGCTCGCCTTCAAAACGGAAAGCTTTCTTACCCTGCTGTTCTTCTACAATTACCGGAGCCTTTTGAGTCTCAAAATAACCTTCTACAACTCCCTTATTCGGAATATATCCTACCGTATCACCTACTGCAAAATCATCTGCATCCAGAGATACCAGCAATCCTCTTTTCATCTTATCAGAAGCCTCTACACGTACCAAACCTACAATTGCATCGTAAGCCTTTTCTGCTTCTTCCTGTTTCCAGTTATAATAACGGAAATTTGTCAATGTCAGTTCCTTGTCCTGTGACTGAATAACTACCTTTCCTCGCTGTACATACTTGTCTGCCGATTGGGAAACCCAGCGGTTATTTTCATACACCCAGACTGTAGTTGTATGCTCCTCTTTTGGATTAACAACCGGAGACATAAATTCCAAGCATGTACCTGGGGCCAACACAATGGCCTCCTGTCCGTCAATACGCTTACGGGAAACTTGTCCGGATTTCAATTGGAAGACACCGCCCAGCATACCGCCGTCGTTTCTCCACTCCGTACCGTTCCAGTCCAAGCCCGAGAGTCCCATCCACAACTGAGGAGATGCCGTTTCAAACTCGCCGAACACTTTAATGTTCCACAAAGCACCGGCAAAACCATTTTTCTGTGTTCCCGTTGTGGTTAATCGTACATACCGTGCTTTCACATCACCGAAATCTACCATCGGACTTCCAGCCAGATAATTGGAACGCTTATCCGCAAAAACATCCCACTTCTTTCCGTCTACTGAAGTCTCAATTACATACTGATAATACGACGTGCCATATTCAAATTGTGTCCACACCGTACGGATATTCTCAACCTTCTGCAAGTCAATCTCAATCCACTCCTGCCCCATTGTCTTCGGACGCCACAACGTACCATTATTATCGTCTACCGCATATTCAGGCACAAAGTTGGCATCATAATACGAAGAAGCTTTGACCGGTTTCCGATAGGCCAAGTTTTTCGATTTCAATACACTCTTGGCAAAAGCCCCCACTCCGCTGTGTGTTCCTTCTATAGGAGCGATGGAACCATCAGCATTAAATTTCAGCTTGTCAATACAAACCTGACGATGAAACCCACGGTTGGAATGAGGATTATCATGACGATGGTATACGATATAATAATTATCTCCTTCCTGCAAAATGCTGTGATGACCCGGTCCGTGCACTGTACCGTCGGCGGACGTCTTCAGGATTGTACCTCTATATGTATAAGGTCCAAGCGGTCCTACCGTGCTCGTAGCGTACTGCACATGATAGGTGCTGTCATGACACGAATCGGAAGAATACATAAAATAATAGATACCGTTTCGTTTCATCACAAACGGCGCCTCAAAGAAATCTTTTACTTCCGTATTAGGAATCAACTTTGTTTCCACAAAACCTTTCATATCAGACGTCATCTTTCCAGCCCCGCAGCCAAAACCTTTATAGATACCCCATGTACCCCAATACAAATATACCGAGCCGTCATCGTCTACAAACGTCTGGCCATCCAGCGTAATGGCATTCTTCACAAAACGGTCGGGAACCAATACGGCTTCACTTTCTCCCAGTACATTCTTCCATGGTCCACGCGGTGTATCTGCAACTCCTTCATATACATTGCAAGGCTGACAGTAGAACATACGATATGTGCCATCGGTATGCTGCATTACATCCGGTGCCCAAATCCAGTGGCTGTCCGGCCAGTTCATCGGCATAATGGTCCAGTTCTCAAAATCCTTGCTACACCATACCTGCGAAGGGCCAAACCCTGCCCCACTACCATCAGTCGTAGCATAGACATAATATGTATCTCCGAACTTCTTTACCGTAGGGTCTGCAAAATACCCTGGAATAAACGGATTCCCCGCACCTGGAGTATTCCATTCCACCTTTTGTGAATAAGCAGTACTCAAAACTGTACCCAACAACAAACTTGTCAATACATGTTTTTTCATTCTTTTCCTCCTTTTATTATGGGTGCACTTCATTCAATATCGGAATTTCAATTTCATAAAAATACTCTTTCAGCAACTGATACATGTCAGGATCATACGATTTCAGTTTCGTACGACGGTTCATGGCATTGTGTACTTTATTCGGAGTCTCCGAATAACGGTTACAGTTGAAGAACGACTGCACACATTCTGCAAAATACTCTTCTTTATTTGAAATAGCATACGTATCCTTCCACAATCCCTTGGCAATGGCATTTTGTCTGCACTGCTCCAAACGGTCGTTGAAATCAGGCTCTACACCTACAATACCAATGGTATGGAACAAATGTGCAAACTCATGAATCAGGATATTTTCTCCCACATACTTGTCACCTGGGAAAGCCAGCACATTCTCTTCTCCACAGCTGGCCGAAAAGTCATCTTCCGGAGCACCGCCAAAGCCTCTGGCACGCTTATTCCAGAAAGCGATATTCTCCGGTGTGTTGCAGATATGCGCATATTCCGGCAAATCACACACCTCTTCGTGCTCACCGATAATCATCACATGACATCCTTTGCTCACCATGTACTGCTTCACATCCGGACGCTTCGCCAGCATCAGCGATACAATCTCATACGCCTTTTCCAGAGCCTCATCACGTACCTTATCAGATGACACGATATATAATCCGTCTACTTCCAAGTATTTTTTATAAAAAGAAGGGATTCCTTTTCCCGCAGGCACAGCTGAAGGTTTCACTTCCGTTACAAAAGTACGCTCCAGTTTCAAGGCAAAGCCTCCTCCAGAAGCCAAATGGATAGGCAGTTTCGTATGGGCATCTACCACAAAAGTTTCCTTCACATAATCTTCTGCCTGGCGAGATGCATTGACACCGTCCTTGAACAAAGTACATTGATACTTTTCCCCTTCACCCAAGAAAGAGAAATCCAGTGTCACCTCACGCTCATCCCAGTTTGTCATACCTCCGATATACCAGTTAATATCTTTTTTGCGAACCGTCACAATTGATTCACCAAGTTTACCTGAATAAATAAAGGTAGAATCTGTTTCCACCGGAATCGAACTGATGAAATCCACACATTCCTGCTCTTTCAAATAATTTGTCGGTGCATCACACAGCATCGTAAACGGAGAATCGTGCACAATGTAAGCAGCCAACTGATGACAGCGTGTACCCATACTGGCGGGACTGGAATACATAGGCTGGAAATCACGCTTCGACAAGTTCCGCATAGCCCCCGGTGTATAGTCCACATAGCCAGCCATCAAACGGATGTACGGGAAAGTCACATCATAAAGCGGCATATTCTTCTCCACCTCACTCCATTTCATCTCTTCCATACCAAACACGCTTTCATAATTTACCACATTCGGATAAGTACGATTTAAACCGGTTGGCTTATAGATACCGTGATAATCCAATATCAGTTTATATTCTGCTGCCTTTGCCGCAATACGATAAATCATTTCCACCGCAGTCTGGTCATCCCGGTCAAGGAAATCCACCTTAAAGCCTTTGATTCCCATTTCAGCATACTTCCGGCAAGCCTCATCCAACTGTGAATCCAGCACATTGAACACCGTCCAGAGTACCAGCTCCACTCCCTTGCTCTTTCCATATCGAATCAATTCCGGCAAATCCAGTTCAGGAATCACTGTCAGCATATCCCCACTCTTCGGGTCATACCAACCTTCGTCCAATACGACATATTCCAATCCGTTCCGGGAAGCAAAATCAATATAATACTTATATGTATCCATATTAATACCTGCCTTGAAAGGTACCCCTTTCAGGTTCCAGTCATTCCACCAGTCCCAAGCCACTTTACCCGGTTTTACCCAAGAATAGTCTCCAATGCGGTTAGGAGAAGCCAGCGCATATACCAGATTATTCACCGGCATTTCTGTATCCTTCTCCGTTATAGCCAGGATACGCCACGGATACGTACGGTTTCCTTTTACGCGTGCTATGTAATCCTCCGTTTCCGTCACATACTCCTGCTTGCGCCATGGATAGAAATCCGTCTTTTTCGGATAAGGAGCAAACACACCTTTCAATGCCTGCTTTCCATCCGGCTGCACAAACATTCCCGGATAAGCTTCCAAGTCCGACTCCAGCAGTGTCACCTTCGCCTGCTTGCAATCCACTGTTACCGGCAAAAAAGCCAGTTCCTGTGGAGCCTCTGACAACGGTTTCACCTCATACGTATTTTGAAAAGCCATTGCCATCGGTTTTTCCTTATTCGTAGAGTACGGCAAATAAGCTGTATAATCACCAGCAAACCGGAATTCCGCAATTTCATTCTTGATAATCAAATCCTCTTTGGAAGAGGTATAAAAACGATAAGCCACTCCTTCGTTGTAGACACGGAAATACACTCCATACTCACCTTTCAGCTTCAAGTTCATTTCATTGCAAACTGCCTGAAACGACTTGAAGCGATAAAAAGGTGCATCAATGTCCTGAAAAATCTTTTTAGTTTTGGCAGAAATCACTTTCGCCCCACCCGCCAGAGCAGGTGTCTTTCCTTCTTGAATTAACCCTAATTTACTATCAACAACAATAAGAGAGTCTTTATGATATACAGAATAAATCAGTCCGTCCGTACCCGCAGAGATTTCTACTTTCAACTGCTTGTCGGGCGACTGCACCACATATACTTTATTTCCGGCTGCCATCATGGAAAGACAGCTGCAAAGCCATAAAACAGCACTTACGATTAACGATGTATTTTTCATATCATAGAATATTTTTCCAATTGCAAAGAAAAAAGATAAACGAATAACTCTCTGCCATTGAAGTCTGAAACGATAACAATATTATCCCAAAATCGCCCCTCCTGCACCCAGGAGAGGCGATTCTATACTATTTTTTCATCCTATTGGACGATTTTTGCCTGATTGGAACTTTTTACGAAATACTGATTGAAGACGATACCCAACACAATCATCACCAGTCCGATGTAAGTAGTAAACACAATCTGCTCGCCCAGCACGACAGAAATGAAGAACAATGACATGAAGGGCGACAGGTAACACAACTGGTTTATCAATGCCGGATTGGAAGTTTTCCGCATGGCCAGTCCGAAGAAAATAAAAGGAATTCCCATTTCAAATCCTCCGACGTACATGCCCGACAACACACCGGTCAGCGAGCTCAAGTTCAACCCACAGAACAAAGCTCCCACTGACAAATAAACCGAACCAAATAAGAAAGTCAAAAACAAAACCACACTACCATCCGTCTGTACCTTATTCCGGTTATTCAGCATCCAGTAGGTAGCCCACAGCACAGCACTCAGTGCCGCCAATAGAAACCCCTCGGTCGATACACTCATCTCTCCGTTAAATCCGGTACCGATTGAGATCAAAGCGACTCCCGCCAAAGAAACAAACATACCGATGTATTTCTTCTTAGGTATAGGTTGTCCGGCAAACAAAGCCAATAAAATCAGCAGCACAATCGGCCAGGCATAGTTAATAGGCTGCGCCACCTGCGCAGGAAGCAAATCGTATGCCTTGAACAGCACCAAGTAATAAGCCACCGGATTCAGCAGTCCCAGTCCGGCATAATACAGCCATTGTTTCCCAGTCAGATTCCCAAGCAATCTCCATTTCCGCTGTGCAGTCAGCAACACCGCAAATATCACCAGTGAAGTCAGGCTGGCCACCCACAACATCTCGAAATGCGTCAGATAACGCAAGGCCATCTTGAAAGCCGTGGCCACCGTCGACCAGCTTAACACCGCCACACAGGCACACGCAATCGCTTTACTATCGTTCGTCATCTCATTGCCTCCACTTCTTCCGTTGTCAAAGGAATCTTCTTACCCAGTCTCCGTGCTCCGGTAGCCGTAATCAGGTAATCCTCCTCATTACGCAGCCCCGTAAAGTCCCGATAACTTTCCAGTTTCTCATAATTAATGAAATCGGTAAAACGATGCTCTGCTTTCCAGTAATCCATCAGTTCCGGAATAAAATAGATACCCGGCTCAATGGTCAGTACAAAACCCGGTTCCAACTTACGAGCCAGACGCAACGACTTACGCCCGAACTGCGTACTCTTAGGCTGTCCGTCATAACCGACCCATACCTCTCCGAGATTTTCCATATCATGCACATCCAGTCCCATCATGTGTCCCAGTCCGCAAGGGAAGAACATGGCATGTGCTCCCTGTTCTACCGCATCTGCCGGATTTCCTTTCATCAGTCCCAGCCCTTTCAAGCCTTCACAAATTACCCGACAGGACAAGTCATACACATCACGGAAATATACCCCGGGCTTCAAAGCATTCACCGCTGCCTGATGCGCAGCCACCTGAATATCATAAATATCCTTCTGCCGACTGGTAAATTTCTTTCCCGCACAGATAGTAGAAGACATATCACCTGCATACCCCATGGCCGTCTCTGCTCCGGCATCCACCAGCAACATATCCTCTTCCTTTACCGTATGCCCATGATAATGATTATGAAGAGTCTGTCCGCATACCGTAGCAATGGTCGGGAAAGACAAGTTACATCCATGCACCTGAGCCACCGCTTCCAATGCCGCAGCCACCTCATGCTCCTTCATCCCGACACGCAACACACGCATTGCCTCCAGATGCATTTCAGCCGTCACATCACATGCGCGTTCAATCTCTGCAATCTCTTCTTCCGTCTTATAATTTCGCAGGTTCACAATCCCTTTGATAAACGGAATAGAAGGCATCTCTGCTCCCGGCTTTACCCCTAACAGGTCCATCAGCTTCAGGCGATGCTCTGCCCGATAAGGCGGAAGATAATGTACCGTACGCTTCTGTGCCACCACCTTCTCTACGTACTTCTTCAGTTCAGCCAGTGGCAAGGTTTCCGTCACTCCTACTCGCTGTGCCTTCTCGTGTAAAGTTGGCTGCGTCCCCATCCACACGATATGGTCAATGGTCAGTTCATCACCAAAAATGATTTCACGGTCCTCGTCAATATCAATTACAGCCGCCAGACCAGCGTATGACAATCCCCAGAAATAGAGGAATGAAGAATCCTGCCGATAATTATACGTGTTGTCTTCATAATTCATTCCACACTCGTCATTCCCTAAAAAGAGCAATAAGCCGGAGCCTACACTCTCCTTCAACTGCCGCCTGCGAGCGACATACGTTTCTTTTGCAAACATACCCCAATAAAATTAGTTCTTTAAATCCGTTCCTTTCAGTCTGATGCGATAAGGCCACTGTGCATCTTTTTCCCCACTTTCCGGTGAAGGATTCATCCAATGCTCCTCTGGTGCCCCCATCACTACCAACCACAAATATACTAACTTCTCGTTTTCAGGCACCTTAAAAGTGAGTTTTCCTTTTTTATCGGCAGACATTTCACCATATATACTCTTCCCGTCGGCTTTGACGGCTACAAACCCATATCGCCAACCGGCCTTTTCCGGATGTACCGATACATATCCGCCTTGCTTTCCATTTACTCCTTCAAACTGCAACTCCACCTTTGTTCCCGGTTCAGGTACCCTCAGCGGAATGGCATTAAATCCATAATTCTCCGGACAATTTTCGGCGGCCACCTGATACCATCCATCCGATTGGGCTGTCAACTTGCAAGTGTACTTGTTCGCATAAGGACGCGTATTCTTCCACACCCTGTCAAAATCCCAGTTAATCAAATGCCGGCAGGCATCAAACATCTCATCACAGAAAGCTTCCTGCGACAATCCCGTCATGCGCTTGTAAGTCATCACCGGGTCTTCCCCTCTCTTGCCCTGACGGAAAAGCTCTGCAATAATCGGACGTCCTCGCTTCATCCCCCAATATTCCAGAATATACGGTGAGTGATAAATATTCTCCAAGTGCAGATAAGCCTTGTGCGTCAACTTTGTAAAAGCTTCCCAGTGATAGCGTTCATCCGTCTGCCAGTCCGGATTCACCTGCCATAACATCCACTGTGATGCCATTTCGAAAAAGCCGGAGCCACCCCAGGCCTCTCCTTCTCCGTCACACGAAATCTGTGCCTGAAAGCTATGACCTAATTCATGTGCCACGCAGTTCAATTTCTCATCCTGTATACGATTAGGAGCCGCCCATAGTGCACCAATCTGCTGGTCATAATCACCTCCGTAGGCCGTTCCTTCCAGCGAATAATTAATCATCACCATCATCCGGTAACGGTCACTTTTCGAACCCGGTTTCGTGAACTGTAAAGAGTCACGGAAGAACGTATAGAAGTATTCCAGTTTATCCGTCAGGTTATTCAAATCTACATGCATGTCATGCCCTTCCAACTGAGGAGGATTGGCCAAATCGTTGCCGAAACCTTTCTCCCAAAACACCACCACATTATCCGTACAGCACATCCGGTGATAGCTCCATTGGGATTCCGGGTTCTGAAGATCCATTCCCTGCAAATCTTTGGGAATGTAGATTTCTTTTCCTCTCAACTTATTGTTACATAAATCAACGGGACATACCGATTGAGAAAAAGCGGCAGTAAAAACTGCCGCTAAAAAACATGTCCCTATTAGTCGTTTGTTCATTTGATATCAATATTAAAGACTAAAGTTATTACATATTGTTGTCCGCCCTTTGTATAGACCAAGGCTTCTTTCACGATATAATTATCACCCGAAGCTAATTTTCCCGGATATTGTCCGACAGAAAAACTAAAGTTTTTCGCATCATATTCCACATAGACCTTACTATCATTATCACTTCCCCATCCAATGGGATTGCCAAGACTATCGAACCAGAACCCGTACCCATTAGCAGTCGTATTATAGTCCAAACTACCATTCGGCTTCACAGCAGCAAAAGCAATCTTTCCTTCCTGAGGCTCAGACTTTGCTGATAACATGTTCGAAGTCAATTGTGAGGGTTGCATAGCAAGCGCCTGTGCTATTTTCGTAAGATCTCCATTTTCAGAAACACTGACAGAAGCCCCATTATAATCGGCATCACTTGCTGCAAATGTAACATTATACGTCAGTGTCAAATCCTGAGGTTCAGCATCCGGGTCGATTGTAATATTTCCCAACAAATTTGTATTCTCAAATTTCACCTTATACGGGAACTGTTCATCAGTCAACTCTTTTTCATCCCACGGATGAACTACATAATTCTGTGGTGCAGCCTGCACTATAAAATACAAACTCTGTGTACCAGCCGGAACAGTGAAGGAAACACGTCCGCTCTTATCGAAATGTGCTTCACCATACTCCCGGCTTCCATCCTGTTTCAAAGCTACAAAACCATACATCCATCCCATATTTCCGGCACTACCCGCCGTATTGTATTTCGTGGTTGTACCCTTCACTGTTTCCGATTCCATATATTCACCCGGATCACCCGAAGCCAGTGTTGCACCAGGTTCCAGCCCTACAAAATCAGCCGCTACTACCATATTGCCCGCATCTGGCACATTTAAAGGAATCACATTAAAGCCTGTAGCCTCCGGACAATTGGCATAAGCCACCTGATAATATTCACCACTCGTATAAAAAGTAGTATGATAACGTCCGAGGTAGCCCTCTGAATACTCACGTACTCCATCAATATCAAAGGTTGCCATCCTGCTGGCATAATCATACAGTTCCTTTTTAGTTTTACTCCAGTCGCCATTGCAATACAACCGTGTATACGCCGAAATAGCATCCTCCGGATAGACAGACTCTCTCCAAATATTACCGATTGTCTCAATACCGTGTTTCATAGTCCAATAAGACTGCAACCAATAACTGGCATAACGCATCCATTCATTTTCAAAATGACGATGATTATTATTCAACCAGACGTCAAAGTTATAAGAGGTAAACATCTCCTCCGGATAATCCTGGAATGATTGCCACTGCGCACACTGCTCCCAGAAGCCACATCCACCATTGCTTCCTTCATATCCATAGCGGAAACCCGATTTAAGGTCATCATTTCCTCCCTGGCATAACTTATCGCAGTACACCTGATACTGGAAACTATGTCCGATTTCGTGTGCAATAGTAGAGCCTACAGGCTGGCATGTACTCGGATTTACCCACAAGGCCCCGATGATATTGTCGTATCCAGAACCTGTGGCAAGCCATTCTTCCTGATACAACAAATATATTTCCATTTTATAACGGTCCAAAAATGATTTCCCCTGTCCAGTTTCAGCAAATTTCAGTTTCTCCACATTAGTCCGATAGAATAGTTCCGCCTTTTCCAGGAGGTCATCTATATCTACTCTCAAATTGGCAGGAACTGTTTCCGCATTAGGGTCATCACCAAAACCAGCTTCCCAGAATACGAAGAAATGCTCACTTTGTTTGGAACGGAACCATGACCATTTGGCATCACTTCGGAGCATATCCATCCCTTCAAACTCAGCCGGCTTGTAATATTTATCAAAGTCCTCAATATTATCTTCAGACATAACCTGTAAAATGTTTTTATCCTCCTCTTTTTGAGGAACCTTATCGCTACAACTCCACAGCAAGCAGAACCAAAGCAATAAACACATAGTTACAGATCTATCCAGATATTTCACAGATTTAAAACACATAAAGACTTAACTTCTCATTACTAAATCGATAAATAAAAACGTCCTGACAATTCTATCAGGACGTTTTTGTTTAAGGGAATGGATATTCTCCTAAAATATCCATCTTTCCCTAATTATACTATTCTGTAATATTACAAGTAACAACGAAACGGAAAAATTTGGTTGCATCAGTAGTATCAATAAATCCAAAACTACAATTATATTGTTTACCAACTGCCGTTTCTGGCATGCAACATAATTTTACACAACTCTTACTTACATCATCAGAGTCAGGTTTAAAATTAGCACATACTACACCAGGGTAAGCACATACCTTACCAGCTTCATCAAACCAATAGCCTGCAGGTGCCTCACCTGTATAAGCACTTTCTGTATCCCATACACCAGTTGTTGGGTCTGCCGCATAAAACTTAATTGTACCTTCGTCAAATGCTGTAATAAATTCGTCCAATGTCATTTCAAACACAGCAGCAATATTTTCTTCAATTGAGGTCAACAAAATATCATCCGACGTATAATTTGTATTAGGAAGTGCCACAGTAGCAACAGCTACAGTCGGGTCTGTCACACTCGCATTCAGAGTAAAGCGTACATAGTCGTCATAATCCGGACCGTTTTTAGCGAATCCTACTTCCAGTGCCAACACTGTACCAGCGGTAATTCCGCCTTCCGACAATTCAAAAACCAATTCCTTGTTCGTTTTATCCAGTACCACAGAAGCTCTGCAAGCCGCATCGTCCTGCGCACAAGGCTGGTTCGCCGAGTTGAAATACCAACCGGCATCGTCCTTGTTATATGGCGTCTTTAACCACTGATTACGAGTCGTATTAATCGGATAGAAAACAGTTTCGCCTGTGCTCAATCCATCAATCACAGCATCTACACTCATACCCATCTTTTCTTCAAACTTTGCAGCATAGTCCGAAAGCTTTACTGTATATGAATGTTCTCCATTTACTTCCAAGGCACCAGTAGCAGAAATCTGAGCTTCTGTGTCAATCTTTAAATAAGGGTTTTCATTTTCCCCATAAACATGTTTTGAGGTAGCATCATTGTAATCGTCACTACATGCTGTAAATGCGAGCAACGAACAGCAACAAAATGCTAATAATATATTCTTTTTCATGATAAATCTTTTTTAAGTGTTTTCATTAACCTCCATAACCCGGATTTTGTTTCAACTTCAAGTTTCCTTCCAGGAATGTCTTATGAATCGGGAAGATATCACAATGATTATCATTCACATCTTCTTTACGGTCTTTACAGAACCAAGATTTGCCATTGAACACATTCTGTCCGTTCGTCATACGGAAACGAATCAAGTCCTGGCGACGATGATGTTCTGCTACAAACTCCCATGCCAAATCATCCAATAATCCACCTAAAATAATATCAGCACCACCTTCTTCCGTAGTTACCCAATTATCCGGTTCATCTTGTTTGGCCGTATTCTCACGATGACCATATTTGTACACACTGCCACCTTTCAGCTGAGCCACTGTACGGGTAGCTTTTTCCGGATTATCCTTGAAAGCACGTGCACGTACCTGTGTAACCAGACGAGCAGCGTCTTCTTCGGTTTCGCCATTATATCCACCCAAGCGCAACAGACATTCGGCTTTCATCATCATAGCGTCTGCCAGACGGAAGAAAGGAACATCGTCGTAAGAAGTACCCCAGTCGCCAGTCTTGATTTCATATTTCACCAGACGGGCTCCTTCCATTGGGTAACAGCCCGGATTATCTGTACTACGGATTTCACGTGTATAGTTCAAAGGTTTACCATCTACATAAATAGTATTACCATTCATATCTTTCTGTTCACCTTCAATCCAACAGTCTGTAAAGCGTGTATCATCCGGATCGTAAGTTTCAAGGAACTGTGGCAAAGCTGCACTTCCGCCTGTAGCCCATCCGGTAAATCCCCATGTAGCACGTCCGGCTTCGTTCATCCATTTGTTGGCATAATAGTTACCACCGGCATACAAATATTCAAACGGAATACCGAAAATAATTTCCGGAGATGTAGAAATATCTTCCTTGAAGTTATCAGAATAATTCGGTGCCAGTGCGAACGGACCTGCCAACACCTGATTCAACTCATCGATACATTTCTGATAATAAGAATCATCCGAATGGTCATTAAACCATGCGTTATGATTCAGATACATTTTAGCAAGAATCATGTGTACCGCATAGTTATTGATTTCACCCATTCTCACTTCATCACCGCACTTATCTTTAATGTCATTCAGTTCCGTAATCAGAAAATCCCAAACCTCCTGCGGTTTAGCTTGCTCGGGTTGCCAGCCAGTCGGATGATCATACGTAGTATCCAATGGAATGTTACGGAACAAATCAAACAAAATGTAATAATACAATGCACGATAAGCACGAAGTTGTGCAACTGATGTTTCTGCCTCCTGTACAGCCTTATCCGCCAAAAGTTTATTGCAAGCATTAATACCTTCATAAGCATATTGCCATTCAGTCCACAAATGGTCAATCTGTGAATGGAAATTGTGCTCATGCATAGCAATATAAAGATCTCCCCATCCCACTCCAATTCGCAAAGGAGTAGTCCACAGATCAGAGGTCTCATCCATCACATCTGCATAACCATTCCATCCCCAATACAAGCTACGCAAGGAAGAATATACAGGAGCAAACATGGCAGCAGCATCCTTATCTGTAAATTCGTACTTTTCAGATGCCAGCTCACTATAAATAGTTTCGCTCAAATCAGTACAGCTATTCAGTGAGAGCATACTTGCACCGATTACTGTTCCGAGTAATGATTTATATAAATTTGATTTCATATCGATTCAATATTAGAAAGTTAAGTTCAAACCAAAGGTAAACGAACGAATGGATGGATATTTATCACGCGCATCAATACCTGCAGAAGTAGGATACCAGTTGGACAACTCTGGATCCAATCCAGAATAACCAGTAATACAGAACAAGTTATCACCAGACAAATAAGCACGTACCCCCTTGATGTATTTATTGTTCTTCTTTATTGGGAAAGTATAGCCAATAGTAAGGTTCGTCAACTTCAAGAAATCACCATCTTCCAAATAATAACTTACAAAAGTCTGAGGCTGAGAAGAAGACAATGTATACTGTCCACCATAAGGAGCTTCCTCAACAGATTTCAATCGGTTGTATGCAATAGAATTGTTTTCATAGAAAGCACGAGGCTCATTCAAAATCTTGAATCCCAATTGGCTGGTAAACTGCATACTCAAATCCCAGTTTTTATAAGACAAATTATTTGTCCATCCCAAATAGACTTTAGGCAGACCGCTACCCAAGTACTGACGATATTCATCATTTTTCAACTGATCATTAGAGAATTCTACAACCTCTCCATCTGGTTTTTCAATCAGGAACAGACCATTCTCGGATACACCAACAGATTTCAATCCATAAAATTCTCCCAAAGCTCTACCTTCTTCCATACGGTGAGTAGAAATACTAATAGGTTCCCCCAGTCCCCCGGTATCCATAAAGCTGTTAGATTCATACATATCGTTAGACAAACTCAACAACTTATTTTTATTAGCAGAAACTGTAACAACAGTTTTCCATTCAAAGTCTTTGGTACGCACCGGAACTGCATTTACAGCAACTTCGATACCTTGATTTCGTACAGAACCCGCATTAGCCAAAGTTGAATTGAATAAGTTCGGAGGAGTTGGAACTGTGTACCAAAACAATAAATCAGTTGTCTTCTTGTTATATACATCAATAGAACCACCCAAACGATTATCCAATACACTCCAATCTAAACCCACATTGAATTCCGTAGATTTTTCCCAACGAAGATCCGGATTCGGATTAGAACTTACAGATAAACCTGGTAACCATTTACCATCACTATAATAATAGGAACTGCCATAAGCGTACTTTGTCAATGAAATATACGGATCATTCGGTATAACACCAGTAATACCAAAACCTGCACGCAATTTCAAATTATTTAGCCAAGTAATGCCTTTCATAAACTCCTCATTACTGATAGTCCATCCTAATGAAGCAGAAGGGAACGTACCCCACTTATTGTTATCTCCAAACTTGGAAGAACCTTCCCGACGTACACTCACCAACAAATTATAACGATTATCGTAGGCATAACTTACACGGGCAAAGAAACCAATTAAAGTATTTTCACTGGCACTACTGCCCATTCCTGCTTTACCTTCCTTCAAAGCCTGACCTATACCCAAATTATTCCATTGGAAGAAGTCTGTTGGAAAATTATAGTTATTAGCATAATTTTGTTCATATTTGTAATACTGGTAACTATAACCCACCATTGCATTCATACGATGCTTACCTACATTCAAATCATATTTAGAAGTAAGCTCCAAATTATTCTGAAAGCTTTCACTATTTGTGTGATAAGCATATCCTGTCCATTGGTTCAATTGGTTCCCATAATAATCAGAAGTATTATACCCCTTATCGTGGGCACCAAAACGACTGGTAGCTAACATCAAATTGGTTTGCCATCCTTTAATGGGTTCAAAAGTAATATTACCAGCAGCACGAGTCTCTTCGTAAGTATAATTACCCAAACGTTCTTCCAACATTCCTACCGGATTATAGTAGTAGTTTACCCCGAAATCTTCATTATAAGAACCATCTTCGTTATAAATCGGAGCTGTCGGATTACGTGCAATTGCCTGACGGTAGATATTTGATTGGTCTGTGGCTGTAGCATTGGTTGCACTATTCTTATGCCATTTCTTGACCATATTCAAATTAACCTTCAACATATCATTCAGCATCCAGTGAGAAACATCAAAACGCATACGGATATCTTCTGCATACGTATTCATAATCACACCGTCTTCCTTACGATAAGTAAAGTCTGCTGAATAAGTAGTCTGTTTTGTACCTCCAGAAATATTAAAGTTGTGATTATGAGTAAAACCGGTACGGCTGATGGCATCCAGCCAATCAGTATCATACCCTTTGTCTGTAAAGTTTGTTTTCCCGGCACGTACATCTTCTGCAGTCATAAAATCCAGTTTCTTGCCAAACTGAGAAGCAGAAACGTAGCCCGAATAAGAAGCAGTAGTATGTGCCTCACGCTTACCGGTTTTTGTAGTTATCAAAATCACACCGTTTGCACCTCGTGTACCATAGATAGCTGCGGCAGAAGCATCCTTCAACACATCGATAGCTTCAATATTTTCAGGAGCGACTGTACTTAAATCTCCTTCCACTCCATCTATCAGAATCAAAGGAGTTGTACTACCATTTACGGAGATAACACCACGCAGACGGATGGCAGAAGTCGCATTCGGGTCACCAGAACCTTTTGCAATACTCAAACCAGCCACCTTACCTTTAATCAAATCGGCCGCATCGCCTACCTTACCCACTGTAAAGTCTTCCGCTTTTACAGAAGCAATCGCACTGGTCACATCACCTTTACGCTGCGTACCGTAACCAATTACCACGACTTCGTCCATCACTTCCGTATCTTCCTTCAAGGTAATGACAGCACCTGCCTTCAACTGACTGACAGGAATTTCCTGCGTCTTATAACCGATGTAGCTAATTTGAAGTACTGATTTGGCTGATACATTTAAGCTAAAATTCCCATCAAAATCAGTAATCGTACCATTGGAAGTGCCTTTCTCCATAATATTTGCACCAATAATGGACTCACCTTTTGAATCAACCACCTTACCAGAGATAGCCTTTTGTTGCAAGACAGTCTCCACAACCGGTGCTCCAACAGATTCCGCATAGGTTGCCATAGGTAAACAACCTGCAGAAAGCACTACACATGCCGACACTTTTACAAATGCACGACTAAACAACATGCGATTTAACTGTGTATTCATCTTGTTTATATTTAAGGGTTAATAAATCACTCTACTTTCCATTCAATAATACCTCCCGAAGCTCCTTTCTGAAGCTGTGCCGAGATTTTCAGTCCGGTAGTCTGGACTGGCTTGAAGTTTACTACATTGTATTTGTCCTTTTCTACCCCATATTTATCACTCGTTTCTACTTCTTTCCAGCTGTTTCCAGACTTGTAATACAATGTCCAGCTTTGCGGTACACGGAAATCACCGTCGTAATGATCAAAATCCAGCCAGTAAACTTCCACTTTCGATACGGTGTAAGGTTTGTCGAATTCGTAGGCCAGAGACTCCATCGTACCATTCTTCAACCACCAGTAGAAATAGGGCTTGGAAGTATCTGAAGAACGTTTCGGCTCCCACTGGTCGTTCACGCCCCATGCGTAGGACATCACAGCAGCCGACTCGGGCGCATCTTTCTGGATTGCAGCCTGAATGGTGAATGTCTGTGCCTTTGAAGCAATAGTCGGCTCGGGAGTTGGAATTGCATATTCTTTTGATTCCGGAATCCATACTTCCATCTGGTCGGCTCCGCGGTTGTTCCATGTAGAATAAGGAATGGCCTTGAATGCAACGTCTTTCACTGTACCGTCTTTTTCAACTTCCTTTGCGGTACCTTTCAATACCATCACCCCGTTCAACAGATTGGCTTCGTAAGAAGCTTCTATCGGAGTATCATTCGGAATAAATTTATTGAATACGATGCTGTCAGGCTGATCCTTTCCTTCCAGACAGAACATAATCGGTCCACGTTCCAATGCTACCATTCCACGGTCTACTTCCACTTTATCGTTGGCTTTGATACGACGAACGTCCATCGGCATTTCCAGTTCAATTACATCACCTGCCTTCCATGTACGTACGATGGTTTCGTAGCCGTCACCTTCTGCTCCACGTGTAGCCGAGCCGTTTACCTTCAATGTATATTTCTTGGCCGCATCGGTATATGCATACAGGTCAGAAGCTACAGGAGCTGCTTTTGTCCATCCTGGGATACGGAGGCGGATAGCAAATTTGCCTTCTTTTTCAGGAGTAACCTTAATGGTTACTTTTCCGTTCCACGGATATTCGGTAGTCTGTTCCAATGTCACCTTATTATCTGCGGTCTGCATTTCTGCCTTACCCTGGATATAGAGGTTCACATAAATGTCATTCTGCTGGGTGGCATACGCATAGCTTGGTACGGAAGCCATAAAGCGGGTTACATTACCCGGACAGCAGGCACAACCAAACCAGCGCTGGCGTTCGTGTTCGCCCATAGATTCCAGCGGATTGTCATAAAAGAATTTGTCACCGCTCAGAGAAACACCTGAAATCACGCCGTTGTACAAGGCACGTTCCAACACATCCACATACTTGGAATCACCCGTAGCCAGGAACATACGGTAGTTCCAGTACACATTGGCAATGGCTGCACAGGTCTCACAATAAGCGGTATGATTCTGCAATTCATAATTCGGGCCGAAACCTTCTCCCTGAGCTCTGGAACCCATACCTCCGGTAATATACAGTTTCTTGCTCACCAGGTTATCCCACAAACGGGTCAACGCATGAAAATAAGCCGTATCGTTTGTCAGAGCTGCCACATCGGCTACACCAGAATAAAGGTATCCGGCACGTACCGCATGACCTACAATTTCATCCTGCTGAAGAATAGGCTTGTGGTCCTGGCTGTATTCGCTCAATTTGTGTCCGTCTGTTCCACGTCCGGTTTCTTCCACAAAATAACGGGCCATGTCAAGGTATTTCTTGTCACCCGTTACCTTATATAATTTACACAATGCCATTTCCACGATAGGATGGCCTGACGGCACATGTTTCTGTCCTTCACCCGGTCCGAATACCTTGCAAACCAGGTCGGCATTCTTGATAGCCACATCAAGGAATGTACGCTTGCCCGTAGCTCGATAATGTGCTACGGCAGCCTCATACATGTGACCACTGTTATACAACTCATGACTGTTCAGTTTTTCCCATTTGGAACGTCCCCACCAACCAGAAAGTCGATAGCACTTATTTGTCACACAGGTAGTCAGGTATCCGTCCGGTTCCTGAGCTGCTGCAATGATATTGATTACGCTATCCAAATAATGATCAAGCTGAGGGTCATACTTCACCGCCAATGAATAAGACGCTCCTTCTATTACCTTATACGGGTCAGTATCATCAAAAGAAAAATCACCACGATGTTCCCCTTTTTTTAAACCGCCTGCAATAGCGAAATTATCGAAACGACCGTTCTTCTCACATTCCTTGAAAGCGGAAGGAATAGAAACCGTACGGTTTGTTTCAATACGGGGCAACCAAAAACCATCATTAATATGTACTTGGGTAAACGGAACTTCCTGAATAGGAGCATCCGGTTGCTGATAGGCCGGTTTTGTGCAGGAAGTGATTCCCAGCACAGCGACACCACTCATCAATATCAAAAGCTTGTTCTTCATATTATATAAATTGGGTTCTTTATTCGTTTGTTGCAAATGTAGAAGTTTAAAGATTGGAGTGATAAAAATATCATCCATTCCACTACCAAAATAGTCGGTGTCCTACGTATATCTAAAACATGACAACACTCTATAATCCAACTAGTTATACAATTACATTAGATTTTTTTGATATGTTTCAGGACTATTTTAGCATCTATCATGCAGACACTCATTCTTCCTGCCGCCATTATTATACTGACAGCTGAACAGCATCAGCACCTTGTAAGAATAATATCATAGTAATAATTCTTCCACACATCCTTAGATAAAGAAGGAAATATGGAAACAAATTCTCTGTTTCACACTGTGAAATACAAAAACCACAGTGTGGGATATATATTTCACAGTGTGGGATACAAATCCCGCACTGTGAAACAGAGAATATATTAGGGCATTTCACGGAATAGGCTGAAGACTTCTAAAAAATATACCGGAGAGTTCAAGACAATGCTCCGGAATCTTTAATTAGACTTTTACATTATTTTTCTATACTATTTTATATGCTTTATTCGTATGTTTTAGTCATCTTTGTAAAGATTTAAAAAGAAAACAACACGTATGAAATCCTTTTACTGTCTAATCATTAGCCTATCAATCCACCTATGTGGCTATGCTATATTACCTACCCAGTTCCATTTTCGCCATTATAATATTGAAAACGGAGTTTCATCCAATAATATTTCAACTTTATTCCAAGACCAAAAGGGATATATCTGGATAGGTACAGAAAATGGATTAAACCGTTTTGACGGTAACCAATTTACCCTTTATCAAAAAAACAATCCACTCTATTCCAATTTCCACGCCAATTCAATCAATACCATTTGCGAAACTACCGACAAAAAGCTATGGTTAGGAACGGACAACGGCGTATTCATCTACAATCAAGTTAAAGATACATTTACCCCATTTGTCAAACAAACAAGTGACAAAACCTCTATCACTTCATGGATTACACATATTATTCAAGATAAAGCTGGAAATATATGGATTGCCACACACAAACAAGGTATCTTTCTATTTAACACACAAACCGATAAACTCACCCAGTTTGAAATACCACAAAACGACAATATTGTAATCCGTATACTTAATGACGAACAAAACAATATATGGCTATCAGGCCCCTATCAACTTTGCAAACTAAATAAAGTAAACAACACATTTGAAACTTATACGATTGAAGGAGAAACAGAAGGCGTCTACTCCATGGCACTATGGGAAGACAATTCACACTATATTTGGATAGGAACCTGGGATAAAGGCCTCTGGAAACTCGACCCACAAACAAAACAAGTAGAGAAATACCTGACAGAAGGAAAAGGAATATTACATATTCATTCCATTCTTGAATACTCTCCAGAACTGCTGTTTATAGGTTCAGACGACGGACTTACGATATTTAATCCTGTCACCCATGAAAGTTTTCTCTATGATAATTACGGAGATAGCGAAAAATCATTGTCCGATAAATTTATCTATCCTATGTTAAAGGATAGAGAAGGAGGAGTATGGATTGGAACCTATTATAATGGAATAAACTATCTTCCACCCTACTGTGGACAGTTCAACGGCTACTCCGAATCCAGCGACATTCCTTACTTCAACAGTCGAATTATCAGCCGTTTCTGTGAGGATGAAAACGGGAATATCTGGATTGCATCCGATGATTCAGGACTCAGTTGCTTCAATCCTTCCACAATGCAATTTATAGATTTTCACGGAAGAGAAAAGCTGAATAAACATAACTTGCATGCACTCTGCATAGTAGGCAAAGATTTATGGATAGGCACATACGGAGACGGTATACAAGTCCTAAATGCACAAACAGGAAAAATCAAGAATTATAATACCACAAATGGTCTGGATGAAAATAGCATCTATTCTATTTTTAAAGACAGTCAAGGACAAATTTGGACAGGCTCAATGAATGGAATTTGTCAATACGACGCACAAAAACAACATTTTACCCCTATTAAACATTTAGAAGCACTTATTATTGAAATTGTAGAGGATGCCAAAGGAAATCTTTGGATTGCCACTCAAGGAAAAGGACTGTTCCGATATTCTCCACAAAAGAATAAGGAATGGGAAAAATATGGTCTGGAAAAAGGTTTCAATAGCCTAACTGTCAACCATCTATGCATTAATAAAGACAATGAAATCTGGGCTGCAACCAGCGAAGGACTGTACTTATATAATCCCCTTAAAGATATATTTACTTACCAGCCACTTAGACTTCCCAACGAGTGTATCAATGCCATCTTGGAAGGAGAAGACTGCCTGTGGCTTACCACTGCCAAAGGACTGGTGAAATATACTCCAGCCACACAAGAGACTCAGATTTTCACTAAAAGCGACGGGCTGCAAAGTGAAGCATTCATCATGGCCTCTGCGTTAAAAACACGCAACGGTGAGTTCTATATTGGAAGCATCAACGGTTTTAATACCTTCTATCCTCACCAATTGAAACTCAATACACAAAAACCGAATGTAGTATTGACCAGCCTGGAAATTTTCAATCAGAAAATTGACACACAAAAAGACGGTACATTACCGGAAGCCATCGACCATCTGAAAGAAATTCATCTTTCTTATAAAGACAATGTCATTACCCTGAATTATGCGGCATTAAGTTATTGCACTCCACAGAAAAATCAGTATGCCTACATGCTGGAAGGATTTGACAAAGGCTGGAACTATGTAGGTTCACAGCACAGCACCACCTATACCAACCTTCCGGCAGGCACGTACACCTTTAGAGTGAAAGCCTCCAACAATGACAATATATGGAACGAAGAAGGAACTTCCATCCGTATCATTGTACATCCGCCTTTCTATCTGTCTCTGCCTTTCAAGATTGGCTATGTGTTGCTGTTCTTGCTTGCCCTAGGTCTTTTGCTACGCTACGTCATACGGCGCAGTGAGAAGAAACATGCCAAAGCCATTGACGAGCTGAACAGCAAAAAGGAAATAGAAATTCACGAAGCTAAAATTAATTTCTTTACCATGATTGCGCATGAGATACGTACGCCGGTATCACTCATCATCGGACCGTTGGAAAAAATCATGCAATCAACCCATATTCCTACCAACGAACGTCAGGAACTGGAGATTATCGACCGTAACAGCCAACGGTTGCTGTACCTGGTAAATCAGTTACTGGATTTCCGAAAAGTGGAACAAAAAGAAATACGGATGAAGTTCAGCTCACAATCCATCAAAGAACTGATGCAGGCTGTATGTGAACGTTTCTCACCGACACTTCAGCAAAATGGAGTCAACTTCTCCGTCACTTATCCCAATGAACATTTTCATGCGGATGTGGATAAGGAAGCACTTACCAAGGTGCTAAGCAACCTGCTGACAAACGCCAACAAATATACGCAAAGCAGGATTGAGGTCCGTTTTCAGGAACATCCCGAAAAACAGACCTTCTCCATAGAAGTAAAAGACAATGGAAAAGGAATGAATGAAGAGGAATTGAAAAAGATTTTCAAACCTTTCTATCAGGCTTCAGAGAACAAACCGGGAACCGGCATCGGGCTCAGTATCGTAAAGGGGATAGTAGAAGCACATCATGGACAGATCAAGGTAACTTCCCAGCAAGGGCATGGTTCTTCATTCATGATTACTCTTCCTCAAAAACAGGAAAACCTATCGGCTGAAGAGGAAGAAAATCAGGCAGGCAGTCCGCTTCCGGAAGATATTATCCCAGAGCAGAATGCCACAGCTTCCATGTCGCAGAAGGTGCTCCCCATCATGCTGATTGTAGATGATAACGAAGATATGCTACACTTCCTCTCTTCTCACTTTCAGACCAGCTATACCATTGTGACGGCTGTAGATGGGGTGGATGCGCTCAACAAGCTGAAGGAACAGGAAGTGGCCCTGATTATCAGCGACTGGATGATGCCGAACATGAATGGAATTGATTTGTGTAAAGCGGTACGAAACAACCAGCTGACCAGTCACATTCCGTTTATCCTGCTTACGGCAAAGACCGATACGGAAGCCAAGATTACGAGTATGAATTGTGGGGCAGATGCCTATATTGAGAAACCGTTCTCATTGCAATATCTGGAGGCATGCATCAAGAACCTGTTAGAACTGCGTTTGCAGTTACGACAAAAGTTCTCACAAATGCCGACGGTTTCCATCAACTCCATTGCGGCCAATCAGAGTGATAAAGTGTTCCTGGAGAAAATGAACCACCTGATTGAAGAGAACCTGAACAACGAAGAACTGTCAGTCGACTTCTTGGCTGAAAAATTATGTATCAGCCGTTCCGGATTATTTGTGAAAATCAAAGGACTGGCCAATACAACACCGAATGAAATGATTCAGATTATCCGCCTGAAGAAAGCGGCTTCTCTCTTGCTGGAAAACCAGTACCGCATCAATGAGGTAAGCTACATGGTGGGATTCAATAATCCGTCTTATTTCAGCAAGTGTTTCCAGAAACAATTCGGAATGAAACCGGGAGAGTATATAGCCAGTCATGCACATAAAGCAGAATGAAAATTTTATGTATCTTTGCGTCACAAAGATTTGATTAAACCATGAAGTGTATAGAAATCACCCCACCGGCTGACATACAGACTTGTATTCAGTTGCCTTCTTCTAAAAGTATCTGCAACAGGGCACTTATCATCAATGCACTGGCGGGCAGTACATGCCGTCCTGAAAATCTGTCGGACTGCGATGATACGCGCGTAATGATAGAAGCATTGACACACATGCCGGAAACGATTGACATCATGGCTGCTGGTACGGCCATGCGTTTTCTGACGGCTTATTTGTCCGTAACTCCCGGTACACATGTACTGACCGGAACCGAACGGATGAGACAACGCCCTATCAAGATTTTAGTGGATGCCTTGAGAAGTCTGGGGGCGCAGATTGAATACACGGAAAATGAAGGTTATCCCCCGTTAAAGATTACGGGAAAGGCACTGGAAAGACATTCACTCTGTCTTCCGGGAAATGTCAGTTCGCAATATATCTCGGCCTTGCTGATGATAGGACCGATGCTGGCACACGGCTTGAACCTGGAACTGGAAGGAGAAATTATTTCACGCCCTTACATCAACCTGACGCTGAAAGTGATGAAAGATTTTGGGGCAAAAGCTGAATGGACATCCGACCATACCTTGCAGGTGGCTCCACAGCCTTATCATCCTGTTCCTTACTATGTGGAAAGTGACTGGAGTGCGGCTTCCTACTGGTATGAGATCGTAGCATTATCCAAGCATGAAGCCGTCGTAACACTTCCTGGACTATTTGCACAGAGTCCGCAGGGGGATGCAAAAGTGGCTGAGCTGTTTGAGCAGTTGGGTGTCTGCACGCAAAGAGAAGGAAACAGCGTGACATTGAAACAAACACATACGCATACCGACCGGATGGAATATAATTTTGTGAACCAGCCAGACCTGGCACAAACTTTCGTGGTGACTTGCGCCATGTTGGGCATCCCCTTCCGTTTCTCCGGACTGCAAAGTCTGAAAATCAAGGAAACCGACCGGATGGCTGCCTTAATTGCCGAAATGCGTAAATTAGGTTATGTACTGGAAGAAAGTGAAGGTTCCGTACTTTCATGGAACGGTACCCGATGTGCTCCGGATGAATCGCCTGCCATCGACACGTATGAGGATCATCGCATGGCCATGGCTTTCGCACCAGCTGCACTCTGTAACAGTGCATTACGCATCCGCAATCCGCACGTCGTATCCAAGTCTTATCCCCGGTTCTGGGAAGATTTACTGACGGCAGGTTTTCGTATCACCCAACTTTAATCTGATTCATTATGTGGATTCTTGTCATTATTTTAATTGGAATAGTCATTTTCGGATTGATAGCCGGATTCTTTTATAACCGCTCTATCCAGAAAAAAATAGAACGAGGGGAACTGAAAGAAGCCCCCGAAATAAAAACCGTGGACGAAGAATGCTGCGGACAGCATGAGATTTGTGAAAAAGAGAGTCTGCTGGCAGCTGTCAGCAAACAAATAGAATATTACGACGATGAGGAGCTGGACCGCTTCAAGGGACATCCGTCGGACAACTACACGGAAGAGGAAATCAATGAGTTCCGGGAAATCATGTATACCATGAAGGAGGAAGAGGTAGCCGGCTGGTGCCGCAGCCTGCAACTCCGCGGAATAGAAATTCCTGACGAACTGAAAGATGAACTGTTCCTGATTGTCGGAGAACGTCGTTTTCACTAAGCTGCTATTCACCAATGAATATATTAGAACTATTTCATTATACGTTTTTCCAACATGCCCTGCTGGGAAGTCTGTTTGCCAGCATTGCCTGTGGAATTATAGGCACGTATATCGTTACCCGCCGACTGGTGTTTATCAGCGGAGGAATTACGCATGCCTCTTTCGGAGGAATCGGTATCGGCTTATATGCAGGTATCTCCCCGATTTTAAGTGCGGCCATATTCTCTGTGCTGTCAGCATTCGGAGTGGAATGGCTCAGCAAGCGCAGTGACATGCGGGAAGATTCTGCCATTGCGGTATTCTGGACATTTGGTATGGCAGTAGGTATCATCTTCAGCTTCTTGGCTCCCGGATTCACGCCCGACCTGTCGTCCTTCCTCTTCGGTAACATCCTGACCATCAACCGGAGTGACATTACACTGCTGGCTATCTTGAGTGTGGCACTTATTCTATTCTTTACATTGTTTCTAAGGCCTATCACAGCCATTTCTTTTGACCGGGAATTTGCCCGTTCACAGCGCATTCCTGTGGCTGCTTTCGAATATACGCTCATGGCTTTCATCGCCCTGACCATCGTAGCCTGCTTACGCATGGTGGGTATCGTACTGGCTATCTCTTTGCTCACGCTTCCGCAGATGACGGCCAATCTCTTTACTTATAGTTTTAAACGCATTATCTGGCTGTCTGTCGGCATTGGTTACATAGGCTGCTTGGGGGGACTGCTACTTTCCTACCAGCTTCGGGTACCTTCGGGAGCAGCAATCATATTTATCTCAATTTTAATTTATGTAGGAGCTAAGTTAATTTGCATGCTACGCAAGAAAACGGCTCATTAGGAATATCGGAATCAAGTTAAAATCACAGTATTATGGAAATAAAAATCAACTCACTGGACAATATCCACGAAGCTGCCAAAGAATTCATCGCAGCGATGGGAGACAATACGGTCTTTGCCTTTTATGGTAAAATGGGAGCCGGAAAGACTACATTCATCAAGGCCGTATGTGAAGAATTGGGCGTAACAGATGTCATCAACTCACCGACATTTGCCATTGTCAACGAATACCGCTCAGATGAAAACGGAGAACTGATTTACCATTTTGACTTCTACCGCATCAAGAAGCTGGAAGAAGTGTACGACATGGGATATGAAGATTATTTCTACAGTGGCGCTCTCTGCTTCATTGAATGGCCGGAACTGATTGAGGAACTGCTTCCGGGCAATGCAGTGAACGTGTACATTGAAGAAAAAGAAGATGGTACACGCACAGTCCGCTTCGACGAGAATAACGCATAAAAATGGGAATACACTATTTTATACAAGGGCTATTTGTCCTGGTTGGACTTTTGTCTGTACTGGCAGCCATCTGCAACTGGAACTGGTTTTTCACGGCACAGAACACACAGTTCATCGTGAGAAACGTAGGACGGAAACAGGCACGCTGGTTTTATGCCCTGATTGGCATACTGATGATGGGAACAGGAATCTTTTTCTTCCTGTCCATTCAGGGTACGGTGTAAAAACGAACAGAGTTTTCAACAGCTTGTTAATAACTTTCTCCGGTTATTAACAGGCTGTTTTATTTTTCCACACTTCAAAAATCAAGGGAGAGCTGACCGTCGCCCAGCAAATTAAAGCTCATACGATGATAAGGAGTCGTGCCGTAGGCAGCAATGGCAGCCCGGTGTTTTTTGGTGGGATAACCTTTGTTACCCTTCCAGTCGTACATGGGATATTCCTCATGCAGACGGTTCATGTAATCATCACGGTAGGTCTTTGCCAGAATGGAAGCAGCGGCTATGGAAAGATACTTCCCGTCTCCTTTCACTATAGTGGTATGCGGAATTCCCGGATAAGGATTGAAGCGGTTCCCGTCAATCAGCAGATGCTGAGGAGTGACCTTCAACTGAGATACGGCTCTGTGCATGGCCAGAAAGGAAGCATTCAAGATATTAATCTTATCTATTTCCTCGGGTGTCACTACCCCTACAGCCCAGGCTGTAGCTTCTTTCTCGATTACCGTACGCAATTCATAACGCTGTTTCTCTGTCAGTTTCTTGGAGTCATTGAGCATTTCATTCTGAAATCCGGGAGGAAGAATGACGGCTGCAGCATAGACGGCTCCTGCCAGACAACCACGACCGGCCTCATCACAACCGGCTTCTATCAGGTCTTTATGTAAATAGGGTAACAGCATATATGAATCATTCTATTTTTTCGGACTGCAAAGGTAGTGCTTTTTTTCAAGTGTGGCCATTTATTTTCAGCAGAAGTTATCCCTGTGTTATTCACCGATTTTCGTATCTTTGCCGCACTAAACAGAAACTTATGGTACAGATTGACGACGTAATAGTAAGCCTGGATGTATTCCGGGAAAAATTTCTATGTGACTTGCACGCCTGCAAAGGAGAATGCTGTATTGAAGGGGATGCAGGTGCACCCGTAGAACTGGAAGAAGTGGAAAAACTGGAGGAAGTGCTACCCGTAATCTGGGATGATCTGGCTCCGGAAGCTCAGGAGGTAATCAACCGCCAGGGCGTGGTCTACACAGACGAAGAAGGGGATCTGGTTACTTCTATCGTCAACGGAAAGGACTGCGTATTTACTTGCTACGATGAGAAAGGCTATTGTTATTGTGCCATCGAAAAAGCATACCGGGAAGGGAAATGCAACTTCTACAAACCGATTTCCTGCCACCTGTATCCGATACGCATAGGAGATTACGGTCCGTATAAGGCAGTCAACTACCACCGATGGGATGTATGTAAGGCCGCAGTTTTGTTAGGAAAGAAAGAAAACCTGCCGGTTTATAAATTTCTGAAAGAGCCGTTGATTCGCAAATTTGGTGCTGAATGGTATCAGGAGCTGGAAAATGTAGCCAAGGAACTGGAAGCACAGCATCTGATTTAAAACAATAAGAATCCCGCCACAAGATACTCTCCTATGAGATTTCTGTGGCGGGATTTTTCATCTTTTATTTTGCTTTTTCTACGCGTACTTTTTTCACCAGACGCAAGGCATAGTCTACGGTTTCTCCGGATTTCACAATTTGAGTATTATAGAAGCAAAAGGTGGAATTAAAGTCATTGCACAAATAGCGGCAATCATACTTATTGAAACGATCCAATCCGTTTTTCGACAACATATCGCTAAGTGCGACAATCGTATCATCATACTGGTCGCGGAATTCTTTGGCTTCTTCTGTGGTAAAAGTTCTCCAGCCCGATATTCCATCTTCTTCATAAGCCTCGCAAACAGATATGGCTTCCGCTTTTTTCAACAGCCACTGACGGGGAGAGACGAGTGTAGCCATCACCTCATTCCCCGAAAGAGATTCTACTTTCCACACGAAAAAAGGTCCCCAAATGGTTTCTGACTCGGGCAATACCTCGGAAACAATCACGTCGGTATCCTCCTCTGTATCTTGCCCGTCATCTTCGTCCTCGTTGCCTTCCGTACCTTCTCCTCCATCAGGAGCATCCGGTTCTTCCCACTCTCCTTCTTCGGTCATATTCTCAAAGGGAAACTCTTCCGACACTTCCGGTGTCCAGCCGGCTATCTGGTTGTTTCCTTCCAAAGATATTTCCCCATCGCCCGTACTGACAAAACGATAAGGCTTTCCGGCCTCCAACGGATAATTAAAGAAACAGCCATATACCGTTTCCTCAGAAGCGGTTTGAACATTCAAAGAAAGATGGGTCTGCAAACCTTCCGAAGGGAATACATATATAGGTCCGGCCTTCCACACTCCTTTTATTTTTTCACAGGGCACAGAAGCAAATGTGCCATCATTGCTTAAAGTTCCTTCCAATGTTATTCCAGAACTGACAGGAGAAATACGGGCTTCTACCGAAACAGCTTCGGCAGGAAGACCTCCAAAGGAAAGATACAAAGCCGCCACGGCATAAGAAAGAGAGACGGAAACTTTTATATCCTTCTGTAATTTAATGACATTCTTTCCTATTGCCAAAGGAGTTTTTGCATGATTTCCCTCAGAAAAAGTCAAGAACTGTTTGGAATTTAAAGACATCGGAGGGAGATAATCTCCAGACGACAGACCTGATAAAACAGAAAATACATATTCTCCTTCCGGCATGGAAAGGACAGGCCATTCTGATTGAGTCAACACCTCCTCATTCCAAGTAACAGTGCCTTGTGTATCAAAGAAATAAAGATGAAGAGGATACAACGGAGTAAAAAGCTGGGCATTGGATAAGGTGACATCAATTCCGTACGGACCGGACGTGTCAGTCGGTTCATCCTCTCCTTCTACCTGATAAGAGCCGCATCCCACAAAAAAGAACATGCAGGCCAGCATAATAAAAAACGATTGAGTCTGATAGCGCAATTCCATAGTCTTTTTCTCTTAAATAACGCTATCAGACTCAATCGTCTACCCTCAGTGTTCAATTATTTACGGCTAAAAATATTTTTCCAGTTTTTTAATCATCATTCCTAAACAGAAAACAACGACATGGTCATTCTCCTGTATCATCGTATTACCGGTTACCAGAATACCTTCACCGTTACGAATCAATCCTCCGATTGTCGCACCTTTAGGCAATCCCAAATCTTTTACTGCCTGCTTGGTAATCTTTGCTCCTGGTTTGACTGTAAATTCTGCCACATCGGCATTGGCAAAAGTCAGACATTTCACATTCGAGACATCGGCATCCAGCATCATCTGGTAAATATGACTGGCAGCAATAAACTTCTTATTGATTACCGTACCAATATCCAGACTTTCGGCCATACTGATGTAATCCACATTCTCCACTTCGGCCACTGTCTTGGTTACGCCCATTCGCTTAGCTGCCAAGCAAGCCAGAATATTGGTTTCGGAATTACCGGTTAAAGCAACAAAAGCTTCGGTATTTTTTATTCCTTCTTCCATCAGCAACTGCATGTCACGACCGTCGCCGTTGATGACCATCACTCCATCGTCTACCAGCTCTGTCAGACGATTGCAACGGGCAATATTGCTCTCAATGATTTTGGCTTTCATGTAATCGGGCATGTATTGCACGGTACGTACGGCAATGCGGCTTCCTCCCATAATCATCACGTTACGGACATCTGCTTCATTTTCTTTTCCGGAAATCTTACGAATATAAGGGATATACTTTTTCGTCGTGGTAAAATAGACAATGTCATTCAACTTTATCACATCATCTCCACGTGGAATGATTGTTTCGTTGCCTCTCTTAATGGCTACAATGTGGAAAGGGATGTTTCTTCCTCCCAGCTCATGCAAAGGAACGTTCAGGATTTCTGCCTTTTCGCGCATTTTGGTTCCTAACAGGACCAATGCTCCTCCTGCAAATTCCCACCACTGACGAATCCAGCTCATTTTTACGGCATCCACAATGTCGCGGGCCGCCAGCATCTCCGGATAAATCAATGAATGAACTCCCAGCTTAGCAAAAAATTCCTTATGCTTGGGCAGCAGGTATTCATAGTTGTCAATACGAGCCACGGTTTTCTTGGCTCCTAAACTTGTAGCCAACATACAGGCCGTCATATTACGGCTTTCATCAGGCATAACCCCGATAAACAAATCGGCCCCTGCGACTCCGGCTTCTTTTAATCCATTAATCGAAGTGGGCGAAAGATTGACAGTCATAAGGTCCAGGTTGTTTCCCATGGCACTCAACTTGCTCTCGTCCTCATCCATCAGGATAATATCCTGCTTTTCGCCCGACAACAGTTTGGCCAAGTGAGTTCCTACGGCACCTGCACCAGCTATAATAATTTTCATAAATTCATTATCTGTGTAATTGAACTAAATATCCCCTTTTCATCCAGACCGCAAATGGCATACAAATCATTGACTGATCCGTGTTGCACAAAAGCATCGGGAAGTCCCAACCGCGTGACACACGGCTTATAACCATGGTCACACAAAAATTCAAGTACGGCACTTCCCATACCGCCATTGCGCACTCCGTCTTCGATGGTCAGCACCCGCGTAAATTTCTGTCCTACTTCATGCAGCAAATCTTCATCCAACGGTTTCAAGAAACGCAGGTCGTAATGTGCGATACTACATCCCAGCTTTTTTTCTGCAGAAGCAATGGCTGCTGCGGCTTTATTCCCTATCGGGCCAATCGTAATCACTGCCAAGTCATTACCATCTTTCAGCTTACGCCCCTTCCCTACTTCTACAGCCTCCAGCGGACACTCCCAATCCGTTAGTACGCCTCGTCCACGAGGATAACGAATGGCAAAAGGTCCTTTATCCGGCAACTGGGCCGTGTACATCAATTTTCGCAACTCATGTTCATCGTACGGAGAAGCAATTGTCAAATTCGGTATCGGCCGCAAATAAGCCATATCAAAGGCTCCATGATGCGTAGGTCCGTCTTCACCCACCAATCCGGCACGGTCCAGACAAAGTACCACATTCAACTTCTGAATAGCTACATCATGAATTATATTATCGTATGCACGCTGCATGAACGAAGAATACACATTACAGAAAGGCAAAAGCCCGTCTTTCGCCATTCCTCCAGAAAAAGTGACGGCATGTCCTTCCGCAATTCCTACGTCAAACACACGGTCGGGCATTTCCTTCATCATAATATTCATGGAACATCCGGAAGGCATGGCGGGAGTTACCCCCACGATTTTCTCATTCTTGCGGGCTAATTCCAGCAGCGTATTTCCAAATACGTCCTGGAACAACGGCGGCATGCCACTTGTATCCGAAACGATACGTTCTCCCGTTTCCTTATCAAAGATACCGGGTGCATGCCACAAAGTAGCTGCTTCTTCAGCTGGTTTAAAGCCCTTTCCTTTACGAGTGTGTATGTGCAGCAGTTTAGGGCCCTTCATGTCCTTTATTTCTTTCAGAACCTTTGTCAAGGCAGTGACATCGTGTCCATCCACCGGACCGAAATAACGGATATTCAGTCCCTCAAAGATGTTCTGCTGCTGCATCAGCATGGACTTCAGGCTGTTGTTGAAACGTATCAGGCTCTTACGCCGTTCATCGTTCAGGATTCCCCAGCGATAAAGTTTTCTCGACAAGGCATTTCTCAAACGGTTATATCCCTCGGAGGTATGCAGATTCAATAAATACTGCTTCATTCCACCCACACTGCGATCGATGGCCATATTGTTATCGTTCAGGATAATCAGCAGATTATTGGGAGTAGAAGAAGCGTTGTTCAATCCTTCAAAAGCCAGACCGCCACTCATGGAACCGTCGCCAATAACGGCCACCACATGACGGTTATCTTCTCCTTTCCGCGCGGCTGCTACTGCCATACCCAATGCAGCCGAAATAGAATTCGACGCATGTCCACACGTAAAAGTATCATATTCACTTTCTGAAGGAGAAGGGAAAGGACAAATACCATTCAACTTACGATTGGTACAGAAACGGTCACGACGGCCAGTCAGAATCTTATGTCCGTATGCCTGATGTCCTACATCCCAAACGATACGGTCATAAGGAGTCTGGTACACATAATGAAGAGCCACAGTCAGCTCTATCACCCCCAAACTGGAACCAAAATGTCCCGGATTACGAGACAATTCATCTATAATCTTATTTCTAAGCTGATTACAGACCTCTGGCAACGCTTCGACAGAAAGTTTCCGTAAATCCTCTGGGCTATCTATCTTATTCAGCAAATCGTATGAAGTCGTCTGTTCCATCCTGTTCCTCATTAACTTTAATCGCACAAAAATAGCATAAATATATATAATGTACTTACATTTGCAGTAAATTTTCTCTTGCCATGGAATTCAGAACCAAAGTTGAACTACCCGCCAAAGGCCCTAAAATTCAGCATACCGACCGGCTGATGATATGGGGTTCCTGTTTTTCCGAACATATCGGAAACTTGCTGGCCGAACATAAATTCAATTGCGATGTGAACCCTTTCGGGGTGTTATATAACCCCATGTCAATAGCGACTTCCATACACTGTTTATTGAAAAAAGCTCTCTATCAAAAAGAAGATTTACGTGAAGAGCAAGGAGGATGGTACAGTCTGATGCACCACAGTACCTTTTCATCTCACAAAGCGGAAGATTGTCTGCTGAAAATCAATCAACGCATCGCACAAGGGCATAAAAATCTGAAGCAAGCCGACTGGATTATTTTCACATGGGGGTCATCCTTCGTCTATACCTGGAAAGAAAATGGGGAAATTGTAGGAAACTGCCATAAGCTTTCTTCCCGGTTATTTGAACGTAAGATGGTCAGCGCCGATGAAATAACTGCCATATATTTACCTTTATTACAAGAGCTGAAAGCAGTACGTCCGAATCTGCAATGTCTATTTACTGTCAGCCCGATACGTCACCTCAAAGACGGTTTGCATGGCAACCAGCTCAGTAAGGCGAATTTGCTCATCGCAATTGACCAGATTTGTAGTCAAATGGATTTCTGCCACTATTTCCCTTCTTATGAAATCATGATAGATGAGCTGCGTGATTATCGTTTCTATGCTGACGATATGATGCATCCCAGTCCGCTTGCCATTCAATACATCTGGGAATGCTTCTGCAATTGCTATTTTACACCTTCTACTCTCTCATTCCTGAAAGAATGGAACAAAATACGTCAGGGACTGGCTCACCGTCCTTTTAATCCTGAATCAGAAGCCTACCAAACCTTTTTAAGTCAAATACTGTTAAAGATAGAGGACTTAAAAGAAAAATTACCGTACTTAGATGTTCAAAAGGAAATAAAGTTATGTCAAGCACAATTGAAGAAATAACCTCCATTTTAGGAGCTCAACGCATAGGAACTACTTCCTCTACAATCGACTGGATTCTAACTGACAGCCGGTCATTGTGTTTTCCGGAAGAGACACTGTTCTTTGCCTTAAAGACAAAACGCAATGACGGACATAAATATATCCCGGATCTTTACCAGAAAGGGGTACGTAATTTCGTTGTCAACGAAATACCGGAAGCAGCCTCATCATATACAGATGCTAATTTCCTGATTGTACCCAACCCGCTGAAAAGCTTACAACGTCTGGCATCCAGACACAGAGAACAATTTCAGGTGCCGGTCATTGGTATCACGGGAAGTAATGGAAAGACTGTGGTAAAAGAATGGTTATACCAGATACTAAGTCCGGACCGTACCATCACCCGTTCTCCAAGAAGCTATAACTCACAAATTGGAGTGCCTCTTTCCGTATGGCTGATGAATGAACACACGGAATTAGGAATTTTTGAAGCCGGTATTTCCGAAATGGGTGAGATGGAAGCATTACGTCCTATCATCCAACCCACCATCGGTATTCTGACCAACATCGGAGGAGCACATCAGGAAAACTTCTCTTCCGTACAAGACAAGTGTATGGAGAAACTGCAGTTGTTCAAGGACTGCGACGTGATTGTGTACAACGGTGACAACGAACTTATCACCAGCTGTGTAACCAAATCACTGTTCACAGCCCGTGAAATTGCCTGGTCAACCAAAGACTCCGAACGCCCGCTCTTCATTGAGAAAATCCTGAAAGACGATACGGGAACCACCATCAAATACCGCTACTTAGGATTCTTCAAGGAATACCGTATCCCATTCATTGACGATGCGTCCATTGAAAACTCACTCAACTGTCTGGCCGTAGCACTTTACCTTATGGTACCCCCTGAAACGATTGCCGAACGCATGCTTCATCTGGAGCCTATAGCTATGCGACTGGAGGTAAAAGAGGGCAAGAACGGTTGTACGTTAATTAATGACAGTTATAATTCAGACTTTGCCTCACTCGACATCGCACTCGATTTTATGATGAGACGCTCGGAAGACAAGAACCGGAAGCGTACACTCATCCTGTCGGACATGCTGGAAAGTGGACAAACAAGCAAACTATTATACAGACAAGTAGCCGACCTGGTACATAGCCGGAAAGTAGACCATATTATCGGAGTCGGTGAAGAAATCTCTGCCGCAGCCAACCGGTTTGAAATACAGAAAGACTTCTTTGCCAACACTTCCGAACTTTTGAATTCCGGTTTGCTGAACCAGTTGCATAACGAAGATATTCTGATAAAAGGGGCACGTGTATTCCACTTCGATGACATTACGGATGCGTTGGAACTGAAGGTACACGAAACTATCTTGGAAATCAACCTGAATGCACTGGTAGACAACCTGAACTACTACCGTAACAAACTGAAACCGGAGACTAAAATCGTTTGTATGGTAAAAGCCTCAGCCTATGGGGCCGGTTCATTTGAAATTGCCAAGACACTGGAAGACCATCGAGTAGACTATCTCGCAGTAGCTGTGGCCGATGAAGGAGCCGATTTGCGTAAAGCAGGCATCAACAGTTCCATCATCATCATGAACCCGGAAATCACGGCTTTCAAAACAATGTTTGATTATCGCCTGGAACCGGAAGTATACAGTTTCCACCTACTGGAAGAACTTATCAAAGCCGCGGAACGTGAAGGAGTCAGCAATTTCCCAATTCATATCAAGATTGATACAGGTATGCACCGGTTAGGATTTGCTCCAAGCGAAATCCCGCAACTCGTACAGCGCCTGCAGAAACAAAGTGCAGTCATCCCTCGTTCCGTATTCTCTCACCTAGTAGGCAGTGATGCAGAACGCTTTGATGCCTTCACACGCCATCAGATAGAAACATTCGAAGCAGCTTCGACCACGCTTCAGGAAGGTTTCAAGCACAAGATTATTCGCCATATCTGTAACACGGCAGGTATTGAGCGTTATCCGGGTGCACAATTCGACATGGTCCGTCTGGGAATCGGATTATATGGAGTAGATCCATTTACCAACAAGATACTGTACAATGTCACCACCCTGAAAACAACCATCCTGCAAATCCACAAGGTACCGGCAGATGAAACTGTAGGCTACAGCCGTAAAGGCGTGCTGACACGTGATTCACGCATTGCAGCCATCCCCATCGGATATGCCGACGGATTAAACCGCCATCTGGGTAACGGACATGCTTACTGTCTGGTGAACGGACAGAAAGCCCCCTACGTAGGAAATATCTGTATGGATGTATGTATGATTGATGTAACGGATATTGATTGTAAGGAAGGCGACAAAGCCATTATCTTCGGCGATGACCTCCCGGTAACAGTACTTTCCGATATACTGGAAACGATTCCGTATGAAATCCTGACCAGCGTATCAAACCGTGTAAAGAGAGTCTACTATCAAGATTAATCTTTTATCTCATTCGTAACAATACGGCCCTCGACGTAAGATGGTTAATTTCTTCGTCGAGGGCCGTATTTTATTCTTAAAAAACGACTCATCAAATAGAACAAAAGAATGTGACCAAGAACGGTACACTGAAATCCGTCACAAAACCATGAAATATGGAAACTACCACAAATTGCTGCCCTGAGCAACGGGTAATGATAGGCAACGTAGTATCCATAGTAGTAGCTCCTCCAGCCGATATAGGAGCCAGATTACCGAACCAGCGCACCAGCAGAGGAGCGCAAAGCAAAGTAATAATTTCACGCATAATGTTGGATAGCAAAGCAATGGTACCCAGTTCCGGTCCCTTATACTGCGTAATAAAAATACTGGAAAGGGAATAATATCCGAACCCAGCTCCCACAGCCATACAATCAGGAGCACTGCGATGCGGAAGAATCAAGCTTACCAAAGCGGCAGCAGAAACAGTCCCCAATATAGTAGCTACCGGAAGAAATATCAAGCGTGGATTCAGCGAACGAAAATTCTTCAAGGTCTGCGGGTCATGCCCCACACTTAATCCTACACTGAACATCAGGGCACACAAGGCATAAAAACTGATATTGCTTTTACTTATATCAAAAGGAATCAGATGAAAAAAGCCACACAATGTGCCCAAAATAAAAAAGCCGATAATAATCAAACTTCCTTTCATGCCTTTTCTCCTTTCTTTTTATACAGCAAATACCATAATCCCCAAGCCAGAATACAGCTGCCCAGCACACAAGCTAATGTAATCACAAAAGCCTCCACTCCCAAAGTGGCAAGCCCCTCTACAATCCGGCGATTACCTCCGACTTCTATTCCCAGCAGAAACAACAATGCCCAAATTAACAAGGTAATGACTTTACCAATCCACGAAAACTCCTGACGGCGAAGGAGAAAGCCTATCAACATCCCCCCCAGCATAACTCCAATGACTGTAAACATGTGTTCTTATCCAAATTTTGCGGCAAAAATAGTGAAATATTCCAAATAAAAAAGGACTACTGCTCACGCGGTAATCCTTTTTTATTTAGTTAGTAATTTAATTTTGAGAGAATTGAAACTTCACAGCCTCGTTGTTGTTTTAAGTTTTAATAAGCACTAACTATTTATATAAAAGCAAATGAAAATGTTCTATCTGTTACTGTTTTCTTCCAGTCTGGGTTTGGAAGATGTTTCCCGAATCAGCGTCTTCACCGAATCACCTTCGTAGGCAACCTGCGGATTCTCCTGTCGGTTCTCAAACTGATCATGCACATATACAATACCTGAAGTGCCTCCCTCTTCTGTCGCATGTTTCACTACTCCTCCTAATGTGAAAAGCAGCAGCATCATAGCCGCAGCCTTAAACAGAGGCATAAAACGTGAATAAAGCGTCAGCTTTCTGGCTTTTACAACCGGACGTTCAATTTCCGCAAGCACACGCTTGTCAAAATCATCACCCAGCTTCATCCCGGCAGCTTCTTCCTGGTAAGTAAACAAAGAACGGTAACGGCGCAAATGGGCAGGAAGCTCTTTCTGCTGAAAGAATATCCGAAGAATCTGCTCTTCCTCTACCGAGGTTTCACAGTTCCAATAGCGTTCCAGAAGTTGTTCAATGTACTTATAGTCCATAATCGTTAATCTCACTGTATTTTAATTTGATGCGTTGTCGGGCTCTGAAAAGGTTTACTTTCACTTGCTCTTCCGTAATCCCCAACACATCAGCAATTTCTTTATAACTCTTACCTTCAATGTCCCTAAGCTGAACAATGGTTCGTTGCTTTTCCGGGAGTTCATTCACCAGCCTGTGTACCAACTGGAACTGTTCGTTCCGTTCAAACTGGCTTTCGGGAGTCTGTGCATCCGGCATTTCCTGCGTTTCCGGTGTCAAGGTCAGATTCTGGGCCTCTTTTTTCTGACTTCGGTCAATAGCTAAATTCCGAACTACTGTCAGACAATAGGCTTCTATGGATTCCAACTCTCCCCACTCATCACGCTTGTTCCACACCTTAATCAGTGCATCCTGAACAATATCTTCCGCCTCTGCCCGGTCGAACGTAATGCGCAAGGCCAACCTGAAAAGCTTATCTTTCAGCGGCAGAATATTGTCACGAAAACTAATCTCTTGCATGGCTCTCTATACTAATGACGGGTGAGTTTCATAAAAGTTACACCCACCCGCCAATTTTTTTGAATTATTTTCTGATAATTGTTCCGGAATCTTTGTGAATTGCTGATGCTAAGGTTATTACGACCTGCGACACACCGGCATCCAAGGCTGAAAAAGAATTTTCCAGTTTAGGAATCATACCACCTTGCACGATTCCTTCCTCCACATACTGTTTAAATAAATCGGGAGTCAGTACCGGAATTACACTGTCGTCATCGTTTTCATAGCGTAGCACCCCTTTCTTTTCAAAGCAGTACACCAGTGTCACATCAAAATACTCCGCCAAAGCTTTTGCGGTTTCTCCGGCAATGGTATCGGCATTCGTATTCAGCAGGTTTCCATTCCCGTCATGCGTCAATGGTGCCATCACAGGTACAATCTGACGATGAATCAGGTCAGCCAGGGCCTTTCCGTCTACTTTCTCAACATCTCCTACGTAGCCGTAATCAATGTCTTTCACCGGACGTTTCACAGAACGGATTACATTCATATCTGCTCCTGTCAGACCTATGGCATTCACCCCTTTTGCCTGCAAGCCGGCCACAATATTCTTGTTGACAAGTCCGCCGTAAACCATTGTCACCACCTTCAAAGTTTCTGCATCGGTAATACGACGTCCGTTCACCATCTGGCTTTCAATTCCCAACTGTGAAGCAATACGAGTGGCAGAGCGGCCTCCTCCATGCACCAGCACCTTATAGCCAGACAGAGATGAGAAATCATCGAGCAACTGATTCAATGTATCAGGCTCCTCTACGATTTTTCCTCCTACTTTTATAACGGTCAGTTTTTCTTTCATAATGCTACTTTCTTAAATTACTCCAGATAAGTATATCCATACAATCCGGAACGATAATTTGCCAGGAATTCCTTTCCTTCCTCCAGCGAGATACGTCCTTCTTTCACAGACTTCGTCACCCAAGTTTCCAGGGTACGTACCAGCTTCTTCGGGTTATACTGCACGTAGTCGAGTACTTCGGCCACAGTTTCTCCATCAATCACCTGGTCAATGCTGTAACCTTTCTCATCCACACTGACATGTACGGCATTGGTATCGCCGAACAAGTTGTGCATATCTCCCAGGATTTCCTGGTAAGCTCCCACCAGGAACACACCGATATAATACGATTCCTTTGCCTTGATGGTATGTACAGGCAAGTCGTGTGCCACATTACGGCTGGTCACGAAGTTGGCAATCTTTCCATCCGAGTCGCAAGTAATATCCTGCAAGGTAGCCGTGCGGTCAGGACGTTCATCCAGACGCTGAATCGGCATGATGGGGAAAATCTGGTCAATCGCCCAGGAATCCGGCAAAGACTGGAACAGAGAGAAGTTACAGAAATATTTGTCAGCCAACAGCTTGTCCAAATTACGGAACTCATCCGGTGCATGTTTCAAACCCGATGCAATCTGGTTAATCTCACGTGTAACCGACCAGTACATACGTTCAATCTGTGCACGTGTCTTCAAATCGACAATACCGTGGCTGAACAAGTCCAACGATTCTTCACGAATCTGCTGGGCATCATGCCATGCTTCCAGCATACGGCTCTGATTCAGGTTATCCCAAATCTGATAAAGTTCCTGCACGAGTTCATGATCGTCTGCACTCACCTCAAAGTCTTCGTCCATAGAAGGCAGTGAAGCTGTTTCCAGCACCTCAAAAATCAACACCGAATGATGGGCAGTCAGTGAACGGCCACTTTCTGTAATAATGTTCGGATGCGGAATATTGTTTTTGTTGCTAGCATCCACCATAATAGAAATAGAGTCGTTCACATATTCCTGAATGGAATAGTTCACGCTACTTTCACTGTTAGCAGAGCGGGTACCGTCGTAATCCACTCCCAGTCCTCCACCTATATCTACGAATTCTACCGGGAAACCCAGCTGATGCAACTGCACATAGAACTGAGAAGCCTCACGCAATGCTGTCTTGATGCGACGTATCTTAGTCACCTGACTACCTATGTGGAAATGAATCAGCTTCAGGCAATCTTGCATTTCTTTCTTTTCCAGGAAATCAAGTGCCTCGAGCAACTCACTGGAAGTCAATCCGAACTTGCTGGCATCGCCTCCGCTTTCTTCCCACTTTCCGCTACCAGAGGAAGCTAATTTGATGCGGATACCAATATTCGGACGTACATTCAGCTGCTTGGCCATCTTGGCAATCAGTCGAAGCTCGTTCAACTTTTCTACCACCAGGAAAATACGTTTACCCATTTTCTGCGCCAGCAAAGCCAGTTCAATGTAGCTTTCATCCTTATAGCCGTTGCAGATAATCAGTGAATCAGAATCCGTATTAATGGCAATTACAGCATGAAGTTCCGGCTTTGAACCGGCCTCCAGTCCTAAATTAAATTTCTTTCCATGACTGATAATTTCCTCCACTACCGGTCTCATCTGATTTACCTTAATCGGGTAAATAATGAAGTTTTGGGCCTGATAGCCATATTCTTCAGAAGCCTGTGTAAAGCAATTGGAGATTTTCTCAATCCGGTTGTCCAGAATATCCGGAAAACGTACCAGCATAGGAGCGGTTACGTCCCTCAACTGCAACTCGTCCACCAGTTCCTTCAAATCGACGGCTACTCCGTCTTTTCGTGGAGTTACTACCACATGACCTTTGTCATTGATACTAAAGTATGAAACGCCCCACCCCGTGATGTTGTAGAGCTCTTCAGAGTCTTCAATACGCCATTTTCTCATTTCACTACATAAAGTCTAGATTTATACTTCTTTAATTTATCAATTCATTCAAGCGGCTTACCGCTCTGTCAATCTGTGCATAACTTTCAAGTTCTTCTGCGTTGAAACGCCATTTAGCCTTAGAATAATAAGGAAGTCTTTTTTCCAACGCCGAAGTAATGACCTGCATCAGCTCTTCGTCCGTTTTATTCGCCAACAGCGGACGTTTGGCCTTTGCTATCTTTAAACGACGGAACAGTACTTCCGGACATACATCCAGAAATACTGTTTCGCCTGTATGATTCATATAGTCCATGTTATCGAAAAAGCAAGGAGTGCCTCCTCCGCATGCAATCAATACATTCTCAAACTCTCCCGCCTCGTGCAGCATCTTCTGCTCCAGCAAGCGGAAACCGTCTTCTCCTCTTTCCGCAAACAAGTCGGAAATGGATTTATGCATGCGTTCCTCGATGTACCAGTCGAGGTCGACAAACTGTAGTCCGGTAGCCGCACTGTAAGCCTTGCCCAGTGTGGTTTTTCCCGAACCCATATAGCCAATCAGGAAAACTCTTTTCATTTCTTTGTCTTCGCCTTTGCTCCTTTCGCCTTGCGCATCTCGGCTTTCTGTGCCTGCAGTTCTATTACCTTGAAGCAAGCATCCAGGTTCAGGTCTGCCGGATTCACGTTTTCAGGAATCTTATAATTTTTCTTCTGGTAAGCAATGTAAGGTCCGTAACGACCATTCAAAATCTGCATATCCGGATTTTCGGGGAACTGCTTGATGATTTTCTGTGCCTCTTTTTCTTTCTTCTCAGACAACATCCGTACGGCTTCTTCAAAAGTCACAGCCATCGGATCCATCTCCTTCGGAATAGACACATATTCATTGCCGTGGCGCACATACGGGCCAAAACGTCCGACTCCTACCAAAACGGTTGTTCCGTCAAGTTCGCCCAATACACGCGGTAGTTTAAACAAATCAAGCGCTTCTTCCAGTGTAATTGTTTCCAAGGAGTGTTCCTTGTTCAGCTGGGCAAATCTTGGTTTTTCTTCATCGTCTGAAGAACCAATCTGTACCACAGGTCCAAAACGTCCGATTTTCACCGAAACAGGTTTACCGCTCTTCGGGTCAGTACCTAACATACGTTCACCCACTTTATGCTCTGTCTTCGTCGCCAGTGTCGTTTCCACCAGCGGATGGAAGTTCTCATAGAACACCTCCATCAAATCGGTCCATTTCTTTTCCCCTTCGGCCACTTCGTCGAATTCCTTTTCCACACTGGCCGTAAAGTTATAGTCCATAATTTTCGGGAAATACTGCATCAGGAAGTCATTGACTACACAACCTACATCGGTAGGAATCAATTTGGATTTCTCACTTCCACTCATTTCCGTCTGCACCGTTTCCTTAATTTCTTTTCCCGTCAGTTTCAGCAATGAGTATTCACGCTTCACTCCTTCCTTGTTTCCCTTTTCTACATATCCTCTTTGCTGGATTGTGGAAATAGTAGGAGCGTATGTAGACGGACGACCGATACCTAATTCTTCCAGCTTACGCACCAGGCTTGCTTCTGTATAACGTGCCGGAGCCTGACTGAAACGTTGCACTGCAGCAATTTCTTCCCGCTGCAGAACCTCTCCTACCTCCATTTTAGGAAGTCCGGTAGCATCTTCCTGTTCTACTTCTTCATCAAATGATTCTTTGTAGACTTTCAGGAAACCATCGAATGTGACCACTTCACCTACAGCCTGAAATTCATCCTCACAGCCACTCACCGAAATGGTAGCTGTCGTCTTCTCCAGCTCTGCATCAGCCATCTGTGAAGCTAGCGTACGTTTCCATATCAGTTCATACAGACGTACTTCCTGTGAACTCCCTTCGATGGATTCATTTGACATGTACGTCGGACGAATGGCCTCGTGTGCTTCCTGAGCCCCTTTTGTCTTTGTAGCATACTGACGTGTATGTACATAACGTTCTCCCATCAAAGAAAGAATGGCATCCCGGCTTGAAGACAAGGCCAGTTCAGAAAGGTTTACCGAGTCGGTACGCATGTAGGTAATCAATCCGCTTTCATACAGACGCTGTGCAAGCATCATCGTCTGTGCCACGGTAAAACCAAGCTTACGGGCTGCTTCCTGCTGAAGTGTAGAAGTAGTAAAAGGAGGTGCCGGTGATTTTTTAACCGGTCGTGTAGTAATATCTTTGATTTCGAAGGTAGCATCCTTGCATTTTTCAAGAAAACGCTGTGCTTCTTCTTTGGTTTTGAACCGTCTGCCAAGAGTTGCACGAATCACAGCCCCTTCCGTATCCTTAAAGGTAGCCACTACCTTATAAGAAGCTTCGCAGGTAAAGGCATTGATTTCGCGCTCACGCTCTACAATCAGGCGTACAGCCACTGACTGTACTCGTCCGGCTGAAAGAGCCGGCTTGATTTTACGCCAGAGCACCGGTGAAAGTTCAAATCCCACAATGCGGTCGAGTACACGACGAGCCTGCTGGGCGTTGACCAAATCAATGCTGATATGACGCGGATGCTCTATAGCCTTCAATATAGCCGTCTTCGTAATTTCGTGGAATACAATCCTTCGTGTTTTTTCCGGGTCCAGTTTTAATACCTCAAACAGGTGCCAGGAAATGGCTTCTCCTTCGCGGTCCTCATCGGATGCGAGCCATACCATGTCGGCCTTGGCAGCTTCTTCCTTCAACTCTGCCACCAGTTTTTTCTTATCTTCCGGTATTTCGTAAATCGGCTTGAAATGCGACTTTATATCAATACTGAACGCTTTTTGCTTCAAGTCACGGATATGACCATAACTTGACAATACTTTATAACCCTCCCCCAAAAACTTTTCAATCGTCTTAGCTTTTGCCGGAGACTCCACTATGACCAGGTTATTTTGCATGATATTCTGTATTCCGTTTTTATATAATTCCGTGACAAATGTAGAAAAAAAATTATAACATACACGATAAACAAACTGAAAATAACTTACTTTGCAGGGGAATATACTTTATAACTACCTTAATTATGAACAATAAAAGTATCAACAGCAACAAACAATTCATGATAGGAAACGGGATACTGGCTTTCGGGGTATTCTTTATCGTATGTCTTTTTTTGTACTTAGGCTTTCGTAACCAGTCTAAAAGCAATGACAAGGGAAAAACATTTGCCGGAATTTACACGGTAGAAATTGCCGATTCTTTCACAGGAGACAGTCTTTCTGTATATATTAATGACAGCCTGTTATTTAACTCAAACATCGGGGATGCAGCTGTTAAATTTCAAGTGAAACGTTTCGCAAAAGAAAGTACGCTGATGGTAGTAGATAATCACACCGATGAAATCACTCCCTTTAACCTGAATCCGGAAGGTAGCCAGATTACAGTGGAAAAGAAAAACGGCAGAATCTTTATTCAGGAAACGGCAAACGAATACAACTAAAGAGGGTTGGACCGTAAGTAGTTTACATTTTTACCAGAATCTTTGTTTCCCATCTTTATATTCAAATATACGTTCATCGTATCCACGAGTATGGTTTATAAGATAGAGCAGACTCCCTTTAGGAATTCTGTATAATAGTGAATCGGCCTCAGCCTTCTTGCAGCCTGCGGAATTCCATCTTCTATTTTCCCAATATAGCAATTCATAATTATCTCCTTTTCGGATAAAATTATCTCTGTTGCGGGGAACGTAAACAATTCTGTTTATAGTATGAGGTGTGCCCAAATCAAGCCCCGTCCACCCATTATCAGGATGAAGATAGTCAAATGAAGTATAAGGGTCTCCATCAAAGGCGTTGGTATATTCATGAGAACCGTCCTGCTGAATACATCCCGGAGTACCAATTATCCGCCCTTTTAGGAGCTGGCCGCTTAATTCCGAATCGTAAAAAGCTATTTCTGCGATGTTGCAATGGCTTCCAGGTGCTCCTTTAAAGCGGACATACTGATATTTTTTATCGGAATGTATATATAGAGTATTATAGAGCCGCTCCGGCACATCTTTTATCAGAAACAGCGTATCTGATTTCTGGAAAGTAGAATCATTACTTCCTTCAAACACACCTCCGGGCATACGGAAAATATAAGTTTCATTATATAGGTGATACTTAAAGTATATGGAAACCGTATCTTGTTCTTTTCCGGGAGTAAAATAACGAATCTTCCCGGAAGTCTTTTCAAACAAGATAGGGTCTGAACACATAGCCAGTTCTTCTCCGTTCCACGTTGCCAGCCGGAAGATGACATCCCCCTCGATGTCGCGGAAACGGATACTGTCTTTTTCCACATGTGTATAAGCTACAGGTATCCATTCGTTTCGGCATGACAGGCATAGATAAAGGATATCTTTAGGAGAAACTTCTGAATATAACACATCATGCGGAAGTGTAAGCGTCTTATTCCACTCCCCTGCATATACAGGTGTTACATCTTTAAACAAAGGCATACGGAAAGACGGATAAATGGCATCCATACTTTTGTTCATGTGTTTCACCATGTCCATATTAAGGCTAAAAGTCGTTCGGTAAACTTTTGCTTTCGGATTCCACAGTTCTGTAGCAGACTTAAAAGGAGGATTGGGAAATTCAACCTCGTATGTATTTCCGTTTTTATCTAATACAAAATTCCAAAAATGTGCCGCATTGTTGTCCCCTCGCATCATCATGACATCCGTTCCGCAAGGGATACCTACCGCCCGGAAAATATATTCCACTATATCTGCCAACTCTTTGCAATCTCCTGAACGCCATTTTACGACACCAGGGCCAATATGCGGGCCATGAGGGAATACCCCACTAAAATAAATCATGTCTTTTGCCAGAGAATCAAGCAGCACTTGCGCCGCGAAGAATGGGTCTGAGGCTTCCGGCATTTGCCGTATGCTGTCCAATAAAGGATTGTATTCGTTGTAAATATCCTCCCTCCAATCTGTCAACACTTCGTCTCCTATCCGATAAGGAAGAATATATTCACAGAAGTCGGAAAAACAGATAGACTTTCCCCATGGCTGTTCCCGCCATACCTTAAAAGCATGGTCAATGTTTCTTACCAAGTAAGCCGAATCGACCTCGCATATGTCTCTTTTGACCTGTAGCTTTTGAGGTTGAAACTCCCCATCTGCTTTTACTAAAGAATCAACCAGTTCGGAAGGGCTTTTACGGGTATAAGGAAAACAGGAAAAATATTTCCGGTACTTTGTCAGCTCTTTACCGTCGTAATAAAAATGGAAGACCATATTCTTGATAAGGAAACAAGCTGCTTCATATTTTAAAGAATCATTCGAATAGTGGTTTAAAACTTTTTCCAATTCTATCCGGTTTATCTTGGCAGCAGAAAGGGCATCTTCCAGATTGTTGGACAATGGTTTTTGAAATGTGCAATTACTGCACAGAAAGCAAATAGAAGCAAGTATTGCAAATTGTTTTTTTAACGGCATGGCATTTTGTTTTAAAGATAATTGAATTCTATTTTTCATGAAAGAGAACTCCTTCAAACTGTTCACCATACCACATTTTGAATTTGGCTTGGTAAATCCATTTCAGCAAGTCATTTTTTGTTCTGTCAGGAAGTTTCACCGAATGTCTTTCATCCGTAATCTTCCTGAACGCACCTTGGCTTAATAAATAGTATTTTTTGTTTTCTCCCAACAACAACCATGGGGTAGCCAGATTGGGGAGTATGGCCACAGCCTTTTCCAGGTATTTTTTTGCTATTTCCTGTCGATTTAGCCAATGGGCAATATATCCCATACGAGCCAAATCGGCCGGAGCCTGAGGTTCATTTAAAATATGTTCAGACAGTTTGTGGCATAACGAGAAGTAAAAGGAGGAATCTGCCTGCATTAGTTCCCTCACAAACCGCATTCCCAATATTGAAGGAGTATATAGAACAGAAGAAAACAAAAGTTCTAAAGATGCTCTTTCCTTTCCGTCTGCATAATAGATTTCTGATAAAGTCAATGAATAAAGAGAGTTTTTAGGGTGGTTTGCCACCAAATTCTCCATTATGGCTTTTGCCTTATTTCTTTCTTTTCCCTCAGAGTACAGACAAGCTTTCAGAAAAAGGATTTGTACATCGTCTGGCTGTAACTGACATGCCTTGTTTAAAGCTTGTTCGGCACGATGAAAATATTCCCGTTCTTTCGTTCTCTGAAAACACACTGTATAGAAAACGCCTTTTTTTATAAGATGAGGCAACCGATTGTCTGTCTTCTCAATTAAAGACGCAGCAGCTTCCACATTTCCTGCATGGAGCCGTGAAAAGCTTTCCTTACAAAACACATCATTTTTTCTTGAAACAAACTCGAACGTTATCAAGCAGAGAAATATTGCCCACACACTTCCTATAAGTACAGGTATGACTTTCTCCGTTTTATCGTCTTGTCTTATGTCATTCTTTTCTTTCTGTATGTAAGCCAACAAGATACACATTAAAAAAGTCATTAAGGGGCAAGAGAGAAATGTAGCCTGTGTCATTTCTTTTAGCAGTAACACAAAAATGACACATGCCACAATCCGCACATTCACGTCCTTTTTCCGCTTCCATACACAAATTGCAATGAAAACGGCCAAAGACAAATACAATAGAATCCCGGCAATGCCTTTTTCTATCAATATTTGAATAACAATATTAGGAGCCATGGAAGTATAAGATTTTGTGCTGTCCTGGTTCACTTTCTTGTCAACCGCCAACGGATAGCTTTCATTACCTTGTCCGAACCAGAAGTTTGTTACAATGTCTTTTGTTGCAGATAAAGCATTCAGACGCCCTTCTGTACTCTGGCGTTGAGAATAGGTTACGTTCATCCCCAATGTCGTTTTTGTTTCAACAGGAAAGCAAATGCTTGTTATCGCCAGAGCGACCAAACACGGTACCAGCAATTTCAGCTTGAGCGAAAAAGGCTTAACCCATAAAAGCCAAATCAACAAATAAACTCCTAAAGCGATGTATGCCCCTCTTGAAAAAGATAATAAAATGCCCGATAGCGAAAGAAAAATCAAGCACAAGGAATAACGGCGTATAAGACACGACCAGCCTAACAAAATGAATAAAACTTCCGACCATGCATTGGTTATATATCCCAAAGGACGGAACAGGAAGCGGAAGTGATAAGTATCGGCAAATCCCGCTTCAAGAACAGAATGACGGAAAATGAAAAAAGAGCAGAAAGCTATCAGCAAAGCAAAACCGATTGGGATAATGCTCCCCATGAACAGCTTGTCTTCCGTATCAGGCTTTGCAAATAGCCTCCTCATTATCCAGTAAATGGCAAGATTCATTACGGAAGAACATGCAATACGAACGGATGGAATTGTGCAACTGCCATAAAAGCAAGACATAATATCATATATTGTTATTATTGCCATAGTCCAGTCAATGCAAGACCAATGTTTCGGCGACATCGGAGGCATCATAACCAAGCATGAAAGCACAAGCAGACCTGTCAGGTGATAAGTATCCTCCACCTGAAACAGCAATAAGGTCTGCGTCACAAGCAAGAGAATGACAATGCTGTTTTGCCGTAAGGCCATATATTTTTTATCTGACATGTCTTTTCAACGAACGGATTAAATTAACAATCATCAGTACGATAAGCGATAAAAACAACAATTGCATGACAATATTTCTCAGCAAAGCAAAAGGAGGAGTCATATTGTTGGATAAATATAAGATTAACTCTTGCAGCTCTTCCGGGAAGGACATCAGAAATTGATATAGGAAAAGAGGAATAACATAACAAAAATAATACCCCATGAATAAATTGACAACCAGTGCGAAAATCAATAATCCGTATTTTTCTTTTCTGCGAATCTGAAACAAATAAGGGGTAAAAGCAGCCGGTCGCCTGCAAATCCGACAATGGAAATACCGGAATAACTCTTTAGAGCGGTTACGCAAGTTTGGCACTCCCAGCACGTCTGAGACAATCCAATAGCCGTCAAACTTGAAAAACGGGTTCAAGGTCATCAGAAGGCCCAAATCCATCATTAATATCATATAACGTAAAATGTCATACCCCGCAAAAAAGAAAAAACACAACAATCCGATAAGGCAGAACAACTGGAAATAAACACCCGCTATGTTTACTATGCAACGTTTTTTGCGGTTTAGTTTCCATATTTCTGTTACATCAGTATATAACACAGGGAAATTCAGGTACAGACCGAAACCGATACCACCATGTTTTAACCCAAAGTGCTTACATGCAGAGGCATGTCCTAATTCATGTATGAAAGAAGATATAATCGTAAAGGCAACCAACCCCATGACAGTGTAAACATTGACCCCGTTGCTAAACTCCAATAAACTGTCTGCTGTTATAAAAAAATAAGAGTTTAAAATGAGAGCCAAAGCAAATGTAGCAGTCATACAATACTTGTTGAACATGAAACGGAGCCTGTCTGAAAAAGCGTCTACGTCCGAAGCGGTCAGCAATTCTTTTTCATACAGAAAGGTACGCTTTCTTGTTTGCGTGAAAAAGAGGGGCATGATGTATTTTTCAATAATCTGCCCAACTTGTTCCGCTGTGTATTTCCCTCCCTTTTTATTCATGTATGCCGAAACCGCCTCTTCCCGAGTAGGCTTTTGCTGTAATTCCCACAACAATTCTACCACGGGAAAAGTAGCTTCGTAATATTGGTTGCGATACGACAACAAATAGTGCTCTTCTTGGTTCGAAGATGCTAAAGGATGAATAACTATGTCAGTGAAAGGAGTCATATCATTCTGTTTTCAAGATGCCACTGTTAATGGGGCTAATCTCACGCTTGTCTTTAGATGTTTTCTTTCCAAAATCAAACGTATAAGCCAACTTCACATAGCCTGTCTTCTGGTAAGTGTCACTGTATGATTTATTATAAAAGCAATAGGCATTGGCATTCATATACATCGTGGTTAGGTTTTGCTTGCTAAACGTATTGTCTGTACCGGATTCTACCATCCAGTTATTGTGATTCCAACGGATAAACGCACCGTATGTGGCAGGCGTATCAATAAAGGCTGGGATATTATCTAATGTTCTCCCTGTTGACTTGCCGTGAACGTTGAACATGAAATCTTTCCAATAGTAATTTACATCCACACTGCCTCCCCACTCGTTCCTTTGCGCTTCCGTTTTTCCCGAAATCTTGTTGTAGCGGTAAAAACCGGATAACCGCGCATGCAAGCTCGGCAAAATCTTATAAGTAAATGAAACTCCTCCTCTCAGTTGATGAAAATTCCCATCTGTATGAAAACTGTTGACTAATCTGTCACCTTCTATATAATAGTCAGAGAAAGGGCTGTTGATTGCCCCGAAATAGTGAGCGGACACTTGCAGGTTGATTTTCTCTTTCTGGAAAGAATAAATCAGATAGCTGACGTAATAATCCGTTTTCTTCAAGTGCGGATTGCCTCGCTTTACTGTCAGGGAATCTACATTTAAGCTGACATCACTTACCCATTCCATCGGCGGATTGGAATTACCCATATTTAATCCGTACATCACAAAGTGGTTCGGGGTAATCCGATAATTCAGCAGCACATTGGCATGAGGCGACAGATAGCGTTTAGCCTCGTTCCCATGTACACGATATTGTAACAAGTCTCCTCCGAACTGAAGGCTGAAATACAGATTTCCGATACTTTGGTTGTATTGTCCCATCAGCAATGTCTCTGACGTCCATAAATGATTCCAGTCTGTACGGTCACCTTGATAAGCCGAAGAAGAGACCTGATGCAGATGGTTAAAGTTTAACCCAAAAGAGTTATTGCGTTTCAGTTGAACCATATAGTTTGCCGAGAAGTTTATATCATACAAGTCTTCATTTGCCTGGACAGAGGAGCGGAAATTATTCTCGCTGTACCGACGTGCGTAATCATTATTCGTATAAATAGCGTTTAGAGTGACATCCAAATTCTGTGTAGGAGTCAATAAGAAATTGCCATACAAATTCACACCAGGCATCAAACCGGTCTGATTGGTTTCGTTATTCGAACGCAAAGCCCCTGCGGATGTTCCTGCATATGTCAAAGTATTCCGGCTATAGTTGTCAGGCATGTCCTGGCGGACGAAAAAAAATTTCCCAGCCAACGTACGTTTGTCATTGCTATTATTGACGTTCAACTGTATGTATTGGCTATTTTTCTTTAATCGGGAGTCGTCAACATGGATTGTACGGCTTACTTCCTGTCCCGGGAAATGAAAAGTTTCTTCCTTATCTGTCCGTATGCCATCGTTACGTTCCATCAAATGTCCGGCAAACAGTGTATAGTTCGTGTTCTTATGCATTACTTTCAAGCTGGCATTATAGTTTCCTCCCAAATAACCGATGTTCTGCGTCCCGTCCAACGCCAGATAACCGCCCGTGTGTTTCTCTTTCAGAATATAATTGACAGAAGCCTTGTCGCCTGCGTACTTGCCTGTAGGCATTTCAAAATATTCTACTTTCTCGATGTCTTTCGGACGTAAAGCACGCACCTCCCGGTAATCCGCCTTTTTTCCATTAATATATAGGGTGGCTTCTCCCAACAAGGTATTGACAGTTCCTTTTTGCGAATTAACCGATACGCCCGGAATCATCAGGTTGTACAAAAGGTCGTATCCGGTAGAGGAATGTTTGATTTGCTGTTCTTCAGGGATAACCAGCACCCGGTCTTTCTGGCGGATAAAAGAAGAACCTTTTACTTCCACCTCTCCCAACATCACACTGCCGCCCTTTAGGACAAACAAAGGGAGTTGCTTGTCTTGATTCCCTATCGAAAGCGTATGTAACTGCGGTACGTATCCCAAGGAGCTTATGGAAAGCAGATAATCTCCGGCAGCTATATCCGAGAGCCGGTAATTGCCGATACTGTCTGTTATGGTTCCCTGTACAAAGGTAGAATCTGGGCGTAACAAGCGGACTGAAGCAAAAATTGCTTCTTGGCTGTTCTCGCCTTTGACTGTTCCTTTCACCGCATTTTGAGCCACTATCTCAGACGCATATAACAAAAATATATAAACGAGTAAACTTCTAATTCTAGGAATATTCATACATTAAATATGTGTTTTATAAATAAGTTTTTTGAACAGCTTTAAAAAATGTGCCAAAATAAATGTAAGACGAATCAAATACTCATCGCTCTATTTTGACACATTCTATTCTCCCTTAATTAAGGTGTAAATACTTCACAAGAACTTAAAAGCGGACATTTAAAAATCCAACAAGTAGGCATGGGGGTGTCCTCACTTGTTAAGTTCAATAATCCACCAACTGCTAAGGGGTCAGTTTCCAGACGATCTTCTAATTGTTGAAGATCAAACTCTGAAAAGTCAGAGTTTACAGAAAAAATTTCTTCTTCCATAATTAAAAAATTATTTGTTAGACATATTAGCGTAAATGCCATTAAACACAGCATTTACAGCCTTTGTTATCATTTTTCCAAACAAAAGACATTGGTTATTTTTCATGGCAAAACATCCTCCACCACATAAAAAAACGTATTTGCAATATTTACAAGTGAAAGAAGCAACATCATGGGAATGCCATTTTTTTAATTCCTCCTCATCCCATGTAATCGAATTATGTCCAATGGTCCCTATTTGAAAGTTTTTATCACCCACCACTTCCCAACATGGATAAATTTCTTTTAAAGGTGTGAAAACATATTCTCCGGTTTGAGCCGCACAATATACAGCTGTCAAAGGCATTGCCCTTTTAGAAGTCAAAGCCAAATGAATTTTTTTATAAATCATATTATATCCTGCACACGAAGAAATAGTTCCCATATTTTCGTTTCCTTTCAAATACTCGGATTCCGATAAAAAATCCACATCATTTTTATCTTGTCCTTGTACTTCTCCGTTATTTTGTATTAAAGCTGAATACACTTTAAAATTTTTATAGGCTAAAAAACCTATTTGTCCAAAATAGGAATATAAGGCTTTAAAATCATTTAAATTATGATTATCAACATTGATTCTTATATGAATATTCACATTCAGTTTTCGTTGAAAAATTAATTTAATATTGGAAATTATTTTGTCAAACGAATCAGGGTCTTCAAAGTGTTTTCGCTTTTGGTTATGCAGTTTTTTTGTTCCGTCAATTGTAATTTGAAGCTGGCAAATCAAGCCGGGAGACAATAAGTCCAAAAAAGAGTCGAGGTCATATCCGTTAGTTATGGCATGAAATTTATATCCTCTGTTTTTACCCTCCCGAACGATATATGTCACAATCTCTTTATTTTCTTTTAATAGAGGTTCACCCCCATATAATGTTATTATCGGATTTTGAAGCTGCTTCCTATGTTCTATCTCATTCATTGCAGCAAAAGTTCTATCTACTTGCTCTTTGGTAAATACAATACGATGTGATGAGTCCTTATTTTCTCTCTTTTCAAAACAATACGGACATCTGAAATTACAATTATATGTAACGACCCATGTGAAACTTTTATATAGAATTTTATCTCTTTTATGTAAAGCATGGGCTATTCTTTCCACATAGCCAACTTCTTCTTCTTTTGTTCTATCTGTTATGTAACCTCTGCTTCGTAAAGTTTGTAACGTGACTTCCGGGAGGCCGGCTATATCATTATTTTCCAATTTTAGAGCGATGCTTTCTTTTACTATATCAATAGCTCCTGTATAGCCTTGAATCAACAGGTATTTCCCGTTCGATTCTTCTAATTTTATAGAAATTACATAAGATGATACTCTTTCCATGAGGTGTGTTTCAATTATTAGTTTCGGTCTATTTTTCAAAATGCAAATGAAAAAGTCATTAGCTGGAATCAGGTGGACAAATGATTCGAAAAGGAGGAGAAATGTACCCGGAGTACATTTTTAGCAGATATTAACAAAGGGAACCTCACTATTTTTCTTTACATCATGAGGTTATAGCCAAAGAGTAGTCCGGCTCTTTGCCTATGATGAAACCTGATGCCAAGAAACTCCTGCAGTTCTATTTCCAACTCCTAACCGACCTTACACAAAAATCGAAAACTCAGGACAAATTCTCTATTTCACAGTGTGGTATACATATTTCACACTGTGGAATATATATTTCACAGTGTGGTTTATATATTTCACACTGTGAAATAGAGAATATATAAGGGCATTCCGATTAATTCGCTTCTTCAATTTGAAATAAATTCCACCATGTTTCTTAGAAAAAGTCCATCCGTGTGCGTAAACGAAAAAAATGTTATTAAATCCGCAAAGTTTAGAAAATAACGGATTTGCAATTGGAAATTAGAATAAAAGGCTGTAATTTTGGGTCGAAATCATTTATTTTTAACCTAAATCCACATTTTTAAAGGACAAAAGAAAAGACATGGAACAAGTATTTAGCTATATCATCGGGCTCGGGGCAGCCGTGATGATGCCTATTCTGTTTACCATTCTGGGAGTATGTATTGGAATTAATTTCGGCAAAGCGCTGAAAAGCGGTTTGCTAGTCGGAGTCGGATTCGTCGGACTTTCTGTTGTAACAGCTCTTTTGACCAGCAGTTTGGGGGAACCGTTGAAAAAGGTAACGGAAATCTACGGGCTGGAACTGGGTATCTTTGACATGGGGTGGCCTGCTGCAGCCTCTGTAGCCTACAATACTTCTGTAGGTGCATTCATCATTCCTGTATGTTTGGGAGTGAACATCATCATGCTATTAACGAAGACAACTAAAACTGTCAATATCGACTTGTGGAACTACTGGCATTTTGCCTTCATCGGCGCAGTAGTTTATTTCGCCACTGAAAATATCTGGTGGGGATTCTTCTCAGCAATTATCTGCTACATCATTACCCTGATTATGGCTGATTTGACTTGCAAGCAATTCCAGTCATATTACGAAAAAATGGACGGTATCTCTATTCCGCAGCCTTTCTGCCAAGGATTTGTACCCTTTGCCCTTGTCATCAACAAAGCATTGGATATGATTCCGGGATTTGACAAGTTGAACATCGATGCAGAGGGTATGAAAAGAAAATTCGGTATCATGGGTGAACCGCTATTCCTCGGAGTAGTAGTAGGTTGTGGTATCGGTGCTCTGGCCTGCAAAAACAGCCAGGAGCTGGTTGACGGGATTCCGGCTATCCTAGGTTTGGGTATCAAGATGGGAGCTGTAATGGAACTTATCCCGCGTATCACTTCTTTATTTATTGAAGGTTTGCGTCCGATTTCTGATGCAACTCGCGAACTGATTGCCCGCAAGTTTAAAAACAGTGCAAGCCTCAACATTGGTATGAGTCCGGCACTGGTAATCGGTCACCCGACTACACTGGTAGTTTCTTTGCTGCTTATTCCCGTAGCTCTGTTCCTGTCAGTAGTATTACCCAACAACCAGTTCTTGCCATTGGCTTCACTGGCTGGTATGTTCTACTTGTTCCCAGCCGTACTACCTATTACAAAAGGTAACGTACTGAAAACCTTCCTGATTGGTCTTGTATCGCTGATTGTGGGCCTGTATTTTGTAACTGACCTGGCTCCATTCTTTACACAAGCTGCTCAGGATGTATTTGTCAGAACAAACGACCCGGCCGTACAGATTCCGCAAGGATTCCAGGGAGGTGCACTTGACTTTGCTTCCAGCATCTTCTCTTGGCTGATATTCCACGCAGTATACAACTTCAAGATTGTAGGTTCAAGCATACTGGTTATCGTGGCACTGGCAATGGCTATCTACAACCGTCGCCGCATTATCAAAGAAGCAAAACACATTGAAGAATAAAAACCAATAAATAAACAAACGCTTATGAAAAAATTAGCTATGGCTATGATGCTGGGCGTAGCAGCTCTTTCCGCTAATGCTCAGGTTAACTACCGGATGCAGACTGCCTGCAATCCGCAAGACGTAAAAACATACGACACACAGAGACTGCGCAGCAGCTTCATGATGGAGAAAGTGCTGGTAGCCGATGAAATCAACGTAACTTACTCTATGTACGACCGTTTCATCTTCGGTGGTGCCATGCCAGTAAACAAAGAGCTGTCACTGGATACTATCGACCCGCTGAAAGCTCCTTATTTCTTGTTCAACCGTGAGCTGGGTGTCATCAACATCGGTGGCGACGGTATCGTAACTGTAGATGGCAAGGAATATGAGTTGAAATTCAAAGAAGCCCTCTACGTAGGACGTGGTAACCAGAAAGTGACTTTCAAAAGTAAGGATGCCAGCAAACCGGCTAAATTCTACATCAACTCTGCCATTGCACACAAGGAATACAAGACGCAGTGGATTACCATCGACGGACGCAAGGGTTCTTTGAAAGCGAACTCAATGGCAGCCGGAAAGATGGAAGAAAGTAACGACCGTGTCATCAACCAGCTGATTGTAAAGAACGTACTGCAGGAAGGTCCTTGCCAGTTGCAGATGGGTCTGACAGAGTTGAAGCCAGGAAGCGTATGGAACACCATGCCTGCTCACACTCACAGCCGTCGTATCGAAGCTTATTTCTATTTCAACGTTCCTGAAGGCAACATGATTTGCCACCTGATGGGAGAACCGCAGGAAGAACGCCTGGTATGGCTTGCCAACGAACAGGCTATCATGTCACCGGAATGGTCTATCCACGCTGCAGCCGGAACTAGCAACTACATGTTCATTTGGGGTATGGCAGGTGAAAACCTGGACTACGGAGATATGGACAAGATTAAATACACTGAAATGAAATAACATACATACCTCCTACCTAGAGATATCCTAATACACAAATTCCACAGACTTACACAGAACTCTTAAATTAAGAATCTGCCAAGTATGTGGAATTTGTCATTTCATTGTGGTTGTAAAAACACACCTGACCAATTAATGCAGGTTTTTTGCCAATATTTACAGGCTTTTCGCTTGTAAGAAAATTATCTTTGTGCCAAAACAAACTAATCTAATATCATATATGAGTACAACCAAAACATCAAGCGAAACAATGAGCAATTACCGATGGATTATTTGCTCCATGCTCTTTTTCGCCACAGCGGTCAATTACCTGGACCGCCAAGTACTGTCACTGACGTGGAAAGATTTTATCGCACCAGAATTCCACTGGACAGATACGCACTACGGAACTATTACTGCCATTTTCTCAATTATTTATGCGATTGCCAACCTTTTTGCCGGACGCTTTGTGGACTGGCTGGGAAGCAAGAAAGGGTATCTCTGGGCTATTGCCATCTGGTCGCTAGGTGCCTGCTTACACGCACTTTGCGGATGGGCTACCGAAATGAGTCTCGGACTTAAGGATGTCAATGAAATGATTGCAGCTTCAGGTGCACTTACTTCTACCATTGCCATTACCAGCGTGTACTACTTCATTGCGGCACGTATTGTGCTGGCCGTAGGTGAATCGGGTAACTTCCCTGCAGCCATTAAAGTCACCGCTGAATATTTCCCTAAAAAAGACCGTGCCTTTGCGACATCTATCTTTAATGCCGGATCTACCATCGGTGCCCTAATAGCCCCAGTGAGTATTCCTCCACTTGCCAGCTATTTCAAAAGTATCGGTGTAGGCAACGGATGGGAAATGGCTTTCATCGTAATTGGCGCGCTGGGATTTATCTGGATGGGACTTTGGATGTTCATGTATAAAAAGCCCCAGGAAAATCCGCAAGTCAATGCAGCTGAGCTTGCCTACATCCAACAGGATAAAGAAAAAGAAGAAGCAGACGTTCACACGGAAGACGAGCCTAAAATCTCCCTCTGGCAATGCTTCAAGTTCCGTCAGACCTGGGCCATTATCTTTGGAAAATTCCTGACAGACGGAGTATGGTGGTTCTTCCTTTTCTGGACCCCCGCCTATATCTCCGACGTATATGGATTCTCTTCAGACAGCGCGACAGCCCAGTTGCTGATATTCGTATTGTATGCCATTACCATGCTTTCCATTTACGGAGGCAAATTACCTACTATCATTATCAACAAAACAGGAAAGAATCCATACGCAGCCCGCATGCAGGCTATGTTGATTTTTGCCGTATTCCCGTTATTCACACTCTTTGCACAGCCATTGGGTAACATTTCTTATTGGTTCCCGATTATCATCATCGGTATCGCAGGAGCTGCCCACCAATCATGGTCAGCTAATATCTATTCTGTAGGAAGTGATATGTTCCCTAAGAGTGCAGTAGCCACCATTATCGGTATTGGAGGTATGGCAGGTGGTGTAGGAGCATTCCTTATCAACATGTGCTCAGGAATCCTGTTCGACTATGCAGCAGAAAGCCAAATGGTGTTCTTTGGTTTCGAAGGAAAAGAAGCCGGTTACTTCATCATTTTCTGTATCTGTGCCGTAGCCTACCTCATAGCATGGTGTGTAATGAAAGCGCTTGTGCCTAAATACAAACTGATTAAAGTATAAATACACAAAATTCCAGCTATTTGAAGAATTATCGAGGGATATGTGGGTATCAAATCTTACATTTGCCTCGATAATTTTTTATAGTTACTGGTATTTATGAGAAAACACATTTTTGTTTTTTATCTCCTGCTTATCACCCAATTGCTTCATGCGCAGAATGTCATTGATTTGACAGGAGAGTGGAATTTTCAAATTGACAAAGAAAATAAAGGGATTGACGAAAAATGGTACGCCCGCCCTCTTAACGACAAAATCAACCTGCCCGGTTCTATGCCGGAAAAACTGAAAGGAGAGCGTCCTTCATTGCAAACTCAATGGACAGGATCGCTTTACGACAGTTCTTTCTATTATAATCCCGAACTGGAAATGTTCCGACGTACAGGAAATATAAAGTTTCCTTTTTTCCTTACCCCTGAACGACGTTATGTAGGAGCTGCCTGGTATAAACGAGAAATACACATACCTTCATCCTGGAAAGGCAAACGCGTGATGCTGTTTCTAGAACGTCCACATATTGAAACAACAGTCTGGATAAACAACCAGCGTATAGGTTCACAAAACAGCCTGAGTACTCCTCATGAATATGACATCACTACAGCCGTTCGTCCCGGAACATCAACACTTACTCTACGTATCGACAACCACGACAGTTGTGCCAAAGTAGGCCAAAACTCCCATAGCATCACAGACCACACGCAAGGAAACTGGAACGGTGTGGTAGGCCGCATGTATCTCTATGTTCTTCCTGAAATATCCTTTAAAGACATTCAGGTATTTCCGGAGCCCGACAAACAACAGGCCCGTGTACGTATGGTCATACAGGGGAGTAAGCATCCTGTAGAACTTTCCTTGAAGGCTGAAAGTTTTAATAGTGACATTCCTCATCGTGTACCGGAAATCACACAAACCTTCTCTAAAAACGATTTAAAAGATACCCTTGAGATGGTGCTGCCCATGGGAAAAGATGTACAATTATGGGACGAATTCCATCCGACACTCTATAAGTTGACAGCCACGCTTACACAAGCGAACCAAAGTGACACACGCGAAATAGAATTTGGCATGCGTACATTCACAATCCAAGGGCGCTGGTTTTATGTAAATGGAAGAAAAACCATGTTGCGAGGCACTGTAGAGAATTGTGACTTCCCACTGACCGGCTACCCCCCAATGGATGTAGAAAGCTGGGAGCGCGTATTCCGTATCTGCCGGAACTACGGTCTCAACCACATGCGGTTTCACTCTTATTGCCCACCGGAAGCTGCCTTTAAAGCGGCCGACCGCGTAGGATTTTATCTGCAACCAGAAGGACCAAGCTGGCCAAACCATGATGTCCGTCTGGGACAAGGACAATACATTGACCAATACCTGTTGGAAGAAACTATCCGCATGACGCAAAGATACGGGAACTACGCCTCTTTCTGTATGCTGGCTTGCGGAAACGAGCCTTCCGGGAACTGGGTTCCATGGGTTTCTCGCTTTGTGGATTATTGGAAAGCCAAGGACTCACGCCGGGTATATACCGGTGCCTCTGTAGGTGGAGGATGGGCATGGCAACCTAAAAGTCAGTACCATGTAAAAGCAGGAGTCAGAGGATTGAACTGGAAAAGCCAACGTCCGGAAACGATGACTGATTTCCGGGAATATCTTGATACGGTTAAACAACCGTTTGTATCACACGAAACCGGACAATGGTGCGTATTTCCGAACTTCAATGAAATCAAGAAATACACCGGAGTCAACAAAGCAGGCAATTTCGAAATCTTCCAGCACCTTCTGCACACGCACGGCATGGAAGGCAAAGGGCAAGATTTTATGATGGCTTCCGGAAAATTACAGGCACTATGCTATAAACATGAAATCGAACGTACCTTGCGTACCCCAGACTATGCAGGATTTCAGTTGCTGGCTTTAAATGACTACTCCGGACAAGGCACGGCATTAGTAGGTATACTAGATGTGTTCTTTGAAGAAAAAGGTTACATAAATGCCGATGAGTGGCGTCGGTTCTGTGCACCGACCGTACCACTCATGCGCACAGAAAAGTTCGTATACACCACTAACGAAACGTTTCATGCTGATATAGAAATTTCTCATTTCGACGCAGAATCTCTTCAGGCAGCTAAAGTAAGCTACCGTATAACCGATGCATACGGAAAAGTCTATTCACACGGTGTCATCGGTCAGACGGATATTCCAATTGGTAACCTGAACCATATCGGACAGGTTGATTTTCCGTTGAAAGATATTCCATCGGCTATGAAACTCAACATAGAGGTACGAGTGGAAGGAACAGATGCCGTTAATGACTGGGATTTCTGGGTGTATCCTGAAACCGTCGATTTCACCTCTGAAGAAACAATATATCAGACAGACACGCTAGACAACAAAGCACGAGAAATACTGGAAAAAGGAGGAAAGGTACTTATCAAAGCAGGAAAGAAAGTGACATACGGAAAAGAAGTCGTACAGTACTTTACCCCGGTATTCTGGAACACTTCCTGGTTCAAGATGCGCCCACCTCATACGACCGGCATCCTGCTTAATCCTCACCATCCTCTTTTCCGGAAGTTTCCGACCGAATATCATAGCAACCTGCAATGGTGGGAATTATTGAATCGTGCACCAGTCATGCAATTCACCGATTTCGGGAAAGACTTCCAGCCACTTGTCCAAAGCATTGACACGTGGTTTATCAGTCGTAAAATCGGGGTGTTGTTCGAAGCCAATGTATTAAATGGCAAACTGATTATGACCACATTGGATTTGGACAGTACACCGGAAAAACGAATAGTAGCCCGGCAATTAAAGAAATCAATACTTGATTACATGAATTCGGATAATTTCCATCCTGAACAAAAAGTGGAAATCCAGCAGGTTCAAGAGTTATTTACAAAGGTAGCAGGTTCACCGATGCTCTATACGAAAGACTCACCGGATGAATTAAAGCCTAAAATAAAATAGAAAAGATAGGAAAGCCACAGAAACTTTTTATTCTGTGGCTTTCCTATCTTTTCCTGTTATCTACTTTTTCAACTCCGGATAACTGATACGAGTATGATACATTGTTTTCAACTTTTCCTTAAATACGGCTTTCACGGTAGCAATGTCTTTAAATGTAATCGGACATTCCTTGAAATAGCCGTCCTGTACCTGACTGTCGATAATCTTTTCCACCAAAGCTGAAATGCTTTCTTCTGTATATTCAGCCAGACTTCGTGAAGCAGCTTCCACAGAGTCTGCCATCATCAGAATGGCCTGTTCCTTTGTAAAAGGATTAGGACCCGGGTAACGGAAAGCTTCCTTGTCTACTTCCTCACCTGGATGTTCGTTCTGGTATGAAATATAGAAATACTTGGTTAAACCTTTCCCATGGTGGGTACAGATAAAATCTTTTATTACCTGTGGAAGATCGTGCTTATCGGCCAGCCTCATACCATCAGTCACGTGACTGATGACAATCTGTGCGCTCTGCTTGTAGCTCAACTGGTCATGAGGGTTCACGCCCGACTGATTTTCGGTAAAGAAGGCAGGGTTCAGCATTTTCCCAATGTCGTGATACATAGCCCCCGTACGTACCAGCTGGCTGTTGGCTCCAATCCGGTTGGCAGCCGCAGCAGTCAGATTCGCCAACTGAAGGGAATGCTGGAACGTGCCAGGTGCCACTTCCGACATCTCACGCATCAATTTATTATTGATATTGGATAACTCTACCAACGTAACATTCGAGGTAAAACCGAACATCTTTTCCAAAATAAATAATAAGGGATAAGTAAACAGCAACAACATGCCGTTAATGATAAAATTGACATACATGTGTGTACTCAGCTGCGCCACATCGCTGACGTGTATCAAATCGAGTGCCAGATACATCAATGCATACGTACAAGCCACAATCAGCGCACTGCGCAGCAATTGTGAACGCTGAGAGAGCTCCCTCAGACTATAGATACCGGCCATACCAGCTGCTGTTTGCAACAATATAAACTCGTGAGGTGTACGAAGGCAAATCGAACAAAGCAGAATCGTTATGATATGGGCCACAAACGCCGTTCGTGAATCCAGAAAGATACGAATAATCAGAGGTATCATGGCAAACGGCACAATGTAAACACTCATAAATGCATGCTCTACCATCACAGAAGACAAGACCGGGAAAGCTACAATGATGACAAAAAGCAGGGCCAATGTCCGGTGCTTCTTATAATAGTCATTCCGGAACAAATCCAGATAAATCATGAAGCAACCTATCAGCAACGCCACAAAAAGCGTTTGCCCCAGCAAGGTAAGACGCTTTTCTGTTACCGTTTCACTACGTTTGTTCCACTCTTTCTCCAATGATTTCAGGATATTATACGTATGACTGTCAATAATTTCTCCACGGTCTATGATTTTCTGTCCGTTCATTACAAAACCGTTTGCCCATGACAAATCGGAAAGCAAATCCTGCTTTGCAGCCTCTGATTTGGAAGCATCATACGAAAGGTTAGGCGCAATATATTCATTCAGATTGCACCGCTGCAGTAACAGTCGATGATAATGTACCGTATCTGAATAAATCAATGTTTCGTATGCCGTTTTAAAGCTATAAAGGTCGCTCACATCTACTTGGTTTGCCGTATTCTTGTCTACCAACTGGATGGAACGTACACTGTCTTTACGCAACTTTTCCCAATCATTTGGCGCAAAGACTCCTTTCTCGTACACTAACTTCAGTAATCGCTCAATATGATGCTGATACGCTGGAGCAGGGATAATACGATGCAAACTATCAGTATATGCTTTCTTGAACTGCTGAATCATCCGGTCGGCCACCGTTTTATCCATCTGGTAATATGGACTGTACAAGCGCATGATGCTGTCCTGTTCCCGCTGCACTTCCGCATCATCCTTATAGATTGGGAAATCGAACGAAGCCTGAAGCAGGCCGTACTTCCAAGGTTTATTAATGTCAAATTGATAATTAAAACGTCCCTCTCGTGGCAAGAAATACACAATTACACACACTGTTACCACGAAAATGGCCAGTTTATATAACAGTCCTTTATAAGAAAACTGTTTCTCAGTTTGTAAACTTTTCATGTTAAAAAGATATTTTGCGTGCAAAATAAGAAAAAAACGGGAAAATTAGATTAATTTTGCGGCGTATTTTTAGATAAAAACCACAATGTCAGAAAGAAAAGTAAGAGTCCGTTTTGCACCAAGTCCCACCGGTGCATTGCATATCGGCGGCGTACGTACCGCTTTGTACAATTATCTGTTTGCTCGTCAGCATGGCGGGGAACTGATTTTCCGTATTGAAGATACTGACTCACACCGTTTCGTTCCGGGTGCTGAGGAATACATTATCGAGTCATTCAAATGGTTAGGTATCCAGTTTGACGAGGGTGTCAGCTTTGGAGGAAACTATGGTCCGTACCGCCAGTCGGAACGCCGTGACATTTACAAGAAATATGTACAGGTGTTGCTCGATAACGGAAAAGCTTACATCGCTTTTGATACACCGGAAGAACTGGAAGCTAAACGTCAGGAAATTCCGAATTTCCAGTACGACGCTTCTACACGTACTTCCATGCGCAACTCTTTGACTCTTCCGAAAGAAGAAGTGGACAAGCTGATTGCAGAAGGCAAACAGTATGTAGTTCGTTTCAAGATTGAGCCGAACGAAGACGTACATGTACACGACCTGATTCGTGGAGAGGTAGTTATCAACTCTTCTATCCTCGACGATAAAGTGTTATATAAATCAGCTGATGAACTGCCTACTTACCACTTGGCTAACATCGTTGACGACCACCTGATGGAAGTATCACACGTGATTCGTGGAGAAGAATGGCTGCCTTCAGCTCCGTTGCACGTACTGCTGTACCGTGCTTTCGGTTGGGAAGATACAATGCCTGAATTCGCTCACCTGCCATTGTTGTTGAAACCGGACGGAAACGGTAAACTGAGCAAGCGCGACGGTGACCGTTTGGGATTCCCTGTATTCCCATTGGAATGGCATGACCCGAAAACAGGAGAAGTCTCTTCTGGATACCGTGAATCAGGCTATCTGCCGGAAGCGGTTATCAACTTCCTGGCTTTGTTGGGATGGAATCCGGGTAACGACCAGGAAATCATGTCAATGGATGAACTCATCAAATTGTTCGACTTGCATCGTTGCAGCAAAGCTGGTGCGAAGTTCGACTATGAAAAGGGAAAATGGTTCAACCATGAATATATCCTGATGAAGAGTGACGAAGAAATCGCACAGTTGTTTATGCCGATTCTGAAGGAACATGGCATTGAAGCTCCGATGGATAAGGTAGTTACTGTAGTCGGACTGATGAAAGGCCGTGTAAGCTTTATCAAGGAATTGTGGGATACTTGCAAGTTCTTCTTCGTAGCTCCGACAGAATATGATGAAAAGACAGTGAAAAAACGCTGGAAAGAAGATTCTGCTGAACGCATGACCGAACTGGCTGCACTACTGGAATCATTGGACGATTTCTCACTGGCTCACCAGGAAGAAGTAGTCATGAAGTGGATTGAAGATAAAGGTTACCACTTGGGTAATATCATGAATGCTTTCCGACTGACATTGGTAGGAGAAGGCAAAGGTCCTCACATGTTTGACATCTCGGCTGTATTAGGAAAAGAAGAAACAGTGACTCGTATGCGCCGTGCAGTAGAGGTCCTCAAATAAGCTAAGACATGATTTATAATCTTATCATCGCTCTTTATACAAGTGCAGTCAGACTGGCTGCACTTTTTAATAAGAAGGTGGCCCTGATGGTCAAGGGAGAAAAGGAATCTTTTGGCATTCTGGAAAAACAGATTGTCCGTGGAGAAAAATACCTGTGGTTTCACGCAGCTTCTTTAGGGGAGTTTGAACAAGGACGTCCGCTGATAGAAGAAATCCAGAAAACCTATCCGCAGTACAAGATTCTCCAGACATTTTTTTCTCCTTCCGGATATGAAGTGCGAAAGAACTATAAAGGAGCAGATATTGTGTGCTATCTTCCGCTGGACACACCAAGCAACGTAAAACGTTTTCTGGATTTGGCTCAGCCTTATATGGCCTTCTTCATCAAGTACGAATTCTGGCAGAACTATTTGAACGAACTTCAACGGCGAAATATTCCGGTTTACAGTGTATCTTCCATCTTCCGGAAAGAACAGATTTTCTTCCGCTGGTATGGCAAAAGTTACCGAAAGGTACTGAACACGTTTACTCATCTGTTCGTACAGGATGAAGCGTCTGTACAATTACTTCGCACCATCGGTATTACCAACACCACTGTAGTAGGTGATACACGTTTTGACCGGGTGTTGGAAATCTGCCGTCAGGCTAAAGAACTTCCATTGGTAGAGAAATTCAAAGGAAACCATACTGCTTTTGTAGCCGGAAGTTCCTGGGGGCCGGATGAAGATATTTTCATTCCTTATCTTAATGCGCATCCGGAGGTAAAGCTGATCATTGCACCACATGTGATTGATGAAAGCCATTTGAAGGAAATTACCGGTAAACTGAACCGTACCGTAGTGCGTTATACGCAGGCTACGGAAGAAAAGGTGAAAGAAGCCGATTGCCTGCTGATTGACTGTTTCGGTCTGTTGTCTTCCATTTATCGCTATGGAGAAATTGCCTATATCGGAGGTGGATTCGGGATAGGTATCCACAATGTGCTGGAAGCTGCCGTATATGGTATGCCGGTTATTTTCGGTCCTAACAACAAGCGGTTCCGTGAAGCTCAAGGCTTGCTTCAATGCAAGGGTGGCTTTGAAATACAAGGAGTGGAGGATTTCAAGAAGATTATGGACAACTTCCTGAACAACTATGAAGCTTTGGATAAAGCAGGAAAGAAAGCCGGAAACTATGTACGAGACAATGCCGGTGCATTGGAAAAGATTATGCATACAGTGACTTTATAAGTCACCGAATCATACAATAAAACGGAGCTGAAGCAAAGAGAATCTATCTCTCTTACTTCAGCTCCGTTTTCATTATTAGCTTCTATTGTTTATTCCTGAGACTTCATCCGTTCTTTCTTATAGTTCTCAAACAATTCAGATAAAGTTTCCATCGGAATATGCAGCAGATACATTTCTTTGAATACATCGGGTAATACTTGCTGGAGGAAAGTAGCCTTTCGAAGCTCAATGATTTTCTGAGCAGCTCCAGCTGCCACAAAATATCCCAAACCTCGCTTATTGTAAATAATACCCTGAGTCTGCAGATAATCATACGTACGAACTACCGTATTCGCATTCACCTCCACTATTCCTGCATATTCCCGTACCGACAGGATACGTCCTTCTTCTTCATACACTTCCTGAAGAATCTCATCCATGATACGGTCGGCTATCTGCAAATAAATCGGTTTATTCTCTTTAAAAGTCATAGGCGCCACAGTTTTCGTTTAATAACTTCCGAACGAGTAAACAGCCGATATGACAGCCACCAGTTGAACACAGTAAACAGAAGAAAGACAACTGAAATAATGGTCAGCAATCCATTTACAGTCTGGGGAGAATGTGGATAATTTTCATCTACTTCCCGAGCAAGAAAAGACCATATTCCACTATCTACTGAGCTCGCAAACAAAATTCCTCCTAAGATAGTTACAGCCAAACAAGCCCCTATCGTTTTCAGGAAAGGATGTTTGTACCAAAAACTTCCTCCCAAGATAAAAAGTGAATGATTCCATAAGCAGAATATCCACACAAGTAGCTGCATCAGCCACCAGGAATAAACAGACTCTCCTGTTGCGTCTACCGAAGCATGAGCCCATTTCATAGAAAATACTTCCACCAACATCGGCTGGCTATACACAGTCGGTAAATCAAACAAAGGCAACAACAGATAATGGGTAAGTTCCAAAGCCAGCAAGGCAACCAGAATCATCAACACAGTGCCTACTGTCACGAACAAAGCACGAGAGAAGAACTTCTCCAATTTCGTAGCTGGCAGTAATAAATAAGAAATACGTTTTTCCTTATTATCCATGCATTTCATGATTCGAGAAGCATAATATATCATTGCCACACTAACCACCATACCAATTATCCCCAACATATTGCCGCAAAATCGCTCAAAAGAATAAACTTCAGGATAGCCTTCTTCCGTCCAGTGTTCTGCCGACCATAAAAAGCCCAACATCGGGAAAAAGCAGGCTGCAAAAATACCCAGCAAACCATAAAGGTTACTTTTCCAGTTTTCTATCAAATCGCGTCGCATGATATGCTGTACGCGTGTCATACTAAAAGTTGTCTCCATCATGTCGTGTCATTTATTTTTCATTAAAAATCGCTTGTATTTTCTCACGTTCCGTCAGCAGAGCATTAAACAGAAGTTCCAGGTTCAACGGGCTCTCTTCTCCTGCAAGATTGGGCCATATCACACTGTTTCCATGCACAGAGGGCTGCACGAAAAGAGCGTCATCTGTCGGTTCATTCATGCCCTGCTCCGCAAACAACAGTTTATCTGTAATGTCTACTACCGAGCGGTTCAACAACACTTCATTTCCGTCAATCACTACCACCTGATCCAGCAAACGGTCAATATCCCGTACCTGATGAGTAGACACCACTACCGATTTCTCTTCCGTCATACCTGAAGCTATCACTTTCCGGAATTGACTTTTGGAGGGGATATCCAATCCATTGGTCGGTTCATCCATCAGAAGCAAGGAGGTATTGGCTGCCAGCGCGAAACACATATAAGCCTTTTTCTTCTGTCCCATAGATAACTCTCCAAGATGAATGTCTTCATTCAAATCAAAATCGGCCAAGCATGTCCGCAACAACTCCTGGCTGAAACGGGGATAAAACGGTGCATTCACTTTCACAAACTGCTGTAAGCTTAAATTGGGTAAAGTGAATTCTTCCGGAACCAAATACATATCCTCCAGGGTTACCGGCAGGCGTTTTTGTACGTCCCTCCCTTTCATCCAGACAGAACCGTTTTGTGGACGTAACAAGCCACTCATCAAATAAAGTAAAGTAGATTTACCGGTCCCATTCTTTCCCAAGAGACCAATTACCTTTCCAGCCTCCATTTCCAATGAGAAATCTCGAAAAACGGAGGCTTTCTTTCCATAACTGAAGGTTAACCCTTCGATTTTTATCATAGACGTGTTCATGTTGTAAATAGATTATATTAGTGTATTAGCTTATTAGTACACTGCAAATGTAATTCTTTTTCTTTAATCTACAAGCATCAACAAAACTTTTAACAGATAAAATGAATTATCTCCAATCGATTTAATTCTTAAAATTACAAGAATAGAAGTTATAAGCCCGATGATTCAGACCCATGTCCCTCGAAACAGGTTTCTTTCCAGACTAAATTTCGTACGTTTTAAGCGCATCCGGAGCTTCCGGTGAAGAATGACTCTCCTTTGCGGAGAAAACGTCTCCAGGCGCATTTCTGAAGGCCGTCCGGGTGACGGCAAGGGAAAAAAGGATAGCAAGGGAAAAAAGGAAGGAAAGAAAGAATCCGGCAGCAAAAAGAAGAAGAAGCGGCCTGCTACGGAAAAGGACGCAGGCGTACAGACAAAAAAAGTCCTGAAGCGTTTCTGCCTCAGGACTTCTGTTAAAACGGCGACTACCTACTCTCCCACTTGCGCAGTACCATCGGCGTGACGAAGCTTAACTTCTCTGTTCGGAATGGGAAGAGGTGGAACCTTCGTGCAATAGTCACCTGAATACCTTTATATATTCATGACTCACAAGCAAGCAATCTCAGCACTTGTTTCTGCTAAACGTATATACCATCCTTTCGATGACTGTTTCCATCCGCTCCGCGCGGATAAGGAAAGCTGACGGGCAATTAGTAATGCTCGGCTTTGCTGTCTCCAGCTTTACACCTGCATCCTATCAACGTTGTCGTCTTCAACGACCCTCAAGAAATCTAATCTTGTGGCCGGCTTCGCACTTAGATGCTTTCAGCGCTTATCCGATCCCGACTTAGATACCCGGCGATGCGCCTGGCGGCACAACCGGTAAACCAGAGGTCGGTCCAACACGGTCCTCTCGTACTAGTGTCAGAGCCACGCAAATTTCATACGCCCACGATAGATAGAGACCGAACTGTCTCACGACGTTCTGAACCCAGCTCG